>Ga0209797_10001643_pt1 | contig 11267 bp, 10 predicted proteins | sample DOMMetBare3Fresh_2_FD_187472 | JGI IMG/M metagenome (GOLD analysis project Ga0209797, IMG submission 187472) | Wetland sediment microbial communities from St. Louis River estuary, USA, under dissolved organic matter induced mercury methylation -... | ecosystem: Environmental > Aquatic >...
ATGGATCCGAAGAATTCCTTGCGCTTTGGCGAGGCCAGCCAGTGTTTCTGATCCTTGACCTTGTGGTGGGCGACGATGGTGGGCATGGAGGTCTCCTTTTGCGTTCGGAAAACCAGGGCTGTTTCACCGACAGCGCTGCGGCGTAGAGCCTGCCCGACAGTAGACTCTCATCGTTCGCCGAAGTCCAGCGCGCTGCGTTCAGTCCGCGCCCGGATCCGTCGAAGACCAAGCAAGAAAGCCCGCAACCGCGAGCAATGCCGTGAAGGCCAGCCTGATGCCCACGCTAGAGCGGACGCGCGGTGTTGAACGACTGCTGCTCATGCGGCTTAACGACTTAACCGGAACCACCAAGCTCATCAACGATGAATTCCAATACGGCTTGACAACAAAGGAAGTCCCTCTAAGGGGTTAGCAACGGTCTTCAAAGTCAAGCTGCAAATGGACTATGTATATGCTTTGCTGCGTCCCATGGTCTCTGGTCGCGCAGCATCGCGTTGAGGATCGTCAGCAGCTTGCGCATGCACGCCACGATGGCGACCTTCTTGGGCTTTCCTGCGGCGATCAAACGGCTGTGGAAATCTCGGATCACTCGGTTGTGCTGCATCGCCACGACCGCGGCCATGGACACCACTGCGCGCACGTTGGCGCGCCCGCCCCAGATGCGGCGCTTGCCCTGGCGCGGCCCCGAGTCATCGGCCAGGGGGGCCACACCGACGAGCTTGGAGATCTGACGACGCCCCAGGCGGCCCAGCTCAGGCAATGCTGCGGTCAAGGTCAGGATCGTCACCGGCCCCACACCCTTGACGCTGTCGAGCAGTGCGCGCTGGTCCTTGAAGTGGCGCTCCATGTTGTCATCGACCTCGCGGTCAATGGCCTCGAGCTGCTTGTCCAAGGTCTTCAGAACGCTCTTGATGCTGCGCACCGACTGCTTGACCGTGGCGCGCTCGAGGTGGTTGCCCTCGGCCACGCGCATGTCCACCAGTTGATGCACTACAGCCTGAGCACCGAACAGCAGTACGTGTATTGGGTGCGCGACTACGTTCGCTTCCATGGGCTGCGCCATCCGCGGGAGATGGGGGCCGCTGAGGCGCAGACCTATCTCACGCATCTGGCGGCCGATCGCGGCGTCGCGCCGGCCACGCATCGGCAGGCGCTGTCGGCGCTGCTGTTCCTGTACCGGCGCGTCCTCGAATGCGACCTGCCCTGGCTCTCGCAGATCGGCAGCCCTCGGGTCAAGCGGCGCTTGCCAGTGGCGCTGTCTCAGGAGGAGGTGTCCGCGCTGCTCCACGAACTCGCGCGCGACGAAGACCCGCAGATGCTGCTGCTGGCCCAACTCTTGTACGGCACCGGCATGCGGATGGCCGAAGCACTCGGTCTGCGCGTGAAGGACGTCGATTTCGCGCATCGCACGCTGATCGTGCGCGAGGGCAAGGGCGGCAAGGATCGCGCACTGATGCTGCCAGATACGCTGCACGCGCCGCTGCGCACGCAACTCGCGCGCTCGCGCGTCCTCTGGGAAAAGGACCGCTCGGTGGGCCGACCAGGCGTATCGATGCCTGATGCACTGGCGCGAAAGTATCCGCGGGCGAGCCAGACCTGGGCATGGCACTGGGTGTTCCCGCAGGCCACGCTGTCGCGTGATCCGCGCTCGGGCAGCGAGCGCCGGCACCATTTGCATGACCAGCGCTTCCAGCGCGCCTTCAAGCGCGCGCTGCTCGCTTTGGGGCTGACGCACCGGGCCACGCCCCACACGCTGCGACATTGCTTCGCCACTCACCTGCTGCAGCGTGGGCAGGACATTCGCACCGTCCAGAGCCTGCTCGGCCATGCCGACGTGAGCACCACGATGATCTACACCCATGTGCTCAAGGTCGGTGGCGGCGCGGTGCGCAGTCCTCTCGACACCTTGCTGCCGCACTCGACCGTGCTGGTCGCGCGTGAGGCGGGTGGGCGTTACGACGCATTGGCTGCCTGAGCGTTGCGGGGTTCGTCGCTGCCGCCAAGCAACGCCGGCAGCACGATCGCCGCGCTGCCGCGCAGCAGCGCATGCGCCTGATCGTCGATCTCGCTCGCGTGCGGGTTCACGATCGCCACCCACGCGCCGGCCGCGCGTGCCCGTGCGGCCAGGCCGGCGGCGGGCCACACCGCGCCCGAAGTGCCCACCACCAGCAGCACGCGGCAGCGATCCACCGCGCGCTCGGCCGCGTCGAGCGCCGCGGGCGGCAGGGTCTCGCCGAACCACACCACGCCGGGGCGCACGAGGTTGCCGCAGCGCTCGCAACGCGGCGGGCGCCTGCAGTGCGCGTGCTGCGTGTCGCACGCCAGCGCCTCGCGGCAGTCGTCGAGCCAGCGGTCGCGCAGGATGTCGCCATGCAGGCGGATCGTGTCGCTGCACCCCGCGCGCTGGTGCAGGTCGTCGACGTTTTGCGTGATCACCGCGAGCACGCCGGGGTGCCGCGCGGCAAACCCCGCCAGCGCGCGATGCCCCGCGTTCGGCGAGGCCTCGCGCACGCCTTCGCGCCGTTCGGCGTACCAGTCCCACACCCGCTGCGGGTCGGCCCGGAAGCCCTCCTCGCTCGCGAGTTGCGCGGGGTCGAAGCGGCTCCAGGTCCCGGTGAGCGCATCGCGGAACGTCGGGATGCCGCTTTCGGCACTCATGCCGGCACCGGTGAGCACGGCCACGCCGCCGGGTTGCAGCGCGTCGCGGATGCGCGAGCGCGCTCGTGCCAACAGGTCCTCGTTCATCGTGTGCACATGATGCCCGGCCGGGCACGGCGTGCGGTCAGTGCGCACGCCGCTGGCGCACCACCTCGAACAGGCACACGCCCGCGGCCACCGAGACGTTCAGGCTCTCCACGGCGCCCTGCATCGGAATGCGCACCAGCGCATCGCAGGTGTTGCGCGTGAGCTGGCGCAGGCCCCGGCCTTCGGCGCCAAGCACCAGCGCCACGGGGCCGGCGAGGTCGACGTCGTAGATGGTCGCCTGCGCGTCGTCGCTCGCGCCGATCACCTTCACGTCGCGCTCCTTCAGTTCGGTGAGTGCACGCGCCAGGTTGGTCACCATCAGGTAGGGCACGGTCTCGGCCGCGCCGCTGGCCACCTTGGCCACGGTGGCGTTGAGGCCCACCGCATGGTCCTTGGGCGCGATCACGGCATGCACGCCGGCGCCGTCGGCCACGCGCAGGCAGGCACCCAGGTTGTGCGGGTCGGTCACGCCGTCCAGCGCCAGCACGAACGGCGGCGTGCTCGCTTCGTCGAGGATGTCGTCGAGCGAATGGCGCGCCGGCAGCGGCTTGACGAGCGCCACCACGCCCTGGTGGCGCTCGTTGCCGGCGAGCTTGGACAGGCGAGCGTCGTCGCTGTCGACCACCTTGGCGCCGGCCTCGACGGCGCGCTGCGCGAAACCGCGCATGCGCGCGTCGCGGCGCTGCGTGTCCAGGTGCACTTCGACCACGCTCTCCGGCGCGGTCTTCAGTCTCACGGTGACGGCATGGAAGCCGAACAGCACATGCCGCGTCATCGCGCGCGGCGGCGCGAGGGGGGCGTCGCGTCGGTCATGACGCGACTGTAGTTCAGGCGCTGGTGTCGACCACCGTGCCGGCGGGCGTCGTCGCCGCCGTGGCCGGCGCCACGGCCGTGGCCAGGCGGCGCGCCAGGTCGGCCAGCGCGGTGCGCGCATCGCTGGGCGCGTTGGCCTCGCTTTGCTGGCCGAGCGCGCGCTGCAGCGTGGCGAAGGCTTCGAGCAGGTGCGAGCTGGGCACCTTCATGATGTGCACCGCCGCAGTCGTGGGCGTCAACGGGCTGGGTTGGGCGAGCACCTCGGGCGATGGCGCGGGCACGGCGGGCTGTGCAGCGGCCGTGGCCAGGGCACCCAGGCGCTGCGACAGGTCGCCCCAGTCGCGCCGGCCCCAGGCTCGCGGGCCGTCGGACTCCTCGCCTGCCAGGGTGCGCAGGTCGCGCATCAGCACGTGCGCGAATCGAAAGACCGCCTGTTCGGTGGCCCGGTCCTGTTCACCGTCCAGACCCATGGCCTGGTTCATCGCGGCCACCAGCTCATGGCGGCGGCCGGGCTCGCGCGCCACGCGCGGCGCAGCGCGCACCGGTTCGGTGGCTTCGGTGGCGGTGGGTGCAGCCATGCGGCGCACGCTGCTCGCGAACTGGCTGCTGATGGCGGCGATGGACATGAAAGGCCTCCCTGACGGGCTTGGATCGATTGGACGAAGGCCAGTCGATGCCTTCGCCCGATGTCGTGGAAATCGGCCGGCTTGCGCGCGACTTGAGGCGCAAGCCGTGAATCAGTTCACGCCGCGAGGGCGCGCCAGGCCAGGATGGCACCGATCAGCACCGGCTGGTGAGCCATGTAGAAGGTGAGCGACCAGCGGCCGAGCGCGGCCAGCGGTCGGGCCACCGCCGGCAAGGCGCCGGTGACTGCGCCGCGCCGGTGCGCCAGCAGCCATTGGCCGCCCGCCAGCCCGAAGAGCATCACGCCCAGCCAGGGCAGCACTGGCGCGAAGTCCTCCGTCACCGGCTTGCGTGTGACGAGGCCCACCCAGTTGGTCAGCCGGGTGTCGAAGAACGGGTGCTGAACGAACTGCGGCAGCAGCACCAGCACGACGCCCAACGGCCACAGCCATCCGCGCAACGGCGCGGCCAGGCGCGCGAGCACCAGCATGACCGCAAAGCCGTGCAGCACGCCGAAGCTGATCCAGCTGTTGGGAAACATCAGTGCCGAGCCGGCCGATACGAGCACGGCGCAGCCGGCGATCTGCGCCCAGCGGCGCCAGAAACGCGGCCAGCCCTGCCCGGCGTCGAGCGCCACCGCCTGCGACACGCCGGCCACGGCCATGAACAGCGTGACGATCACGGCGCGTTGCACGGTCCAGAACGGGTCGCGGTAGAAGTTCTGCACCGGCTCGAGCAGGCGAAAGTGGTTCAGGTCGAAGGCGAAGTGGAACAGCGCCATCCAGACGATCGCCACGCCGCGCAGGGCGTCGAGGCGGTCGAATCGGGCGGTGGCCGGGTGCGTCATGGTTCGTGGCAGGGGTGCGCCGTTGCGGCCGTGAGTGTCGCCGACACCGTTACGATGCGCGCATGACGACTGCCACGCCACCGCGCCGCAATGCCCAGGAGCAGGCTCGCCTGGACAGCGCTGTGGCCGACCTGTTCGAGCGGCGCATCACGTTCAACCAGACGCTGGGATTGAAGGTGGAGTCGGCGCGGGCGGGGCGCGCGCGCATCCGCTTCGCGATGCGGCCCGAGCTGATCGGTCATTTCCTGCATGGGCGTCTGCACGGCGGGGTGATCGCGGCCGCGCTGGATGCGATGGGCGGCTTTGCGCTGATGGTGGCCATCGGCGAGCACCACGCCCACGAGAACACGCTGCAGGTGATGCAACGCTTCGCGCGCATGGGCACGATCGACCTGCGCGTGGACTACCTGCGGCCAGGCGTGGGCGAGCACTTCGACATCACCGCCGAGGTCACGCGCCTGGGCGGGCGCATCGCCGCGACCCAGATGCGGCTGGTCAACGACCAGGGAACGCTGATCGCCACCGGGTCGGCGGCCTACGTGATCAGCTGATGCCGCGGCGCGCCCTGGCGCGCTCGGTCACTTCCTGAACTCGGCCTTGAACCACTCGTCGAGCATGCGGCGCTCGTAGCCGAGCGGCTCGCCGCGGCCGTAGGTGCTGCCGTGCTGCAGATAGGCCATGTCGCTGACGGTCGCCTCGCGGGCCCGCGCGGGCTCGCCCGGGACCTCGAGCGAATAGCGCAACTCGATGCGGGGCCAATCGGCACGGCCGCGCAACACGCGCATGTCCTGGGTACGCAGGCGATGGCTCGGCTCGCCGGCCAGGTCGACGTCGAGCACGTCGATCTTCAGCGTCGCCCCGTCGGCAACGTAGGGCGCGGCGGCGGCCTCGAGGTGGCGCTTGAGGATGTCCAGGTTGGCGTCGCGCGAGTACGCGGCGTCGCGAACGTCGGCAAAACGGTCGGGCTGGACGAAGTTGACTTGCACCGTGCCCGCGGCGCTGGCAGCAGTGGCCAGGGTGGCGGCGGCAACGGCGACGGCAAGGGCGTGTATGCGGCGCATGGCGGCTCCCGTGGTCGACGCTGGTGGGATCATGCTAACGCCCGGCAGTTCCACCGGCGCACCGCTTCACGCAGATCTACATCGTCGTCCGCGCAACGCAGGCCGGCGTCAGACGTTGGCGGTTGCCCTCACCTCGGCGATCGAGGTCACGCCGGCCAGCACCTTCTCGATGCCGTCCTGGCGCAGCGTGCGCATGCCGTCGGCCAAGGCCTGGCGCAGGAGTTCCTCGGCGCGCGCGCCGGTCTGGATCAAGCGTCGCAATTCGCGCGTCACGCTCATCAGCTCGTGAATCGCCGCGCGACCCTTGAGGCCGGTGCGCTCGCAATGGTCGCAACCCGGTGCGCTGAACGCGACGAAATGCCCGTCCACGCCGTAGCGCGACAGCCAGTCCTTGCGCACCTGTTCGACCGGCGGCGCCAGGTCCGGCGGGAACGCGTTGAGCCAATCGTGCAGCAACTCGTCGATCTCCTCGTCGAGTGCCGGGCGCTGGGCGCGGCAATGCGGGCACAGGCGCCGCACCAGGCGCTGCGCCAGCACGGCCAGCAGCGAGTCGCCGAAGTTGAAAGGGTCCATGCCCATGTCGAGCAATCGCGTCACGGTGTCGGGCGCGGTGTTGGTGTGCAGCGTCGACAGCATGAGATGCCCGGTCAACGAGGCCTCGATCGCGGTCTGCGCGGTCTCGGTGTCGCGGATCTCGCCGACCATGATCACGTCCGGATCGGCGCGCAGGAAGGCGCGCAGGGCCTTGGCGAAGGTCCAGTCGATCTTCGGATTGACCTGCACCTGGCGCAGGCCGGCCTGCGTGATCTCGACCGGGTCCTCTGCGGTCCAGATCTTGCGCACGGGCGTGTTGATGTGGCCCAGCGTCGAGTGCAGCGTGGTGGTCTTGCCGCTGCCGGTGGGGCCGACGCACAACACCATGCCGTAGGGCCGCTCGATCGCGGTGCGCAGGCGCTGGTAGTTGTCCTGCGACAGCCCGAGCTTGTCCATCGGGATCGCCTTGGCCGCGGCCAGCAGGCGCATCACCACGTCCTCGAGCCCGTTGTTGGTCGGGATCGTCGCCACCCGCAGTTCGAGCGGGTGCTTGGGCGAGATCTTGGCGAAGTTGATCTTGCCGTCCTGCGGCTTGCGGCGCTCGCTGATGTCGAGGTCGCACATGATCTTGATGCGCGCGACGATCGCGGCTCGGTAGGTGTGCGGCAGTTCGAGGTAGGGCCGCAGCACGCCGTCCTTGCGGAAGCGGATTCGCACCTTCTCGCGCCCGGGCAGGGTCTCGACGTGGATGTCGGAGATGCCTTGCGAGTACGCCTCGATGATCGTGGTGTTGACCAGGCGCACCAGCGAGTTGTCGGATTGCTCGATGGCCTGCTCTTCCTCGGCCTCGCGCTGCGAGTTCTGTTCCAGCGTCTCGAGCAGCTGATTGGTCTCGCCCGCGTTGAATTCGATCGGCTCGTCCAGTTGCGCCTGAGCCGGCGCGCCGCCCCAGGGGTCGGTTCCGAATCGCGTGTAGTTCTCGGCGATGGCCGGCATCAGCGCGTCGACCTGCGCCAGCGCCGGAATCACCTTGAGCTGGGTGACGAACTCCATTTCCTCGATATCGGTGCGGCGCGTCGGATCGGCCATCGCCACCAACAACTGGGTACCGCGCAACAACAGCGGCAGGACCTGCAAACGGCGCGCCAGCGCGAACGGCAGCACGCGCACCGCCTCGGGCTCGACCGGGAATGCCACGGCGTCGACCACCGGATAGCCCATCTTGCGTGCCAGTGCACTCTGCAGGTCGCCGCGCGTGACATGACCGTGCTTGACCAGCAACTCGCCCAGTGGCGTGCCGCGGTCGGCCTTCTGCTGCTTGAGCGCCTGCTGCAACTGCGACTCGGTGATCAGCTTGAGAGCGAGCAGCGCCTCGCCGATGCGTACCACCGGCATGCGAGCCTGCTGTTCGATCGCTGCCAGCAGTTCGTCCGGCTCGACGATGTGCTGCGCCAGCAGCAGGTCGCCCAGCTTGCGCTGGCGCAACTCGGCCTGCTCAGCCACCGCCTGCGCCACCTGCTCGGGCGTCGCGGCGCGCTGCTCGATCAGCACCTCACCGATGCGTGGGCCGATCTCGAAGTGGGAATAACTCGAGTGCGGCACGAACTGGCGCTGAACGGTGCCGACATCGTCGAGCGGCGCGAACAGGAACACACCCTGCGGCACCTCGACATGGCCGACGCTGCGACCCGCCAGGCTGCCGCCGCCGGCCAATTGGAACTTGTAGTCCTGCGCCGGGGGGCGCGCCAGCATTTGCGAATGCGGGTCATCGCCCCGCGACGTGGACTGGGCCTGCAGTGGCGCCGAGATCACGATGCGGCGCAACTGCGGAAAACGCAGTTCCATCTCGCGCCCCCGGGGTGCCACGCGCAGGCGCACGAGGCCTTGCTCCAGGTCGATGCCCTGCAGCTTGGCCATGATGGCTGCGCTGGTCAGGCCCTCGATTTCACAAGCCTGCCCGCTGACGTCCTCGGCGGCGGGGTAGCCCGCAAAGGGCGGGGTCGGCCAGCGCCATGCGGCCTCGGCGACAAGCTTGCCGCGCGGCGGCTGGGACAGATCGGACATGGCGGTACCTGCTCACGGATGAAGTCCGTCGGGATGCTAGTCCACCCACCCGGCCGCATGCCGCTCAATACCGACCGGATCCAGGCACTATTCGATCAAATCACTTGCGCTGCGGCACGTTGCTGGCCCATACATCCAGACCCAGCCGCTGCGGCAGCGCGGCCAGCTCGATCGTCAAGCGGCTTCGAGGGGTGAGCACGGGCACGATCTCGACGCCTGACAGCGCCTGCAGGCTGCGCAGCGGCGGGATCGCGGTCAACTCGTCGACCGCGACGAACAAGCGCCCCCCCTGCTGCATCAGGGGCAGTGCGCGGTGCTCGACCATGCTGCGATGCGACAGGCGTCGGGCGGCCGTGGGGTCGATCGGGAAGCGGGCCAGGTCCACCATCGGGTAGCCCATCTTGTGCCCCAACGCGGTCTGCAGGTCAGCTCGGTCGAGGTAGCCGGCGTCGACCAGCATCTCGCCCAAGGGCGCTTCGCGGTCAGCGCCCTGGTGTTGCAGCATCACCTCGATCACGCCATGCGAGACGAAACCCAGTTCGACCAGCACGTCGCCCAGCGACCTGATGCGCACGTGCCGTTGCGCGTCCGCGGCGGCCACCAGGGCCTCCGGTGTGGCGATCCAGCGTTCGGCCGCTGCTTCTTCGATCGACTTGCCGAAGACGACGCTGGCGCAGACCTGGTGCGGAACGAACACGCGCTCCACGGCGCCGCCTTCCTTGTTCGGCGTGTAGAGAAACAGGCCAAGTTCGGTCGTCTTGTGTCCCAACGTGCGGCCCGCCAGATGACCGCCTGTGGGCAATTCGATCCAGTAATCGCGCTCCTGCGTGGCCAGCGGCACCCGCTCGACCGGTGCATTGGGTGCGGGCTTCGCGTGCGACCACAGGGTGGTCAACGTCAGGCGGCGGAAATTCGGGAAGGGCAGCGCCACCGCCTCGCCGCCGACGGCGCTTCGAAAGCGCACGCACCGCGCTTCGGCATCGAAGGCCACCATCGCGCCTTCGACCACCACACCGGTCAGGGTCTCGATGCGGCACGCCACGGCGGCGTCCACACCCTCCTCCGGCAGCGGCTCCATCGAGCCGCGATGCGCCCACGGCGGCAGCGGCCACTCGAAGGTCGGTGCCCCGAGGCTGAAGTCGAGAAGCGGCAATGGAATGCTGGGGTCGTCCATGATCGTTCGCTCGCTATCGTGACGCCTCCTGCAACGCATGGCGCCTGTGAATGTGACGAAGCGTAAACGCGAAAGCCGCCGGTGAGCGTGAGATTTGCACGCCACGACATGACTGCAGGCCGTCGGCGCGCGGATTGGGGGACGGGCGGTTAATGACAGGCACGCGGCAGCTAGCGGGCCATCAGCGCCCGGGGCAGCACGGTCACGATCGACGGGAACACGGTCACCAGAGCGATGGCCGCCGCCATGCACCAGAAGAAGGGCAGCGTGACGCGCGCGATCCAGCCGATCTCTCGCTTGGTCATGCCCTGCAGCACGAACAGGTTGAAGCCCACGGGCGGCGTGATCTGGGCCATCTCGACCACCAGCACGATGAAGATGCCGAACCACAGCGGATCGATGCCGGCCTTGACCACCGTGGGCATCACCACGCCGATCGTCAGCACGACCATCGAGATGCCGTCGAGGAAGCAGCCGAGCACGACGTAGAAGACCGCCAGCGCGAACAGCAACTGCCACTGCGACAGGCCCAGGGTCGCGATCCATTCGGCGAGGTGGCGCGGCAGGCCGATGTAGCCCATCGCCAGCGTGAGGAAGGCCGCCCCGGCGAGGATGAGCGCGATCATGCAGTACAGGCGCGTGCCGCCGAGCAGTGACTCCTTGAATGCCTTCCAGTCGAGCGAGCCTTGCGCGGCCGACAGCGCAAGCGAGCCCACCACGCCCACCGCAGCGGCCTCGGTCGCGGTGGCGATGCCGGTGTAGATCGAGCCGAGCACGGCAACGATGAGCAGCACCACCGGGATCAGGTGGCGCGACTCGTGCAGCTTCTGGCCGAAGCTCATCGCCGCGTCCGCGGGCGGCACCTTGCCGGGGTTGCGCAAGGCCCAGAAGATCAGGTAGCCGGAGAACAGGCTCGCGAGCATCAGGCCCGGCAGCACGCCGGCCATGAAGAGTTGGGCGATCGAGACCTCGGCCGCGACACCGTAGACGATCATGATGATCGACGGCGGGATCAACAGCCCGAGCGTGCCGGCCCCGGCGAGAGAGCCGATCGAGATGTCGTCCGGGTAGCCGCGGCGCTGCAGTTCGGGCAGCGTCATCTTGCCGATCGTGGCACAGGTCGCGGCCGACGAACCCGACACCGCGGCGAAGATCGTGCAGCCCGCGACGTTGGTATGCAGCAGCCGGCCCGGCAGCGACTGCATCCACGGCGCCAGGCCGCGGAACATGTCGTTCGACAGCCGCGTGCGAAACAGGATCTCACCCATCCAGACGAACAGCGGCAGCGCCGTCAACGTCCAACTCGACGACGAGCCCCAGATCGTGACCGCCATCGCGTCGCCGGCCGGGCGCGAGGCGAACAGCTGCATGCCGATCCAGGCCACGCCCGCGAGCGACAGGCCGA
>Ga0209797_10001644_pt1 | contig 11266 bp, 10 predicted proteins | sample DOMMetBare3Fresh_2_FD_187472 | JGI IMG/M metagenome (GOLD analysis project Ga0209797, IMG submission 187472) | Wetland sediment microbial communities from St. Louis River estuary, USA, under dissolved organic matter induced mercury methylation -... | ecosystem: Environmental > Aquatic >...
CGGGGAGACATGCATCGCGCCGCGGATTGGATAGGCCGGGGGAAGTGGAGTGCTGCGGTTCAGAGCTTGCCTGCGTCGAACGTGTCGCAGCGGTTGATGTCTCCGCCATCTAAGCCACGCTTGAACCAGGCCACGCGCTGTGCGCTGCTGCCGTGGGTGAAGCTCTCTGGCACGACTTGGCCGCGCGACTTGCGCTGCATGGCGTCGTCGCCGATCTTCGAGGCCGCATTGAGGGCCGTCTCGATGTCCCCAGGCTCCAGCCGCCAACCCTGCGCCGTCTGCGAGCGCTTGGCCCAGACGCCTGCAAAACAGTCGGCCTGCAACTCCAGTCGCACGCTCATCCCGTTGACCTGCGCCGCGGTGCCGCGCTGGCGCTGAGCATCGACCTTGTCGGTCAACCCGAGCAGGTTCTGCACGTGATGACCCACCTCGTGCCCAATCACGTAAGCCTGCGCAAATTGGCCCGGCGCACCGAGTTGCGAACGCATGGTGTCGAAGAAGTTCATGTCCAGGTAGACGTGTTGGTCGTTCGGGCAATAGAACGGCCCCATTGCCGATTCGCCACGGCCGCAGCCTGTGGGGTAGCTGCCGCGAAACAACGTCAGCTTGGGATTGCGATAGGTCTTGCCGGCTTGGGTAAAGGCATCGGCCCAGACGACCTCCGTGCTGCGCAGCACCTGCGACACGAACGTGGCTTGCGAATCGTCTGCCGGTGGCTTGCCGGCCGGGGCCGGCGGTGCCATCTGCGTGTGCGCCGCGCCACCATCACCGGTGAGCATGCTCAGGATCGTGAGCGGGTTGACACCGAAGATCATGCCGCCGACGAGGGCGATCACCACCGTACCGATGCCAATGCTGCGCCCGCCAAAGCCAAAACCGCCGCCGCCGGAGCTGCGTGCGTCCTCGACATTGCTGCTGCCTTCCTGTCCGTCCATCTTCATTGTGAAGTCCTCGGGTGCATTTCGATCAACGGGGCAGATCTCTGAGCAGGACGTGACCACCGCTACTAGGAAATCGACGCCATCACGGTGCGCACGACGCGGCGATAGCAGAGCACAAGACACGAGCCACCGAGTACTCCGTGCCGATGATCGCGCGACACGGCAGCTTGGATAGAACATGTTCCACGATGGTCCTCGACGATCCGATTTGAAGGAATCAGTGAACCAGACTTCGCTGCGTGCTTCTGTACGCTGGCGCACTCTTCTTCGCGCGAAGGCCGGACGCGATACTCATCGCGCGAAAGCCCGGCAGCCGCGATTGCGCGATCAGGCGATCGAAACGCGTTCGCGGCGCATGCCTTGGCGCATCGCTACGTCAGCGCGGCGGCAGACAGGCCCGCACCTGGGCCGCGAAGTTGGCGACGTCGATCGGCTTGGCGATGTAGCCGTCGCAGCCCGCGGCGCGCGCCTTGGCCTCGTCGCCTTTCATCGCGTAAGCGGTGAAGGCAATGATTTCGATGTCGCGGGTGGCCGGGTCGTCCTTGAGAGCGCGCGCCAGCGCCAGTCCGTCCATGCCGGGCAGCTGGATGTCCATCAGGATCAAGTCCGGCCGGCTGGCATCGATTCGCTGCAAGGCGTCGGTGGCGTTCGCGACACTCTCGACCGCGAAGCCGTCGGCCTCGAGCACGAAAGTGGCCAGCTCACTGTTGATCTCGTTGTCGTCGACGATCAGTGCGTGCACGGCCCCCCGCGCGGCGTCCGTCACCCCGCATCTCCCGAAGGCAGCGCCGCCACCCTGGGGTGCCAATGGCGCAGGCGTTCGAGCATCGCGGCCAGCGCGCCGCCCCCCTTGCCGATGATCGCCTGCGCCGAGCGCGCGAGCGTCAGGTACTCCTCGTCGGTGAGGATCATGCTGGTCCAGATGAACACCGGCGTGCTGTGCCACTGCGGCAGGCGCTGCAGCGCGTCGAGCACGGCAAACCCGTCGAAGCCGGGCATCATCAGGTCGAGAATGATGGCGTCGGGGCGGTGAACCGCCAGTTCCTGCAGCGCCTGGCGGCCGTCCTGCAGGCACACCGCGTCGATCCCGATGGCCTTCAGCGTGGCGCGCATCAGGTCGAGTGCGAGCGGGTCGTCGTCGATGACCAACACGTTGGCGCGGCGTTCCTCGGGCAGGCGCAGGCGAGCCATCGCGGCGATCACCTCGTCGCCACGGATCGGCTTGCACAGGATGTCCTCGATCGCGAACGACGCGGTCAGGCCGGCCGTCGCCGGCACGCTGACGCCGACGACCGGCGACGCGCGGCTCAGCCCAGCACTGCGGATGTCGGCCAGCAGCGACAGCCCGCCGCTGTCAGGCAGTCGCAGGTCGAGCGTCAGCGCATCGAAGCCGTGTGCGCGCGCGTGGTGCAGGGCCTGCAGAACCCGTGGCCGCCGACTGCACCTGAAAGCCGGCTCGCAGCAGCGCCTGCACCATGCGCGACTGCACCAGGCGGTCGTCCTCGATCACCAGCATGTGGGGCTGCCCCGAGGCTTCGACCGGTTTGCCGGCCACCGCCGCCCTGCGCGCCAGGTCGGTGCCATGCACGCGGTTCAGCACGATGTGGAAGACACTGCCGCGGCCCGGCTCGCTGCGAACGCCCACGCTGCGCCCTGTGCCTGCACCAGGCGCCGCGTCAGCGCCAGGCCTAGGCCGGTGCCCTCGTGCTGCTTGACCTAATCGATGAACAGCGTCGCCGGGCACTCCAGCAAGCCGCGCAGCGCCTGCACGAACTCGGCCGCGACGATGCCGTCGATCACGCGGTGGTCGAACGACGAGGACAGGTTCATCGTCAGGCGCGGCACCACGCTGCCGCTGCGCATCGTCGGCCGCTCGACGATGCGGTTGACGCCGACGATGGCCACTTCGGGCAGGTTGATCACCGGCGTGGTGACGATGCCGCCGAGCGCGCCCAGGCTCGTGATCGTGATCGTCGAGCCGGTCAGCTCGTCGCGCGTGGCGCGTCCGCTGCGTGCCAGCTCGGTCAGGCGCGTCAGCTCGGCGGCGCACGCCCACAGGTCGCGCGCCTCGGCGTGGCGCACCACCGGCACCATCAGGCCGGCGCTGGTGTGCGTGGCCACGCCCAGGTGCACCGCGCGGTGGCGCGTGAGCACGCCGGCCTCGTCGTCGAGGCGGGCGTTGATGTCGGGAAAGCGTGGCAGCGCAACCACCATGGCGCGCATCAGGAAGGGCAACAGCGTCAGGCGGGGACGCTGGGCGCCCCAGCGCGCGTTGAGCGCCGCGCGCAGGGCTTCGAGCTCGGTGACGTCGATCTCCTCGACATAGCTGAAGTGCGGGATGCGCCGCTTGGCTTCCTGCATGCGCTGCGCGATCTTGCGCCGCACGCCGACGATGGGCACGGCTTCCTCGCCCTCGCGCAGGGCCAGGCCCATGGCAGGCGGCGCGGCCGTCGCAGGCATCGGCTGCAGCGTCGTGGCGTGCGATCGAAGGCACGAATCGAGGTCGGCCTGCATGATGCGGCCGGCCTTGCCGCTGGGCGTGACCTGCTGCAGATCGATGCCCAGCTCCCACGCGCGCCGGCGCACGGAGGGCGAGGCAATCGGCCTGTCGCGCGAGGCCTGCGCACTGGACATGGGCGCTGCAGGCAGTACGGGTGCCGCTGCCGGCACGGGGGCGGACGCGCGTGCGGGCGCCGGCGCCGGCGTTGCGGCGCGCGCGGTGCTCGCCGCGGACTTGGCGGCGCCCTTGGGTGCGCGCTGCACCCCTTCGACCTCGATGCGGATCAACTCCGAACCGACGGCCATCATCTGGCCCACCTCGCCGCCCAGCGCCAGCACACGGCCGACCACCGGGCAGGGGATCTCGACGCTCGCCTTGTCGGTCATCACGTCGGCCAGCGCCTGGTCTTCCGTGACCTGATCGCCCGGCTTCACGTGCCAGGCCACCAGTTCCACCTCGGCGATGCCCTCGCCGATGTCGGGTACCTTGATGACGTGCTCGCTCATGGTCAGACCTCCTGCCGGGCCGCCCCAAGGGAGGTCTGCGCCCCCTCGGGGGGCAGCGCAGCGGTGAAGCCGCAAGCTTGGGGGTCGTTCATTCAGGCTTCCGTCGCGCGCTTGAACGCGGCGCCCACGCGCTCGGGGCCCGGGAAGTAGGCCCATTCGAGCGCGTGAGGGTAGGGCGTGTCCCAGCCTGTCACGCGCTCGATCGGCGACTCTAGGTGATAGAAGCAGTGCTCCTGCACCAGCGCCACCAGCTCCGCGCCGAAGCCGCTGGTGCGCGTGGCCTCGTGCACGACCACGCAGCGTCCGGTCTTCCTGACCGAGGCGACGATGGTCTCGAGGTCGAGCGGCCACAGGCTGCGCAGGTCGACGATCTCGGCGTCGATGCCGGTTTCCTGCGCGGCGGCTTCGCAGACGAAGACCATCGTGCCGTAGGTCAGCACGGTGAGCTCGGCGCCACTGCGGTGCACCGCGGCCGTGTCCAGCGGCACGACGTAATGCCCTTCGGGCACCTCGCCCAGCGGATGCTTGGACCAGGGCACGAGCGCCCGGTCGTGATGGCCGTCGAAGGGGCCGTTGTACAGCCGCTTGGGCTCGAGAAAGATCACCGGGTCGTTGCACTCGATCGACGCGATCAGCAGGCCCTTGGCATCGAAGGGGTTGCTGGGCATCACGGTGCGGATGCCGCAGACATGCGTGAACAGCGCCTCCGGGCTCTGGCTGTGCGTCTGGCCGCCGTAGATGCCGCCGCCGCACGGCATGCGGATGGTGATCGGCGCGCTGAAGTCGCCCACCGAGCGGTAGCGCAGGCGCGCCGCCTCGGACACGATCTGGTCCGAGGCTGGATAGAAGTAATCGGCGAACTGGATCTCGACCACCGGCCGCAGCCCGTAGGCGCCCATCCCGACCGCCGCGCCGACGATGCCGCCCTCGGAGATCGGGGCATCGAAGACGCGCGCCTTGCCGTACTTGGCCTGCAGCCCTTCGGTGCAGCGGAAGACGCCACCGAAGTAGCCGACGTCCTGGCCGAAGACCACGACATTGGGGTCGCGCTCGAGCATCACGTCCATCGCCGAACGCAGCGCCTGGATCATCGTCATCGGCGTCGTGCGCGCCGGGGCCGCCGAGTCGGGCGCGCGGGGGCCGCGCCGGGTCTGTGTCGGCATGGTCACGCTCCGGCCTCGTGCATCTGCTGGCGCAGGTGCGCCGGCATGTCCTGGTAGACGTCCTCGAACATCGTCGCCAGCGGTGGAATGTGGCCGTCGATCAGGGTGCCATGGGACTCGGCCTCCTTCTGGGCGGCACCGACCTCGGCGTCGAGTTCGTTCTGCGCGGTGTCTTGCTGCGCATCGGACCACTCGCCGATCGCGATCAGGTGCGCCTTCAGGCGCGCGATCGGGTCGCCGAGCGGGAAATGCTGCCAATCGTCCGCGGGCCGGTAGCGCGACGGGTCGTCCGAGGTCGAGTGGGCGCCGGCGCGGTAGGTGACCCATTCGATCAGCGTGGGTCCGAGGTTGCGGCGCGCGCGCTCGCCGGCCCAGCGCGACGCAGCCAGCACTGCCAGGAAGTCGTTGCCGTCCACCCGCAGCGAGGCGATGCCGCAGCCGACGCCGCGCGCGGCAAAGGTGGTGGCCTCGCCGCCGGCGATGGCCTGGAAGGTCGAGATCGCCCACTGGTTGTTGACCACGTTGAGGATCACCGGCGCGCGGTACACATGCGCGAACGTCAATGCGGTGTGGAAATCGGATTCGGCGGTCGCGCCGTCGCCGATCCAGGCCGATGCGATCTTGGTGTCGCCCTTGATGGCCGAGGCCATGCCCCAGCCCACCGCCTGGATGAACTGGGTGGCCAGGTTGCCCGAGATCGAGAAGAAGCCGGCGCGCTTGTACGAGTACATCACCGGCAATTGCCGGCCCTTGAGCGGATCGCGCTCGTTGCTCATGAGCTGGCAAATCATCTCCACCATCGGCACGTCGTCGCGCGCGAGCAGCAGGCCTTGCTGGCGGTAGGTGGGGAAGCACATGTCGCCCGGCTCGAGCGCCAGCGCGTGGGCCGTGGCGATGGCTTCCTCGCCCAGGCATTGCATGTAGAACGAGATCTTCTTCTGGCGCTGCGCGATCAGCATGCGCGCGTCGAAGGCACGCGTCTTCATCATCGCGCGCAGGCCGCGCCGCAGCAGTGCCGCATCGGCCGTCGGTGCCCAGGGTCCGACGGCGCGCGCCTTGTCGTCCAACACGCGCACCAGGGTGTAGGCGAGGTCGCTGGTGTCCACCGGCGCCACGTCGACCGCGGGCCGGCGCACCTCGCCGGCCGGCGACAGATGCAGATAGGAGAAGTCGGTCTCGTGACCCGGGCGGCCCGTCGGTTCGGGCACATGCAGCCGCAGCGGTGCGATCGGTTCCATCCGGGATCCTCTGGGTGCGGTCGTGTCGCGCGCGTGGTGGCTGCGCGCCGTGCCGTTGCAAACGAGAGTAGCGGACTTCTTCCGCAGGGTCTAGGTGGTCAGCTTGCTGCAGGTCAACGCGCGCGGTCGATCGCCTCGCACAGCGCGGCCGCGCCTTCGACGAAGCGCGGCCCCATGCGGCCGATCAGATCGCCATCGATCGAGGCGAAGCGCTGCTGCCTGACCGCGCCGACGCTCCTGGCCAGTCGCCGCCAGCCCGCGAAGTCGCGCAGGGCGTCTTCCTTGCGGCCGGAGCCGGCGATCAACTGCGGGTCGGCGGCGATGGCGGCCTCCCAGCTCACGCTGGGTGTGAGCAGCGGCAGGTCGGCGAAGGCGTTGACACCACCGCACTCGCGCATCGCCTCGCTGATCAGGTGCTCGCCGTTGATCGTCATCAGCGGCTCGTGCCAGAGCTGCCAGAACACGCGCACGGGGGACTTGCCGCGGTGGTTGCGGCCCAGTGCCTGCCATTGCGCTTCGAAGCGGCGCGCTGCACTCTCGGCCACCTCGGCGTGGCCGAACAGCACGCCCAGGCGGCGCAGCGTGTCGGGGATGGCCTGCGCGCGGCGGATCTCGCTTTCATAGACCGTCAGGCCGAGCGAGCGCAGCCGCGCCTTGTGACGCTCGTTCAGTCCGCTGCCCCAGACCAGCACCAGGTCGGGCTTCAGTTGCACGATGCGCTCGAAGTCGATTGCATGTGCATCGCCGACGACGGGCAGGGCCCGCGCGGCTTCGGGAAAGTCGCTGAAACGGATGGCGCCCACCATCGCAGCGCCGCCGCCGGCGGCGTAAGCGAGTTCGGTCAGGTGCGGACCCAGGCTGATCACGCGCTTCGCCGGCGCGGCGAGCGCGACAGCACGGCCGGTGTCGTCGGTGACGCGAACCTCGGCCTGCGCGGCCAGCGCAACCAGCGCGATCAACAGCGCCGCCAGCCGTCGGCTCACAGTGGCGCCGGCGTCTTGGGTTCGAGAGCGCATTGCGCAGCCACGCGGCATTGCCAGCACAGCGGCTTGCGCGCCAGGCACACGTAGCGTCCATGCAGGATCAGCCAGTGGTGCGCATCGACACGATAGCGCTCGGGCACGGCGGCGATCAAGCCGTGCTCGACCTCGAGCGGCGTCTTGCCGGGGGCCAGGCCGGTGCGGTTGCCGACCCGGAAGATGTGCGTGTCCACCGCGATCGTCGGCTCGCCGAAGGCGACGTTGAGCACCACGTTGGCGGTCTTGCGGCCGACCCCGGGCAGCGCCTCGAGCGCAGCGCGCTCGCGCGGCACCGCACCGCCGTGCCGCTCGACCAGCAGCCGACAGGTTTCGTGCAGGTGCCGGGCCTTGTTGCGGTACAGGCCGATGGTCTTGATGTGGTCCTCGATGCCGGCCACACCCAGCGCCAGCATCTTGTGCGGCGTGGGGGCGAGCGCGAACAACCGCCGGGTCGCCTTGTTGACACTCACGTCGGTGGCCTGCGCCGACAGCAGCACCGCAGCGACGAGTTCGAACGGGCTGCTGTATTCGAGTTCGGACGCGGGCTGCGGGTTCGCGTCGCGCAGCGTGGCGAAGAAGGTCTCGGTGTCTGCGGGTGTCATGCGGGCCGGGCCGCTTGGTCGCGTGCGCGTTTCATCGCGGCCTCGATGGCGGCACGCTTGCGTTCGAGGGTCTGGGCATCGGTGATGGCGCTGGCGGCACCGAGGTCGGCGAGCTTGGCCTGGGCTTTCGCGGCCAGGCGTGCATCGTTCTCCGCGGCCTCTCGGTGCAGGCGAGACTGGCGTGCCGCATGGCGCTGGCGTGCCTGGTCGGCTTGCGCATCGCTCCAGGCGGCCCAACCGGCCCGGCCCGGCGTCGCCTCCTCGACATCGATGCAGTCGACCGGGCAGGCCGGTATGCACAACTCGCAGCCGGTGCACAGCGACTCGATCACCGTGTGCATCGCCTTGGGCGCGCCGACGATGCAGTCCACCGGACAGGCCTTGATGCACAGCGTGCAGCCGATGCACCAGGCTTCATCGATGAACATGACCTTGCGCGGGCCTTCGACACCGTGCGCCGGCGACAGCGGCGCGATGGGCCGGCCGGTGATTGCAGCCAGCCGCGAGATGCCCTCGGCGCCGCCGGGTGGGCACTGGTTGATCGGGGCCTCGGCGTCGGCCAGCGCCTGGGCGTAGGCGCGGCAGTCGGGGTAGCCGCAGCGCGTGCACTGCGTCTGCGGCAGCGCGGCGTCGATGCGGTCGGCGAGGGTTGGGGCGTGCACCGGCCGATTATCGGCGGCGCGCTTTCTTCGTTGCCTTGCGGCGTGCAGCGCTGGCCGGCGCCTTGGCGGCGGGACCGCTGCCGTACTCGGCGATGAACTTGCGCACCTCCGGATAGACCTGCTCGCGCCAACGCCGCCCGGAGAAGATGCCGTAATGGCCAGCGCCCACGGCGTCGTAGTGGAACTGGCGGGCCTTCGGGATGCCGGTGCACAACTCATGCGCGGCTCGGGTCTGGCCGGCGCCGGAAATGTCGTCGAGTTCGCCTTCGATCGTCATCAGCGCGCTGGTCTTGATGTCCTGCGGCCGGACCAGTTCACCCTTCACGCGCCAGGTGCCTTCGACCAAGGCGAAGTCCTGGAACACGACCTTGATGGTGTCGAGGTAGTACTCGGCCGGCATGTCGAGCACCGCGTTGTACTCGTCGTAGAACTGGCGGTGGCCTTCGGCGCTGTCCTCGTCACCGCGCACGAGATCGAGGAAGTAGTCGTAGTGCGAAGACAGGTGCCGGTCCGGGTTCATCGCTACGAAGCCGGTGTGCTGCAGGAAGCCCGGGTACACACGCCGTGTCGAGCCCGGGTAGTTGGGCGGCACGCGGTAGATCACGTTGTGCTCGAACCATTCATGGCTCTTGTTCATGGCCAGGTTGTTGACCGCGGTGGGCGATTTGCGGGCGTCGATCGGCCCGCCCATCATCGTCAGCGTGCGCGGCGTGAACTCGCCGCGACTGGCCATCAGCGACACCGCAGCCAGCACCGGCACGGTGGGCTGGCACACCGAGATCACGTTGACCGCCGGCCCGACATGGCGGATGAACTCCTCGACGTAAGCCACGTAGTCGTCGAGGTGGAAGGGCCCCTGGTCGACCGGCACCATGCGCGCGTCGGTCCAGTCGGTGATGAAGACCTTGTGATGCTGCAGCAGGCACTTGACTGTCTCGCGCAGCAGCGTGGAATGGTGGCCCGACAGCGGCGCCACCACCAGCACCGGAGGCTGCTGCTTCATGTCGGCCAGCGCGGTCGGGTCGTCGGTGAAGCGCTTGAAGCGCAGCAGGCGGCAGAACGGCTTCTCGATCGCCACCTGCTCCTGCACCGCCACCTTCACGTCGTCGACTACGGCACTGGTGATGCCGAACTCGGGTTTCTCGTATTCCTTGGCCAGCCGGTGCATCAGGTCGAAGCCGGCCGAGATGCGCTGCGCCATCGGTCCGTGCGCGAACGGCGACAGCGGATGGTTGTAGAGCTTCGACGACGCGCTGGCGAACTCGGAGAAGGGGGCGAGCAGCGCGCGCTGGGTTTCGTAGAACTGATACAGCATGGCAGGGGCCCTTCTATGGTGCGGCGCAGCAATATTGCCGCGAGCCTACCACTGCTCACAGCGAGAAAACGCGTACTGGCGGCAGCCAATTCAACGCAAGGCCGAGCCTGCGCCCTCTGACTTACATCACCTTTGCGAGGGCGGCCACGACGGTACCGAGGTTCTTCGGATTCAGCGCGGCCACGCAGATGCGACCGGAATCGATGCCGTAGACGCCAAATTCACTCCGAAGACGCTGCATTTGAGCAACATTGAGCCCCGAATAGCTGAACATGCCCTGCTGGCGGGCGATGAAGCCCATGTCCTGCTGCACGCCGGCCGCGGCCAGGCGCTCGATCAGCGACGTCCGCATGGCCTGGATGCGAATGCGCATGCCGGCGAGTTCGTCTTCCCACATCTTGCGCAGCGACGGCGTGCCCAGGACCGTCGCGACGATCTGGGCGCCGTGGATCGGCGGGTTGGAGTAGTTCGTGCGGATCACGATCTTCAACTGCGACAGCACGCGGGCGGTTTCCTCGGTGCTCGAGCACACCACCGACAGCGCGCCGACGCGCTCGCCGTAGAGCGAGAAGCTCTTCGAGAACGACGTGGCCACGAAGCAATCCATGCCGGCGGCGACGAACTTGGCCACCGCGGCGCCGTCCTCGGCGATGCCCTGGCCGAAGCCCTGGTAGGCCATGTCGAGGAAGGGCACCAGGCCGCGTGACTTGCACACCGCCACCACCTCATCCCATTGCGCGAAGGTCAGGTCGTAGCCGGTGGGGTTGTGGCAACAGGCGTGCAGCACGACGATCGTGCCCGCCGGCGCGGCTTCGAGCGACGATCGCATCGCGGCGAAGTCGACGCCCCGGTGCGCGGCGTCGTAGTAAGGGTAGTCGGCCACCTCGAAGCCGGCGCGCGTGAACAGCGCGCGGTGATTCTCCCAACTCGGCGCGCTGATCAGCACGCGTGCGGTCGGGTTGACCAGCTTGAGAAAGTCGGCGCCGAGCTTGAGGGCGCCGGTGCCGCCCAGGGCCTGCACCGTGGCCACGCGCCTGGACGTCACGGGTTCGCTGTGGGCCCCGAAGACCAGCCCCTGGACCGCGGAGTCGTAGGCCGCGATACCGTCGATCGGAAGGTAGCCTCGCGGCTTGGCGGCCTCGACGAGTTGATGCTCGGCCGCAGCGACGCACCGCAGCAGCGGCAACTTGCCGTGCTCGTCGTAGTAGACGCCGACACCGAGGTTGACCTTGTTCGGGTTCGGGTCGACCGCGAACTGTTCGTTCAGACCCAGGATCGGGTCGCGCGGGGCCATTTCGACGCGGGAAAACAAGCTCATGA
>Ga0209797_10001645_pt1 | contig 11256 bp, 18 predicted proteins | sample DOMMetBare3Fresh_2_FD_187472 | JGI IMG/M metagenome (GOLD analysis project Ga0209797, IMG submission 187472) | Wetland sediment microbial communities from St. Louis River estuary, USA, under dissolved organic matter induced mercury methylation -... | ecosystem: Environmental > Aquatic >...
ATTGTGAAACTTTGGTTCTCAGACTGCTACCCTTGAGCTTGATGAGATAGGTCTTCAACCACTATACCGCAGGGCCAGGCTGGATTTCATAAAATTTATGGGGCTGGAGTAGCTAAGCGACCCAAGCCGGGGGTACGTTTAGCGAATGATCTATCCGCGCAAGAGTCGCATGCCGGTCCCAATCCAGCAGAGGCTCTTGGAGCATTTCGTGGCTGGCACGACTGCACGGGCTGCCGCGCTGTTAGTTGGAGTACAAGCGAACACCGCGAAGCTGTTTTATCAGCGGTTGAGACAGCTCATTGCCAGCAAGCAAGAGAGTTATCTGCTGGCTGGTGAGATTGAGGCTGACGAGAGTTATTTTGGTGGTGTGCGCAAAGGTCGACGGGGGCGCGGCGCAGCGGGGAAAGTACCCGTCTTTGGCTTATTAATGCGAGGCGGCAAAGTGTACACGGCGATCATTCCAGACGCCAAGGCATCGACGTTGATCCCCATCATCCGCGAGAAAGTATTACCCGACAGCATTGTGTATACGGACAGCTTTCAGGTCTATGATGTGTTGGATGTGTCCGAGTTTCATCACCGGCGTGTGAATCACAGCAAGGTGTTCGTCAGTAAACGAGGCCATCACATCAACGGCATCGAGAACTTTTGGAATCAGGCGAAGCGCCACCTGCGGCGCTTCAATGGCATTCCGAAAGACAGTTTCTATTGGTTCCTGAAAGAATGTGAATGGCGCTTCAACGGCGGGGGCCATAAAGCACTGTTACAGCAGCTCAGAGCCTGGTATCGCTTCGAAGTCAACAGGCCTTAGCTACTCCAGCCCCTATTATAATTGCGATGTCCGTCCGGGGGGCGATGTACGAGGGGTCGAGGGGTGGATAATGCGAGCGGGAGAAGCACGATGACGAACGGGAGGGGAGTCCACTGCAGGCCATCGATGATACTCGTCAGGTTTCTCACATTGATGGTAGGAAATTGCCTGGTGTCGTCCATGGCTCTCGCGGGAGAGTTCCTTCGTATGGTCCATGATGTGAAAGGCGATGCGGCGGCCTTGTCGCCGAGCGAAGTGATCATTCACACGAGCACGGACCTCGAGAGGGACTGAGCTTCGTACTCGAGAATGCGACCGTGAACCCGATGCGCGTCTACGTCGCTCCCGGAGGGACGGTGCACATCCGGGTCAGTGCAGATCGGTTGAACCGTGGCCAGGAACAGATGCGTCGGGAGCGCAAACCTCTCACCTCTCCTGCCCGCTGCATAAGGGTGAAAAAGCCTTCCGAAGCCAGATTCACATAGCTCCCTAGGCGAAGCTTCCCCTTGTAGGCGAAAAGGATAAAAAACGAGGCGGAGGCGGGTCCAGAGAGCTCTTTCTCATTTGTGAGGAGGTCTTGGAGGGGTTTTAGGCTTCCCACCCACCGGTGGGCCTGCTCACCGCCCCAGCGCTCGACCTCGATTCCCCTGAGTGTTCCTCTCACCGAGGCCTCCGCTCAAGAATAAGATAGCGCCGATTCGTCGAGGGTCAACCCCCTCTTGCCTGGTGAAAAAACCAGCAAGAACCGCTTACCGTTCTTTTCCTCGGCAACCGGGCAATCTCACAGCCGACGGACCAACGTCCCGGTGGAAATCGGCTCGATTGATATTCTCGAAGTGGTAGTCCATCGAAATGGCTGCTTTGCCCGATGGAGTTCGGTCCGCACAGAGTCTTGGCTTGTGAGTCACTGGTATCGAGGAGGTCGGTCATCCCATTTGGTGCGCCGTAGCGACTGAATCGATGGCATGAGCCGCCTGTGCTCCGCAATCGCCGGTGCAATTCGTGAGTCAAGCTTTCATGGCCGGCTGATCGAGGACGTCTTGACCAGAGGTGGTAAGCGGACCTGTACGGTTCGATGCCTTGAGTGTGGAACGTTATTCGACGATCCTTACCAGGGTTCGAAGTGATCTGAGCCAGTGCGAGCGGCTTTCCACTCTGCTATCCGTGAGATCGTCCTGCCGACTGTTGTGGCACACATCGTGTACTCGTCCTGTTATCCGGCGAGCAACTGCCGCGAATCTGTTAGGCCGTGGGGGCTAGACACGAGCGCTGTCGTAGAATCTAAGGTCGAAAGCGATCCCTATGACGAATCGCACGATGCAGGACGGCCTGGTCTTGGGCACGACCCTGCTTGTGATTCATTCGTTTGCCTCGTTCCTGGTGTTTCTCTATTGCCATATCAACACGGAAGGGCAGGTGGTATTCGCCTATTTTCTGTTCTTCGTCCTTGATGCTCCGACCGTTCCCTTAGTGTTCGAAATCGAAGGACAAATCGGACTCCTTGCCCGCCTGACCGATTCCTGGACCAACTTGTGGTACTACGGACATCAAGGAGTCAACCTCAGAGCCTTCGTTCTGACCGCTCTCTTCGGTGGGCTTCATTGGTTCCTCATCGGGAACCTGACGAGTCATGCGGTCGGTTGGGTTCAGCACCGATTGAACCTAAAAAGGCAACCGGGGTGAGCATGTATTCGTCAGGTGCGAAGTGCACTCTGACCTACCGAAGCGGATCTGTCCTATCATCGGCTGTCGCATTCCGCGACAGCGATCGGCTGGCCTTCCGTGGAGTTTTTCCCAACGCTACAGGAGGAGCCGCACGATAGACGATGCGAAGTCCCGTGTCTTCAACAACTTCAGCTTTGGTAGCGAGGTCTGTACGGTTAGCTCCGATGGCACAATGATTGCGCTTAATCGTTCGAGGGTGTTCTGATGGAGGAGGGGTATGTCTTCACGATCAATAGTTTTGTCCCTGTTGCTCACGCTGTCGTGCGTGACCCTTGCGCAGGCGGCGTCGGAGCAGAGCAGTGGCAGTCAGAAGGCGTTACGTGACTACTACGATCTCCAGGAGGGGAAGCGTCTCTACGAGCTGTATTGCCGGTTTTGCCATGGCGAACAGGGGAAAGGAAAAGCCTTTGATGTGACTCCGCCGCCGGCCGATCTCACCAGCCCAACCGTTCAGGAGAAGTCAGATTTCGACCTCACACAGACTATTCACGGGGGTGAGCAGGGCACCGCGATGGGGGCCTGGAAATGGACCTTGTCTGACAAGGACAAGCAGAACGTCCTGCAGTACATCCGATCGTTGGCTCGATGAGGGGAAGGCGGGATGCGAGCAGTCATAGGGGCAGGAGGGGTAGGTTTCAAGAGAGGGAGAGCGCGATGACCAACCATGAGAAGCGAAAGCAAATCATCCCGTGGATCGACCCAGAGGAACGCGTAACTGTGCATTTTCTGGATGAGAGGGACCTGAACGCCGAGGTGACAGGGACGACTGAGGAATTGGTCGATCTCGCCCTTGAGACGAACGTGCCGTATCTCAAGCAACGGATCTCGGTTCCGCTCAGACTCACAGAACTTTCAGAGGACCTCGGGCACTATACGCGAAACCCTGAGCGACCACTCAAACACCGGCGACTCATGTTGATCGTCAATGAGAAACGGCCGGCTGTGATCTATTAGTAGAAGACAAACATTGAATATGGAGACAGAGAATGAATCGTCATCTGCTGCTGTGGCTGACCGCCATTGTTCTGCTCGCAACGACCGGCTGTCCTCCCCGCCACCCGCCCCATACACCTCAGCCATTCGGCAAGGAGGATGTGACCAGAAGTTCATCTTCGACGGCAATCCCATCCCTGTGAATAAAACATCATTCAGTCTTGTGTTGAATCGACATGAATGATGATAGTGACTTGCTTCCAGCTCGTTCGATTTTCTACTCAGGACGGAACTGGACCGAGGATGAGGCACTTCGCGCGGGCGATTTGTTTCAGTGGAGCGGCAATCTCATTCGCGCTCCTTTCGGCCTGTGCTTCGCCGGTCGAAGGCTTATGGCCGCCGGCTCCCGGATCTACGGCACAGACCATCGTTATCTCGCTCGATACATGGCATGCGATGATCGCATTCCCTATTCAACTAGAAGACAGCGATCGGCCATCAGCCTTCAGCTCCGAGGAAGGAACTTCCTCTCAGTACTCATCGCTCAGGACTCAGCCCTTATTTGAGGAGTGGGGCTATGCCGAGCGCGCCTGGTATCTGGACGGTAAGACGGGCGTGAGCGGGATCGTGCGGGCACTTTTCTGGCCTACCGAGGGCGTCGTGGAAGTAGGGCACTCTGATCGAGTATGGGCGGAACGCACGCCCCAGCCGCCATCTGATCTCTTCACCTTTCGCGTGAGCGACGATGGTTATCAGCGATTGCGCCGGCACCTGCGCGGGACCATCTCGGTCGATGCACCAATCGTCTCGGTGGGTCCGTCCGCCTTCTATCCGGCGGTACGTTCCTACCACCTGTTTCACACCTGTCATCAGTATGCGGCTGATGCGTTGCGCGAAGCAGGTTTACCGATCTCGCCGTTCTGGGCCTTCAACCGAACGAGCCTCGCCTGGCAACTGCGGCATGCCACGAGGATTGCTGCGGAGCAGTCAACGGAGTTGTCACTTGGCGAGTCGCGCTAACCGACGCTGAATCGGCATATGGGACAGCAACGGTACGGAGTCGGTTTGTGGCACAGGACACGCAGTACCAGCACATGATTCGGCGGCTGCTTGACGCCTACGCGGAGCATCATTCTCGACGACGAGCTGCACGCGCAAGGCGGATGCTACGAAAGCACGCAGTCGCATAGCTGACATGTCAGCTCGCCTTGTGAGCCCACATCGGACTGGTCCGCTTTTCTTGAACCATAATTTCCGATATACTTGCGTATCGTAGGAGGTTGCTCTATGTCGAAGAGAGTCCCCACTCCTCCCCCAGGATTCGACGAGCTCTCGGTCGAAGAGCAAATCGATTTCGTGCAATCTCTCTGGGACCGGATCGCGGCGACTCCCGAGCAAGTTCCCGTACCCGAATGGCACCGTCAGATCATTCGCGAGCGCCTGGAGGCGTATAACGCGAATCCCGCCGCTGGTCGACTCTGGACAGACGTCCGGACAGATATCAAACGCAAATTGCGAGATCGTTGATCTGACGGATGGCACGGCGGCTCGTCGTCCAATCTCAGTCGGACCTCGACATCCAAGCAGCCGCCGTCTGGTACGAAGACCAGCAAGCCGGCTTAGGCCTGCGCTTCGTCGACGAACTCGACCTGGTGTTTCAGCGTATCGAGACCAATCCTCGGCAATTCCCGCGGCTGGAAGGCGAAGTTCGCCGTGCCCTCCTCCGCCACTTTCCTTACGGCGTGTACTTCGTCGGAGAGGTAGGGACCATCACAGTTCTGGCGGTTCTGCACCTGCACCGAGAACCTGATATGTGGAAGAGCCGTAATTGAGGTTCCGACTGGCACCGGCCAGAGTGGTTGATAGGCATTAGACTTTGCAGTAGACCCATCCGAAATAGATGCTGGGACTGCCGTGCTGGACTACCCAGCTAGTCTTGACCAATAATCACGCGGTGCGTTACTTATTGAGGCCCGTGGTCAAGATGTTCAAGTGCGCCGATGCGGAGGTTCTTACCAGAGGATCGCATGTCAGGCGATTCGCGCCTATCGCGACCGTTGCACGTCGCAAGCTGCGACAGTTGGAGATTGCGGGGCAGCTCAACGATCTGAGGGTTCCGTCTGGAAATCGACTGGAAGCCTTGAAAGGGGACCGCGCAGGCCAGCACAGCATCCGTATTAACGATCAGTTCCGCCTTTGCTTTCGTTGGACGGACACAGAGGCTGAAGACGTCGAGATCCTGGATTATCATTGAGTGAGGACAACGCTGAGAAAACTCAAGCCTGTCACGCCTGGTGAGCTCTTACTGGAGGAATTTCCCAGGCCAATGGAGATCAGTCAGAATCGATTGGCGAAACAAGTCGGTGTGCCGGCGCAGCGGATCGGCGATATCGTGGCGGGAAAACATTCCATTACTGCCGATACCGACTTACGCCTCAGCCGATTTTTTGGTCTTTCAAATGGTTACTGGCTACGGGCGCAGGCAGCCTATGACACAGAGGTCGCAGAACGCGCGATCTGGTCGAAGCTGTCAAAGATCAAACCATGGGCCGGGCCGAAAACACTGAAGGTTGCATCCTGACCGATCGTGTCAACGACGCCGATGCAATAGACTGGGCAGCTGAGCGCACCTGTTTAGGAACAAATTAACAAATTGGGGTCAGAGAACAATTTCATGGACAGCGGGCTCACAGCACTAGTCTGGAGGCCGCTGAAGTGGGAAACGCGGGGATGACCGAAAGGGGCAGATCGCTCCTCAAAAATTGCACTCTGACCCCCACGGCTTCCTCGACCCCCATGGCTTCTGTTTGGACCACAAAATGAAGAAGGAGATACCCATGAGACAACAATCATCCGTCGTGTTCGCCTTGGCCCTATTAGTGGCAGCGGGAACACTTGCCTTCACCGGACCAGCCTCCGCTGACGAAAAGGAGACGAACGGCAAGGCGGAGATGGCCGCAGCAGCCAAGGTGACGATCGAGCAGGCGATCAAAACGGTATCGGACAAGGTTGCAGGGAAGGTCGTCGAAGCCGAGCTTGAGAAGAAGCACAACAAACTCGTCTGGGAAGTCGAGGTCATCACAGCAGAGAACAAGACGATGGAGGTCCACATCGACGCCGACACAGGCGCCGTGATCCACGTGGAAGAACAAAATTTTAAGCCGGCAAATTTCTAAGATGAGATAAACCGTTTCGTAAAGACCTGGGAGCGCGAGACCATCGGAGCCGCGTCCAGATAATGCATCCTGTTTTAAGAGAGGAGGAGCGCGTCGTCTTGGATCTCGCCCAAATAGCCGGCAAAGCCCTACGCGGAAGACGGGGTCAGTTCTTGATCTTGCACTCAAGGCTTACCAGCCGCGCCTCTCGAACACACTCATCAGCTCTTTGCGGGTCAATAAATACCGCCGGCCGCGGAACTCACACCTCACTTCAGTCATTTCCTGGTCCGCATTCATTCTGCCCAACTTCTCCCGCCCAAGGGAGATGCGCGCCAGATAATCGTTCATGTGAAGACCTAACCCGCAGAGTATTCAGTGCGGTTTTACTCCAAAGAAAGCGATTGCCTGGGAGTCATTGTTTTGCAAAGGCTGGCCCAAACGTGAATGTAGCCATTTCTCCCTTCATTATTTCTGCACTGTCTCAGCATTCCTCTTCCCATGACTTGCCTTCGTCACGTGATTGGTTCTTCTCCCTTGGAGGGCAGCGAATCTTCAACGTGTTCCTCCTGATTACTGCCGATTGCACGAAGGCACAGGGCTTGCTGTTGGATTGAAGAGGAGACACCTATTTTCAACAACGGAGGTGAACAGATGAATGACGGCGACGGGATGTTGTTTGTAGCCCATTGGACTCACACACCTGAGAATTGCCCAGGAAGAAGTCAGGACGGAGCGACGATGCTCAATGAATTCTGGGCCAAACGGGATCTTGCCGCCAAGAAAGGGGTGAAGATCCTGAGTGCCTACGTCGCAGTTACGGAACATACCTACTACATCACGGTTCAGGCCAAAGACTATCAATCCATGCTGGAGTTTTTCGAACCGTTGGCTCCGACCCAAACGGGTGCGATTCATCCGGTCACGACGATGGATGAATGGACGAAGCACATTGATCCGAAAAGGAAGGGATAAACCGCGAAGAGAGGAACGGTACTGGAAGTCTTTTCAACCCTTGCGGTATTCCTTCACCCCTGCTGTCGTGACGAGTCAGCAGCCTGCTGTGTGGCTCTGAATCTCTGCCACAGGAAGTACAGCGGCGTTCCGGCCAAGACTGTCGCAAGTCCCAAGCCCGCTTCCAATGGTCGCTCAGAGACTGCGTTCCAGATGATCACCATCGACATCAAAATAAAAAACACAGGAACGAAGGGATAGAGCGGTGTGCGATAGGGGCGGGGAAGGTCAGGCTCTTTGCGTCGCAGGATCAGCACTGCCCCCACTGCAAGGGCGCTGAACATCATGAGTACGGTGCCGCTGTAGATCACCAACTGTTCGAAGCTCCCCGAGAGAATCAGAACTGAGGCCCACAGGCTCTGGAGAAGGATGGCGTTAGTCGGCGTGCCACGTGTGCCGGAAGTTCTGCAAAAGTACGACGGAATCAACCCGTCTTTCGCCATGGCGTAATACACACGTGGTCCAGCCCATACCATGGCGCTTATGGCGCCTGTGATCGACAAAGAGAGCATGATGGTCACGAACCTCGTGGCGTCCGAACCCAGCAACACTACTGCGACCTTGCTTGCGACAGGTAAGAGCGGAGGCTGGGCCAAATCCGTGACCGACAATGCGTAGAAGTAGAATGCGTTCAGCGCGAGATAGAGAAGCGTGACAAACAGCGTGCCGCTGATCAAAGCCCGCGGAATGGTGCGAGCCGGATCAGTGACCTCTCCCGCTAAGTACACCGCGGCATTCCACCCCGAATAGGCATAGAGGGCAAAGATCAATGACACAATGGAAAGTCCGATGCTCGGGGCAGCACCTGCATCGGTAAGACTGAGATGCGTCCAGTCGCCTTTCCCTCCCATCACGCCTGCTGCGATCAGTGCCACGATGGCTCCCATGTTCAGCACCGTCAGTGTTCGTTGAAGGAATCCACCTGCCTCTATTCCAGCAAGGTGAAACGCCGTGATGGACCATAGGAGAACTAGCGCGATGCCTGTCGAGAGCAGACCTTGTTCGCCATCAGACGGAAGGAGTTGATTCACATAGGCGGCGACGCTCATGGCCCCTGCTGCGATAGCCGCACTGAAGCCGACCGTGAAGGACGTCCATCCGCTCAGAAACCCGATGAACGGCCCATAGGCTCGGTAAAGATAGAGGTATTCTCCACCGGCCACTGGAAGTGCTGTCCCTAACTCACTGTAGGAGAGGGCGCCGGCAAGGGCGATCAATCCTCCCATCAACCAAATGGCCAGGATCAATCCGGGATGGCCGAGATCACGAGCCATAAACCCCGTCGTGGTAAAGATCCCGCTGCCGACGACGTTGCCGACGAGCACGCAAGCGGCTGTGAACCAGCCGATGCGGCGAAGAAATGTGGACGGATCTCTCTGAGCCCAGTCCATCAGTACGCTCCACTTCTACTGTTCCGGATGAACAAGCGGAACAAACCGTACGAAGGTGAGAGTCTTTCGGTGATAGCCGTCTGCTGTCCGGTGATAGAGATCAAGCGTCTGGATGTCTCGGCCGACCGGCAGGATCAGCCGACCACCGACGGCTAGCTGGTCGAGGAGCGGTTGAGGGACCTGTTCTGGTGCGGCCGTGACGATAATGGCATTGAAGGGTGCTTCTTCAGGCCAGCCCTTGTACCCGTCGCCGGCCCGAACTCGGACATTCTTGTAGCCGAGCTCTGCCAACGTCTGTGCTGCCTCGCGAGCAAGCGGCTCCACAATCTCAATGGTCAGCACCTTGTCCACAAGTTCGGCGAGAATAGCGGCTTGGTACCCGGACCCGGTTCCGATCTCGAGCACCTTGTCCGTTTTCTTGAGCGCGAGTGCCTCCGTCATGCTGGCGACCAAGGAAGGTTGCGAAATGGTCTGGCTATGGCCGATGGGGAGAGGACCATCGATGTAGGCGAAGAGGGAATAGAGGGCTGGTACGAAGCGATGGCGCGGCACGCGCCGCATCGTCGCGATCACGTCGGGGTCTTTGACGCCGCTGGGGATGATGTATTGATCAACCATCCGCTGGCGCTCGATCTCGCGGTTTGAATCCATGGGATGAGAATCTGCTCCCTTTCCTCCGTTACAGGACGAGGCCGAGATTAGCAGACCGATGACAGCGATACAGGGGAGTTGAAAGCGGAAGGGACATTGACTCAAGGGACACCATGGGAAGCCATGCCAATTGTGTTCAGGCAACCCTTATGAAGTGAGCAATCGCTATGCCATGCTTTCTTGCACGGGAAAATGAAGCAGAAAGCGTTGTCGAATCAGTGCTGCTGTAGCGTTCCACTACAGGGGCAACTGCAGTGTTGTAGCAAGTTATCCCTGCTCCTTGATTCGTTCAATCTGCGCTCGCACTCCAACCTGTCGAAGAAGTTTGGTTTTTCCCCCTATGCCGCCTCATGGCACCGGCCTTGCTCTATTTCTTTTTTCTAATCTCGTGAGTATTGTCATGCTTGACACGCCCAGTGATCTCCAGGCCGCGCTGTATTATGAACCCCTCCCAGATCGGTTTGTCCGATGCACCCTCTGTCCCCATGATTGCGAGATCGCACCAGATCACCGTGGCGCTTGCGGAGTGCGAATCAATCAAGGCGGCCAACTCTTCACGCGCGTGGGGAACCGCATTATCTCAGCGGAGAGCGATCCGATCGAAAAGAAGCCGCTGTTTCACTTCTTCCCGGGAAGTACCGCCTATTCAATTGCAACCGTCGGCTGCAACTTTCGCTGCCGGTTCTGCCAGAACTGGACTATCTCACAATGGCCGAAGCTCAAAGAGTTGGCGGATCGCAGTGAAGAGGCATCTTCCGCCGTCCGTGAGCATCCGGCTGGCGAGTGGTGCGCGGAAACCGAACCGCCCGAAGAACGCTGGGGCGTCGGGACACCGGTGGTTCCCTCCGAGCTGGTGGCAGAAGCCAAACGAACGGGATGCAGAAGCATTGCCCATACATACACCGAACCAACAATCTTCTATGAGTTGGCTCTCACAACTGCGCGACTGGCGTCGGCAGCTGGGCTAGGCAACATATTTGTGACGAACGGGTTCATCTCGCTCGATCCTCTGCGAGAGATCGCACCGTATCTCGGTGCCGCCAACATCGATCTTAAATCCTTCCGCGACAGCTACTACAAGAAGTTGTGCGGAGCCAGGCTGGAGCCGGTTTTGGCTGCCATTCGGGAATATAAAAAGCTGGGAGTGTGGATCGAACTCACCACCTTATTGATTCCCGGGTTGAATGACGATGAGAGCGAGCTGCGGGATATCGCCAATTTCATCAAGACCGAGCTAGGCGAAGATGTGCCCTGGCACATCAGCCGCTTCTTTCCTGCTTATAAGATGGAGCACTGGAAGGAAACGCCAATCCCCTCGTTGTTGCGAGCGAGGGAGATCGGACAAGAGGAGGGGCTGCGTTACGTCTATCTAGGAAATGTGCCGCAAGAGGAAGGAGCCGAGAATACGATTTGCCCTGGGTGTGGAGCGGTCGTGATCCGGCGATGGGGACTCACGATGGTGGAGAATCGGCTGCGAGCCGGTCGGTGTCAGGATTGTAGCCAATTCGTGACGGGGCGTTGGGCCGTTGGAGGCTAAGCAGGATATTCATGGGTGTGTCTGCCTTTGGAGTTTTGT
>Ga0209797_10001647_pt1 | contig 11243 bp, 11 predicted proteins | sample DOMMetBare3Fresh_2_FD_187472 | JGI IMG/M metagenome (GOLD analysis project Ga0209797, IMG submission 187472) | Wetland sediment microbial communities from St. Louis River estuary, USA, under dissolved organic matter induced mercury methylation -... | ecosystem: Environmental > Aquatic >...
CTCCCGCTCCCCGCCTTCAAGACGCCTCATGAGTGCGCCCCTCGAAACACGGATCGGGATGGCTTGAGAGTAATTACGCTGCAAGTGAAGTCAACAATTATTTCGCTTATGGTGAATAATAAGACGGATGTGGCGCGCCTCGATTCCGCCTAAGCCTGCTCACGCGACCCTGAACCGCGCGATCACGTCGTCCGGAATGGGCTTGCCCCTGATGCGCCCGTCCTGGTCACGGCCCGCCCAGACGCGGGTCTCGCGGCCCTCGACCGCAAGCTCGCCCGCAAGGGTCATGCGATGATTGATGTCGAAGCTCGAGCGGCGGAACTCGGCGATCTCGGATGTAACGTCGAGGTGATCGCCGAAATTGACCGGCACATGGAAGCGCGCCCGCGCATCGACTAGCGGAACACCCATGATGTCGTAGGTGGTGAACAGGTCCTGCCGCGGCACGCCCAGCGTCGCCTCGAACATCTCCCAGGTGCACCAGTCGAAGTACTCGAAGAAGCGGCTGTTGAACACGATGCCGGCGGGGTCGCAATGACCCCACTCGATCATCAGGCGCTTGTGGTGGACGAGGTTCGGCATCGGCGCTCGCATCATAACGGCAGCGGACCATAGCGGCAGGCCAACGCTCCGGCATGCAGTTTTGTGACGAGGGCGGCGTCGGCGGCACTAGGCGCCGACCAGGCCAGGCCGCGCGGCCGTTCGGTAAACTACAACCGCCAGGACAAGCAATTCATAATAACGCCCGCATAAATTGCATTATCGTCACTAAAAGTTGCATGATGGGGTGGCTCTACCAGTGGTCCGGCCTTCGCCAAGGTGAACGCCCATTCGCAACCGCGTCGCCCGGCATGAATGACATCCAGCACGACGAGGAGCACCGGGAGGAGCGCACCGAAGCTATCCTGATTGCCGGGGCTGCCCTCCTGATGCTGTGCGTGTCGATCCTGCTGATCGCCTTCGCCCTGATCGCGCGGCAGGAGCGGATCGATCGCCGCCATGGCAGCGCGCCGGCGCTCGAGACCATGGGCGCTCTCGGCATTGGCGAGCACGGCGCTCGACTGATCGAGCAACGCTCGCGCGATCTTCTGGTCGACCGCAGGCGATGAGCGCGCGTGCGGCTCACGTTCCAACGTTGCGATCGCGCACGCAACGATCCAACTGCATGGGAAAGAAGCTCATGTGCCCGAACGCGGCGCTCGCCTGTTTCGGAACACAGGGCCGTGTTGGTCGCGCCGCAACGTACAGCGTCCAATACTTTGCGAGGCAGATGCCGTCGCACTCGCGCGGCCAGTCCTGATCAAACAACAATCGTGCGCGCCTCGAGCCCGCGCTCGGCACGGTCGCTGTCGTAGAGGCGCGGCGTGATGCCCTGCGGCGTGCGGCCACCTGGATCGTGGCGGTCGTTGCTGCCCCTCGTGCGCCAGCACGCGCGGATCGAGCGCGGGACTGGGCTGGCAGCGCGCACGCGCTGCGCCGCCTCGACTATGATCACGATGGCGAGCAACAGCAGAACGACCGGGCCGAGATCCCGTGTCATGCCCCGCAGGCTAAACCGCCGGCGCTGGCGGCAATCGCTGGCGAAAAATCGATTGCTGGTCAGACTTACTAGACAATTGGTTGACTTAACTATCTTTCGTGTTGCCGCCGGGACACACAGGGATTCAATTTCGGTTGTGGTAGCAGGTTGCGGCCGACTCGGAGGTGTAAATATCTAAGGGTTACCAGCAAGGAGGCGCGCATTTAGGCGCGGACCTCCTGATAACGGGAATAACGGAGGGCAATATGCACAAGCTGATGCTTACTACATTTCTGGTTGCCGGCGCCATGCCGGCGTTCGCGGCCGACATGCCGGTGAAGGCGCCGCGCGTTGAGGCGGTTCCATACACCGACTGGTCCGGCATCTATGTTGGCATCCAAGGTGGCTACGGCTGGGGTCGACAGAAGTGGGACGGCAGCAGCGTGTTCGAGGGCGGCGATATTGACATCAGCCAAGTCCGCACGCCGGCCACCGGCTTCCCCGCGCTGTTGTTCACCAATCGAGTCTTTCTGCCGGACTTCGACATTCCCGGCACGTCCTCGCTCAAGAACCGGGGTTGGGTGTTCGGCGGTCATGCTGGCGCGCAGAAGCAGTGGGGCAATTGGGTGATCGGCCTTGAAGCCGATTTCGATGCGGCCGACATCAAAGGGTCATCCAGCGCAACTGATGAATTCAGGACGAACCTGGACACTCAGATTCGCACTCGAATCTTGCTGACGCCAACGATCTCGCTCCCACCTGGAAGTTTCCCTGGCACAATCGTCGACATCAGGCCGGGCGTTACTGGCGCACTTGTAACGCAGACCTCAACGGTCGAAACCAAGCTCGACCAACTCGGCACACTGCGCGGCAAAATCGGCCTGACCAACATCTTCTCGCCGAATATCATGCTCTACGGCACGGGCGGCATGGCCTGGGCGCACAGCGAGACGACACTGACCGCCGAACAGACCGTCAGCGGCACCATGAATCCGGCGATTGTTCGTGTTGGCACGGACGGCGCTGCAATTGGCACCAGGGCGTTTACCGACACGAGTACGCTTGAGGCCAAAAGCGCCGGCTACATATTCGGCTGGACGGCCGGCGCCGGCATCGACTGGAAACTCACGCCCAACGTGGTCCTTGGCGCCCTCTATCTGCACTACGACTTCCCGAAGAACACACTCGCATTCACCGAGAGCGGCGTCAGGATGGGTAATGCTCGTCAGGAGGTCGACGTGATCAAGGGCCGCCTGAGCGTCCTGTTCCCGATCCACTGACCTTGGGCTGGAAATTGATCAGGAAGGAGGCCGGCACCCCATCGCCTACCCCCGTGAGTGGCCTGAATGCCGGCCGAATAGAGAGCCCGGTCGCTCCAGCAACCGGGCTCTTTTCTAATGCTGCACCGACCAGTTTTTTTGAACCATGAAAACCAAGCTCAGACCCAATGCCGCTGACTGCCAGGTCGCAAGGCGCCTGCGCATGGCCCGTATAGCCGCCGGCATCAGCCAGGCCGATGCTGCAAACCATCTCGGGGTCACCCAGCAGCAAATCCTAAAATACGAGAACGGCACCAATCGCGTGAGCGCGGGATGCCTAGCCTTGCTGGCACAATTCTATCGGCGGCCGGTGGCGTGGTTTTTCGAGGGCGTCGCGCTCGATAGCAAGGATATCCTCGACATCACGAGAGGACCAATCGCGCGTGCGAGGCTGGCCGCAAAGGTGCATGATTCTATTCGACCCAGCGGATCACCAAGGCGATTGCGGACGATCATTTGAACAGAGGAGCAACCCATGCACTATCGTGCAATCGCGAGAGCAGGCGCCGCAGCGGTCAAAAGTCTCACCTGAGACTTTTTCGACCGTGTCACATTCGCGCTGCGTTCACGTCGCAAACGCCGCCAACCCATTGAACGCCTTGGTGGGCGCACCAGGACTCGAACCTGGGACCCGCTGATTAAGAGTCAGCTGCTCTACCAACTGAGCTATGCGCCCACACAAGGGTGGGGTCCTGTAGCAAAGCGATCCCGGCGAGTCCAGGGAGGGCGGGCCTGGCAACGGCTATTCTGGCTCCTCCCTGTCGTCTCGGCCGAGCGCCTTAAGCGCGTCTACGCGCGTCTCCGACGCGCTATGGCGCGAGAGCCGGGACCCATTTTACCGTATGAGCGCCCGAGTAGATGGGTCCCGGCTCGCGCCTTCGGCGCGCCCGGGACGACGGTGAAACCTTGGCAGGGCCCCCACAGAATGAAAGCCGCCGGGCTGTTGGCCCGGCGGCTCCCATGCGTCAGCGATCGTGTCGGGGGGCTGGGAGTACGACCGCCGCGCTAGCCCCAGACGTTGATCCGATCAGATCGGATCAAAGTCTATTGTTCATTTGAGCATGATCTTTTCCGAAAACCGGTTTCCACTTTTCGGGATCATACTCTAGAGACGCTCCTCGCCCTGGACCGGCGACGACAGATACAGCGAGCGCTGCATCGGGCCCATCTGGCGATGTTGCTGCATCATCGGATGATCCTGCATCCGCGGACCTTCGAAACCTTCCGTGCGCCGCATCATGCCGCGCATTCCGGGGCGGCCGTCACGGCCGCGGAAATCCTGCTCGCCACCAAAGCGGCCTAGCCGGCTGAGCACGGCAAACCGTCGCTTCTGGCCCTCGTCGAGGCTGTTGTAGAGCGGCGCGGTTGCCTCGCCGAGCTTCTTGAGCGCATTGCCGGTCTCCACCATCGCGGTCGCGCGCCGATTCATCCACTCGGACGGATCAACCTGCCGCGAGGGCGCCTGGGCGGCCTGTGCGTTCATGCGCTCGATGCGCAGCTTGGTGAATTCGCGGGCCGCCTGCTCGAAGGCCGGCCATGTCTTTTCCTGCTCCGCGGTCAGCGCGAGCCCAGCCTTGAGGCCTGCGAGCCGCGCTTCGCCGAAGGCGCGCATGTCCTCGACGCTCGGGCGCCTGGCCTGCGGGCCCTCACGATCCGGACGACCCTGCGCATAGACCAAGCTGCTGCCTGCGATGAGGAGTGCGGCTGCGCCTGCTGCGATCGGTTTCCACATTGAATGTCCCTCCACCCTGTCCTTGCGCGCCCCACACACATCAAGTGTCATGTACAATAATCGCGCGCCTTCTCGAAGCAAGTTAAAGTTTTGTTAGGTGGCGAGAGCGTCCAAACGGTAGATTACGATCTTGTAATGTTGCGATCTTGGACAGTCATTCCGCCGAAATTCTGTAGTTCATCTTGCGCGTTACGGAGCAACGCCGACGCCGGTCGTGAGAAAAATAGGCCAGCACCCGCATCGCGGTATACCGGCCTGCGCACTGTGACGACGTCCCAACGGAGGCGTGCCGCGCCCGCGCGACAAGCGCACGCATGGAGATAGCGCGCCGCCGCTATCAGATCGCGTCGGTCGAATGGATGCGTGCTCCGGACGCATCGAGCGCGGCGAGCTTGCCGCGCTGGCGCGCCATCAGCTTGTTGAGCGCGCCGAGATAGGCCTTGGCGGACGCCACCAGCGTGTCGGGATCGGCGCCCTTGGCGGTGACCGAGCGGCCGTCGGCAGCGAGCCGTACCGACACCTCGGCCTGCGCGTCGGTGCCCTTGGTCACGGCGTGCACCTGATAGAGTTCGAGCACGGTCTCGTTCGGCACCAGCGCCTTGATGGCGTTGAAGGTGGCATCGACCGGACCGTTGCCGGTCGCCTGCACGGTGTGCTGCTTGCCCTCGATGTCGAGCGTCAGCGTCGCGGACTGCGGCCCCATGGTGCCGGCGATGACGGTCAGCGACACGAGCTTCACGCGATCCTGCGCGTGCGCGATCTCCTCGTCGACCAGCGCCTCGATGTCCTCGTCGTAGACGTGCTTCTTGCGGTCGGCGAGCGCCTTGAAGCGCACGAAGGCATCCTCGAGCTGGTTGCCGGCGAGCACGTAGCCCAGCTCCTCGAGCTTGTGCACGAAGGCATGCCTCCCCGAGTGCTTGCCCATGACCAGCGAGGTCTGCTTCACGCCCACGCTCTCGGGCCGCATGATCTCATAGGTCTGGGTATGCTTGAGCATGCCGTCCTGGTGGATGCCGCTCTCGTGCGCGAACGCGTTGCGGCCGACAATCGCCTTGTTGTATTGGACCGGGAACGAGGTCGCCGCCGCCACCAGCTTGGAGGCGCGCGTCAGCATGGTGGCGTCGACCTTGGTCCAGAACGGCAGCACGTCGTTGCGCACCTGCATCGCCATCACGACCTCTTCCAACGCCGTGTTGCCGGCGCGCTCGCCGATGCCGTTGATGGTGCACTCGATCTGGCGCGCGCCCGCACGCACGCCGGCGAGCGAGTTCGCCACCGACATGCCGAGATCGTCGTGGCAATGCACCGAGAACACCGCCTTGTCGGAATTCGGCACCCGCTCGCGCACGGTCTTGAACAGGTTGTAGTACTCCTCCGGCACCGTGTAGCCGACGGTGTCGGGGATGTTGATGGTGGTGGCGCCGGACTTGATCGCGGCCTCGACGCAGCGGCACAGGAAGTCGAGCTCGGTGCGGGTGCCGTCCTCCGACGACCACTCGACGTCGTCGGTGAAGTTCCGCGCGCGGGTGACCTGCGCGATCACCATCTCGTAGACCTCGTGCGGCTCCTTCTGCAGCTTGTACTTCATGTGCACCGGCGAGGTGGACAGGAAGGTGTGGATGCGCCGGCGCCTCGCTGGCTTGATCGCCTCCGCGCAGCGGTCGATGTCCTTGAACGCCGCGCGCGACAGCCCGCACACGACTGCGTTCTTGGTGCGCTGAGCGATCTCGTGCACGGCCGCGAAGTCGCCTTCCGAGGCGATCGGGAAACCGGCCTCGATGACGTCGACGCCCATCTGGTCGAGCAGCTCGGCGACCTCGAGCTTCTCCTCATGGGTCATGGTGGCGCCGGGGCACTGCTCGCCGTCGCGCAACGTGGTGTCGAAGATGACGACGCGGTCCTTCTCGGACGGGGTGGTCATGGGCTTGAAGTCCTTCTCGTTGGCGCCCTCCTTAAGGGCGCTCATGGGTTCCGTGTGTCCGGCTGACCCCTGAGTGCCCAGGCGCAAACGCCCATAAGGCTCTCAGGGGACGCTAAGGAGCAGGAGCCCGCCAAGAGCGAGGCACGCGCGCGCACCGGTCAGGGCCAGGGCCCCCCGGGAACCAGCACAAATGCTGCGGCGCGTCGAAATCACTGTTGCCTCGTCCGGCCCGTCAGAGCCTTGATTAGTTCAAAGTCGCGGATCACGATGACAGCCGCGTTAATCTGGGGACCGCCCCCTTGTAATGGAAGGACCGCACCATGCGCAAGGCCGGTGCAGCCAGCTAGATGCCGCCGATCCAGCCCGTGATCGCGCCCGCCACGTCGGAATCGAGGCCATAGAAGCCGTGCGGGGCGCGCGCCTCGCAGGGCTCGCTCTCGGCCGGCAGGCCGCCCGAGAACGACTTCTCGGCGAGCTTGCGTCCGCTGCCCTGGTACCAGGCGCGAAACGGCGCAACGGTCGCAGCCGACGTGTGCGGACAGGTATCGGCGACGTGCCACACCAGCATCGTGGGCACATCGAGCAGCTTGGCGTTGCCGTTCGCCAGCTTGAAGACCGTCAGGCCCGGCACATTGGACCCGACCTCCAGAAACGCCGAGGTCAGCACCGCGGCGTCCGGCCGCTGATCGCCCTTGAGCTTGGCGACCGCGTTGGCGACCGACAACGAGCCGCGGCTGGTGCCGATGGCAACGACCAGCTTCGGCACGATGCCGCGCAGGTACTTCACCATCGCGCCGACATCCTGCGCAAACGCCTGGCTGGCACGATAGCGATCGACGACGCCGGAAGCGCCGACCTTGAAGCTCGGCGCGATGTCGGGAACAAGCGTGACATAGCCAGCCCGCGCATAAAGTGCGCGCGTGCGCACGAGCTGGTTGAAGCGCAGCTTCGTGATCTCGCCGCCCGCCGTAATATCGAGCCGGCCGTCCGCGCCCGCGAACAGGATGACGCCGCCCTTGGGATTGGCGGGCTTGAGCACGACCGCGCGCACCTTCTGGCCGCGCGAGTCGATCTCGACAATCGGATCCGCCCAGGCGGAGACGGTCAACAGACACGTCGAAAAGACAACCAAGAGACGGCGCATGGCAGAGCACCTTCACTCCGAGGTTTGCGCTACTTGGCCACCACGGCCGTCACGTCGATCTCGAGCAGCATGCCCTGGATGGCGAGCCCATTGATGACCAGGAACGTGTTGGCCGGAATCGGCCCGCTGCCATAAGCCTCGCGCCGGCATCGCCCGACGTCGTTCTGGTAGCGGATGTCGGTGACGTAGACGACCTGCTTGACGATGTCGGCGAGCGTGGCGCCGTGCGTTGCCAGCAGCCGCTTGATCTTGTCGTAGGCGTAGAGGCACTGCTCGTAGGGCTTGCCCGGATGCAGGATCGGTGCGCTCTGGCCGGGCGGCCCGTTCTCGTCCTCGGCGCCGACGCCGGCGAGAAAGATCATCTTGCCCGGGCCGGTGACGGTCACGACCTCGGTGAAACGGCCCTTGGTCCATTCCGACGGGTTGTAGCGCTTGACCTCGAGCGGCTGCGCCAGCGCGGCCTGCGCGACCAGGGTCGCAAGAACAAAGAATACGGCCCTTTCAATCATGGACATGCCCTCCCCTTCGGACTGCGCGGCCCCTTCGCGGGATCAGCCTATCATTCCTCCGCCAGCAGCGCCTTGCGGATCTTGCGCATGTCCTTGAGCGCGGCCTCGTCGACCTTCGGATAGGAGAGGTCGAGCCCCTCGAGCGCCTCGACGAGGGCGCGCGCCACCACCAGCCGCGCGAACCACTTGCGGTCGGCGGGCACCACATGCCAGGGCGCGTGCGTGCGGCTGGTTGAGCGGATCAGGTCATCGTAGGCGGCCATGTATTTGGTCCACTGCTGGCGCTCGGCGATGTCGCCGGAGGAGAACTTCCAGCGCTTGTCGGGCTCGTCGAGCCGCTCGAGCAGGCGCTTGCGCTGCTCGTCCTTGGAGACGTGCAGAAAGAACTTGAGGACCAGCGTGCCGCTGCGCGCGAGATGGCGCTCGAAGGCGCGAATGGCCTCGAAACGCTCGTCCCAGATCGACTTGCCGTTGAGCGCCTGCGGGAGATTCTGGCGCGCCAGCAGCTCCGGGTGGACCCGCACCACCAGCACCTCCTCGTAGTAGGAGCGGTTGAAAATCCCGATGCGGCCGCGCTCCGGCAGGCGCAGCGCCGCGCGCCACAGGAAGTCGTGGTCGAGCTCCTCCACGCTCGGCGCCTTGAACGGATGCACGTCGCAGCCTTGCGGGTTGATGCTGCTCATGACGTGGGCGATCACGCCGTCCTTGCCGGCCGTGTCCATGCCCTGCAGCACGACCAGCACGGCCCAGCGGTTGTCCGCATAGAGCCGCTTCTGCAGCTCGCCGAGCCGCTCGATGTCCTGCGCCAGCACCGCCTTGGCGTCGGCCTTGTCGCGCTCGAGGCCGCAGGTGTCGTCACACTCGAAGCGCGCCAGGCGGAAGCGGTCGGGATCGTCGATGCGGAATTTGCGCAACAGCTTGGCAGCCTTCATGACGCGTGGCTCCAGATATGGCGGAGGAAGGATGTCACGAACGGAGGCATCATCGGGTCGAGGTCGCCTTCGCCGCGCACGATGCGGATATCGGCAAGCTCGGGCACCGTCTCGCTCGCGAGATGATCGAGGATGCGCAGACGCAGCGCGGCTGCGGTCTCGCGCGCGCGCAACAGCTTCATATGCGCCACCAGCGCGCCACCGAGCACCGTGTACCAGCCCGCATCCGCAGCAAACTCGCCGACATCGAGCCCGGTCTCCTCCTTGAGCTCGCGCGCGATGCTGCCCTCGAAATCGACCCGGTCGGCGGCGATGTCGTTGAGATCGGGCGTGCCGCAGGGGAAGTAGACCTGCCCGGCGTTGGCCGTGTGGGACCCCATCACGCCCAGCAAGAAGGCACCGTCGGAGGACAGGATCGGCCCCATGGCGAAACAGTCGCGCACGCTCGGGTCCGGAAAGTCCCAATCCTGCCACGACAGGAAGCTCGCATAATCCACGTCGAAACAGGCACCCCGGAACATGCCGTCACGGATCGCAAAGTCGCCGAGCATCAGGACGCGGCCGTTCCACAGCGCCGGGTTGCGGCGCCGGAGGTTGGCAAAATAGGCTTCGATCTCGCTTCTGCGCTCGCTCGCGAAGCGCCAGGGCCGCGATGCGAAGCCCACGTCGATGAGCTCGATCGGGACCACCGAGAAGGCGTCGACGGGCAGATCCGTGATTCTCATTCGTCGAGCCGTTCTCGTCGAAAGCAGGCGGCCGGGCATGGGCCGCACCGGCAAAGGACCACGGGTCCGACAGCTAAGTCAAAGGCCCTTCAAGTCACAGGCTCTTCAAGTCACAGGCTCTTCAAGTCAAAAGGCCCGTCAAAGCCCCTTGATGAGGCCCGCTTCGATCAGCGCTCGGTTGAAGCGCCGCGCCTCGGCGCCGTCGGCACAGCCGTAGAACAGGCCGCCGCAGCGCTCAAGGATCTTCTTCTGCTCGGCGAACGACGGGTCGAGCGGCACTCCGGCGGCCTCCTGCACCATCAGCGGAAGATAGGGCGCATCGAGCATGTCGAGCGCCGAGCCGAGCGCAACCGGCTTGAAGTTGACGGCGTCGATCGCGTAGTAGGTCGTGAAGTAGCGCGGATCGAACCGCATCAGCCGCCGGCCGAGCTCCATGACGTCGATCGACGGATCGACCAGGAGCTTGGCGAAGTCCGGCTGGTGGTCGCCGTAACGGACAATGAGAAACTCCTCGCCCGGGAACTCGCGCTTGAGGCGGGCGAGGAACTCCGCGTAGTCGCGCTCGCTCATCGCCTGCCGGCGCAGATACTCGTTGACCTCGGGCATCGCATTGCCCGGATCGCGCCAACCCGCGGGCGTCAGCTCGGCATGGAACGGATAGTCCCAGGTGAAGTGGTTCGCGGTCAGATAGACATAGAGGAACATCGGCCCGCGCTTGCGCTCGTGCTCGATCATGCGTGCGGCGGCATCGAAGTAGAACCGGTCCGGCTCGAACACCCCGCTGCCCAGCACCTTGCCGTCGACGAAATTCTCGATGCCCACGCCCTTGTAATACGACCCGGCGCCCAGGAAGCCGCCGTTCACCGGATAGATGGCGTGGGTGCTGTAGCCGCAGCGCTGCAGCGCCCGCGGCAGGCCACGCTCGACCCGGCCGGCGGCAATGCGCGTCACGAAGAACTGGAAGCGCCCGTAGGAGCGCGATGAGAGCCCCGAGAGCACGTTGTATTCGGTGTACCAGCTCGGCCCGCCGGCACCCTCGACCAGGAGCTTGCGCGCCTTGCCGTCGAACGAGCGGAAGTGAGGCCCGTAGCCGGGCGGCACCTTGACGTCCGCGATCGCCCGGATGTCGAAGCTCGATTCGTCGTGCACAAGGATGATGTGAGGACGTTTGCCGACGGGCTCGCAGGGGCTCTCGGCCTGCAGCTCCTCGACCGTCATGGGATCGGACTCAAGAAACCCGTACTCGACATAGGCGGTCACCGCGTCGACGCCGGAGCGCACGAAGTGCGAGACGTAATTCTCGTTGCCGAAGGCTTCGCCCGGCGAGACCGGATAAGCGGTCGACAGGCCGGCAATGCCGGCGAGGCATGCGGCACTTCCGATCGCGGCGGCGGCACGCCTGATACGGAACAGATCGAGCCGCCAGACCACGATTGCAACGG
>Ga0209797_10001648_pt1 | contig 11238 bp, 9 predicted proteins | sample DOMMetBare3Fresh_2_FD_187472 | JGI IMG/M metagenome (GOLD analysis project Ga0209797, IMG submission 187472) | Wetland sediment microbial communities from St. Louis River estuary, USA, under dissolved organic matter induced mercury methylation -... | ecosystem: Environmental > Aquatic >...
AGTCGGCGTGCTCGACGACCGCGGCACCCACGACCTCGCCTTCGCCGACGACCACCTGGAAGAGGGACTCGGGAAGGCCCGCCTCGATGAGCAGGTCCCGAGCCCACAGCGCGATGAACGCGGTCTGCAGGTCGGGCTTGAGCACGATGCCGTTGCCGGCCATCAGGGCCGGCAGTGCGTCGCTGACCGCCAGCGTCAGCGGGTAGTTCCAGGGGGCGATGATGCCGACGACGCCCTTCGGGTGGTGCAGCTGGGTCGTCGAGGTCAGCACGGGCAGCGCGCCGCGACGCCGGGTCGGCGCGAGGAGGCGGTCGGCACTGCGCGCGTAGTACCGGGCGTTGATCGCGACGTCCAGCAGCTCCTCGAGCGCGTGCTTGCGGGCCTTCCCGGTCTCCAGCTGGACCAGGTCGAGGGCCTCGTCCCTGCGGGCGAGCAGGAGGTCGTGGAACGTGAGCAGCACGGCCGCGCGACGCCGCACCGGTCGGGCGGCCCAGGCGCGCTGGGCGGCCCGGGCGGTGTCGAAGGCGACGGCCACGTCGGCGGGGGACGACACCGGCAGGTCGCCCACCGCGGCACCGTCGAGCGGCGAGCGCGCGGTCACTCGCGCAGCGGACGGCCCGGCGGCGACTCCCCCCGCCAGCCGCTCGGCCCGCGCCGGATCGAACGCCGGTGGGACGACGTCGTGGGGCGTGAGGCCGACGTCGATGTCGGCAGGCACGGTGGCGGTCATGCCGCCAGGGTAGTGCCGTTGTTACCAGCGGGTAGGGTCGAGTGTCCCGATCAGCCGGCCGGACAGGCGGGCCGGGGCTAGGGCCGGGCCGTGGGCAGCACCGTCACCTCGACCCGCTGGAACTCCTTGAGCTCGGAGTACCCGGTGGTCGCCATCGCCCGGCGCAGCGCCCCGAACAGGTTCATCGTCCCGTCCGGGACCCGCGAGGGTCCCAGCAGGATCTCCTCGAGGGTGCCGACGCTGCCCACCCGCACCCGCTCGCCGCGCGGGAGCTGGCCGTGGTGGGCCTCCGAGCCCCAGTGCCACCCCCGGCCCGGCGCGTCGCTGGCCCGGGCCAGCGGGGAGCCCATCATCACCGCGTCCGCGCCGCAGGCGATCGCCTTGGCGATGTCGCCGGACCGCCCGACCCCCCCGTCGGCGATCACGTGGACGTATCGGCCGCCGGACTCGTCCAGGTAGTCGCGGCGGGCGGCCGCCACGTCGGCCACCGCGGTCGCCATGGGCACCGACACGCCCAGCACGGCGCGGGTGGTGTGCGCCGCGCCGCCGCCGAAGCCGACCAGCACCCCGGCTGCCCCCGTGCGCATCAGGTGCAGGGCCGCCGTGTAGGTCGCCACGCCGCCGACGACGACGGGGACGTCGAGCTCGTAGATGAAACGCTTGAGGTTCAGCGGCTCGGCCTGGCCGGAGACGTGCTCGGCCGAGACGGTGGTGCCCCGGATGACGAACAGGTCCACCCCCGCCTCGACCACCGTCGAGACGTAGCGGGCCGTCCTGCCGGGGGACAGCGCCGCGGCCACGATCACCCCGGCGTCGCGCACCTGGCGGATCCGGTCGGCCATCAGCTCCGGCCGGATCGGCTCCGCGTAGAGCTGCTGCATCCGCCCGGTGGCCTCCTCCTCGGAGACGCCGGCGATCTCGGCGAGCAGCGGCTCCGGGTCCTCGTAGCGGCTCCACAGACCCTCGAGGTTCAGCACCCCGACCCCACCCAGCCGACCGATGGCGATCGCGGTCGCGGGTGAGACCACCGAGTCCATCGGCGCCGCGAGCAGCGGCAGCTCCAGCCGGTAGGCGTCGATCTGCCAGGCGATCGACACGTCCTCGGGGTCGCGGGTGCGGCGGCTCGGCACGATCGCCACGTCGTCGAAGGCGAACGCCTCGCGTCCGCGCTTGCCCCGACCGATCTCGATCTCCGCCATGGCCGCCATCCTGCCAGCCCGGCGACGGTCTCAGTCCGCGGAGTAGTTAGGCGCCTCGGCGGTCATCTGGATGTCGTGCGGGTGACTCTCCTTCAGCCCGGCCGCGGTGATCCGGACGAACCTGCCGCGCTCGTGCAGCTCGGGGACGGTGTGCGCCCCCACGTAGAACATCGACTGCTGGAGTCCACCGACGAGCTGGTGGAGGACGGCCCCCAGCGGGCCTCGATAGGCGACCTGACCCTCCACACCCTCGGGCACGATCTTGTCGTCGCTGACGACGTCGGCCTGGAAGTAGCGGTCCCTCGAGAACGACTTCTTCCCCCGCGAGGCCATCGCCCCGAGGGAGCCCATCCCCCGGTAGGCCTTGTACTGCTTGCCGTTGACCAGCACGGTCTCCCCCGGGCTCTCCTCGCAGCCGGCCAGGAGCGAGCCGATCATCACGGTGTCCGCTCCAGCCACCAGCGCCTTGGCGATGTCCCCGGAGTACTGCAGCCCGCCGTCGCCGACCACAGGGACGCCCGCCGGCCGGCAGGCCAGGCTCGCCTCGTGGATCGCAGTCACCTGCGGGACGCCGACGCCGGCGACGACCCGGGTCGTGCAGATCGACCCGGGGCCTACGCCGACCTTCACCGCGTCGGCCCCCGCGTCGACGAGCGCCTGGGCACCCGCGCGGGTGGCCACGTTGCCGCCCATGACCTGGACGTGCCGGGTGAGCGGGTCGGTCTTCAGCCGGCGGATCATGTCCAGCATCAGCCGGGCATGGCCGTTGGCCACGTCGGGGACGAGGACGTCGACGCCGGCCTCGACCAGGGTGACCGCCCGCTCCCACGCGTCACCGAAGTAGCCGACAGCCGCGCCGACGAGCAACCGGCCCTGGGCGTCCTTGGACGCGTGGGGGTACTGCTCGGACTTCACGAAGTCCTTGACGGTGATCAGTCCCGCGAGGTGACCGTCGGCGTCGACGATCGGCAGCCGCTCGAGCTTGTGCCGGCGCAGGAGCAGCGTCGCGTCCGCGCGGTTGATCCCCACCGGCGCGGTGATCAGCGGCATCGGCGTCATCACCTCCCCGACGGTCCGCAGGCCCCACTCGGCGACAGGGACGAAGCGCAGGTCCCGGTTGGTGATGATGCCGAGCAGCGTCTTGTCGTCGTCCACCACGGGCAGGCCCGAGAGGCGATAGCGGCCGCAGGTCTCGTCCAGCTCCTCCAGGGTCGCCTTCGGGTGGATCGTCACCGGGTTGGAGATGATGCCGGTCTGGGTCCGTTTGACCACGTCGACCTGGTAGGCCTGGTCCTCGATCGACAGGTTGCGGTGCAGCACGCCGAGGCCACCGTGACGCGCCATCGCGATCGCCATCCGGGCCTCGGTGACCGTGTCCATCGCGGCAGAGACCAGGGGCACCCGGATCGACAGCTCGCGGGTCAGCCGCGACGTGGTGTCGACGTCGGACGGCACGACGTCGGTCTCGCCCGGCAGCAGCAGCACGTCGTCGTACGTCAGGCCCAGCGGGGCGAACGTCTCGGGATCCTCCGACATGCGGCCACGATACCGGCCGGCGTCAGCGCACCATCCCCCAGCGGAAGCCGAGCGCGACCGCGTGGGCGCGGTCGGAGGCGCCCAGCTTGCGGAACAGCCGGCGCGCGTGGGTCTTGACGGTGTCCTCGGACAGGTAGAGCTCGCGACCGATCTCGGCGTTGCTGCGGCCACGGGACATGCCCGACAGCACCTGCAGCTCGCGCTCGGACAGTGCGGGCGCCTCGCCCACCGCACCCGGCCGGCGACGGGAGGCCGCCGGCGACCCGCCGCGGGCGGCGAGCACCTGGGCCACCGTCGCGGACAGCTCCTCGCGGGAGGCGTCCTTGCGCACGTAGCCCCGGGCGCCGTGGGCGACCGCTCGGGCCACCCCGTCGGTGTCCTCGGCCATGGTCAGCATGACGATCGACGCCTGCGGCTGGACTGCGAGCAGCCGGCGGACCGCCTCGACGCCACCGATGCCCGGCATCCGGACGTCGACGAGCACCAGGTCCGGCCGCTCGACCGAGTAACGGGCCAGCAGGTCCTCGCCGCTGGCGGACGCGCTCACCCGGTCGACCCCCGGGATCGTCGCCACGACACGGCGTAGCGCCTCCCGGGCGAGCGGGGAGTCGTCGCAGACGCACACGGTGGTCACGCAGCGTTCATCGGCAGGAACTCCGCCGGACGTGAGCGACGAATCCAGGCGAACCTGGGCCGCGTTCAGCCCTCCAGCAGGGCGACGATGTCAGGCCGGCGCAGCCAGCCTTCGCGCAGGTCCTCGGGCAGGTCCTGGGCGATCGCGAGCACCGCCGTCCGGGCCGCCGCCAGGTTGCGTGCGCTCTCCTCCGGGTGGGCCTCCTGCAGCAGGGCGCCGAGGACCGCCCGCGACGGCCACACGAGCGGAATGCAGCCGAGACTGTCGGCCAGCGTGGCCGCCCGGCGCAGGGTGGCCGCCGCCTCCGCCGATCGACCCTGCTCGATCTGGGCCACCCCGACGAACAGCAGACCCTTGGCGACGTGGCGCGGCGCACCGGAGGACTCGGCGAGGGCGACCGCCCCGTCCCCCGTCCGCTCGGCCTCGGCGGGGTCGCCGGCGAGCAGGGCGACCTCGGCGCGGACCCAGCCCAGGCGGACCCGCTGCCGCCACCAGTCGGGACGGCTGTCGACGAGTGCGGCGGCGACCTCGGCCTCCCCGCGGGCGGTGTCGAGGTCCGCCAGGCCGACCGCATCGGCGGCCAGGCCGAGCCGCGCGTCGAACACCGCCTCGGCCGCCTCGGGCTCGATCTCCAGCGCCCGGCGGTCGAGGAGCCGAGCGGCCTCGTGGCGGCCCAGCTGTCGGTGCACGCTGGCGCCGGTGGACGCGGCGAGGGACGCGAACAGCCGCCGCGCGGCGACGCCGGCATGGTCGCCGTCAGCCAGCGGGTCCAGCACCGCCAGCGCCTGGCCGTAGCGGCCGCACGCCCCCAGGCTGACGCCGAGGAGCCAGGTCGCGGCGGAGGCCTCGTCGGGTCGACCGGTCTCGACCGCCTGGTCGACCGCCGTGCGGAGGGGCCCGATGCCGGCGGCGGGGCGGCCGTGGAAGGCCGCGCGCTCGCCGGCGGCCAGCAGGCCGGCCAGGTCGTCGCTCACGAGCCCTCCTCGCGTCCGGACGCGGCGAGGCTATCGGAGCGTCAGCCTCCGGTGGCGGCGACCAGCCGGTCGACCGCGTCGGCCAGCGAGTAGGCCCGAGACACCCCGGCCGGCAGGGGTTCCTGCCAGCCGGGTCCGCCGACGACGACCTCGACGGACGGTCGCTGGTCGGGCAGGGCGGCCAGCCGGCCAGGGCTACCCGTCGCGGGGACCTGCGACCAGACGAACACCGCCGCCGGACCAGTGCGGACCACGGCCGCCCGCAGCGCGTCGAGCGGTACCCGCGCCCCCAGCACGCGGGCGCCGACGCCGCGCTCGGCGAGCCCCGCGGCCACGGCGTGCAGGGGCAGCGCGTGCATCTCGCCCTCGGCCGAGGCCAGCAGCACCGGTCGGCGGTTGACCGGGCTGACCAGCCGGGCGGCGCGCATACCCAAGACCGCCGAGACGCTCTCCGCCACCAGGTGCTCGACCTCGACGCCCTCCCCCGTGCGCGCCCACCGGCTGCCGATCCCGGCCAGCACCGGGACCAGCAGGTCGTCCCAGGTGGCGACGACGCCGTGGCGCTCCACGGCCTCAGCCACCGCTCGGGTCACCGACGGACCGTCCAGCGCCATCGCGGCGCGGGCGAGGCCCTTCGCCGCAGCCGAGGCGTGCGGAAGGGCCACCACCCGTCCGCCGCCCCGGCGCCCCGTGGGGCCTCCTGCGGAGGCCTCCGGAGCGACGGCGGCCGCGGCCAGGGCTGCTCGGGCCGCCTCCCCGGCCGGGACGCCGTCGCGGATCAGCCGGTGCATGACGCCCAGGCGGGACATGTCCTCGGGTCCGTACCGGCGGTGCGATCCCGTCGTGCGCCGGCTCGGACCCAGGCCATAGCGCCGGTCCCAGGTCCGCAGGGTCGCCGGGGCCACGCCGAGCCGTCGGGCGACCGAGGCGACGGTGAGCCCGGCGGGCTCGTCGGGGTCCGGCCCGTCCGGCGCGTCCGCGCCGGCCGCTCCGGAGGCACCTGTCGGCGGCATGTCCGACATTGTCCGGCGCCCAGGGGCGGTCGGCCACTCGGCGGGCGCCTCGGGTCAGCCACCCGAACCTCCTCCGGGAGACAGTTGACCAACTTATGGCGCGGTTGTACGGTAGGTCTCGTTCCCGCTCGACCGCTGCACCTCAGGACCCCTCATCACCGGAGCACCCGTCATGGCCGACATCTCCCGACTCCCTGGGCCCAACGCCGACCTGTGGGACTGGCAGCTCGCCGCGGCCTGCCGCGACGAGAACCCGGACCTGTTCTTCCACCCCGAGGGTGAGCGCGGGCCGGTGCGGATCGCCCGCGAGATGGCGGCCAAGGCCGTCTGCGCCCGGTGCCCGGTGCTGCGGGAGTGCGCCCGGCACGCGCTGGCCGTGCGGGAGCCGTACGGCGTCTGGGGCGGTCTGACCGAGGACGACCGGGAGGCCGTGCTGGCCGGCCACCGGCGGATGGCCGTCGCGGCGTCCTGACGGTCGACGCGCCCCCAGCCCCCGCCACTGCGTCAGTGGTGGTGGCCGCCGGGCCCGTGTGAGTGCCCGTGGCCGTGGGCGGCCCCCGACTCCTCGTGCTGGGGCTTGTCGACCACCAGCGTCTCGGTGGTCAGCAGCAGCCCCGCGATGGAGACCGCGTTGGCCAGCGCGGAGCGGGTGACCTTGACCGGATCGATGATGCCGGCGGCCAGCAGGTCGCCGAACTCCCCCGTCTCCGCGTTGAGCCCGTGACCGGGTGCCATCTCGGCGACGGTCGCCGTCACCACGTACCCCTCGTGCCCGGCGTTCTGGGCGATCCACCGCAGCGGCTCGGCCGCGGCCCGACGGACCACGGCGACCCCGGTCGCCTGGTCTCCGGTGCGCCCGAGCCCCTCGGCGAGCACCGCCGACGCGTGGACGAGCGCGCTGCCGCCGCCCGCCACGATGCCCTCCTCGACCGCCGCCCGGGTCGCGGAGATGGCGTCCTCGATCCGGTGCTTGCGCTCCTTGAGCTCGACCTCGGTGGCCGCGCCGACCCGGATCACGCAGACGCCCCCGGCCAGCTTGGCCAGCCGCTCCTGCAGCTTCTCGCGGTCCCAGTCGGAGTCGGTCGCCTCGATCTCCCGGCGCAGCTGGGCGACCCGGTCGGCCACGGCCTCGGCCGTGCCCCCACCTTCCACGATCGTGGTGTCGTCCTTGGTGACCAGGACCCGTCGGGCGGTGCCCAGCACCTCCAGACCGACCTGGTCGAGCTTCAGGCCCACCTCGGGAGCCACCACCTGCGCACCCGTGAGGATCCCCAGGTCCTCGAGCATCGCCTTGCGCCGGTCGCCGAACGCGGGGGCCTTCACCGCGACGCCGGTGAACAGGCCGCGGATCTTGTTGACGACGAGCGTCGACAGCGCCTCGCCGTCGACGTCCTCGGCCACGATCAGCAGCGACTTGCCGGCCTGGACGACCTTCTCCAGCAGCGGCAGCAGGTCGCCGATCGCGGAGATCTTGCCCTGGTGCAGCAGCACGTAGGGCTGGTCGAGCACCGCCTCCATGCGCTCCGGGTCGGTGACCATGTACGGGGAGATGTAGCCCTTGTCGAACTGCATGCCCTCGGTGAACTCGAGCTCGACCCCCATCGTGTTCGACTCGTCGACGGTGATGACGCCGTCCTTGCCGACCCGGTCGAACGCCTCGGCGATCAGCGCGCCGATCTCGGCGTCCTGGGCGGAGATCGTGGCGACCGCGGCCATGTCGGCCTTGGTCTCCACCGGACGGGCCAGCTCGGTCAGCCGCGCGTTGACCGCGAGGACCGCAGCCTCCATGCCGGCCTTGACCTCGACCGGCGCGCCGCCGGCCGACACCACACGCAGGCCCTCGCGGACCATCGCCTGGGCCAGCACGGTGGCCGTCGTGGTGCCGTCGCCGGCCACGTCGTTCGTCTTGGTGGCGACCTCCTTGGCCAGCTGGGCGCCGAGGTTCTCGTACGGGTCGTCCAGCTCGACCTCGCGCGCGATCGTCACGCCGTCGTTGGTGATGGTCGGCGAGCCGTACTTCTTGTCGATGACGACGTTGCGGCCCTTCGGGCCGATGGTCACCTTGACCGTGTCGGCCAGCGCGTCGACGCCGCGCTGCAGCGAGCGACGGGCGTCCTCGTCGAACTGCAGGATCTTGGACATGCCGGGTGGTCCTTCCCTGCCGAACCGCCCCGGAGGCCCCGAACGTGCGGGCCGCCGGGGCGGGTCGACTGCTGGGTCTCGGGGCTACTTGACGAGGACGGCGAGCACGTCGCGCGCGGAGAGGATCAGGTACTCCTCGCCGTCGTACTTGACCTCGGTGCCGCCGTACTTGCTGTAGATGACCTTGTCGCCCACGGTGACGTCGAGCGGCAGCCGCTGGCCGTCCTCGAAGCGACCGGGGCCGACCGCCATGACCTCGCCCTCCTGGGGCTTCTCCTTGGCGGTGTCCGGGATGACCAGGCCGGACGCCGTGGTCTGCTCGGCGTCGAGCGGCTTGACGAGGATGCGATCCTCGAGCGGCTTGATGGAGACCGACACGGTTCTTAGACCTTCCGACGGTGGGTCGCTGATGGGTCGACCGGAGCCTGCCGTCGCGGGGTCAGATCCCGGTCACGTGCTGGCACACTCGGGTGGAGAGTGCCAACGCCCACCCTAGGCAGCCGTTAGCACTCCGTCAACCCGAGTGCCAGGTCGGCCGAGGTGCACGAGGATGCCCCCCGTGGACCTCGACCTGTTGGCGCGGCTGCGCGCCCCCGAGGGACGCGCGCTGGTCTCCCGGGCCGCCGCGCTGGTGGCCGCCGGTGCCGACCCGCTGGTCGCCGCGCAACGGATGCGCGACGCCCCCGGCGGCGACGACCACGCCCTGGCGGCGGCCGCGCTGACCCAGGCCCGGCTGAGGGCGCGGGCCCGGGAGCGGTTCGGCCCGGATGCCGACCGCATGCTCTGGACGCCGCCGGGGCTGGAGCAGGCCACCAGGGCCAGCGTGGCCGCCCATCGGGCGCGGCGCTTCCAGGCCCACGGCGGCGAGCTGGTCGCCGACCTGTGCTGTGGCGTGGGCGCCGACCTGGTCGCCCTCGCCCGCGCCGGCCTGCGGGTGCTCGGCGTCGAGCGCGACCCGGTGACCGCCGCGCTCGCCCAGGCGAACGCCGAGGCGCTCGGGGTGGCCGACCGGGTCCGGGTCCGGGTCGACGACGTCACCACGACGTCCCTCGAGGGGGTCGCCGCCGCCTTCCTGGACCCCGCCCGGCGCACGGCCACCGGCCGGCGCACCTTCGACCCGCGCAGCTACTCCCCGCCGTTCTCCTTCGTCGCGGAGCTGGTGGCTCGGGTGCCGGCCACCGCGGTGAAGGTGGCGCCGGGGATCCCGCACGGGCTCATGGCCGTCGAGGCGGAGGCCGAGTGGGTGTCCGACCGCGGTGAGGTCAAGGAGGCGGTCCTCTGGCACGGCGCCCTGGCCGGCCAAGGGGTCCACCGCCGGGCGACGCTGCTCCCCGGCGGGGACACCCTGGTCGACGACCCGACTCTCGGCCCGCCCCCGGTCGGGCCGGCGGGCCGCTACCTGCACGAGCCGGACGGCGCCGTCGTGCGCGCTGGACTGGTCGCCGAGGTCGCCGCCGCCCTGGAGGGCCGGCTGCTCGACCCCCGGATCGCCTACGTCACCACCGACGTCGACCGCCGCTCGCCCTTCACGACCCGCTACGTCGTCGACGACGTGCTGGCGTTCTCCCTCGGACGGCTGCGCGCTGCGCTGCGGGAGCGCGACCCGGCCGACGTCGTCGTCAAGAAGCGGGGCAGCGCCGTCGACGTGGAGCAGCTGCGGAGGCGGCTGCCGACGGGAGGCGCGGGGCCGCCGGTGACCGTCGTGCTGACCCGCGTCGGGCAGGCTCCGGTGGCCCTGCTCACCCGCCCGGCTCCCTGATGCCCTACCGGCGGCGGACGGCCGGTATGCCGAGCGGCGGGGCCGATCGCAGCAGCCACACCGGGTTCGACAGCGCGACGATCGACCCCGTCGACGTGCGGACCTCGACCCGCACGAACCTCGATGCGGTGGTGTCGATCGCCACGTCCGCGCTGCCTGCGGCGAACGCCGACGCCGGGAGCGACGTCCGGACGACGACGGGGTCGGGGACGGTCGGGCCCGCCAGGTCGACCAACCCCCTGACGACGTCGACCCGACCTCCCGCGGGCACGTCGGTCGCCGCGATCCTGAGCTGCCTGGTGGGCACGTCAGCGACGTCGGCCTGGCCCATCAGCACGGTGCCGTCGACGATCAGGTCGAGCTCGCCGCGGAACGCCTTCGGGTTGCCGCAGAACGCCCGGCCGGCGCGCAGCGCGTCGACCAGCGCCCCCGTGGCCGTCGACGTCGCCCAGACCCAGGTCCAGAAGTTCAGCCGCTGACCCAGCCAGTCGGTCCCGGAGTGGTCGTCCGAGACGCCCGTCCCGCTGACGAACACCGCGTTGCGCGACAGCGCGTCCCACAGGGCGAGGTGCCGGGCCAGGTCGACCCCGCCGCGCACCGGGTAGCCGACCTCCAGCAGGTCGCAGCCGTAGGCCCGCTGGGTGATCAGCTCGGTGGCCATGGCCCGGCGGGCCGCCTCCTGGGCGGCGGAGGACCTGACCGCGGTCGAGGTACCGAACGGATGGTTGAAGGACGCCGCACCGCCGGCGGCGCGGATCGCCTCGGCCTGGGCTCGGAAGGCCGCCGCCGAGGTGTTCTTCTTGCCCGGCGGCGCCGTCACCGCCGGCAGCGAGAGCGCCCCGCCGTACCAGCCCAGGTGCTCGCGCAGCGTCGAGACCTCCAGGCCCTGCTGCTGCACGACGCCCGGGAACTGGGTGGCGTAGCGCGCCATCATCGACCGCTGCAACGCGAGCGGCTCGTCGCCCAGCCGACCCGTCCGGGTGAACCGCAGGTAGTCCAGGTACCCCTCGGCCGGCTGGCCCTCGCGGCTGGCGGCGGCCACGGCCACGTCGACCATCGACGCATCGCGTCCGTCGACGCCGGGCCAGATCGCCTCGAGGTCAGCGACCGGGTCGAGGGTCAGCGTCGTCCAGACGTCCAGCGGGGCCGCCAGCGTGACCACGCCGGTGAGACCCTCGCTCACCCGGCTGCCCACCGCGCCGGGGCCACCCACCCGGTAGGTCAGCAGGTACCGCCCACTGGGACGGCCTT
>Ga0209797_10001649_pt1 | contig 11234 bp, 10 predicted proteins | sample DOMMetBare3Fresh_2_FD_187472 | JGI IMG/M metagenome (GOLD analysis project Ga0209797, IMG submission 187472) | Wetland sediment microbial communities from St. Louis River estuary, USA, under dissolved organic matter induced mercury methylation -... | ecosystem: Environmental > Aquatic >...
CTGCCGCCACCATGTCGTGGTGGAGGCTCTCGACCAGCGCCTTGACTGTCGGGCGGGGCACGTCGGTGAGGCTGCCGACCAGGGCGCCGACCAGGGCTGTCGGCAACAGTGGCACGTGGACCTGCAGCCGCTCGAGGCCAGCACTCCCTACAAGACGGAGGACATCACCCCCATCTACTTCTTCCACTTCACGCCGGACGCGGTCGTCGTCCCTGCCGGCAGCCCGTACCGGACCTACGCCGACCTGCTCCGGGCGGCCAGGGAGAACCCCGGCAAGCTCACCTTCGCCGGGTCCGCCCACTTCTCCGCGAACCACATGGCGCACGAGCGGTTCAAGCGCGCCGCCAAGGTGAACACCACCTACGTGCCCTTCAAGGGCACCGGCGACCTCGTCGCCTCGCTGCTCGGCGGGCACGTCTCGGCGGCCATGACCTACCTCCCCCTCGCCATCCAGCAGAAGGAGAAGGTCCGGCTCCTGGCCGTTGCCTCCGAGAAGCGCGTCCCCATGTACCCGGACGTTCCCACCTTCAAGGAGGTTGGGCTGAACTGGAGCGGCGGGGCCTACCGCGGCATCGCCGTCCCGAAGTCGACGCCGGCGGCGCTCCGGAAGCAGATCTCGGACATGTTCCTGGTCATCAACAAGGACCCGGACTACGTGAAGCGGATGACCGAGGGCGGCTTCGAGCAGGTGGACATCCCGCTCGACCAGATCCCGGCGTTCCTGGTGGCGCAGACCAGGGACTCGATGGAGGACGCAAGGGCCGCGGGGCTCGCCAAGTGACCTCCGGGACGCCCGGCCCCTCGGCCGGCGTGTCGAGCGGCGATCGCCCGGGCGCGAGGCGCCCGGGCGTCATCCGGGACGCCAAGGACTTCTGGGCCGGCGTGATGTGCATGGGCTTCGCGCTCGCGGCCGTGGTGCTGGGGCGCAAGTACCCGTTGGGAACCCCGGCCTCCATGGGGCCGGGGATGTTCCCGGTGCTCCTGGGCGGCTGCCTGGGCCTGCTCGGGCTCGCCTGCTCGATCCGGGCGATCCGGCCGGCCAAGGCGGTCGCGCGCCTCGCGCCGATCCAGCCTGGCCCGGTGCTGTTCGTGCTCGGCTCCGTCGTCGCCTACGGCGTGACCCTTCCGAGGATGGGGCTGGTGGTCGCGAGCATGCTGCTGGTGATCATCAGCCGCCTCGCCGCGCCGGGCTTCCGGTGGCTGGAGGTGACCCTCTTCGGCGCCATCCTGACCCTCGGCTGCGTGCTGGTCTTCGTCGTCGGCCTCAAGATGCCCGTCCCGGTCTGGCCCGTGTTCCTGGGAGGCTGATGGTGGATCTCGTCGCCAACCTCTCCCTCGGATTCCACACCGCGCTGACCCTGGCCAACCTCGGGTGGTGCTTCGCCGGCGTGCTCCTCGGGACGCTCATCGGCGTGCTCCCCGGCCTGGGCCCCGTCCCCACCATCGCCATGCTGCTGCCGATCACCTACACGCTGCCGCCGGTGTCGGCGCTCATCATGCTGGCCGGCATCTTCTACGGCGCGCAGTACGGCGGCTCGACCACGTCGATCCTGGTGAACCTGCCGGGCGAGGCCTCGTCGGTGGTGACCTGCCTCGACGGGCACCAGATGGCGAGGCAGGGCCGCGCCGGTGTAGCGCTCTCGATCGCCGCGCTCGGCTCCTTCTTCGCCGGCACCGTCTCCACCCTCGTCCTGGCCGCCTCCGGCCCCTGGCTCGGGGAGCTGGCCATCACCTTCGGCCCGACCGAGTACTTCTCCCTCATGGTCCTGGGGCTCGCCGGGGCGACGGTGCTCTCGCACGGCTCGCTCCTGAAGTCCGTCGCCATGGTCTTCCTGGGGCTGCTGCTCGGGCTCGTCGGGACGGACATCAACTCCGGGGCGATGCGCTACACCTTCGGCGTCCCGGAGCTCGGTGACGGCATCGGGTTCGTGATCATCGCCATGGGCGTCTTCGGCTTCTCGGAGATCGTCACCAACCTGACCGCTGGCGCTGCCGAGCGCGAGGTGGTGTCGCGCAAGATCACCGGCCTCTGGCCCAGCAAGAAGGACCTGGTCGAGGCAGGCCCGGCGGTGGTGCGCGGGACCGCGCTCGGGTGCCTCCTGGGCGTGCTGCCCGGCGGCGGCGCGATGCTCTCCTCGTTCGCCTCCTACGCGCTCGAGAAGAAGATCTCGAAGCACCCGGAGCGGTTCGGGAAGGGGGCCATCCAAGGGGTCGCGGGCCCCGAGTCGGCCAACAACGCCGGCGCGCAGACCTCCTTCATCCCCATGCTGACCCTGGGGATCCCCGGCAACGCCACCATGGCGCTCATGGCCGGCGCGCTCCTGATCCACAACATCCAGCCGGGCCCCCAGGTCATGACCGGCAACCCGGAGCTGTTCTGGGGCCTGGTCGCCAGCATGTGGATCGGCAACCTGCTGCTGGTGGTCCTGAACCTGCCGCTCATCGGCATGTGGGTGAAGCTGCTGACGCTGCCCTACCGGTTCCTGTACCCGGCCATCCTCGCGTTCTGCGCCATCGGGATCTACAGCATCGGCAACAACACCTTCGACATCCACCAGGCGGCGCTCTTCGGCCTGTTCGGCTACCTGCTCCACCTCCTGGAGTGCCCGCCGGCGCCCCTGCTCCTCGGCTCGATCCTGGGCCCGATGATGGAGGAGAACCTCCGGCGGGCGCTGCTCATCTCGGGCGGCGACGCCTGGGTGTTCGCCAGGCGGCCCATCTCGGCCGGCCTGCTGCTGGCTGCGGCCATCCTGGTGGTGATCCTGGCGTTGCCCGCCCTGCGCTCCAAGCGCGAGGAGGCCTTCCAGGAGGAGGTTGCCTAGCGCGGACGCGGGGGCGATCGGGGGTATGATGCGCGCCCTCCATGTCGGACTGGCTCCTGTTCCTGCTCCCCTCGTTCATCTGGGGCACCACCTGGCTGGTCATCAAGTTCCAGCTGGGGGTGGTGGCCCCCGAGGTCTCGGTGGCCTGGCGCTTCGGGCTGGCGGCGCTGGTGCTGCTGGGCTGGAGCGCGCTCTCCGGCACCCGGCTGCGCTTCGGCGCCCGCACCCACCTGAGCTTCGCCTTCCTGGGGCTGCTCCAGTTCGGCCTCAACTACGTGCTGGTCTACCTCTCCGAGCAGTACCTGACCTCGGGCCTGGTCTCGGTGCTCTTCGTGCTCATGGTCTTCTGGAACCTGCTCGGCGCCCGGGTCTTCTTCGGCACCCGGGCCAGCGCGGCGGTGCTGGGGGGCGCGATGCTCGGGCTCACCGGGGTGGCGCTGATCTTCCTGCCGGAGCTGCGCGCGGTGCGGGCCGCGCCCACGCTCGTCACCGGGGTGGCCCTGGCGGTGGGCGGTACCCTGGTGGCCTCGGCCGGCAACCTCTGGTCGCAGCGGCTCTACGCCCGCGGCGTCGAGGTGGTGCCCAGCACCGCCTGGGCCATGCTCTACGCCTCGCTCTCGGTGATGGCCTGGTGCGCGCTGCGCGGCATCCCCTTCGCCTTCGACCTCCGGCTCCCCTACGTGGCCTCGCTCGCCTACCTGGCGCTCTTCGGCTCGGTCGTCGCCTTCGTCTCCTACCTGACGCTGCTGCGCCGCATCGGCGTGGGCCGCTCCGGCTACACCGCCGCCGCCATCCCGGTGCTGGCCATGCTCACCTCCACCGTCTTCGAGGGCTACCGCTGGACCGCGGCGGCGCTCCTGGGGATGGGGCTGGTGCTGGCGGGCAACCTGCTGGTGATGCGGGCCAGGGCCGCGGCCGCCGGGGCTCCGGCCGCGGGGAAGGCGGCGTGACCCTGCTCCACGCCGCCGGGCTGCGGCTCTCCTTCGGGAGCCGCACGGTCTTCGATGAGCTCACCTTCACGGTCGGCGAGGGGGAGCGGATCGGCCTGGTGGGGGTCAACGGCTCGGGCAAGTCGTCGCTGATGCGCATCCTGGCCCGCGCCGCCGAGCCCGACCGCGGCGAGGTGCAGCTCCGGCGCGGCGCCACCGTCACCTACCTGCCGCAGGAGCCGGAGTTCCCCGAGGGCGCCACCGTGGCCTCGGAGCTGGAGGTGGCCCGGGCCCCGCTGCGCCAGGCGCTGGCGGCCCACGCCGAGCTCAGCGCACGGCTCGAGGAGGAGCGGGACCTGGTCCGTCACCAGCGGCTGCTCGCCGAGCTGGCGCGGCTCTCCGACCGGGTGGAGCACCTGGGGGGCTGGGACACGGCCCACGAGGCCCGGCGGCTGCTCGATCGCCTGGGGGTGAAGGACTGGGAGCGGCCGGTGGCCGAGCTCTCGGGCGGCACCCGCAAGCGGGTGGCCATCGCCCGGGCGCTCCTGACCCGGCCGGATCTGCTGCTGCTCGACGAGCCCACCAACCACCTCGACGCCGACACCGTCGACTGGCTGGAGGAGGAGATCGACCGGCTGTCGGGGGCGCTCCTGCTGGTCACCCACGACCGCTACTTCCTCGACGACCTGGTGGACCGGATCGTGGAGATCACCCCGGGCGCGGGCGTGCAGAGCTACCCGGGCAACTACCAGGCCTACCTGGAGCAGAAGCTGCTCGACGAGGAGCTCCGGGCGGAGGCCCAGCACAAGCGCGAGCGCTGGATCGGCCAGGAGGTGGCCTGGCTGCGGCGCGGGGTCGAGGCCCGGCGCACCAAGTCGAAGGCCCGCATCGAGCGGGCCCGCCGGCTCATGGCCGAGAAGGGCCTGGCCCGGCCGCAGGTGGCCGCCTTCCAGCTGGCGGAGCCGCCGCGCCTCTCCCAGGTGGTGATCGAGGCCCACGGGGTGACGAAGCGCTTCGGCGCGCGCGCCATCGTCGAGGGGGCGGACCTCATCCTGCAGCGCGGCGAGCGGCTCGGCATCGTCGGGCCGAACGGCGCCGGCAAGACCACCTTCCTCCGGCTGCTGCTGGGGGAGCTCGCGCCCGAGGCCGGCAGGGTGGTGGTGGGGAAGCGCACCCGGCTGGCCTACTACGACCAGCAGCGCACCCAGCTCGACGGCGAGCAGACGGTCTACCAGGCGGCCGGCGGCGGGCCGCCGGGCCGGGCGGGAGAGGACTTCGTCGAGCTCTCGGGCCGGCGGGTGGCGCTGCGCGACTACCTCGACGACCTGCTCTTCCCGCCGTCGATGCAGAAGCTGCAGGTGAAGGCCCTCTCGGGCGGGGAGCGCAACCGGCTCCTGCTGGCGCGCCTCTTCCTCGAGGGGGCCAACGTGCTGGCGCTCGACGAGCCCACCAACGACCTCGACCTCGTGACCCTGAACGTGCTGGAGCGGCTCCTGCTGGGCTTCGACGGCAGCGTGCTGCTCGTCACCCACGACCGCTACTTCCTCGACAAGGTGGCCACCGGCATCCTGGCGCTGGAGGGGGACGGACGGGTGGTCCGCTACCCCGGCAACTACGAGAGCTACCGCACCCTCAAGGAGCAGGCCGAGGCAGCCGGCGCGGCGCCCCGCCAGGGGGCGCGCCAGGCGGACCCCGCGGCCGAGCGGAGCGCCGCGCCGAGGAAGCAGGGGCGGCTCTCCTGGAAGGACCAGCGGGAGCTGGCGGGCATGGAGGCGGCCATCCTGGCGGCCGAGGAGCGGAAGGGCGCGCTCGAGGCCGCGCTCGCCGACCCGGCCACCTACCAGAAGGACGGCGCCCGGGTGCCGGCGCTGCGCGCCGAGCTCGCCGAGGCCGCCGGTGAGGTGGAGCGGCTCTACGCCCGCTGGCAGGAGCTGGAGGCGCTGCGGGGAGGGCTCTGAGCCGGCCTGAGGAATGCGACGACGGGGCCTGCAGGACCCACAACGCCTTCGAGAGACGGAGCACGGTGGCACTCCCGGCACCTGCTCGCCGACCTGTGGCAGTGGCCTGGTGTGCCACGACGGCGTCTGCTCGGCGCACGGCTAGCCCAGCAAACGGAAAGGCCCCCGGTCTCCCGGGGGCCCGCCCTCTGGATGCCTTCGGGGCCCGGAGGCCCGTCGGCTACATGCCCATGTCGCCCATGCCGCCCATGCCACCCATCCCGCCCATGCCGCCGGAGGAGCCGGCGTCGCGCTCCTTGGGCTTCTCGGCGATCATGGCCATGGTGGTGAGCATCAGCGAGGCCACCGAGGCGGCGTTCTGGAGCGCGGTGCGGGCCACCTTGGTGGGGTCGATGACGCCGGCCTTGACCAGGTCCTCGTACTCGCCGCTCTGGGCGTTGAAGCCGTAGTTCTGCTCCTTCGACTCCTTCACCTTGTTGACGATGATCGAGCCCTCCCAGCCGCCGTTCTCGACGATCTGGCGCAGGGGCTCCTCGATGGCGCGCTTGACCAGCTGCAGGCCGGACTTCTCGCCCTCGGCGACCTCGACCTTGTCGAGGGCCTTGAGGCTGCGCAGGTAGGCCACGCCGCCGCCGGGGACGATGCCCTCCTCGACCGCCGCCCGGGTGGCGTGGAGCGCGTCCTCGACCCGGGCCTTCTTCTCCTTCATCTCGGTCTCGGTGGCCGCGCCCACGTTGATGACCGCCACGCCGCCCACGATCTTGGCGAGCCGCTCCTGCAGCTTCTCCTTGTCGTAGTCGCTGGTGGTCTCCTCGATCTGGGCGCGGATGACCTTGACCCGGGCCTCGATGTCGGCCTTCTTGCCGCCGCCGTCGACGATGGTGGTGTTGTCCTTGTCGATGCTGATGCGCTTGGCGCGGCCCAGGTCCTTGAGCTGCACCTGCTCCAGCTTCAGGCCCAGCTCCTCGGCGATCATCTTGCCGCCGGTGAGGACGGCGATGTCCTCCAGCATGGCCTTGCGGCGGTCGCCGAAGCCCGGGGCCTTGACGGCGCAGACGTGCAGGGTGCCGCGCAGCTTGTTGACCACCAGGGTGGCCAGAGCCTCGCCCTCCACCTCCTCGGCCACGATGAGCAGCGGCTTGCCGCCGCGGGCCACCTGCTCCAGCACCGGCAGCAGGTCCTTCATGTTGGAGATCTTCTTCTCGTGGATGAGGATGTGGCAGTCCTCGAGGATGGCCTCCATCCGCTCGGCGTCGGTGACGAAGTAGGGCGAGAGGTAGCCGCGGTCGAACTGCATGCCCTCGACCACCTCCAGGGTGGTGACCAGGCCCTTGGCCTCCTCCACGGTGATGACGCCCTCCTTGCCCACCTTGTCCATGGCGTCGGCGATGATGCCGCCGATGGTGTCGTCGCCGTTGGCGGAGATGGTGCCGACCTGGGCGATGTCCTTCTTCCCCTGGGTGGGCTTGGAGAGCTTCTTCAGCTCGGCCACCACGGCCTCGACGCCCTTCTCGATGCCGCGCTTCAGCTCCATGGGGTTGTGGCCGGCGGCGACCAGCTTCGAGCCCTCGCGGTAGATGGCCTGGGCCAGCACGGTGGCGGTGGTGGTGCCGTCGCCGGCGACGTCGGAGGTCTTGGAGGCCACCTCCTTCACCATCTGCGCGCCCATGTTCTCGAACTTGTTCTCGAGCTCGATCTCCTTGGCGACGGTGACGCCGTCCTTGGTGATGGTGGGCGAGCCGAAGCTCTTGTCGATGACCACGTTGCGGCCCTTGGGGCCGAGCGTGACCTTGACGGCGTCGGCGAGGGTGTTGACGCCCTTGAGGATGGCGTCGCGGGCGCGCTGGTCGAACAGGATTTCCTTGGTAGCCATGTTGGTGTCGTCCTTGCGGGGTGAGAGGGAACTACTTGTCCTCGATGACGCCGAGGATGTCCTCCTCGCGCATGATGAGGTGCTCCTCGCCGTCGAGCTTCACCTCGGTGCCGGCGTACTTGGAGAACAGGACCCGGTCGCCGGCCCTGACGTCGAGCGGGCGGACCTTGCCGTCCTCCATCACCTTGCCGTTGCCGACGGCCAGCACCTTGCCCTCGATCGGCTTCTCCTTGGCGGTGTCGGGGATGATGATGCCGCCCTTGGTCTTCTCCTCCTCCGCGACCCGCTTCACGATGATGCGGTCCTGCAGCGGACGGATCTTCATGGACTGCCTCCTTGGGAAGTGGCCCGGCGCCGTCTCCGCGCCGGGGTGGTTGCTGCGTTCTCCGGAATCCGGTCTGGCAGTCCCGGACCGGGACTGCCAGCGAGCGGGCGTACTCTAATCAGTGGCCGCGGGGTGTCAAGCGGTCCCCTCGATCTTCCAGGGGTACGGGAAAACGGCGGATTTCGCCCGCGGCTGGCACTCCCCGGACCGGAGTGCTTGGGCCCGGAAAAGGCGCGGCCGCTCGCCACCTTGGCCCCCGCCGGCAGGGGTGGCGGGGCCGATCGGACCCATCGGCGCCCGGGGAAAGGCCGGGGGACGTGGAGGCCCGGCGCCCGAGGGCTTATCCTCTGGGGGTGACGCCGGAGCTCGAGAGCCAGATCCTCACCTGCCGCACCCTCCCCAGCCTGCCGCTGGCGGCGCTGGAGGTGCTGGCGGCCAGCCGCCGGGAGCAGGTCGATCTGCGGGCGCTGGCCGACATCATCTCCCGCGACCCGGCCATGGCGGCGCGGGTGGTGGCCGCCTCCAACGCCGCCGCCTTCGGCTGGGGCGAGGTGGCCTCGCTGCTGCGTGCCGTGACCCTGCTGGGCGCCAACCGCGTCCTCTGCGTGGTGCTCACCTTCTCGCTGGTCTCCCTCCGGCGCCAGGGCGAGGTCCACGGCTTCGACCACTCCGCCTACTGGCGGCGCGCCATCTTCTCCGGCATCGCCGCCCGGGCCCTGGGCGAGATCTCGGGCGTCGACCCCGACGAGGCGCTGCTGGCCGGCCTGCTCCAGGACTTCGGCTGCCTGGTGCTCTCCGAGGCGCTGCGGGCCGGGTACGGGCAGATCGTCCGCGCCTCCCGCGGCAACCACTGGCGCCTCTTCGACCTGGAGCGGGAGCAGCTGGGGGCCACCCACGTCGAGGTCACCGGGCTCCTGGCCATGCGCTGGCACATCCCCGAGCGGCTGCGGCTGGCGGTCGCCGCGAGCCACGCCCTCCCGCAGGTGCCGCCCGGCCGGCTCGACCTGGCGGCCTGCGTGGCCCTCTCCGGCCCCTTCGCCGAGGTCTGGACGGCCCGCAGCCCGGCCGACGCCGTGGCCGACGCCCTGGCCTCGGCCCGGGCCTTCGGACAGAGCCGCGAGACCATCGGCGGGGTGCTGGCGCGGATCGGCGCCCTGGTGCCGGAGGTGTCGGCGGAGCTGCAGGTGACCATCGCCCCCGAGGAGGAGCGGCGCCGGGTGCTGGCCGAGGCCCGGGCGGCGCTGCAGCAGGTGCGCGAGCGGCCCGCCGCCCGGCTCCCCCCGGAGGCCGAGGCGGCGGCCGGACGGCCCGATCCCGAGGAGCCGGACGACGCCTAGCGGGCGCAGCGCCGCTCGCGGCAGGAGAGGCCGGCGGCGCACTCGGCGTCGGCGGTGCAGTGCTCCCCCGGCCGGGAGAAGCGGATCTCCGCCGGCCGCCCGGTGATGGCGCGCAGCAGCGCCTCCTCGGATCGCTCCACCAGCGCCAGGCCGGCCGGGTCGGACACCGGACGGAAGGCGCCGGCGGCCCCGTCCCAGAGCTGGCGGGTGAGCAGCAGGGAGGCGCGCCCGTCCCGCTCCAGCTTGACCATGGCGACGTCGCGGGTGAGGCAGCGCTGCTCCCCGCAGGGAGCCGAGGCCTCGCGCTCGAGGGTGATGACGAAGCCGCGGTCGAAGTCGGCGAGCGAGACCTCGAAGCCCTCGGCGTGCAGGGCGTCCACCGCCCGCTGCCAGGTGGCGTCGAAGGCCGCCCGATCGAACGCTCCGTGAACGGGCCGGCGGCTGGTCGCCACCGGGGTGGAGCACCCCAGGGTGGCGGTGAGGGCGGCGAGGAGGACGGGGCGCATCTCGGCCGGGCCTCCGGCGGAGCCCGGTGGCGGCCGGCGGGAGGCTACTTCAGCGTGCGGGTCTGGCCCGCGGGAAGGGTGGCCTTCTCCTTGTCGAACTTGCCCTGGAGGGCGTCGCGGACCGAGCGGTCGAAGCGCACCTTGCCGGTGGCCACCTCGCGCAGCGCCAGCACCGGCGGCTTGTTCTTGGAGTTGGGCTGCAGGGGCCGGGCGCCGGCCATCAGCTGGCGGGTGCGCTTGGTCGCCAGGAGAACCAGCGCGAAGCGGTTCTCGACGAGCGGCAGGCAATCCTCGACGGTTACGCGGGCCATGCGGGACTCTCGCTATCCGGGAAAACGAGCGGCCCAGCCGTGGAGCCGGGCCGCCGTGGAGGGGAGAAGTGTAGGCGGCGCGGCCTGGCAGGTCAACTCCCCTATTGCCCCGAAGGTGGTGCGCCGCCCTCCGCCTGCTTCGCGGGCGGAGCGGGCTCCTCCACCAGCTCGCCGGCCGAGGCAGGCAGGGCCGCCAGGGATCCCCGGTCCACCTCCAGGATGCGCGGCGCGGCCGACGACCGGGCGAAGAGGCTGTCGTGGGCCTCCCGGCCCAGCTCCACCCGCCCCAGCTCCGCGCCCCCCTCGCCCCGCAGCACCAGGGTGCGGGCCGGGGGGGAGAGGCCGGCCTCGCGGGCCTTCTCGGCCCCGCCGGCGAAGCGCAGGGCCCGCAGCGCGGCCAGGGCCCGCAGCAGCGCCTCCACCTTGTCGGCCCGAGCCGGCGCCGCCCGGGGCGCGGTCAGCGCCCAGGCCACGCCGTCGGGGCGCTGCCCGCCCCCCGCGGCGCCGCCCTCCTTCGGCGGCCGGCGCTCCAGCTCCCAGGCCACCCTGGCGCCGGCGAGCAGCCGCAGCCCCATCACCTTCCCCGGCTCGAAGCGCAGCAGCGCCCGGTCGCGCAGGTCCTCGGTCCCGCGGAGCAGCGCCCCCTCGGCCTCGGCTCCCACCAGCAGCACCGGCCCCTCGCCGGCGCGCACCGGCACCGAGCCGTCGAAGGCGCTGGGCTGGCCCACCGCCAGGGAGAGCTGCCGGCCGTCCTCCAGGGTGAGCAGGAGCCGTCCCCGGGGGGGCGAGAGGCCGCTCGTCGCCAGCGCGGCGGCGTCCGGCCGGGCCGCCACCTCGGCCTTGCGGCGCAGGCCGGCCAGGCGCGAGAGCAGCGCCTCCACCGCGCCTGCGTCGGCCTCCTCGTCCAGCCCGTCGATGCGCCAGCCCTTGCCGGTGCGGGTGAGGGCGGTGGCCTCCCCCCGGGCCTCCACCCGCAGGGTGCGGGCCTCGCCGGGCGCGAAGGCCAGGATCCGCTCCTCCTCCTCCTTCTTCCTGCCCTCCTGCTGGCCGCGCTGCTCCACGCCGTACCAGGCGTAGAGAAGCGCGCCGGCGGCGCCGAGGAGCAGCGCCAGGGTGGTGACCGCGGTGCGGGCGCGCGCCTTCATGCCGTCCTCCTAGCGCGAGCGGCGCACC
>Ga0209797_10001650_pt1 | contig 11225 bp, 9 predicted proteins | sample DOMMetBare3Fresh_2_FD_187472 | JGI IMG/M metagenome (GOLD analysis project Ga0209797, IMG submission 187472) | Wetland sediment microbial communities from St. Louis River estuary, USA, under dissolved organic matter induced mercury methylation -... | ecosystem: Environmental > Aquatic >...
TTGGCCGGCGTGATCGCATAGACGACGCCGCCGACCATCAGCGCAAAACCCAGAGCGCCCCACCAGACAACGTTCTGGACCACGGTCAGGAAGACAAGCCCGAGTCCGACAGTCACAAAGACGGCGCCGACGATGATGCGGTGGCGAAGGCGCGCACGCGCGGCTGATCCCTGCATCTGCGAGGCGAACTTCGGATCCTCGGCATACAGCGCTTGTTCCATCTGCTCAAGCAGGTGTTGCTCGTGCTCTGAAAGCGGCACTTCAGACCTCCCGTGTGCCCGGATCCGCTAACGACTAAGACAGCCCAACGGCCCAAGAGTGTTGCCTGAACCGGCGATGCGCGGCACTCGGTCTCACCCTTGTGCCAATCACACCCTCAGGATATGTCGCCGCGCATCGGAGTGGTAGCCGATCTCTCACCTTGGACCAAGCTGGCCCTGCCAACGGCGCCGGCACCGAACCGTGCGCTGGCTCGGTCCACCGCCCGATCGGCGTCGCGCCAGCCATGCGCCGGTTCGTCGAGCAGACCCTGGATTGGGGCCTGACCGGAGTCCATGAGGCCGGTCATGCGTACTCCGACCAGGCGCAGCCGGGCACGCTGTAGACCCAACCCGTCAAAGAGCGACAAGGCGGTGGCGAAGATGTCTCGGCTGACATCGGTCGGGTCACGCAGTGTCCTGGACCGCGTGATCGTGGTGAAGTCGGAGAATCGCACCTTGACGGTGATCGTTCGTCCCACCATCCCCGCCGCGCGCACTCGGGCCGCGGTGCGGTCGCTGAGCTTGAGCAGCTCTCGGTGGATGTATGCGGGGTCGTCCACGTCGTAGGAGAACGTCTCGTCGGCGCCGATGCTGCGTTCACGCCGGGTCGGCACCACCACGCGGGTGTCGCGTCCCCAGGCCAGCTCATGCAGAGCAGGCCCCATGTTGTCGCCTAGAGCTCGCCGTAACGTGTCCACCGGTGTGTGGGCGATGTCGGCCACGGTGCGTAGTCCCAGACGTTGCAGCACTTCCTCGGTGCGGTCACCGACGCCCCACAGCGCGCCGACCGGCAGCTGGTGAAGGAAGCCGACCACCTCGGCCTCGGGCACGACGAGCAAGCCGTCGGGTTTGGCCAGGCCCGATGCGAGCTTCGCGATGAACTTGGTCGATGCAACGCCGACCGAGCAGGTGATGCCCTGTTCGTCAGCGATCGTGTCGCGGATCTGCTGGGCGATCTGGCGCGGTGTGCCCAGCCGTCGGCGGGCGCCGGACACCTCAAGGAACGCCTCGTCGATCGACAGCGGCTCGACGATCGGTGTCACGCTGGCGAACACGGCCATCACAGCGTGGGAGATGCGCTCGTAGCGGGCGTAGTCAGGTGCGACAACGGCGGCCTGCGGGCACAGCCGACGGGCCCGGGCCATCGGCATCGCAGAAGCAACTCCGAACGCTCGAGCCTCGTAGGTCGCGGACAGCACGACCCCGCGGTTGCCTCCGCCGCCGATGATGACGGGTGTGCCCTTGAGCTCGGGACGGCTGAGCAGGGACGCCGATGCATAGAACGCATCCATGTCCACGTGCAGGATCGAACAACCGTCGTCATCAGGCTGGCGGTCGTCCGGCCGCTCGGGGACGGCAAACTGGCGGCGGCTCATCGTCCGGACCATCGCCGAGCGGCCGGCGACGAGCCATGGAGCGACGCCACAGGGGCGTTAACCGCCCCGGCATGGGGCGGACAGAGCCGCAGATCAGCTGCGTCGAGCCAGAACGTGCAGGGCTGCACCGATGTGTCCCAGGAACGCGTAGTGGGGATGACGCGAAGCGGTTTGCTCAAGCTCGAGCAGCGCGGCCCGGTCTGCGTCGGAGTCGACGTAGGACGGGGGCACCAGATCGCTGAAGATGCGCACACCATGTGAGTCGTGGACGGCAAGCCCTGCGCCCTCGACAAGGGCTGCGATGCCTGCCGCGTCAAAGCGCCGGGGCAAGGGATCCGCCGGCCCCCAGCGGCCGTCGTCGCTGGTGAGGGCGTGCTGAGCCTGGGCGAACTGGCCGGCCAGGGCTCGGGCCAACACGGCGGAGATACGGGTGGCGACCACGAGGCTGACGAAGCCGCCCTCGGCGAGCACAGCAGCGATCGATCGTAGGGTCGCCGCCGGATCATCGACGAACTCCAGCACGCCGTGACAGCACACGAGGTCAGCGTCGGCGTCGGGGTGGACGTCGAGCAGGTTGGCGGCGTCGCCCTGCACAGCCACGATCCGCTCGGCGACGCCTGAGTCGGCGGCCCGACGAGACAACGAGGCCAGCGCGTCGAGGCTGGGGTCGATGACCGTGACGTGATGGCCGAGCTGGGCCAGCGGAACGGCCATACCGCCGGTGCCACCGCCCAGATCGACAACTCGCAGGCTGCGACCGAGCCGATGCTCGCGCTCGGCCACGACGGCCCGCACGGACTCCCAGACGGCCGAGGTGCGTAGGGAGGTCTCAACGCCGCCGCGACGGCTACGCAGGCCTTCATCAACCACGGCAAGACTCCTCTGGTGCTGGTGGCCGCCGACGAGCAAAGGCCTGAGACGGGACGGGAGGCCTGACGGGACGACTCGGGTGACGGTCGGATCGGTTCCACCCTAGTGGCCTGAACTTCCGGGACTGGCATGCCACAGCTTGCGTGGCGGCGCACCTTGGTCGGGGACGGCGTGGCCTTCTTTGGGCAGCTTGCGGGAGTCCCGGGCATCCCCCCCAGCAGGCTTGATGTCCGCATAGGGCGACTGTTTGAACCCTGAGGCATGCACCAGCACCCGGCGGCGCGATCCGCCCATCCCACCAGCCGCGTCGCCCCCTGCCGTGGGTGCCATGACCGGCCGGCTCGATCGGGACTGCGCCGCCCCGGCACCGGCCGTCTCGTCGAAGGCGGCCCCGGCCGCAGCCAGGGAGTGCGCCCGCTCATCTGCCTCGGACAGCGCCTCGAGCACGGCCTCGAGCCCGCCTCGGCTCCAGGCCTCCCACAGCCCGGACAGCTCCCATGCCCCGGTTGCACGAAGGGAGACGCCCTTGGGCCCGGTGCGCCGCAGGACCCCGCGGACCAGAAGCATCCAGGAGTGGAAGACCGTTGCCGCATAGGGACCCTGGACATCCTCGAAGAACGTTGCGTCGACAGGGCCGGTCGAGTCATCAAGGGTCAGGAACACCACGCGCCGTCCCGAGCGGATCGGCGGCGTCTGCGTGGCAACCTTGACCCCGGCAACCCACAGCTCGGAGCGACTGCGCGCTCCGAGCAGCTGGCTAGATCGGGTCACTCCGAGCTCCTGCAACATCGGGGCGTAGAAGTCGATGATGTGGGCACTGGCATCAAGCCCCAGGATGTCCAGCTCGGCCCTGACCCGCTCCGGCCCCGTCATCTCGGGCAGGCCGGTGGCCATGGCGAGCTCAGGAGTGTCCCCCAGGTCGAGGGCGAGCTGGGTGGGCTGCGCCTGAGCCGGTATGACGGGGCGCCCCCCTTGGGACTGCGCCGCGGCCAGAAGCCGCACGTCACGCGGCTCTGCGTTGGTCGCCTGCGCCAGGGTCGCTTCGAGGGTCGCCGCGGCAGTCGCTGCCCGGGACGTACGAGGTGCCACCCGACGGCTGGATCGGCGCACCGATCGGGACCACCGGTCGAGCTCGGCCACATGCAGCAACAGGTCGCGTCGGGTCACCCGGCCACGTCGCCCCGTCATCCCGCTGCCGCCGGAGACCGTCGTGCCGCTCAGCCCATAGATCGAGTCGAATCCCCCGGCCATGACCAGCCGCTCGACCACCGGTCGACTGACCTGGGCGCGATGCCAGAAGTCGGCGAGGGTGAAGTACGGCTGGCCGGCCAGAATGCGCTGCACCTCGGCGTCGCTGATGCCCAGGACGTCGGCCAGGGACAGCCGGATGCCGTAGGCCCGCCCATCGGGCAGGTCGGCACCCGGCTGCTGCTCACCGGCAACGCGGCCGAAGTCACTGCCGCTGTCGCGATCTCTGTCACGCGCTGACCACGGCGAGACCGGTTCCACCCGGTAGCTCTCGCCCGAGGCGTTGACGTCCAGTCCCAGAATCGCGATGCCCAGGTTGCGGGCGTCGTCCAGGATCAGTCGTTTGGGGTACATGCCCGGGTCATGGGTGAGCACACCGGACAGGAAAGCGGCCGGGTGATAAGCCTTGAGCCATGCCGACTGGTAGGTGGGCAACGCGAACGCCGCCGCGTGGGCCTTGCAGAAGCCGAAAGATGCGAATGCCTTGAGCACCTCCCAGATCCGGTCGACCGCGGCCGGCTCGTAACCCCTGGCTGCCGCGGCCGGTCGCCACCATGCCTCGACGTCCAGCTGACCCTGAGGGGACCCGAGCGCCCTGCGCACCTCGTCGGCCTGGGCCAGGCTGACGCCAGTGGTCTCGGCAACGATCTTGAGCACCTGCTCGTGGAAGACCACGACCCCGTGGGTCTCCTTCAGCGCTGGTTCGAGGCTGGGGTGGAGGTACTCCGGCGAACGCCAGTGCTGACGGGCCAGCAGGAACGGGGTGACCATGTCGGACTTCACCGGGCCGGGGCGGAACAACGAGATGTCGATGATGAGGTCCTCGAAGGTCTCCGGCCCGAACTTGCCGATCAGCTCGCGCTGGCCGGGACTCTCGATCTGGAAGCACCCCAACGTGTGTGTGGAGCGGATCAGCCGGAACGTGCGGTCATCCTCGAGGCTGACCTGCGCCCGGTCGTCGAGGTCGATGTGGATGCCGTCGACCCGCTCCACCTCCTTGACGGCGTGTGCCATTGCCGACTGCATGCGGATGCCAAGGATGTCGAGCTTGAGCAGGCCCAGGGTCTCGACGTCGTCCTTGTCGAACTGGCTCATCGGGAACCCCAGCCAGCTGGCCTCGACCGGGGTGCGATCGAGCAGCTCCCTGTTGGACAGGATCACGCCGCAGGGATGCACGGCGATGTGCCGTGGCAGGCCATCGAGGCGTTCCACGAGGTCGAAGAGCACTCGCAGGCGAGGAACATCCAGGCCACTGGCACGCAGCTCGGGCAGCTCGGCCATGGCGGCCCGGACATCACGAGCCCGAATGTGCGGAAAAGCCTTGGCGATGGCATCGATCTCGCCCACTGGCAGCCCGAGTGTGGCGCCGACATCCCTGATCGCGTGGCGCACGCGGTAGGTGTCCATCATCGACACACAGGTGACCCGGTCCCCGCCGAAGCGTTCCAGGACGTGCTCGTAGATCTCGGTCCGTCGGGCTGACTCCACATCGATGTCGATGTCGGGCAGCTGGGCGCGCATCGGTGAGCAGAACCGCTCCATGAGCAGGCCGTGACGCAACGGCTCCACTCCGCTGATGCCCAGCAGGAAGTTGACCAGGCTGCCGGCGCCCGAGCCCCGTGCCGCCACCCGCACCCCGAGGTCACGGATCAGGTCACACACTGCCGCCACCGTCATGAAGTAGGTCGGGTAGCCGAGCCCGGCGATAACGCGAAGCTCGTCCTCCAGCCGCGAGGCCACCGCAGCCAGCTCGGCGTCGCCTGCTCCCCCATATCTCGTGGCAATGGCACCCCGACAGCGGGCAGCCAGAACCTCCTGAGGGCTCTCATCAGGGGCAATACCGAGGGCCGACGGCTCCGGCAGGTGCACCGAGCCGATGCCCAGATCGGTGCGCGAGTCCAGCGCGCAGGCCTGCGCCAGAGCCATGGTGTCGACCATCAGCTGACGGGCCCGGTCACGTTCACCGCTGCCGCCACCACTGACCCCGGCACCCGAGGCCCGAGCGACGTCACAAGCCACGGCATACATCTGGGCCGACGAGGCGAGATGACCTGCCGTGGTCACCCGGTCGAGATGACGCGTGTCCAGTGGCACGAGGCGACGGGCGGCATCAAGGACGTCGACGGTCACTGCCCCGCCGGGATCGGCATGGCGGACCGCAGCCGTGAGCACAGCCGGCAGCTCGGACTCGGTGGCCAGGCCCAGCAGCCGGGCAGCATGTCCGAGGCTGGCCGGTGTGCCCTCCGGCCCGCCATGGCACACCACCTCGATGACCACACCGCCGCGCGGCAATAGGTTGACCCACTGGCGCAGCAGCCAGCGTGCCCGGTCGGGGCGTCGCGCCAGCAGGGCCTGGCCCACGTCAGAGGCCGGCCCGAGCAGGACCAACAGCGCCAGCTGTCCTGTTCTCGGGTCGACGACATGCTCGGCGATGAGCTGGGCGGTGGCGACCGGGGCGCCGCGTTCACCACTCAGATGGGTCTGGGTCACCAGCCGGCACAACCTGCCCCAACCGACGCCAGGGTCGACCCCGGCGCCCTGCCCACGTGCCAACACCGTGACCCGCGGGTATCGGGGATCAACCTCAGCACCGCCCCGGGCAGGACTGGCGCGACCAGTGCGTGCACGCCCGGTGCCGGCCGGAGCAGCCTGAACCCCTTGCCCGGTAACGGTATTGGATCGTTCGGGGCCCACCGCCAGATCCACGCCGAGCACCGGGGCGATGCCTGCTTCGTCGCAAGCCTGCACAAAGCGCACGGCACCGTAGAGTCCGTCGCGATCGGTCAGGGCGAGCGCCGGCTGGCCCAGCGAGGCGGCACGTTCCACCAACGCCGCGGGTGTCGATGCGCCGTAACGCAACGAGAAGCCGGACGCGACGTGCAGGTGGGCAAAAGCATCGCGCATTGTCATGTCACAGATAGTCGTGTCGTAGCCTGTCGCCCCTCGTACCACTCACTGTCGCCCCGTCACGGAGATGAACTCAGGCAGCGGCCGGCTCATGGGCAGCCCGAGCGCCCCCTGAACCAGTTCGAAGAAGATCTCGGACTGCCGGAGAAGGTCATCAGACTCGCGCGCAACCGCAGCGGCCGAACCTCGCTCGATCGCGGCGCGACGTTTGGCCGAAGCGGCGAAGAACACCGCCCACTCGGTCAGCTCGGGAGCCACCTGCGGCAGCACCTCCCACACACTGCGTAGCTGCGAGCGCCGGCTTGGCCTGCTGCGGGCCGCCAACAAGGCTGCTGCAGCCCGCAAGGCCGCCAGGTGAGCCTCGACGTAGCGCTCGGCGACGGAGTCGGCGTGACAGGCCGACAGCAAGCTGGCCCGGGATCGGTCGAGCAGATCCAGCACCGTGCTGGCCAAGGGCGCCCGCGGCGCTGTCGCTGTACGAGTCGTCATCACCACACCGCCTTAGTCCGCCACGCGCAGGAGTCGCCAACCGCGCACAGGCCCGTCCCCGCCCAGGTTGTTCATTCCCAGGTCATTCATTCCCAAGTCATAGACCCCGGTGCCGGCCAGTCGGCCCGGGCTCGCTTCCACTCGCCATACCTCTTGTTCGAGGCAGTCCAGCCCGTGCGCCGCGACCTCCTCATCAGGATCGAGAGCCTCACGCCACCACGCTCTGCGCTCTCGCCAATGCCCGATCACGTCGCGCACGATGTAGAGCCGACCGCGCCACAGGAAGGCCGAGGGCGTGGGGTCCGGGCAGCTGATGTCACCAGCACGGTTGGTGTCACTCGCTGGATCGGCGCCACCAGCACCAGCGCGGACCTCGATGGGCTCTTCGTAACGACGCACCATGGCTAGCTCCTTAGGGATGAGGTTGAAGGTCAGTTGAAAGACAGGTGAACCTCGGGGGGTCCGCCCGGTTCTGCGACGGGCGGGGTCGAGGCGCCCGCCGCAGAACCAGCCGTACCGAGTCACACGCTTTAGAACGTGTGTTCGACTAATCTGAATGTACACCGCGACTCCGACAGCCCGTCAACCCCCGATGCTGGGCGCCCCTCTTCCGTGCGGGAGCCGAGCACGGCTACCGTGCCCATATGACCGATCCGAGCGTCGAGAACATTCTCGAACATCCCTCGGTGCGTCGCGTGGCCGCAGCCCTGACGTCCTTGGGTGTCCGCGGCCAGATCATGGTCCTGGACGATGCTGCCCGGACGGCGCGGCAGGCTGCCGAAGCCTTGGGCATTGAGACCGCCCAGATCGCCAACTCGCTGGTCTTCCGGGCTCACTGCAACAAGACGATCCGGCCCCTGCTGGTCCTCACTTCAGGGATCCACCGGGTCGACACCATCAAGGTCGCGGACCTGCTGGAGCTCACCGAGGTCTCCCTCGCCGACGCCGAGTTCGTCCGTGAGCACACCGGATTTGCGATCGGAGGCGTGGCGCCCGTCGCCCTTCTCCATCCCGTCGAGACCCTCGTCGACATCTCCCTCAGCCGCTATGACCGGGTGTGGGCCGCCGCCGGTCACCCCCACACGGTCTTCCCGACCTCGTACGACGAGCTGTTGCGCCTGACCGGGGGGCATCCCGCCGAAGTCGCCTGAGCGACCGGTCCACGGCGCGCCCACGACCGGATGCCGGACCTGCGGGACTAGGTTGTCAGGTGCCGGAACCGAACCGATCCGAATCGATCCGAGGGATAGCACAATGGACATCTCAAGCCTGAGGTTCACCCCGACGAAGTTCCGCACCGGCTACAACCAGCAAGAGGTCGACCGCTTCGTGGATCTCATCGCAGCCAACCTCGCGCTCCCGCTGTCCGAGCGCACGCTCCACGGCCAACAGGTCACCGAAGTCAGCTTCACCTCGACAACATTCCGTGCGGGCTATGACGTGGACGAGGTGGACCACGTCCTGGCCACGCTCGGCATCAGACTCGGCCTGCCGTCGCCATCTGAACCCGACGGGCACACGAACGAGTTCCGTCCCGAGCTCCTGTGGGACCAACCGGAACCGACCGCTGAAGTGTCGACCGACTGAAGTGTCACCCGTCTGAGGGACTCAGCCCCTCAGATTGGCGAAGACCTCCAGCGTGGCCAGCGACTTGTTCATCGTGTAGAAGTGCAGGCCCGGCGCACCCTCGGCCAGCAGTCGCCCGGCCAGCTCGGTGGCGATCTGCACCCCCACCTCGTGGAGGGCTGCGGGATCATCAGCCACCGCCTCGAGCCGCGAGACCACGACAGCAGGCAGCGGCGTCCCGGACAGCTCGGCCATCCGGCGTACCTGCCCGAAGCTCGTCACCGGCATCAGCCCCGGGATGATCGGCAGGTTGCGCCCACGGGCGACCACCCTGTCGCGCAACCGCACATAGCTGTCCGGGTCGAACACGAACTGCGTGACCGCGAACTCGGCTCCCGCGTCGGCCTTGCGTACGAGCACGTCGGCGTCCTGGTCGAGGCTCGAGGACTCGGGGTGCTGGTCCGGGAAAGCGGCCACGCCAACGGTGAACGTGCCCAGCGAACGAACCAGGGCCACGAGCTCGTCGGCGTGGTTGAGACCATCGGGCTGGGGTGTCCAGGGGCTCCCCGGGCCGCCGGGCGGGTCCCCGCGCAGCGCGAGCACGTTGCGCACACCTGCGCTGGCATACTCCCCCACCACCTGACGTAGCTCGGCCACAGTCGACCCCACACATGTCAGATGAGCCATCGGTGTCAGGGTCGTCTCGCGCGCGATCCTGCTCGTCAGTCGCACGGTGCGGTCCCGGGTGGAGCCGCCGGCGCCGTAGGTCACCGAGACGAACGTCGGACGAATGGGTTCCAGGTGACGAATCGCCTCCCACAGGGTCCGCTCGCCCACATCGTCCTTGGGCGGGAAGAACTCGAAGCTGTATGCCGTGCCCGCCTCGGCGAGCAGCCGCGGAATCGAACGGCTGAGGTGCTCGGGCTGAGGGAGGATAGATGAGGTTCCGCGCGCCATGCCGGCCAGACTATGCGACCCACAAACACGTAGGCTCAGACCATTCAGCATCCGAGAGGGCCCTTTGTCGAATCCATTGGACGCAAGCAACCTGCGCGCACGCGTGCAGATCGCTGTCGACGCCGAGATCGCCTGCCAGTCCGGCGTCCTGTCCGAGATCGGCGACGACCTCACCCCCCTGGTGGATGCGGTCGGCGCGCTGCTGCGAGGCGGCAAGCGTCTCCGGGCTGCCTTCCTCTACTGGGGTTATCGGGCCGGCGGCGGGCCCGATGGCGAGGCCGTCATCCGCGCGGCAACCGCGATGGAGTTCTTCCAGGCGGCAGCCCTGCTGCATGACGACGTCATGGACGACAGCGACACCCGACGCGGCATGCCGACGGCACACAAGCGCCTGGCCAATGAGCATGCAGCCGCCAGCTGGGCCGGCAGCGGCGACCGTTTCGGCTTGGCCGGTGCCATCCTGGGCGGCGACCTGTGCCTGACCTGGAGCGACGAGCTCTTTGCGACCTCGGGACTCCCCGCGGCCGAGCTGGCCCGCGCCCGACCTGTCTTCGACCGGATGCGCACGCAGCTGATGGGCGGTCAGTTCCTTGACGTGCTCGAGTCCGCCCGTGGCTGGGACGAGCTGACCACAGAAGAGCGGATCACTCGCGCCCGCAGGGTGATTCGGTACAAGAGTGCCAAGTACACCATCGAGCACCCGCTGCTCATCGGAGCCACGGCGGCCGGTGTCAGCGCAGCCGACCTCGACGCTCTCTCGACCTACGGGCTCGACCTCGGCGAGGCCTTCCAGCTGCGCGACGACGTGCTCGGTGTCTTCGGAGACCCGACCCAGACGGGCAAACCCGCGGGCGACGACCTGCGCGAGGGCAAGCTCACGGTCCTGGTCGCCCTGGCGCTGGACCACGCCACTTCGACCACGGTCGAGATGTTCGACAAGCTGCTCGGCCTGCCGGATCTGGACGAGCCTCGAGTCGACGAGCTTCGTGCCGCGATCACCGCCAGTGGGGCCTTGGACCGCGTCGAGCAGATGATCCACGAGCTCAGCGCGTCAGCTCGCAGGGCCCTCAGCTCCACGACCACGCTGACCAACGAGGGCAAGGCGGCGCTGGACGCCCTCATCGACGTCTCGACCGCCCGCTCGGCGTGAGCCCTCGAGCGACCACGCGGCGCCACGGCACCAGGCAAGCGCATCACGGCGCGACCCTTGACCACGTGGTTGTCGTCGGCGCGGGGCTGGCGGGCCTGTCCGCGGCCATGCATCTGGCTGGTGCCGGGCGCCGAGTGACCGTCCTGGAGGCAGAGTCCGCTCCCGGCGGCAGGGCAGCGCGGGTGTCCCTGCCCGCGACGGGTGGAGGGACCTATCACCTCGACACCGGCCCCACGGTCCTGACGATGCCCCACCTGATCGAGCGGTGCTTCGCCGCCGACGATCCATTCGGCGATCAGACGGCCCGCGCCGCCGGAATTCGCGATACCCGCGGAGTTGAAACCCGCGCAGACGAAATAGCCCGCCAGCTCGGGCGCTTCGCCAAGGATGAAATTGCCGTCA
>Ga0209797_10001651_pt1 | contig 11223 bp, 7 predicted proteins | sample DOMMetBare3Fresh_2_FD_187472 | JGI IMG/M metagenome (GOLD analysis project Ga0209797, IMG submission 187472) | Wetland sediment microbial communities from St. Louis River estuary, USA, under dissolved organic matter induced mercury methylation -... | ecosystem: Environmental > Aquatic >...
GGGCGAGAAGACCCTCACACGGAACGTCGTGCCGGTCGCGTTCAAGCGGATCGCCTTCCAGTTCCTCGACCCGGCGGGGAAGCTCTACGGGGAGATGAACGGCGCCGGGGAGCCGTACCAGAAGCTCGCCGACCCGGAGCGCTTCGTGGACGACTTCCCGCCGGGCGTGCTCTTCGGCACGTGGTGGGTCGAGCTCTTCCCGCGCGAGGCCGCGACGGTGAAGCTCGAGCTCGCCGCGGACGTCCGCGCGCCGAGCGGCGCCGTCCGGCCCGCGACGTTCCAGGTCTCGCTGCCCGTCCCGGAGGGCTGGAAGATCCCCCCGGGGGCGACCTTCCAGGCCGAGGTCCGCGAGGCGGAGCCGGCGCGGTAGCGGCGTGCCGGTGCGGAAGAAGACGCCCGGGAAGAAGCCGCCCGCGCGAGCGCCCCCGCCGGCGGCGCTCCCCGACCCGGCGGGCGACGCGCCGCTCGAGGAGCTGTCGCGGGACGCCCTCTCGGTCCTGCTCTACGTCGCGCTCCTGCCGGAGGAGACCCGGGCGATCGTGCAGGACCTCGCGCTCTCCGTCCCGGGGTTCCGGACCGAGGCGCTCGGCGACGCCGAGCTGTGCGACGTGCTCGCGGACGAGATCCGCGCGGTGCCCGCCACGCGAACGCGCGTCGTCGAGAGGCTCCGCGCGGCGTTCGGCGGGATGCCGCTCCCGGACGTCCCGCTCCCCGCCGCGGGCGCGGACGACCTCCTCGCCGTGGGCAGCTCGGACCACGGGCTCACCTTCGCGCTCTGGCGCGTCCTCGCCGATCCCGACCCGGCGGTCCGCGCCCGCGCCACCCCCACGCTCGAGCGGCTCGTGAAGGACCACTACGGGCCGGCGCCCGGCGGAGCGAAGCCGCGCGAGCGAAAGGCCGATCCGGCGGAGCGGATCGCGGCGCTCGAAGGGACGCTCGCGGACCGGGAGCGGGCCCTGGAGAAGGAGCGGGAGGAGGGGCGGGCGCGGCTCGAGTCGGCGCGCCGCAAGGGCGAGGAGCAGCGGGAGAAGCTGCAGGGGTGGCTCAAGGAGGCGCGGGCGCGCGAGGCGCAGGCGGTCGAGGAGGCGGCGCGCGCGCGGGAGGCCGCCGAGGCGGCGCAGCGCGGCCGGGAGCGCGCCGAGGCCGCCCTCGCCCAGGTCCAGGCGACGGACGCCGCCGCCGAGGCCCAGCGCGCCCGCGCGGCCGCCCGGGAGCTGGAGGGGAAGGTGGCCGCGCTCGAGGCGCGCCTGGGGCGCCAGGCGGAGCGCGAGCGGGAGCTCCAGGCGGCCGCGGAGGCGGCCCGGGTCCGGACGGAGGCGGAGCGCCCCGCGCCCGGGCCCGCCGAGGGCGCCGACGAGCCGGAGGAGGCGCCGGCCGCCTGGCTCATGCCGGTCTACACGCGCGAGTTCTACGACTCGCTCGAGGGATGGGACCGGCGGATCCAGCGGGCGGCCTTCAAGCAGGCGAACCTGCTCGCCCAGGACCACCGCCACCCGTCCCTGCGCGCGCTGCCGCTCGAGGGGCTGCCCGGCTACTACCGCGTCCGGGTGGCGACCGACGTGCGCCTGCTCTACCGGCGCGCCGAGCGCCAGAACACCGTCGAGATCCTCTCCCTCATCGACCGGGAAGACCTCGACCGCTACGTCCGCCAGGCCAAGACGCGCTCGTCCTGAGGAGCGCGGGTCCTGCGCCGGTCCCCTCGCCGGCGCGGGGAGCGGCGCCTCAGGCGAGCTTGCGGTAGACGCCCACGACGACCCCCAGGATCATCGTGCTCCGGAAGTCCGACTCCCTCACGTAGATCGGCGCCATGCGCGGGTTCGAGGGCTGGAAGCGGACGCGGGCGCCCTCGAAGTAGACCCGCTTCACGGTCGCCTCGTCGTCGATCATCGCGACCACGATCTCGCCGTCGTGGGCGTCGAGCTGCTTCTTCACGAAGATGTAGTCGCCGGGGAGGATCCCGTCGCCGATCATCGAGTCGCCCTGCACGCGCAGGCCGTAGACCTTCTTGTTCGTGCCGAGGAGGAACGAGTCCACCTGGACGGTGTCCTCGATCCGCTCCTGGGCGAGGATCGGCTGACCGGCCGCGACCCGGCCGACGATCGGGATCTCGACGAGGCGCCCGCCGGGCTTCCCGGAGCCGCGGGAGAACGGGAGCACGTTCGTGGGGCGCGGGGCGGCCTCGCCGAGCGCCTCGCGGGCCCGCTCGGTGGGGATGAGGGCGCGGGACTTCACGGGGTCCCGGGTCAGGAACCCCTTGCGCTCGAGGGCCTTCAGGTGGTCGTTCACGCCGTTCGTCGAGCGGATGTCGAGCGCCTCGCCGATCTCGCGGATGGTGGGCGGGTAGCCGGCCTCCTCGATCTGGCGGGCGATGAAGCGGAGCACCTCGAGCTGCCGGTCGGTGAGTCCGATCATGGGCAACGACCTCCTGGACATCCGTATATTGGACATCCGTATACTGTCACTGCGTTCAGAAGGCAAGAAGGCGGCGGGCCGTTACCGTCCCGGGGTGCCTCCCACCCTCTTCGCCGCGCTCGGCCTGGGCTTCCGCGCGGTCACCCGGGAGGGCTGGCTCGTGCCGGTCGGCGCCCTGGTGGCCGCCGCGCGCCGGGCCGCCCTCTGGCCCGCCTGGGCCGTGCTCTGGGCCCTCCTCGCCCGCGCCGCCCTCCGCGCCTTCGCGGCGCGGCCCTTCGACTCGGACGCGCCGCTCGAGGGGGCGCTCGCGGCGCTGGCGTCGCCCCGGCTCGTCGGCCTCTTCGCGGGGCTCTGGCTCGCGGGGGCGCTCCTCGGCGCCGCCCTGCGCGTCGCCTGGCTCGCCGGGTCGCTGCCGACGCTCGCCGGCGGCATGGCGGGAGCGCCGGGGCCGCGCTTCGCGGCCGGCGCGGTGTACGCCTTTCCCCGCGTCCTCGCCGCCGCCGCGCTCGGCCTCCTCGCCGACCTCGCGGGCGGCCTCTTCTCCTGGACGCTCGCGCTCGCCTCGCTCCGCGTCACCGCCCGCGCGGCGGGGGAGGGCGGAGGCGCGCTCGTCGCCGCGGCGGTCGCGCTGGCGCTGACCCTCGCGATCGCGGTGCCGCTCGCCCTCGGGGCCCTCTCCGACGCGGCGGTCGCGCGGGCGGCGCTCCGGGACGAGGGGCCCGGCGCCGCGTTCGCAGGGAGCACGGTTCGCTTCCTCTCGCGGCCCGGCTCCTTCGTGCTCGCCGCGGCGGGCTTCGCGCTCGCCGCGGTGATCGCGCCGGCCTCGGTGGAGGCGTTCGCCGGCGCCGCCAGCGGGTTCGCCCGCGGCGCCGACCCGATCGTGCTGCTCGGCCCGAACCTCGTCGTCGCCGTGCTGGCGCTGCTCGTGGCCGCCGCCGTCGACCTCTGGCGGCTCGGCACCTTCGCCGCGCTCGCCTGCGGGGGGGACGGGCCGTAGCCGCGCTCCAGCCTTTCCCGGCCCGCCGGGCGGGCGCGGGCGGCGGTCTAGCGGACGAGCAAGGCCGCCGCCCCCGCGGAGAGGATCTCGTCGAGCGCGGCGCCGGAGCCGTACCGGCCGCCAGCCGGCACGACCACCAGCGCGGGGCGCAGGCGCGCGAGCACGGCCGCGACCGCCGCCGCGTCCCCGGTCGGCGCCTCGACGATCGTCGGCCCCGGCTCCCCCGCGAGGGCCCGCGCCGCCTCCACCGCGCGGGGGGCGCCCTCCGTTCCGTCGTCCACCGCCACGATCGGCTCGCCGAGCCGGCCGCCCCGGCGCAGGAGGAGGACCGAGCTCTGGGCGCGGGCGGCCGCCGCCCGGGCCGTCTCGCCCACCTGGGCGCTCCCCGAGCGCCGGTGGCCCCCGGCGCCCAGGACGAGGAGGTCCACCTGGGCCGCGGCCGCGAGGACCTCGGCGACGACCGCGCCGCGCGTCACCCTGAACGTGCAGGCGATGCGCTGGGCGGAGGCGGCGCGCTCGAGCGCCTCGCGGGACCGGGCGGCGAGCGCCCGCAGCTCCGCCTCCGCCTTCGGGAGGTCGAGGGGCTCGCGCACGCCGCTCGGCACCCGGACGATGCCCGCGAAGGGGAGCCCGGCGAGCCGGAGCACGTCCTCGTCCTCGACGAAGAGGCCGGCCAGATCGGCGCGGAGCCGCCCGGCCAGCGCCGCCGCGGCCTCGAGCGCGTCGAGGCTCGCCGGCGAGGCGTCCAGGCCGACCAGGATCCGGCGGAAGCCGGGCTGGAACGCCTCAGCCACGGCGCCCCTCGCTCCCGCCCGGCGGCGCCGCGAACGCACGCGCCCGCTCGGCGAACGCCTCGAGGCGCTCCGAGACCTTCGCGTTCAGGGTGCCGGGCGGGAAGCGGCCCGCCGCGCCGGCCGCGCCGGCGGGCATCCCGGTCAGGATCTCGATCCCCTCGTCCACCGTCTCGACCGCCCAGATCCGGAAGCGACCCTCCGCCATCGCCGCGAGCACCTCGTCGCGGAGGACGAGGTGAGGCACGTTCGCCGCGGGCACGAGGACCCCCTGCTCCCCGCTGAGACCGCGGGCGCGGCACACCTCGAAGAAGCCCTCCACCTTGTCGGTGACCCCACCCACCGCCTGCACCCGGCCGAGCTGGTCCACCGAACCCGTCACCGCGATCCCCTGGCGGACCGGGACCTCGGCGAGGGCGGAGAGGAGCGCGTACAGCTCCGCCGAGGACGCGCTGTCCCCCTCGACCCCCGCGTAGGACTGCTCGAAGACGAGGCTCGCGGAGAGGGTGAGCGGCGACTCGCGCGCGTAGCGCGCGCCGAGGTAGCCGGCGAGGATGAGCACGCCCTTCGAGTGGATGGGGCCCCCGAGCTCGACCTCCCGCTCGATGTCCACCACCTCGCCCTTGCCCATCCGCACCCTCGCCGTGATCCGGCTCGGCAGGCCGAAGGCGCGCCGCCCGAGGAGCACGACCGAGAGGCCGTTCACCTGCCCGACCCGCTCGCCGGCGGTCTCGACGACGAGGGTGCCGCGGCGGATCTCCTCCCGGACGGCCTCCCGGAGCCGGCCGGCCCGCCGCTCCTGCGCCGCGACCGCCGCCCGGACGTCCTCGGCGCCGGTGCGGCGGCGGCCCGCGTTCGCGGCGGCGTGCCCCGCCTCGCGCAGGAGGTCCCGGATGGCCGCGACGTCGGCGGTGAGCCGGGTCGCGTCGCCGGCGAGCCGGGAGGCCTCGTGGAGCACGCGACCGACGGCGGCGCGGTCGAGGGGTGGGGCCCCGTCCTTGCGCGCGAGCGTCGCGACGAGGCGCGCGAAGTCGCGATCGGCCTCGGGGGAGCGGGGGATCCAGTCCTCGAAGTCCGCCTGGACCTTGAAGAGCTGGGAGAAGTCCGGGTCGTACGCGGAGAGGAGGTGCCACACCAGACGATCGCCGACGAGGACTACCTTCACGTCGAGCGGGATCGGCTCGGGCTCGAGCGAGGCCGTGCTCCCGATGCCGAACAGCCGCTCCGGCGGCTCGATCCGGATCTCGCGCGCGCGCAGCGCGCGCTTCAGCTCCTCCCAGGCGAACGGCTGCGAGAGGAGCTTGCGCGCGTCGAGGACGAGAAACCCGCCGTTCGCGCGGTGGAGCGCGCCCGGGCGGACGAGGGTGAAGTCGGTGACGAGGGTGCCGAAGTGGGCGTGGTGCTCGACCCGGCCGGCGAGGTTCGCGAGGTTGGGGAGGTCCTCGTAGACCACCGGGGCCCCCGCGCGGCCGGCGTGGTCCACCATCACGTTCACGCCGTAGCGCCGGAGCGCGGGCGTCTGGGAGAGGAGCTTGCGCATCGCGCCGGCCGCGTCGCCGTCGTTCTCCGAGCCGGCGAGGAACTCGTGCACGTTCTCGACGACGTCCTGCTGCACGGCGCCGAGGTGCGCGAGGACCGCGGGCAGGTCCGCGTAGCGGCGCCGCAGCTCGTCGAGCAGGTGCCCGGCGGCGTAGAGCGCCACCTCCCGGTTCGCCTCCTTGACCCGCTCCCGGTGCTTGCGCTCGAGGTCCGGCATGGCCCGGAGCGTCTCCTGCAAGGCGGCCTGGAGCTCGGCGATGTCCTTCTGGAAGCGCGCCTGCACCTCCTCCGGGAGCTTCCTGAACTCGTCGGGGTCCACCACCGAGCCGTCCTTCACCGGCGCGAAGCCGAACCCCATGGGCGTGCGGAGGAGCGCGACGCTCCTCGCCACGGCCTTCTTGCGGACCTCCTCGATCGCCCGCTCGCGGACCTCCTCGAGCTGCTTCTCGAGGAGCTGGATGCGGGTCCGGTAGTCGCCCGACTCGAAGGCGGCGGGGATGGCGACCCGCAGCTCCTCGACGAGCCGGTCCATGTCCTTGCGCAGCCCGGCCGCCCGGCCGGCGGGCAGCTCCACCGCGCGCGGGCGGCGGGGCTCCCCGAAGTCGTTCAGGTAGCACCAGTCGGACGGCGTCGGCGCGTCGAGCCCGGCGCGCGCGAGCGTGCGCTCGACGAGCTCGTGCTTCCCGGCGCCCGGCGGCCCCATCACGTAGGCGTTGTAGCCCTCGCTCCGGAGCGAGACGGCGAGGCGCAGCGCCTCCGCCGCGCGGGCCTGTCCGAGCGGGCCCTCCAGCTCCTCGAGGTCGTCGGTGGTCTCGAGCTCGAGCTCCGCCGGCAGGTCCCTCCGGCGCAGCGCCTCGACGGGGAGCGGCGTGACCGGCATGGAGCACCTCCGGCCCGACGGTACCACCCGGCGCGCGGAAGGGAGCCGGGTGCGCCCTCTTTGCTCGCCCCCGGGGGGGCGCGCCGGGCGGGGGGCGCCCGGCTACCGCCGGAGCAGCTTGCGGAGGGAGATCTTCCGCATCCGGAGCGTCGCCACGTGGTAGGTGGCGGCGCTCGCGGAGAGGAGGGCCGCGGCGGCGAGCGCGGCGACGCCGATCCACGTCTCGCCGCGCGCGCCGAGCACGAAGAGGCCGCCGGCGGTGAGCGCGGACGCGAGGAGGCCGAGGTAGAGCATGACGCCGACGGCGCGCACGTGGCCGCCGACCCGCTCGACGTCCTCCGAGTGGACGTTCACCCGGAACTTCCCGCCCTCGAGGTCCACCAGGATCTGGGAGAGCTGGGCCGGGACGTCCTCGGCGAGCCCCTGGAGCTTCAGGAGCGACTTCATGAGCGTCGAGGAGGCGTCGGACGGGTTGAAGCGGGCGAGGAGCAGCTCCTTCGCGTAGGGCAGCCCCACCTCGAGGATGTCGAGCTTCGGGTAGAGCTTGCGGATGATCCCCTCGATGGTGATCGAGGCCTTGGCGAGGACCGCGTACTCCTTCGGGATCCGGATCCGGTGGCGCACGGCGAGCTCGAGCAGGTCGCGCAGGAGCGTCGTCGTCCGGATCTCGTCGAGGGTGAGGCCGACGTAGCGGTCGAGGATGTGGCGGATGTCCTCGCGGAACTCGGCGATGGGCGTGTGGCCGTCGGGGACCCCGATCCGGTTCAGGATGCGCGCGACGCTGTCGGGATCGCGGAGGGCGACGGCGACGATCACCGTCACGAGCGCCTCCTGCTGCACGCGGGTGAGCCGCCCGACGAGGCCGAAGTCGAGGAGCGCGATCCGGTTACCCGGCAGGACCAGGATGTTCCCGGGGTGCGGGTCGCCGTGGAAGAGGCCGTCCTCGAAGAGCTGCCGGAAGGCCGCCTCGATGATGTTGCGCGCGACGCGCTCGAGGTCGAACCCCGCCTCGGCGGTCACCTCCGACACCTTCGTCCCCTCGACGTAGTCGAGGGTGAGGACCGTCGCGGAGGAGAGCTCGTCGTGCACCTTCGGGATGACGAGGAAGGGGCGGTCGCGCGCCGCGGCCGCCATCGCCTTCGCGTTGCGCGCCTCGTTCCCGAAGTCCAGCTCCTCGTGGACCGTCCGGTCGAACTCCTCGATGATCCCGGTGGGCGTGTAGATGCCGGTCTCCTCGATGACCGCCTCGAGGAGCTGCGCCAGGTAGTAGAGGAGGGCGAGGTCGGACTCGATCCGATCGCGGATGCGCGGGCGCTGCACCTTCACGACCACGAGCGCGCCGCCGTGGGTGCGGGCGCGGTGCACCTGCGCGATCGAGGCGCTCGCGAGCGGCGCCTCGTCCAGCTCGGCGAACAGCTCCGCCACCGGCCGCCCGAGCCCCCGCTCGATCTCCCCCCGGATCTCGGCGAGGGGCAGGGGCGGGCAGTCGTCCTGCAGCGTCTCCAGCTCCTCGACCCAGTGGGCGGGGAGCACGTCCGGCCGGGTGGAGAGGAGCTGGCCGAGCTTCGTGAAGGTCGGCCCGAGCTCGCCGAGCAGCTGCCGGAAGCGGGCGGCCGTCGCGCGGTCCGGCTTCGGGAGCGGCTCGGCCGCGCCGGGGACGGCGTCGCGGGGCAGCTCGTCCTTCAGCCGGGTGCGGGCCAGGTAGGCGCCGAAGCCGTGCTTCACGACCGCCGCCGCGATCTGCCGCAGGCGGTTGAGATCCTGGAAAGCCCGCTCGAACATCGGTCCTTCGACCGTAGCACGGCGATCCGGGGGTGACCACGCCGCCGCTGCCGGAGGCCCGTGGTAGAACCCTTCGCCCATGCCGGAGATCGCCCAGGCGACGCCGATGATGCGGCAGTACCTCGAGACGAAGGCGAGGTACCCGGACGCGATCCTCTTCTTCCGGCTCGGCGACTTCTACGAGATGTTCTTCGAGGACGCGCTCGCCGCGTCGGAGGCCCTGCAGATCACCCTGACCTCGCGGGCGAAGGGCGACGACAGGGTCCCGATGTGCGGCGTGCCCCACCACGCGGCGCGCGGGTACGTCGCGAAGCTCCTCGAGAAGGGGTTCAAGGTCGCCATCTGCGACCAGGTCGAGGAGCCCGGGAAGTCGGCCCTGGTGCGGCGCGAGGTCACGCGGGTGGTGACCCCCGGCATGATCCTCGACGACCAGGTGCTCGACCCGCGCGAGGCGAGCTACCTCGGCGCGGTCGCGCTCGGCCCCGGAGGCGGCGGGATCGCGCTCCTCGACGCGTCCACCGGCGAGCTCCGGGTGGGGGAGGTGGGGGACGACGCGCGGCTGGTGGACGAGCTGCGCCGGGCGGGGGTGCGGGAGCTCCTCCTCTCCGACGGCGCGGACGCGGCGCGCGGCGAGGCGGTCGCGCGCGGCGCCGGCGTCCCGGCCGCCCGGCGCCCCGCCGCCGAGTTCGAGCGCGCGGAGGAGCGGCTCCGCCGCCACCTCGGCGTCGCCGGGCTCGACGGCTTCGGCGTCGCGGGCCTCCCGCTCGGCCTCGCCGCGGCCGCCGCCGCGCTCGCCTACCTCGCCGAGACGCAGCGGGCGGTGCCCCGCCACGTGGACCGGCTCTCGCGCCTCGGGACGGACGACGTCCTGCTCCTCGACGAGGCGACCCGCACGAACCTCGAGCTCGAGCGGACCCTCTCGGGCGCGAAGCGGAAGGGGACCCTGCTCGCGCTCCTCGACCGGACCGTGACCGCGACGGGCGGCCGGCGGCTCGTGCAGTGGCTGCGCTACCCGCTCACCGATCTCGCCCGGATCGGCGCCCGGCTCGACGCGGTGGACGAGCTCGTCGGATCGTCCGTCGCGCGGGAGGACCTCGCCGGCGCGCTGCGGCCGGTGGCGGACGCGGAGCGGCTCGTCTCGCGCCTCGTGCTCGGGCAGGGCAACGCGCGCGACCTCCGGGCCCTCGCCGGGGCGCTCCTCGCGCTGCCCGCCCTGGCGCGGCTCCTCGAGGCCCGCGCCGCGCCGCTCCTGCGCGAGGCGGGGGCGAGCGCCCGCGGGCTCGAGGACCTCGCCGCCCTCCTCGACGCGGCGGTCGCCGAGGAGCCGCCCCCCTCCCTGAAGGAGGGCGGCCTCATCCGGCGAGGCCACTCGAAGGAGCTCGACGAGCTCGTCGCGATCGCCGAGGACGGGAAGGGCGTCATCGCGCGCCTCGAGGCGACGGAGCGGGAGCGGACCGGGATCGGCTCGCTCAAGGTCCGCTTCAACCGGGTGTTCGGCTACTACATCGACGTCACCAAGCCGAACCTGCACCTCGTCCCGAAGGACTACGAGCGGCGCCAGACCACCGCGGGCGGCGAGCGGTTCGCGACCCCCGAGCTGAAGGCCTTCGAGGAGAAGGTCCTCGGCGCCGAGGAGCGCCGCTTCGCGCTCGAGGAGCGGCTGTTCGAGGAGCTGCGCGCCCGCGTGATCGAGGCCGCGCCCCGCGTCCGGACGGCAGCGGACGCCGTCGCGACGGCCGACGCGCTCCTCTCGCTCTCCCGCGTCGCCGCCGAGCGCGGCTACGTGCGGCCGGTGGTGGACGGCTCGGAGGTCCTCGAGATCGAGGACGGCCGGCACCCGGTGGTCGAGGCGGTGCTCCCCGACGGGCCGGCCGCCTTCGTGCCGAACGACGTGCGGGTCGCGTCGCGGGGCGCGCCGGAGTGCGAGGCCCACGGGGCGATCCTGGTGATCACCGGCCCGAACATGGCCGGGAAGAGCACCGTGATGCGGCAGGCGGCGCTCGTCGCGCTCCTCGCGCAGATGGGGAGCTTCGTCCCGGCGAGGCGGGCCCGGGTCGGCGTGGTGGACCGCATCTTCACGCGCGTCGGCGCCTCCGACGACCTCGCCCGCGGCCGCTCCACCTTCATGGTCGAGATGACCGAGACCGCGGCCATCCTGCACAACGCGTCGCGGCGCTCGCTCGTCGTGCTCGACGAGATCGGCCGGGGGACCTCCACCTTCGACGGCGTCTCCATCGCCTGGGCCGTCGCGGAGCACCTCCACGACAGGCTGGGCTGCCGGACCCTCTTCGCGACCCACTACCACGAGCTGCAGGACCTCGCCCGCGAGCGCCCGGCGGTGCGGAACCTCACCGTCGCGGTGCGCGAGGTCGGCGACCAGGTGGTCTTCCTGCGCAAGCTCGTGCAGGGCGGCGCGTCGCGCAGCTACGGCATCGAGGTCGCGAAGCTCGCCGGGCTCCCCGGCGAGGTCCTCGCCCGCGCGCGGGAGATCCTGAGGAACCTCGAGGCGCTCGAGGTGGACGAGGGCGGGCACGCGGCCCTGGCGCGCGGGCGGCGCCCCCGGCCGGACCCCGCGAGCCAGCTCGGGCTCTTCGGCGCGGCGCCCGCCGATCCGGCGGAGGGCGAGGTCGCGAAGGCGCTGCGGACGCTCGACCTCGACGCCTTGCGCCCGCTCGACGCGCTGAACCTGCTCGCGGGCTGGAAGAAGAGGCTCGGCGGCTAAACGGCAGTTCGTGATTCGAGATCAGTCTCTCCCGTTCGTGGTGAGCGTAGCGCCCGCGCAAGCGGGCTCAGTCTCTCCCGTTCGTGGTGAGCGTAGCGCC
>Ga0209797_10001652_pt1 | contig 11216 bp, 14 predicted proteins | sample DOMMetBare3Fresh_2_FD_187472 | JGI IMG/M metagenome (GOLD analysis project Ga0209797, IMG submission 187472) | Wetland sediment microbial communities from St. Louis River estuary, USA, under dissolved organic matter induced mercury methylation -... | ecosystem: Environmental > Aquatic >...
GCATCTCAGGCCGACGATCACGGTGGTGGACGAGCAGGGGCTGGTCGTCGGCTTCATCAGCCACCCGGAGCAGGTTCCGGGCGTGGAAATCATGTGGGGGTAGGCATGCCCGAATTCAAGCTCTTCACCCTCGCCGAAGCCGAGCGCACGCTGCCGCTGGTGCGCCGCATCGTGCAGGACCTCACCGCCGAGTACCCCGCCTGGCGCACGGCGGTGGCGCGGTTCGAGGTCCTGACCGGCGGCGCTCGTGCCGACTGGGGCGAGACCCAGGAGCTGGTCGCGGCCCGCGTTGCCGTCACTGGCCACGCCGAGAAGATCAACCGCTACCTCCAGGAGCTCGAGGGAATCGGCTGCGTGTTCAAGGGGTTCGAGGCGGGGCTGGTGGACTTCTACTCGCTGCGCGGGGATCGCCCGATCTTCCTCTGCTGGCGCATGGGCGAGGAGCGCATCACCTACTGGCACGAGATCGAGTCCGGCTTCACCGGGCGCCAGCCGATCGACGGCGCCATCCTCTCGGCGGTCTCCTCATGATCCGGTTATGGCTCTTCCTGCACCTGCTCGGCTTCACCATGTGGATGGGGGCGGCGCTCGCCGTGATGGTGGCGGGGATCGCGGCGCGGCGCGAGGACCGGGCCGGACTCGGCGCCATCACCCGGGCGCAGGCGGCCGGATACAAGCTGATCATCGCGCCCGGAGCGATCCTGACCGTGTTCTCCGGACTCATCCTCACGTTTAGCGTGGCCGGGCGCATGGGCGAGCTGGTGGGCTTCAACCTCTGGCTCATCATCATGCAGGGTACCGGGCTCATCGGCGCGCTGATCGTCCTCCTGATCGGTCTCCCGACCGCGGCCAAGCTCGCCCGCCTCGACCCGGTCGGTCCCGGCGCCGCGTATTTCGACGAGCTCCGGCAGCGGCAGAAGATCGTGGCGTCGCTCTCGGGACTGCTCGCGATGGTGGCCCTCGTCACGGGAGCGCTGGTGCGGTAGGGGGGCGGGCGCCCTCCCCCCGGAGTCACCCTGAGCCCTTCGCTGCGCTCGGGGCAGGCTCCGCGAAAGAGGCGCCGACGCTCCACCCCTGAGTCACCCTGGGCCGCAGGCGAAGGGGCCGAACCTCCGCCTACCGCCATTCCGGCGCGAGATCCAGCCATCCCGGATTCGTCTCCTCGATCAACGCCAGCTTCCTCCGCCTCGTCCAGCCTTTCAGCTGTTTCTCCCTCCGAATGGCATCTCTCGCCTCGCCCGCCGCCTCCACGTGCACCAGTCGCGCGCCAGCGTGGCGGAACGCGTGGCTGTACGGGTCGCTGCCGTCCCGATGTTCCACGAGCCGCCGGACCAGGTTGTTGGTGATGCCGACGTAGAGTTCGTGGGAGTCGCTGGCGAGGATGTAGACGTAGAACGGGCGGGGCATGCTGGAGTTTGTGGGGCGCGGGTCATCGGCGGATCAACCGAGATTATGACCCCTCTTACGCGGAGCCTGCCCTGAGCGCAGCGCAGGGCTCAGGGTGGCTCCAGTGCGGGATGCGCCACCGCCCGCCCAACTGCTTGGCCGACCACCCCCGCCCACACCCAGGCGCACAGGTGGTCGCCCCACCGCATCCATGCGGCGGCGAACGCCGGGCCGGACCCGTCGGCGCGCTGCACCTGAAGACCGTTCCCCGCGGCCACGATCCGGAGCCCGCCGGGGAACCAGCGTGACGGGTCGCCGGTGGCCTTGGCGGCCGCCTCCTTGAGTGCCCAGGCCAGCGTGGCGCGGTCCGGCCCCCGGCCTGCGAGCGCCTCCCATTCCCGCTCGCCGACCACCGCCGCCGCGTGGCGGTCCCGCAGCCGCTCCAGCGCCACGATGTCTACCCCGAGACGTGCGGACGCGGGACCGACCAGCGCCGCGCCTACGCCCCGCGTGTGCGAGCGCGAGATCGCGCAGGCGAACCGCGAGCGGCTCGAGGCGGCCACCGCCATCGCCTCGGCCCGGTCCGCAGCCGCGCGGTCGGCGGCGAGCCGGAGCCGCGCCGGCGTCCCGCCGGAGGAGGCGGGGCCCGCAATTGCCAGCCAGAGCCCGTCTCCCACCTGCCGCACCATGATCACGACGGCGACTCCCGCCGGGCGAACGCCTCGACCGTCTCCACCGTGATCGCCACCGTCGGGTCCCGCCCCGCGAGCGTCTCCTGCAGGAACTGCTGCCACCGGGTATAGGGAATTCGGGTGCCCATCCCCTCTTCGATCCGGAAGACCAGGTCCATGAAGTCGATCGACTCGGCGCCGAGGTCGCGGATCAGCGCGGCGCCCGGCCGCACCTCCTCGGGAGCGACGACGAGCACCTCGGCCACGATCCGGCGGACGAATTCCCCCAGCGGGCGGCCGTCTACCAGCAGCGAATCGCCAGGCATGCGTTCTGGCCTCCGAATCCGAACGAGGTGCTGAGCGCCGCGCCCGGGTGCCCGGGGCGGGCGGCGCCGGGGACGTAGTCCAGGTCGCACTCGGGGTCGGGCGCGTCGAGGTTCAAGGTCGGCGGCAGAAATCCCTCCCGCAGCGCGATCACGGCGGCCACCAGCTCCACCGCTCCCGCGGCAGCCAACAGATGCCCGATCATGGACTTGGTCGAGCTGACCGGCACCGAGTCGGCCGCGGCGCCCAGACTCAGCCGGATGGCGCGGGTCTCGGTGATGTCGTTCATCCGGGTGCCGGTGCCGTGGGCGTTGATGTAGCCGACCTCGCCGGGCGCGAGCACCGCGTCGCGCAGCGCGAGAGCGATCGCGTGGGCCGCGCCGGCGGCGTCGGGCCGCTCGTCCGTGATCCGGTACGCGTCGCAGCTCGCGCCGAAGCCAGCCAGCTCGGCCAGCACCGTCGCGCCCCGCGCGCGGGCGAGCGACTCCCGCTCCAGCACCACGAACCCTGCCCCCTCGCCGATCACGAACCCGTCGCGCTCGCGATCGAACGGCCGGCTCGCGGCGGCCGGCGCGTCGTTGCGGCGTGAGAGGGTGCCAAGCAGGCTGAAGCCGAGCACCGCGACCGGGTTCACCGCGGCGTCGGTGCCCCCCGCGAGCACCACGTCGGCATCGCCGCGCTGGATCAGCCGGAACCCCTCGCCGATCGCCTGGGTGCCGGCGCAGCAGGCGGTAGTGATGGTGGCGTTGGGTCCCCGCGCGTCGTGCTGGATGGCGACGTGCGCCGCGGCGATGTTGGGGAGCCCGCGCAGCGTGTTCACCGGGTTGGTGCGCTCGGAGAAGATCCGCGCGAAGGCTGGGATGTCCCAGCCCCCGCCGGCGCCCGCCGAGTCGATGGCCGCGCCCGCCTGCGTGGCGAGCAGGTCGAGATCGGTCGGCCCCATCCCTCCAGCGCCGGCGACGACGCCGAGCCGGAGCGGATCCACGTCGTCCGGCCCGAGCTGCGCCTGCCGCCGAGCCATCGCCGCCGCGGCCACCGCGAAGAGCGCCGCCCGGCTCATCAGCTTGACCGACTTCCTCGGCTCCACCCACGCGGCAAGATCCGCATCCGGCACCCGCACCTCGGCGGCGATCCGGGTATCGAGGCCGGCGCAGTCGAACGCGGTGATCGTCCCGATGCCGGAGATCCCGCGGCAGAGCGCGTCGCGGAACGCGTCGTAGCCGAGGCCGATCGGGGTGACCACCCCGGCGCCGGTGATCGCGACCCGGTCAGGCACCGTCGATCTCCGGGTAGTGACCCAGCCAAGTCTCGATCATCTGGCGCCAGAACGGCTGGTAGACTTCCGGGATCAGCTGCCCGGGCTCCACCAGCTTGAAGACCAGTCGGGCCGATGCGACGGTGCGGCCCTCCACCAGCGCCGTCACCCGCGCCCGGGCCATCCCGTCATCGAGCGACTCGAGCTCGGCCTCCAGCCGCACCTGGTCGCCCGGCCGGGCGAAGGCGAGGAAGCGCGCCCGGTCCACCGACACCAGCAGCGCGAGCCGGCGGCCCTCGACCGAGCGCTCGATCAGCACCCCGGCCGTTTGCGCCAGCCCTTCGATCAGGTAGATCCCCGGGAGCACCGGGTTCCCCGGGAAGTGGGCGTCGAACTCCGGCTCGGCGAGCGCGACGCCCTTCACCCCGGTGGCGCGCACGCCGGGCTCCAGGTGGATGATCCGGTCCAGCCAGAAGTGCCGCACGCGGCGCCTCTATCTCGGGGTCCGCTGCGCCATCGGCCACGCCTGGTACAAGCTGGCCGAGTACTCAGCGGCAGCGCCCGGCACCTCGAGCACTCGCCGGACCATTTCCTGGTCGGGCTCGCCCGCGGGCGCGAGATGCAGCCGGTAGTACCCCCGGCTGTGGAGCACGACCGTGCGCTCCAGGCCGGCGGCTGGCGGCGCCGGCGCAGCGAAGTCCACCATCGCGCGGTCGCCCGTCCGCGGCATCGCGTGGTAGAGCGTGTCGGCCGAAGCCAGGAGCGGGCGGATGTCGGTGCCGTTGGGCTCCGCGGCAGCGCGGAGGTGGAGCGTGGTGACGGTGAGCGGCTGGTCCGGGGTGTAGTCCACGGCGAACGAGTTGAGCGCCCAGAAGCCGAGCGGCGGCCGGATGCGGATGCGGAGCGAGTCGCCCGTGGCACGCGAGATGTCGAGCGGGACCACCCGCTCGGAGATCAGGAACGGCCCGCTTCCCGGCACGAGCCCGCGCACGTGCCAGCCATCGGGCTCCTCGACCTGGAGCTGGAGTCCGTAGAGCTCCTCTCGCGCGGCCCAGGCGCGCACCGAGTCGGCCGCGGCCGCCGAGGCGTCCACCGAAGCGTACCAGCTTTCCACCGCGGTGCCGCGGAGCTCCAGCAGCGAGCGGATCATGTGCGAGCCCCAGAGCGCCGTCCCCACCCTAGTGACCAGCTTGGCCTGGGTGGCGCCGGCCGGCTTGGGGAAGGTCAGCACGATGTCCTCGCGCAGCCCGCCCGCGCTGTCGGCGATCGGCAGCGGCTCCCAGATCCGGTGGTCGTCGCGGTTGAGCCAGGCGGTCAGGTCCCGGCCGGTCTGGTCCACGGCGCGCGTCGGCGCCTGCGGGTCGGCGATCGTATGGAGGGTCCCCCGCTCGTCGGCGACGATCCGGAGTCCAGGCGCGTGGTCCACCGCCCAGAGCTCGAGCATGTTGGTCATCTGGGTCTCGTTCACCTCGTTGGTGACGAGCAGGCGGTAGCGGCCACTGTCGGCGCGGAGGCTGGGAAGCACCCCGTAGTCATCGCGCTCGAGCCCGCGGGTGATGGCGCCGCCGTACGGCTCGGCGTCGAACACGTAGCGGCTCCCGTCCCAGGAGTAGATGAAGGGGCACGATTCCTTGGTGGCGGCGGCGATGGCGCCGGCGATCAGGACGACCCCGGCCGCGATGCCGAGGACTGCGAGGGCGCTCTTCCCCGCGTCGCTCCGCTGGAGCCACCAGCGCTGCACGCTGTCCACCGGGATCTGGAACGGCTGGGAGTGGACGCGGGCGCGGACGGTGTCGCCGTCGATCATGCCCCGCTCGTCGAACTTGACTTCCGTCCCGTCGAGGGTGGTCACGCCCGCCAGATGCTCCTGGGTGGGTGGGGCGGCCTCGACGGCGGGGACCTTCCGGATGCTGCTGCATCCGGTGGAGTAAACGAGGAAGAGCGGTAGCAGCACCGCGCTGATCATGCGCTGCAGAAGGCGAGACATGGGGGCCTCCGCGAGGGGCCGTGGTGAGGCGTCGTGACGTGGGCGGCGTGAGCCGGAATGAGGGCTCAGCCGCATCAAGCTGGTGCCGGGTGCATGAGGGTGGGGTGAAGAGAGCGTGAATCAAGCTTGGCCAAGTTGGCCAGCACGCCCACATCGTTGCCTTCATTAAGCAGCTAGTTCCGGGTAGGCCGCCGGGACGCCTTACTTCCGCTCGCCCATCCCCCCCTCCGCCTCCCCGTCGCGCACGCGCTCCGCACCGGGCACTCGTCGCACTTGGCCACCCGGGCCGTGCAGATCAGCGCCCCGAGCTCCATGATCGCCTGGTTGAACGCCCAGGCCGCCTCGCCGCGGCGGCGGGGCATGATGGCGGCGCCCGTCTGCCACAGCCGGCGCTCGGCTCCCGGGCCGGCGAGCCGCGGGTGGAACGCCCGGCGGATCACGCGGGCGACGTTGGTGTCGATGGCCGGGGTGGCCCGCTCGTAGGCGAAGCTGGCGACCGCGCCGGCGGTGTACCGCCCGACGCCCGGGAGGCGTTCGAGCGCCGCCGGGTCGGCCGGGATCACCCCGTCGTGCTCCGCCACTACCGTCCGCGCCAGCCGGTGCAGGTTGGCCGCCCGCCGGTAGTAGCCGAGTCCGGCCCAGCTCTCCCGCACCATCCCCGGCTCCGATCCCGCCAGCGCCTCCACCGTCGGATAGCGCGCGAGAAACCGGTGGTAGTACGCCTCGACCCGGGACACCTGGGTCTGCTGCAGCATGAACTCGGAGACCAGCACGTGGTACGGGTCGCGGGTGCGGCGCCAGGGCAGGTCGCGGCCGTGGCGCCGGAACCAGCGGAGCAGGAGGCGGCGGAACTTCGCGGCGTGACGGAGGTTCTGCGGACGCGAGCCCAACTTGGGTCGAGGGGTAGACTTAGGGGGCATGGGGGGGCAAGATAAAGGGCCTATGGCCGACTCCACTACGCTCGACATCCGCCAGATCACGGGCCGCATGGTCCTTGACGGGGCGTCGCACGTGGGCCGTCTCAGCTTCTTCGTGCTCGACATGCTCCGCGGCCTGAGCGAAGTGCGGATCTGGTGGCCGCGGATGATGATCGAGGCCTGGAACATCGGCGCCGGCAGCCTGTTCATCGTGCTGCTCATCTCCGCCTTCGCCGGTGCGGTCACGGCGCTCCAGACCGGCTACCAGTTCACCGGCAGCATCCCCTACTACGTCGTCGGGACGCTGGTCGTCTCCTCGATCATCCTCGAGCTGGGCCCGGTGCTCACCGCGCTCATCCTGGCCGGCCGCATCGGGGCCCGCTACGCCGCGGAGCTGGGGACGATGCGCGTCACCGAGCAGATCGACGCGCTCGAGAGCCTGGGCCGCTCACCGGCGTCTCACCTGGTGATCCCGCGGGTGCTGGCCGGGCTCATCATGATCCCGGCGCTCACCGTGCTCGCCAACCTCTCGGGCATCATGTCGGGCTGGCTCTCGGTCAAGGCGGTGCTGCCGGTGACCGACGCCGACTTCATCTACGGCGCCCAGTACTACTGGCGCCCGTGGGACGCGTGGTACTCGGTCATCAAGGCGTTCTTCTTCGCCGGCTCGATCACCATCATCTCCTGCTACATGGGCTTCAACACCCAGCAGGGTGCCGAGGGTGTGGGGAGGAGCACCACCACCGCGGTCGTCACCAGCTCGGTGCTCATTCTCATGCTCGACACCGTGCTCAGCCGTCTGCTGCTCAACCAATGATCGAGCTCCGCGGCGTGGTAAAGCGGTTCGGCAAGCAGGTCGTGCTGAACGGGGTGGACTTCGAGGTGCGCGAGGGGGAGACGGTCGCGCTCATGGGGCCGTCGGGCTGCGGCAAGAGCGTGCTGCTCAAGCACATCATCGGGCTCATCCATCCGGACCAGGGGACGGTGGTGGTGGACGGCAAGAACGTCATGGCGCTCAAGCGGAAGGACCTGAGCGAGCTGCGCTCCAGGATCGGCTACGTCTTCCAGAACGGCGCCTTGTTCGACTCGATGAACGTGTTCGAGAACGTCCGGCTCGGCATCACCGACCAGGACAAGTATGCGGACCTCGACTACGTGAGGGGCCGCATCGCGGAGTGCATCCGGCTGGTCAACCTCCCGGCCGACACGATCGACAAGTTCCCGGCGCAGCTCTCGGGCGGAATGCGGAAGCGGGTCGGCATCGCGCGGGCGATCGCGGGAAGCCCCAAGTACCTGCTGTACGACGAGCCCACCTCGGGGCTCGATCCGGTCAACGCCGACATCATCGACGACCTGGTGCAGCGGCTCGACGACGAGCTGGGCGTCACCAGCGTCATGGTGACCCACGACGTGCGCGGCGCCTTCCGGGTGGCCGACCGGCTGGCGCTGCTGAGCGACGGCAAGATCGTCATCCAGGGTACCCCGCAGGAGTTCCGGGGCTCGAAGAACGAGAAGGTCCGGGAATTCCTCGAGCGCGACTTCGACAACCCCTCCTTCGCGGCCTGAGCCCCTATGGATCTGCGTGTCCGGGAAGTGACCGTCGGCTCGATCGTTCTGGTGGCCATCCTGGTGTTCGTCTTCGGCACCATGTGGCTGAGCGGGCGCCGGCTGGCGGCCGGCAACACGGTCAAGATGCAGTTCACCAACGTGAGCGGGCTCAAGCGCGCGTCCCCGGTGCGGGTGTCGGGCGTGAACGTGGGTAAGGTGGTGGGGATCGAGTTCCTCGACGTGGGCAAGGTGGAGGTCGTGGCCAGCCTGCCGCCCAAGATCGTGCCCAAGCTGGACGCGACGGCGGAGATCGTCTCGGTGACGCTGGTGGGCGACTACGCGATCGACTTGGACCCGGGGCAGAGCTCGCAGGAGCTGCCCTCGGACAGGGTGATCCTCGGAACGCAGAAGCTCGAGCTGGCCGACCGCGCCTTGGGGCTGGCCGACCGGGCCGACAGCGTGCTGCTCGGCGCGCAGAAGATCGTCAACCAGAAGACCGCCGACCAGCTCCAGGCCACGCTCGATGGGCTCCAGGCGACGCTCAAGGCGACCCGGCACACGATGGAGGTGCTGAGCGATACCGGGACCGGGCCGACCGCCGAGCTGACGCGGACGATGGCGTCGTTCCGGCGGCTGAGCGAGCGGCTCGACAGCACGCTCGCGAACCCCGGGCTCACCCGGGCGCTCGACCGGTCCGACTCGCTGGTGAGCAACCTGTCCACCATGAGCGCCCAGCTCACCACCACCGGCGCGCGGCTCGACAGCGTGCTGGCCGGGGTGAACAGCGGCCGGGGGACGATCGGGAAGTTCGCGACCGATAGCGGGTTCTACACCGACATCCGGGAGCTGAGCCAGAGCATGAAGCGGGTGCTGAACGAGCTGGAGAAGCACCCGGGGAAGGTGCCGGTGACGATCAAGCTGTTTTAGGCCCTGAGTTTCGGAGTCATCCTGAACGAAGTGAAGGGGCCATGAGCTGACGCATGCCCCCTTCGCTTCGCTCAGGGTGACTCGCCCGTCTTCTCCGTCCTCTCCGTCCTCCTTACCTTCCCCCCATGCTTTCCGTCACCTTCCTCGGCACCGGCGCCGCCTGTCCGACCGTCGACCGCAACGTCGCCGGGCTGGCGGTGCAGCGCGAAGGGGAGACGCTCCTCTTCGACTGCGGCGAGGGCACCCAGCGGCAGATGATGCGCTACGGGGTCGGCTTCTCGTTCACCGAGGTGTTCTTCACCCACTTCCACGCCGACCACATGCTCGGGATCATCGGGCTGGTCCGCACCATGGGGCTGCAGGACCGCACCACGCCGGTGACGCTGTACGGCCCGCGCGGCGCCCAGCGCATTCTCGGCGCGGCGATGAGCCTGGGTATCGAGCGCAACAAGTTCCCCATCGAGATCGTCGAGATCCAGGTCGGCGACCGGCTCCAGCGCCACGAGTACGAGATCGTGGTGTTCGAGACCGACCACCGCGCCGACACGGTCGGTTACGCCCTCGCCGAGCACACCCGGCTGGGCCGGTTCAACCCCGAGCGCGCGCGCGAGCTGGGCGTGCCCGAGGGGCCGCTCTGGGGCCGGCTGCACAAGGGCGAGACGGTGAAGCTCGACGACGGACGGACGGTGAGCCCGGCGGACCTGGTGGGCGCGCCGCGGGCCGGCCGGACGCTGGTCTACACCGGCGACACCCGGCCCAGCCCGCTGGTGGTCGAGGCGGCGCGGGGGGCCGATCTGCTGATCCACGAGGCCACCTTCGGCGGCGACGAGGCCGAGCGGGCGGTCGAGACCGGGCACTCGACCGCGGCGGAGGCGGCGCGGGTGGCGCACGATGCGGGGGTGCGGCGGCTGGTGCTGACCCACATCAGCCCGCGCTACACTCGCGATGCGCCGGAGCTGCTGGCCGAGGCGCAGGCGGTGTTTCCGGAGACGGTGGTGGCGCGGGATGGGATGACGGTGGAGGTGGGGTTTGTGGAGTAGCGCGCGGGGAGCGTCGTTCACCACCCGGAGTCATCCTGAGCGAAGTGAAGGAGGCATGCCCCGACGCATGGCCCCTTCACTTCGTTCAGGGTGACTCAGGAAGAGGAGCCCCGATGCCCGCCAAGCCCTCGCGCTACGAGCTGACGCTGCTGGTGAGCATAGTGGTCCTGCTCGCCTGGTCCGGCATCCACCCGCACGACCGCCTCACCTGGTGGCTGGAAGTGGCGCCGATCCTCATCGGCGTGCCGGTGCTGATCTGGCTCTACCCGACCCTCCGCCTCACCCCGCTCACCTACGGCCTGATCTGGCTCCACAGCCTCATCCTCATGCTCGGCGGGCACTACACCTACGCCGAGGTGCCGCTGGGCTACTGGATGCAGGACCTGTTTGGCTTTGCGCGGAACAACTACGACCGGATCGGCCACTTCGCGCAGGGGTTCATCCCGGCGATGCTGGCGCGCGAGATCTTCATCCGCCGGTCGCCGCTCCGCGGCAGCCGCTGGCTGCCGTTCGTGGTGGTGTGCTTCTGCCTGGCGTTCAGCGCGCTCTACGAGCTGATCGAGTTCTGGACGGCGCTCGCGGCCGGCGGGGCGGCGACGGATTTCCTCGGCACCCAGGGGGACGTGTGGGACACGCAGTGGGACATGCAGCTGGCGCTGATCGGGGCGATCGTATCGCTGGTCGTGCTGTCGCGGGTGCAGGATCGGCAGCTGGTCAGGATGGATGGGGGAGGATGAGTCACCCTGAGCGAAGCGAAGGGGGCATGCCCAGACGCATGGCCCCTTCGCTTCGCTCAGGGTGACTCAATGCCGCGAGACGTACGCCGCGACATCGAACTTCCCCGCCGCCGCCTTGAGCGACTGATACCGCACCGTCCCGTAGATCGCCCGCCGATAGAACGGCCGATCGAACTTCCCGAAGATCCAGTGAATTCCCCCATAGCTCGCCGGGTCCCGCCCGTCCAGCGAGTACTTGTTGTTCAGGTGCTCGAGGATCCGCAGACACTCGGCCGCGTTCGGCGTCCACTGCAGCACCGCCTTGCCCCACAGCATCCGCAGCGTGTTGTGCATCCAGCCGTCCACCCGATAGGCGCGCTGCGCCGCGTTCCACAGCTCGTCGCCGGTGCGGGCCTGCTCCAGCTCCTCGTCGCTGTAGAGCGCG
>Ga0209797_10001653_pt1 | contig 11215 bp, 9 predicted proteins | sample DOMMetBare3Fresh_2_FD_187472 | JGI IMG/M metagenome (GOLD analysis project Ga0209797, IMG submission 187472) | Wetland sediment microbial communities from St. Louis River estuary, USA, under dissolved organic matter induced mercury methylation -... | ecosystem: Environmental > Aquatic >...
CATCAACCTGGCGCACGGCAGCTTCTACATGATCGGCGCCTACATGGCCTATGCGCTCGCGCCGGCGGTGGGCAGCACCTTCGGCGGCGCGTTCTTCTCGGTGCTCGCGGTGGGCCTCGTGCTGTCGGTGGTGTTCGGCTATGTGCTCGAGTGGGTGTTCTACAGCTACCTCTACGAGCGCGAGCACCTTCAGCAGGTGCTGATGACCTACGGCCTGATCCTCGTGTTCGAGGAGTTGCGCAGCCTGCTGGTGGGTGACGACGTGCACGGCGTCGCGGTGCCACCGCTGCTGGCTGGCAGCTTTGCGCTGTCCGACGTGCAGCAGTACCCGGTGTACCGCCTGTTCATCAGCGGCGTGTGCCTGGCGCTGGCACTGGGCATGTACTTCGTATTCACGCGCACGCGCCTGGGCATGATGATCCGCGCCGGCAGCACCAACCGCGAGATGGTGCAGTCGCTGGGCATCGACATCAAGTTCCTCTACCGCGTCGTGTTCGCCGCGGGCGTGGCGATCGCGGTGCTGGCCGGCATGGTGGCCTCGCCGGTGTCGTCGGTCTATCCCGGCATGGGCAACTCGGTGCTGATCATCTGCTTCGTCGTCGTCGTGATCGGCGGCATCGGCTCGATCCGCGGCGCGCTCGCCGCGGCGCTGCTGATCGGCATCGTCGACACCTTCGGCAAGGTGCTGCTGCCGCAGGCCGCCGGTGTGCTGGTCTACGTGCTGATGGCGCTGATCCTGCTGTGGAAGCCCGACGGCCTGTTCAAGGCTGGCTGACTATGATCACCCCCGAATCGGCTTCGCCGCTCCCCCTCGAGCGGGCGACGCCAGCGGCCCGGCAGAGCCGGTTCCGCGGCGTCCGCTTGGAAGGGCGCACGTGAAAGAGGACAGAAGCAAGGTTCTCTTCGTCGCGCTCGTCTTCGTCGCGCTGGCGCTGTATCCGCTGCTGGCCGGCAAGTACGGCATCGACCTGGTCACCAAGATCATGATCCTGGCGATCTTCGCGTTGAGCCTCGAGCTGCTGGTCGGCGGCACGGGCCTCGTGTGCTTCGGCCAGGCGGCGTTCTTCGGCATCGGCGCCTACACCGCGGTCAAGCTCTCGCCCGAGGCCGATGCCGCGTCGGTGTTCTGGCTGCTGCCTGCCAGCGTGCTGCTCGCGGCCTTGTATGCGCTCGCGGTGGGCGCGCTGTCGCTGCGCACCAAGGGCGTGTACTTCATCATGGTCACGCTCGCGTTCGCGCAGATGGCCTACTACGTGGTGCACGACACGCCGCTGGGCGGCGGCACCGACGGCATCTACCTCAACGTCAAGCCCAGCGTGTTCGCCGCCGTAGACCTCGACAAGCCGCTCGTGTTCTACGCCTTCACGCTGGCGTGGCTCGCGATCGTGTTCGTCTTCCTCGCGGTGCTACTGCGCTCGCGCTTCGGCCGCGCGCTGGCGGGCATCCGCGTCAACGAGCAGCGCATGCGCGCCACCGGTTTCTCGACCTACCCGTACAAGCTCGCCGCGTTCACGCTGTCGGGCGCGATCGCAGGCCTGGGCGGTTTCCTGTTCGCGGTGAAGGACGGCTTCGTCAACCCCGAGCTGCTTTCCTGGCACGAGTCGGGCGCGGTGCTGATCATGATCATCCTGGGCGGCATCGGCCACCTGCGTGGTGCGTTGATCGGCGCCTTCGCGTTCGCGCTGCTGCAGGAGTTCTTCAAGTCCGAGGCGATCTTCGGCGCCTTCGCCAAGCACTGGCACCTGGGCCTGGGCCTGACGATCATCGTCAGCGTGGCGCTGCTGCCGCGCGGCCTGGTGGGCGTGCCCGGCCAGCTGCGCGACCGCCTGATGGGCCGCGCGTCGCGCCGCGCCGAGGCGCCTGTGGAGCTCGAGCCGTGAGCGCCGCCAGGGGGCAGTCGTGAGCGAGGTGCTGCTGCGCGGCCGCGACATCACCCGCCGCTGGGGCGGGCTGGTGGCGGTAAACAAGGTCTCGCTGGACTTCGAGCGCGGCGAGGTGCATGCGGTGATCGGCACCAACGGCGCCGGCAAGAGCACGCTGATCAACATCCTGTCCGGCGAGATCGAACCCTCCGAAGGGCAGATCGAACTGCTGGGCCAGGACGTCACCAAATGGAGCCAGCCCCGGCGTGCGCGCGCCGGCCTGGGTCGCAGCTACCAGCGCAACACCATCTACCCCAGCTTCACGGTGTTCGAGAACTGCCGCCTGGCCGCGCAGGCACGCGTGCAGAAGCCCTGGCGCTGGTGGCAGGACGCTCAGCGCTGCAGGGCCAGCGGCGCGGCCGCGCAGGCCGCCGTCGAGCGCGCGGGCCTCGACGACTTTCTCGAGCGCGAGGCGGGGCTGCTCTCGCACGGCCAGAAGCGCCAGCTCGAGATCGCGATGTGCCTGGCCACCGACCCGCAGGTGCTGCTGCTCGACGAGCCGCTGGCCGGCATGGGCGCCGAGGAGACGGACCGCATGCTCGAGCTGCTGGACGAGCTGCGCGAGGGCCATGCCATCCTGCTCGTCGAGCACGACATGGACGCGGTGTTCCGTGTCGCCGATCGCATCAGCGTGATGGTCAACGGCAGCGTGATCGCGAGCGACACGCCCGAGGCGGTGCGCGCCAGCGCCGAGGTGCAGGCCGCGTACCTGGGAGAACATTGACGACATGGTGCCCCCAAGCTCACTGCCTTCGCAGCCCCCCGAGGGCACGCGCCCGGCTTGGGGCGGCCCAGCGCCGGGCAACGCCGACCCCATCCTCGACGCGAAGTCCGTCCACGCGTGGTACGGCTCGAGCCACGTGCTGCACGGCATCGACCTGCACATCGGCCGCGGCGAGACGGTGGGGCTGCTGGGCCGCAACGGCATGGGCAAGAGCACGCTGATCCGCACCCTGCTCGGCCACGTGGCGCAGCGCGAGGGCCGCATCCGCATCTTCGGGCAGGACCTGTCGCGCGCCCGACCGCACGAGGTCGCGCGCCGCGGCGTGGCCTACGTGCCCGAGGGCCGCGGCGTGTTCCCCAACCTGTCCGTGCGCGAGAACCTGGTGATGGCCGCGCGAGCGCCGCGCGACGGCACCACCGGCTGGACCTACGAGCGCGTGATGGCCACCTTCCCGCGCCTGGCCGAGCGTGTCAACAACCAGGGCAACCAGCTCTCGGGCGGCGAGCAGCAGATGCTGTCGATCGGCCGCGCACTGATGACGCAGCCCGAGCTGATCATCCTCGACGAGGCCACCGAGGGCCTGGCGCCGCTGATCGTGGCCGAGATCTGGCGCGTGATCGCCACCATCCGCCAGACTGGCATTGCCTCGCTGATCGTGGACCGCAACTACCGCAAGGTGCTCGACCACGCCGACCGCGCCGTGGTGCTGCAGAAGGGCCGGCTCGTCCTCGAGGGCGACGCGCCCGGGTTGCGGCAGAGCAAGGAACTGGCGTCGCTGCTGGGGGTGTAGGAGCAGTGCGCCCCGCTGCCGGTGCGAAACTCGCGCCACCATGATGAAGTGCTACCAGGTCGAATCCTTCGGCAAACCGCTGGCGCAGGCGCTGCGCGACACGCCGCGTCCCCAGGGCACCGAGGTGCGGGTGCGCGTGGGCCACTGCGGTGTGTGCCACAGCGACGTTCACCTGCACGACGGCTATTTCGATCTCGGCGGCGGCAACAAGCTCGACCTGGCGCGCGGCATGGCGCTGCCGCGTACGCTGGGCCACGAGATCGCCGGCACCATCGACGCGCACGGGCCTGACGCCGAGGGCGCCACGATCGGCGAGCGCCGCGTCATCTACCCGTGGATCGGCTGCGGCCGCTGTTCCACCTGCGCGCGCGGCGACGAGCACCTGTGCTCCAGCCCGCAGGCGCTGGGTGCGCACCGCGATGGCGGCTTTGCCGACCATGTGCTGGTGCCGCACCCACGCTTGCTGCTCGACTACGGCACGCTGCCCGAGGCGCAGGCCTGCACCTACGCCTGCGCCGGCGTCACCGCCTACAGCGCGCTCAAGAAAGCCGCGCCGCTGGGCGAGGGCGACACGCTGCTCGTGATCGGCGCCGGTGGCGTGGGCCTGTCGGCGGTGCGGCTGGCCCGGCGGCTGCATCCACTCGCGCGTGTCGTCGTCGCCGAGGTCGACGCCTCCAAGGCCGACCTTGCGCGCGCCGCGGGCGCGGCCGAGGTGATCGACCCGAGGGCCGACGGCGCGCAGCGCGCGCTCATCAAGTCCAGCGGCGGCGGCGCCGCGGCGGCGATCGACTTCGTCGGCGCCGGCGACACCTTCGGCTTCGGCTTCGGCGCGGTGCGCAAGGGCGGCAAGCTCGTGTGCGTGGGCCTGTTCGGCGGCTCCACGCCGATCGTGCCGGTGATGGTGGCGCTGAAGGCGATCACGGTGCTCGGCTCCTACGTCGGCAGCCTGGCCGAGCTGCGCGAGCTGCTCGCGCTGGCGCAGGACGGCACGCTGCCCGCGCTGCCGCTCGACCCGCGCCCGCTCGATGCGGCGACGCAGGCGCTGGCCGACCTGCGTGCCGGCCGCGCGCGCGGGCGCATCGTGCTGGTGCCCTGAGCCCCTGAGCAGCGCGCGGCTACGATCCGCGCCATGACCGCGAACCAACCCACTTGTGCGGGCTCCCTCGAAGGCCTGAAAGTCATCGACCTGTCGCGCGTGCTCGGCGGCCCGTATTGCACGCAGATCCTGGCCGACCACGGCGCCGACGTGCTGAAGATCGAGCCGCCGCAAGGCGACGAGACGCGCGGCTGGGGTCCGCCGTTCGACGCGCACGGCACCGCGAGCTACTTCCTGGGTCTCAACCGCAACAAGCGCGGCATGACGATGGACCTGGCGCAGCCCGCGCAACGCGAGGCGCTGCTCGCGCTGCTGGCCGACGCCGACGTGCTGGTGGAGAACTTCAAGACCGGCACGATGGAGAAGTGGGGCCTGGGCTTCGACACGCTGAGCGCGAAGTTCCCGCGCCTCGTGCACTGCCGCGTCAGCGGCTTCGGCGCCGACGGCCCGAAGGGCGGGCTGCCCGGCTACGACGCCGCGATCCAGGCGATGGTGGGCCTGATGAGCATCAACGGTGAACCGGCCGCCCTTGGTGGTCAGCCCTTGCGCCTGGGCGTGCCGGTGGTCGACATCGCCACCGGCCTGAACGCGGCGCTGGGCATCCTGCTCGCGCTGCAGGAGCGCAGCAGGAGCGGCAAGGGCCAGTTCGTCGAGGCGTCGCTGTACGACTGCGGTCTGTCGCTGCTGCACCCGCACTCGGCCAACCACCTGCTCGATCCGCGCATCGTGCCCGGGCGCAGCGGCAACGCGCACCCCAACATCTGCCCCTACGACACCTTCGCCACCGGCGGCACGCCGATCTTCCTGGCCGTGGGCAACGACGGCCAGTTCGGCAAGCTGTGCGAGCTGATCGGCGCGAGCGAGCTGGCGGGCGACGCGCGCTTTGCGAGCAACGCGCTGCGCAACAGGTACCGCAGCGAACTCAAGCCGCTGCTCGAAGCCCAGCTGGCGCAATTCACCGACTGCGAAGCGCTGGCCGACCGCCTGATCCGCGCCGGCGTGCCCTGCGCGCCGATCCACGACGTGCCGGCGGCTCTGGCCGATGCGCACACCAAGCACCGGGGGATGGTGGTGGAGATCGGGGAGTACCGCGGGGTGGCGTCGCCGATCAAGCTGTCGAGGACGCCGGCGACGTATCGGGTGGCGCCGCCGAAGAGTGATGGTTAGCTGCCAGTGGCCGCCAGTTTGACTGGCCCGTCTGAGTGACTGGGTCTACCGTGAAGGCGACCGTCGAGTCGCTATGCCGAACGGTCGCGATGTGTGCGCAGTGATCGTTCGGGTGCGGCACTTGTGAGTCGCTGGACGGCCATGAGCGGCTATAGACAGCTGCTCATCGAACGCTCGCTTTATACGGTTTGCTGACGTTCTTTGGCTCGACGCCGAGCAATGCGAGTTCGTTCTCCGCACCCACTTGTCGCGAAGGCAAGCAGACTCTGTACAAAAAGCGATTCACGCACTATCTCCCGTGCCAGTGGCACTGCTGGGCCGGACACCCGACGCAGGAGATGCAGTCCGCAAACTCAACTGCGGTCAGCGCCGAGGCGTCGGGTGGTCAACGGTGGGGCTCACATGGGGCTGCCCGGGCAGTGTCCCTTGACCCGTCGCCGGGTCGATGGGCCTTGCGGACAGGTCAGTCACAGCGGGCGTCGGTCACGACCGCGTCGGTCAGCGCATGGGCTCGGCAGCTGCGCGGCTCGAATGCATGCCGCATCACATACCTGGCCGTTTGTCTGCCCAGCACCGTGCCGTCCACGAGCGAGCTGCGGAAGTGCATGCCGCCCCAGATGCGCGCTTCTCGCAGCTCGTCGGCCATCTCGTCGAGTGAGGCCCATGTATGCGTGGTGCCGGTGACCGTGCTGGTGAACGAGAACGAGAGCTTGCGCGTGCCGAAGGCCTGCTTCAGCGTCTCGCTCAGCGTGCCGGCAATGCAGGCGTGTGCGGCCGGGTACTCGGGATGGTTCGGCACCGGCCCGAGCGGCAGCCAGGCAGTGTCGGCGAACGTCCTGTCGTTGCCATCGCTGTCGGCCAGCGTGATCGCGCTGGCGGGTCGCCAGAACAGGTGGTGGTACTTCGACTCGAAGCAGCCGAGCAGCGTGTCGGCCATGCCGGTCCAGATCATCGCCATCAGGCGGGCGTTCTCGGCCACCGTGGGCTGGCTGGTCGCGAATTGCCTGAAATTCCGCGGCCAGTAGGTGTTCGGCAACTCGGTGTGCGAGCGCGCGGTCTCGGTCTGCTCGGCAGTGCGCAGCGCGCTGGTGGCGCGGCCCAGCTCATACACCTCCTGCCAATCCCGCGCATAGCGGCGGCTCGACAGTGCTGGCGGGCCGTCGGCGCGGAACTGCGCAGCGTGGCGGATCACGAACGGCTTGATGTACGGGAACCATGGCGTGATCGGGTTCAGGCCGCGGAAGTTGCCCGGCAGCGTGCCGGGCACGAAGGGCGGCAGCACCACCGAGCGACCGTCGTTGGCTCGCATTGCCACGATGCCGGCAGCCACTTCTGCACCGACAGCCAGACCGCGATCGCGGGCAGACCCGTCGGGCAGCGTGGCGAACCAGCTGTCGTAGGCGCTCTGGAACACCGAGGCCCGCGTCGGGAACAGCACCTTGAGCACGCCATGCGCCGCGGCACCCACGGCCGCGTCGATCGAGGCGCCTTCGGTGGGTGCCGCCGGTTCGATGGCATAGGGCTTGTGGGTGCGCGCGATGGCCATCGCGGCGTCGTACATCGCCAGGTGCACGGTGGCCAGGTCCACCGGCCACAGCGGGCGCAGATCCTCGGGCGTGGTGGACACGCCGGTGCGCGGACCGTTGTAGGTGTCGATTGCCACGCCTGTCCACAGCGAGACGACGTTGGGGCCGTTGTCGGGCAAGACGAACGGGCTGCGGTGGCTGGCCTCTTCACGCGGGGAATCACTCGGCTCCCGCGCCTGTTCTCCACTGCCACCACCACCACATGCCCCGAGCGCGAGCGCGCCGATGACGATCCATGATCTGACCGGGAAACTAGAGAAAGGCCTCATGTCTGCCTCCTATACGGAGTTGGGTTGCTGGGATTCATTGCGGCATCGATTCAGCGCATGCGAGCGAAGCGAGGCAATGCAGGACGTGGCTTGTGGCGTCATCGGCGACCGATGGCGAACATGCTGTCGGCGCTCCAAGTGGCCTCGTCAAAGGCGCTCGCGAAGAGCAGGAGCTGCGACCCGCCGCCTGTCATAGGGAACAGAATGCCGAAACCGGAGTAATCAGACGAGAGCGTGTTTCTCGACGCCGGACACCCGGTGAGACTGGCCACCAGATCCATCCTGTTTTCGTCTTTCCTCGTGGGCGTGAGTCGTCCGCTCACGGCACATCCCTGGTAGGCCCCGCCGATGCTGCCTTGCGGGTCGACGGAAATTGACACGCTTTCGCCTTGGAGGTCGGTCAGACTCCAGCTGCCGACTGCCTCGGCCACGTCGGCCGGCCGGTCATACCGATAGCTCGAGCCCGGAACCGCCCCGCCGGCGAGCCTGTAGGCGGTCGTGTCGCCCAAGTAGCGAAGAGACCCAGCGACAGTGGGTGCGTAAGGATCGACCGCGACCTGGAGAGAAGCCCCATATCCGAACGCTTGGGCCGAGTCGGTGGCGTTGTACGGTACGCCATCGCCGTATGTGGCGTAGCCGCCGTGAGTGAAGATGTAGCCGGTAGCCCGTGATGTCGATCCTAAATCGGGCCCGTAGAACAACCACGTGGTGCCATCACCTGGGTTGACCAGGATGAACGACGGGTTCTCTTCTCGTTCTATCGTCCCGCCGACAACGGCCGCAGAAAAGTCCTGCAGAGCAAGAACCGGCAACGGCGGCGTCGTGACCACGGGCGTTGACTCCCCGCCACCTCCGCACGCGCTGAGCGCGAGTGCGCCAATGCCGATCCATGAATTGACTGAGAGTCTTGAGCGGCCTGTCATGGTTGCCTCCGTGAAACGATTGCCCCATCGAAAAGACGTACATCCAGCGCAAGAGTCAGACACAGGGGCGGAAATGCGGTCGGCGATGCTTGCGTCGAGGCGGGTCACCGACATGACGGTTCTCCTTCAAGCCCGCGATCAGCGAACGGCGAAGCGCAGTGCAACGCGGCGATCCGCCACTTCTTGCACGCAGGCTCGGCGCTGCTTGGCGCTGGACCTTGCGTCGCACTGAGCCACCAATGAAGCCTGCTCGGCAGGCAGCCAGGGCGTCGAGGAGGCAGAGTGGAAGAGCGCGAACACCGCGCCGGTGGTGGCAGCGCTGGCCAGCACTGCGGCGGTAGCCAGCACGGCGACGCTTATGAAGTCCGCGCGGCCTTTCACGGTGCGGTAATCTTGCCTTCGGCGGTCCATGCTGCTCTCCTCGTCAAGGTGGTGGCTCGGTACGTAGACTACGAGTTGCAGCTGCATAGCGGTATCGCGCAATCTTGTTCGCCCATCACACGTTCGCGTGACCCCGACTGGAGCGTGAGGGACGACGACCCGCGAGAGGCAAGCGATGCAGTGGTCGCTCAGCTTTTCGGTCCGGAGGCTCACCGGACTCCTACTCCGCGATGAAGCAAGGCGCCGATGGAGGCGGGGTTACGGGCCCCACTACACGCCGAGCGTTGGCTGCCCAGCCGGCAGTAGCAGAGATAGAGTGGTTCCCGTTTCCGAAGACTTCAGGGTGAGAGTTGCACCAACTGCCCGAGCCCGGCGACGCATGCTTTCGATGCCGTAGCCATGGGAGACGAGAGAATCGTCAAACCCCATACCGTCGTCGCTGACTTCGATTGCAACGCCCTGGCTGTTTGCGCACGTGGCTAACCGGACGCGCTGCGCCCCAGCATGCTTCAAGATGTTCGAGAAGGTCTCCTGAAGGATACGCAGCACGTGCAGTACGTTCTCCGGGGTCAGGCACGCCAGCTTGGGCACGTCCTGCACCTGCCAGTCCAGCTGGATACCTTGGGCCTTCAGGCGCGGTTCCAGGCGGTAGCGCAGGTTACCAAGGACGGGCAAAAGATCCTGGTCCGTTGGCTCCAGCGAATCTATCGCGAGTCGTAGGTCATCGACACACTCACGCAGCGCGGTGGCGATTCCTTCCTTCGACACCTCACCTCCTTCAACCAAGCTCAGCGTGGAGATGAGCTGGGCGCCGATACCGTCGTGCATGTCGCTCATCATGCGGGCGCGCTCCGCGATCACAGCCCGTTCGCGTTCGAGTTCGCGTGTTCGTCCGTACTGCACTTCCAGCTCGGAATGCTTGTCGGCCACCCTTTGTTCCAGCTCTGCGTTCAGCCTTTCGCTTTGGCCGAGAGAGATCACAAGCCTATCGATCAGCATCGCAGCGATGACCGCGAACAGCCCGAGTTGGTGGTAGGGCCAGAGGTACAGTCCCTCGGTGTCGAACAGCTGCCCAAATACCTGCCAACCGATCAAGCCTACGGAGATCGCCGCGCCAGTCACTAGCAGCGCGCTCCGCAGGTCGCGTTGTCGCCACGCAACTGCTGCAGCCAGTGGCAGTGATGCCATGTATATCGCGATGCTGGTGTACCACCACACGTGCCACGGGGACTGCCAGTCGTAGAAGTTGACGAAGGGATAGATTGCGGCAGAAGCGGCGACCAGTCCCCACAGGGCCGTCTCAACGCGCGGCCAGCGCCAACCCGCGTAGCGCAGCAGAAAGACCAGCATCAACGTAGCCGAAGCGTAGTCAGCAAGTACGCCAGCGACGCCGGCGAGGGTAGCCCACTCATCGGCCATGAACCAGCGCTCGAGGCTGGCGTTAAATGCGTACAGCGCTGCGGACAGGCCAAAAAGAAGAAGCAATTGCTCGCCGCGACGCCGGTGCCAGACGACAAGGCAAACGGCGCTGATCACCACTGCGAACAGCAGCGGGATCAGCACACCACCGCCCTCGATGAGGGTGCGTGCTTCATACCGGCCCCACAGTTCGGATGCGTCGCCTAGGTACAACGGGGCCCACGCAGCGCCCCGGCCTACAACAGACGTCGTCCGGATTTCAAGCCGGTTCGCGCCAGGCGTGACGATCGCCCCCTCCGGCAATTCGACATAGACCGCGCAGCAGACGACCCGTCGGGTAAACGCAGGGATGCGCTGGGCCGCGACCTCGCGGCCGTTGACAAAGATCGACAACTGGCGGTGCAGCACCGGCACGTAGAGGGCCAGCGGAACTCCGCGCTCCGCCAGACGTTGTGCTTCAAAGTCAATTCGCAGCCATTCGTAGCCGGCATTGGTGAGTCGCTCCGGTGGGGGGACATCCAGGCGCACGGCGCGCCACGGTGCCGTGCTCGGCGGCGGCATTGGAGAGTCGCTCTCAACGAAGATTGCCTCAACGAGACGTAGCGGCTCGGCACGGGGTGACCCGCTCGCACGCGGCTCGCCGAGGCCGCTGAGCAGCGCCACCGCGACGAGCAACTGCCAACGCATCTAGAACCCCACGGGAAGCAACAACAACGTCACTCTCTGGCTACAGCAGTGCAGATGCAAGTCTGCCTTTGTGGAACAGTTTGCATCCAGAGGGACCGAACACGCTGCCGTACTTAGAGCAGACCCATGCGCGTCGCTTCATACACTGCCTCTCCCCGAGAGTGCACCGCAAGCTTCTGGTAGATCTTCTTCACATGTGCTGTGATCGTGTGCGGCGAGACCTCGAGCAGACGCGCGATCTCTGCGAAGTT
>Ga0209797_10001654_pt1 | contig 11213 bp, 10 predicted proteins | sample DOMMetBare3Fresh_2_FD_187472 | JGI IMG/M metagenome (GOLD analysis project Ga0209797, IMG submission 187472) | Wetland sediment microbial communities from St. Louis River estuary, USA, under dissolved organic matter induced mercury methylation -... | ecosystem: Environmental > Aquatic >...
CGGGCGCAGGCGACCCGACTGCCGGTCGTCGGGCTTCGGACTGATGGCGACACGCAGTACATCTTTCACGACCTGCCCGGCCTTCTCGATCCGGCGTACCTCATGCAGAGCCGTATGCGCGGCCTGGCGCTCGCGACCCTCGACCGCATGGACGTCGTGCTTTACCTCCATCCGGCCCCCGACGCCCCCGCGCCGCCGTTCACCGAGCTCGCCGGGCTGGATCACCCGCTCAACGTCCCCGTCCTGACGGCCTACACCAAGGGTGATCTGGTGTCGCCGGCGCGCCGGGCCGAGCTCGGTCGGTCGGCCCTCGTGGTGGCCGCGCCAGGTGGGGAGGGCATCGACCGGCTGCTCGACCGGGTGCGCGAACTCCTGCCCGAGGCGGAGTTCGCCCACGATCCCGACGATGTCGGCACCCAGCCACTGCGCTTCTTTGTGGTCGAATTCCTGCGCGAGGCGGCGTTCGAGCTGCTCGAGGACGAGCTGCCCTACGGCTTCACCGCCGAGGTGGAGGAGTTTCGCGAAGCCGAACGGCCCATATACATTCGGGTGACCCTGTTCGTCGAGCGGGAGTCGCAAAAGCGGATCGTGATCGGCGCGGGCGGCCGCACCATCAAGGCGATCGGCGCCCACGCTCGGCGCCGGATCGAGGAGCTGATCGGCGCGCCGGTGTATCTCGATTGCTGGGTCAAGGTGCTGCCCCACTGGCGAAAGAGCGCCACGGCACTGACCCGGTTCGGGTTCCCTGAGTCGGAGACCCCATGACACTGGCCCCAGAGCTGCTGCAGATCCTGGTCTGCCCCAAGTGCAAGGGCGACCTCGAGTACCGCACCGCCCCGGAATCGCTCGTCTGTCACGCCTGCCGGCTCGTCTACCAGGTCGAGGACGGCATCCCCATCATGCTGGTCGACGAAGCGAAGCCGCTCTGAGGGGAATACCGTGGCGGCTGCTCTTGCTCACCGCCCTGCCGGTGAGCATCGTGCTGGGATACTTCCTGCACGCCCCGGCCATTTGGGTCTTCGTGACGGCCTGTCTGGGGGTGCTCCCACTCGCGGGCTATATGGGCGAGGCGACCGAGCACCTCGCACACCGCACCGGCCCCACGATCGGCGGACTGCTGAACGCCACGTTCGGAAACGCGGCCGAGCTGATCATCGCCATCGTCGCGCTGCGGGCCGGACTGGTTGAGCTGGTCAAGGCCTCGATCACAGGGAGCATCCTGGGCAATCTGCTCCTGATCCTCGGGCTGGCGCTGATCGCCGGCGGGAGCACGCGTGCCGAGCTGCGATTCAACCGGACCAGCGTCGGAATGAGCGCCGGTATGCTCGCGCTGTCTGTCGGGGCCCTAGTCTTTCCGGCGCTGTACCACTCGGTCCATCCGGAGGCTGCCGCCCGCATGTCCGAGCTGCACATGTCCGAGGCGGTGGCGGCGATCCTGATCGCGACGTACGCCTGTTCGCTCCTGTTCACGCTGCGGACTCACCGAAGCCTGTTCGGCGGCGAGGCCCACCCTATGGCTGGGCCGGTCTGGACCCCAGGAAAGGCCCTGCTTGTCCTCGCGGCGGCCACCGTCGGCGTCGCGGTCGAGTCCGAGCTGCTGGTCCATGCCGTCACCGAGGTGACCGAGACGCTCGGCCTGTCCACGATGTTCCTGGGGCTGATCGTCATTCCGATCATCGGGAACGCGGCGGAGCACGCGGCCGCGGTCATGCTGTCGCGCAAGGGGCAGATTGATCTCGGGTTGCAGATCGCGCTCGGGTCCAGCACCCAGATCGCCTTGCTCGTCGCGCCGATTCTGGTGTTCGCCGGCGTGCTCCTGGGCCAAGATATGAACCTCGTCTTTCAGCCGTTCGAGGTGGTTGCGCTGGGACTCGCCACCATCGTGACGGCGATTATCACCTTGGACGGGGAGTCCCATTGGTTCGAGGGGGTGCAGCTCCTGGCAGTCTACGCCATGGTGGCGGTGGGGGCTTTCTTCCTCGATTGACTTGGCGGGAGCGGGCGTCCAAGTTAGCTTCGGATAAACCCTTACGAGAGGCAATGGGTGCGGACTCGCCCGACGATTCTCTTCTTTTCGCCGGAGCCTTGCCCGGTGCCCGACCTCGTTCAGGAGTGGGCAGCGGCCAACGCGTTCCCACTGCTGGTGTTCAACCAGCCGGAAGAGGTCGAGGCGATCGTCCTGCGCGGCCATCCATGCCTGCTCTTCGTGAACGGCGATGGGGCGAAGTCCGAGGGTCTAGACCTGGTCCGCCGGCTCAAGCAGGATGCGTTCACCGCGATCGTGCCGGCGACCATTCTCGCGGCCGATCATCATCCGGAACAGGTGCAGGCATGGTTCGCCGTGGGCGCGGACGAGGTCATCACCGGCATCTTCTCGCCCGCCGAGCAGCGCGCCCGGCTGGACGCGATGCTGGTCCGCACGGAGCGCGACGTCTCGGTGCACCCCTCGACCCGGCTGCCCGGCACGACCGAGATCGAGCGGGAAATCCGGCGGCGGCTCGAGTCGGACCAGGAGTTCGCCGTCTGCTACGCGGATCTGGACCACTTCAAGGAGTTCAACGACCGCTACAGCTACTACGATGGCGACCGGGTCATCTATCTGCTCTCCCGCATCCTCCACGACGTGGTGAAGGGACTCCTCGGCGCGCGAGGATTCGTGGGCCACATCGGCGGTGACGATTTCATCTTCGTCGTCCCCGCGGAGGAGATCAGTCCGGTGTGCAGCGAGATCCTGGATGTCTTCGATACGCTCATTCCGCTGCAGTACAACGATCAGGACCGGCGGGCGGGGTATTTCTTCGGCAAGGACCGGCGGGGCCAGCTCCACCGGGTGCCGCTGATGACGCTCTCCATCGGCATCGTGACCAACCGCCATCGGCGGTTTGCGCATCCGGCCCAGGTGAGCGAGCTTGCCACCGAGATGAAGAGCTACGCCAAGACCCTGCCGGGTTCGGTCTTCGTCGTGGATCGGCGGCAGGCGACCAACGGCGAAGGGCGGTCGGGGGCGGCGTCCAGAGAACAGTCGTGAGGATGGAACAACGATGAACGTTTCGTGTCCCAGCTGCGCCACGGTGTATCGCGTCGACCCGGCGAAGGTGCCCGAGGGAGGTGTGCGCGCACGGTGCAGCATCTGCAGCGCGGTCTTCGCGGTCCGGCCGGACGGCGAGGCACCGGAGCGGCCGGCACCCGTCGGAACGGCGGCCGCTGCCGCCCGTCACCCGTCACTTCCGGCTTCGGCGCCACCGGCTCCGGCTCCGGCACCTGCTCCGGCGCCTGCCCCCGCGCCGCCGCCGGCCCCGATAGCCGCTCCCAGGGTGGCCCCGGTGGCCGCACCACCACCACCGGCGGCGCCCAGGCCCGCCGGCTTCCCTCCGCCAGCGATGCCCCAGGGGGCTCCCCGGCCGGCTGCCTCCCCGGCACTTCCGGTGGCACGCCCGGCGGCAGCCGTGCCGGCCGCCTCCCCGGCGCCGGCCGCGCCACCGCCGGTGGCATCGTCGCCTCCGCCACCGCGCCCGGCGCCCAGCACAGGAACGAGACCGGTCAATCCGTTCCTCTCCCAGGATCCCGCTCTGAAGGCCCGACGCCTCGCTCGGGCGCTAATCTCGGATATGGTGGTGTACCACCCGGCCAAGCGGCAGGAAGGGCTGCGGGACGGCAACCTGAAGGAGCTGTTCGAGGAGGAGATCAAGAAGAGTTGGCAGGAGTACGCCGAGCAGGTCGGCAGGGAGGTGGCCGACGGCACGACCTACTTCAAGGAGGCGCTGAACGAGATCCTCGCCGGCGGTCGCCAGATCTTCTGAGCAGGGCTATATTTGTGTCTACCGAGCCGTTCCTCCGCCCGTCACGGCGGACGAGCGGCTCACTCGTTCCCGCCCAGGGAGCCACTCTTACCGTCGGAGCCGTTGGCATGGCCGATCTCGTCGAGCGCCTCACCGAACTGCAGCACCGCGTCACCGAACTCCGAGGATTTCTTTGACCTGACCGCCAAGGCGGAGCGCCTGCGGACGCTCGAGGCGTCGCAGGCGGAGGCGGGATTCTGGGCGAATCCCGACAGCGCCCGCGCGACGGTGCAGGAGGTCAAGACGCTCAAGGGCTGGGTGGCACCGTGGGAGGAGCTGCACGGCCGGCTCACCGGTGCGCTGGAAATGGCGCAGCTGCTCGTGGCCGAGCCCGATGCTGCCATGCTGGACGAAGTCGCCCGCGAGACCGCCGCCCTCGCCACTGCGGTCGAGGCCTTCGAGCTGCAGGCCATGCTGCAGGGCCCGGACGACGGCCGCGACGCGCTGTTGACCATCCATCCCGGCGCCGGCGGGACCGAGTCGCAGGACTGGGCCGAGATGCTGATGCGCATGTACGTGCGCTGGGCGGAGCGCCACGGGTTCCAGGTGACCGTCCTTGACCTGCTGCCGGGCGAGGAGGCCGGGATCAAGTCGGTCTCCATTCAGATCAGGGGCGAATACGCCTACGGCTATCTCAAGGCGGAGAAGGGCGTGCACCGGCTGGTCCGGATCTCTCCGTACGACTCGCAGGCGCGGCGCCACACGTCGTTCGCCTCGGTGTTCGTGTATCCCGACATCGACGACACGATCGAGGTCGACCTCCGCGAGGAGGACATCAAGATGGACGTGTTCCGCGCCTCCGGCGCCGGCGGTCAGCACGTCAACAAGACTTCCTCGGCCGTCCGGCTCACGCACGTCCCCACCGGAACGATCGTCTCCTGCCAGCAGGAGCGCAGCCAGACGAAGAATCGCGCCACCGCCATGAAGATGTTGCGGGCCGCCATCTACCAGAAGAAGTTGGAGGAGCAGGAGGCGGCGCGGGCGGTCGTCGAGGCCACCAAGACCGACAACTCCTGGGGCAACCAGATCCGCTCCTACGTCTTCCAGCCGTACACCATGGTCAACGACCACCGCACCGAGACGAAGGTGGGCGACGTGCAGCGCGTCATGGACGGAGATCTGGACGAGTTCATCCAGGCATACCTCAAGCGCTTCGGAGGCAAGGCGGCGTGAGCATGGGGGAGGGCGGGGGTGATGATGGTCGGTCCTTCGTCGAGGCGGCGCGCCGGGAGAAGCGGGCGGCGCTCGAGGCCGGGGGCGTGCCGGCATTCGCCTACCGGTACCAGCGGACCCACAGCGCCGCCGAGGCGCTCGCGTCATGGGACGACGCAATGGGCGAGAACGGCCCCGCCGTGGCGATCGCCGGTCGGATCGTCGGAATGCGCTCGCAGGGGAAGACCGCGTTCCTCCACGTCGAGGATGAAACCGATCGCATCCAGCTCTATCTCCGCCGCGACCTGCTCGGTGACGCCTACGCCCTGCTCGAGCGACTGGATCTCGACGACCACATCGGCGTCAGCGGGGTCGTGTTCCGCACCCGGGCCGGCGAGATCACGGTGCGCGCCACGACCCTCACGCTCCTCGCCAAGTCGCTCCGGCCGCTGCCCCGCGGCAAGACCCAGGCCGGCCCGGAGGGTCCGGTCACCTACGGCGGGCTGCAGGACCCCGAGGTTCGCTACCGGCAGCGCTACGCCGATCTGGCTGTGCATCCGGAGGTGCGCGCGGTCTTCCGGCTCCGGTCGAAGGCGGTGACGTGGATCCGCCGCTTTCTCGACGGCCAAGGGTTTCTCGAGGTCGAGACGCCGATCCTCCAGCCGCTCTACGGCGGGGCTGCCGCGCGGCCGTTCGTGACGCATCACAACGCGCTCGACATGCCGCTCTACCTCCGGATCGCGGACGAGCTGTACCTCAAACGGCTGCTGGTCGGGGGGTTCGAGCGAGTGTACGAAATCGGCCACGACTTCCGGAACGAGGGAATGGATCGGACCCACAACCCCGAATTCACGATGCTTGAGGCCTACCAGGCCTATGCCGACTACGGCGACATGATGGTCCTGGTGGAAGGTCTGGTAAGCGGCGTGATCCAGCACTGCCTGGGCACGCTCCGCCTGGAGCGCTACGGCACGACGCTGGACTTCACGCCGCCGTTCACCCGGGTTCAGTTCATCGAGGGAATCCGCGAGCGCTCGGGTCTGGACCTCCGGACGGCGACCGATGACCAGATGCGGGCGCTGCTCCGCGGGCGGGGCGCGGACGCCGACGAGATTGCGGAGCTCACCGGGGGCCGCCTGCAGGACGAAGTGTTCAAGCTGGTGCTCGAGCCCGACCTGGTGCAGCCGACCTTCGTGCTCGACTATCCGAAGCCGCTGTCGCCGCTGGCCAAGCAACATCGAAGCGACCCCGCGCTGACCGAGCGGTTCGAGCTGTTCGTCGGGGGGCGTGAGCTGGCCAATGCCTTCAGCGAGCTCAACGACCCCGACGACCAGCGCCGCCGCTTCGAGGACCAGGCGCGGCAGCAGGCCGCCGGCGACAAGGAGACGCAGCCGTACGACACCGATTACATCCGTGCGCTCGAGTACGGGATGCCACCGGCCGGTGGGGTCGGCATCGGGATCGACCGCGTGATCATGCTGGTCGCCGACCAGCACTCGATCCGTGACGTCATCCTGTTTCCCTCGATGCGGCCGGAGGGCTAAGTGGGCACCGGACCCGTTGCCGATCGTGCGGACCTCCGCTCGATCTTCCACCGGCCCTCGCGGCTCGAGTGGCGCATCGCGCGGCGGTATCTGCGGAGTCGCCGCACCTCGAGCGCCGCATCGCTCAACACGGTCATCGCGACCGGTGGCGTGGCGGTGGGCGTGATGGCGTTGATCGTAGTGCTTGGCGTCATGAACGGGCTCAGGAACGACTTGCGCGAGCGGATCCTGGTGGCCAACCCGCACCTACGCGTGCTCACATTCGGCGCGGGGCTCCGGATGGACGACTGGCGCAAGGCGCTGGAAATCGTGCGGCGCGAGCCCGGCGTCGTGGCTGCAGCCCCCGAGGTCGTCAGCCAGGCGGGGATCACCGCGGGACAGGACTATGGCGAAGGAGTGAACCTGGTCGGCTTCGATCCGGATACCGGTACGCGTTCGGTGACCTCGCTGCCGCAGTCGATTCGGAAGGGGGACCTGACCTTCCGCACCACCAAGCCGAACGTGGACGGCGGCATCCTCCTCGGCGCGCGTCTGGCCAACCGGCTCTCGGTCTACCCCGGTGACGTGGTCACCCTGGTTCCGGTCACGCAGGCCAAGGTGAACCCGGCCCTCGGCGTCGCCGTGCCGCGGTTCTGGCGGTTCGAGGTCACCGGGCTGTTCGACACCGGCATGTTCCAGTACGACAACCAGTTCGTCGTGGTAAGACTGGACGTGGCGCAACGCTTCACCGGGCTGGACGACGCGGTCTCGGGACTCGCCGTGCGGGTGGGCGATCCCGACTTGGCGCCCGCCATCGGCGAGACGATCGAGCGACGACTCGGCTATCCCTACCGCTCGCTCGACTGGCAGACCCAGAATGCGAGCCTCTTCAGCGCGCTCCAGCTCGAGAAGCTGGCCATGGGACTGATTATCTTCTTCATCATGGTGGTGGCGGCCTTCAACATTGTGGGCACCCTCACCATGGTCGTCGCGGACAAGACCCGGGAGATCGGAATCCTCCGCGCGATGGGCCTGACCTCTCCCGCCGTCGCGCGGGTGTTCCTGCTCCAGGGCGCGGTGATCGGAGGGGTGGGAACCGCGATTGGCCTGGTAGCAGGGCTCACGGTGGCTTACGTGGTCGACAAGTCGGGGTGGATCCGAATCAATCCGGCCGTGTACTTCATCGACCACCTTCCCGTGCACGTGGAAGCGGCGGACGTTCTCGTGGTCGTGCTGGCCAGCCTCGCCATTGCCGTGCTCGCCACCGTCTACCCGTCCCGCTCCGCCGCAGGACTCACTCCCGTCGACGCGATCAGGCACGAATGAGCGCCATTCTCGAGGCGCGGGGGCTCCGGAAGTCGTTTCGCGGCGGGGACGGCGCGCCGATCGAAGTCTTGTCGGGTGTGGACCTGACGGTCCGGCGAGGTGAGTTCGTCGCGATCGTCGGCGCCAGCGGCTCGGGGAAGAGCACCTTGCTGCACCTCCTGGGCGCGCTCGACACGCCCTCGGCGGGGACGGTGCAGCTGGACGGACTGGATTATGCCGAGCAGAGCGCCGCCGAGCTGGCCGCGATCCGGAACCGGAAGATCGGGTTCGTGTTCCAGTTCCATCACTTGCTGCGGGAATTCAGCGCGCTGGAGAACGTCATGATGCCGCTGCTGATCGCCGGGCAGGACGAGGCCCGGGCCCGCTCGCAGGGGGAAGAATTGCTGGCGGCCGTCGGGCTGGCCGGCCGAATGACCCATCGCCCCTCTGCGCTCTCCGGTGGCGAGCAGCAGCGTGCAGCCGTCGCCCGGGCGCTCGCCACCGACCCGCTCGTGGTGCTGGCGGACGAGCCCTCCGGCAACCTGGACCATGGCAACAGCGAGCGGCTGCACGAGCTGTTCGCGCGCCTCGCCCGCGAGTTCGAGACCGCCCTCGTGGTGGTCACGCACAACCGTCTGCTGGCCGGCCGGGCCGACCGAGTGCTCTCCCTCGAGGGGGGGCACCTGGTGCCGCTGTCCGGCGTGGAGTCGATGCCCTGATGTCGTGCGACCAGTGCCGCGAGCGGGAGGCGGTCATCCACCTCACTCAGATCGTCAACGAACAGGTCACCACCCTGCATCTCTGTGAGAAGTGCGCGGCGGAGAAGGGGGTGGAGAGCCCCGGTGCGGTCGCCAAGACCCCGCTCGGGAGCTTCCTCGCGGCCATGGGCAAGGAGGCGGAACAGGTCCTGCCGGCGCGGACGAGCGAGGTGTGCGGCCGGTGCGGCGGGACGTTTCAGGACTTCCGCGAAACCGGGCGGCTCGGCTGCTCGGACTGCTACCGGAGCTTCGAGGGCCCGCTGCGGGATCTCCTGCGGCGGCTGCACGGCTCGACCCACCACCTGGGGGAGCGCTACGCCGAGCGCGAGCCGGGCGCGGCCGTGGGTCGCGAACCGGCCGCGGACCTCAGGGAACAGCTCCGACTCGCCGTCGAGACCGAGAACTTCGAGCTGGCCGCCGAGCTGCGCGACCGCCTGCGGGTGCTGGAATGATCGACCTCTCGCTCCTCACCGATGGGGGCGTCGGCTGGCTCGACGCGAGCGGCCCGTCCAGCCACCTGGTGCTCTCGACTCGAATCCGCCTCGCCCGAAACCTGGCCGACCACATCTTCCAGGGCCGGAACTCCGAGATTGAGCGGGAGGAGATCCTCGATTCGGTGGAGCGGGCAGCCCGGGAGTCGGTGCTGCTCCGCCGCGCGACCCGGTTCCGCCTGGATCAGCTGGACCGGATCGACCGGCAGCTGCTGCACGAGCGTCACCTCGTGAGCAAGGAGCTGGCGGGGCTCGACCCCGACGGCCGGGTGCGTTCGGGAGCCTCCCTGCTGATCCAGGAGCGGATCGGGGTAATGCTGAACGAGGAGGACCACCTGCGAATCCAGGGACTCCATTCCGGGTTCGCCCTGGCGGAGACCTACGCCGAGGTGGACCGGCTGGACTCCGAACTGGGACAACGACTTGCTTTCGCATTTCACCCGGAATTCGGTTATCTTACCTCCTGTCCGACCAACGTCGGAACTGGGCTCCGCGCGTCCGTGCTGATCCACCTGCCCGGGCTCGTCCTCACCAAGGAAATCAGCAAGGTTCTGCAGGGGCTGGCGCAGGTCGGACTGACCCACCGCGGCCTGTACGGTGAGGGCAGCGAGGTGGTCGGCAACTTCTTCCAGTTGTCGAACCAGACCACGCTGGGGAGCTCCGAGCGGGAGCTGCTCGATCATCTCGGCAAGATGGTCCGGCAGGTCATGGACTACGAGGAGCAGGCCCGGCAGGTGCTTGTGCGCGACGCGCCGACCGTCATCGAGGACAAGGTGTGGCGGGCCTATGGCCTGCTCCGGTATGCGCGGTCGTTGTCGTTCGAGGAAGCGATGAACCTGCTGAGCGGCGTCCGGCTCGGGGTGGGGGTGGGACTCATTCCCGACGTCGCCATGTACACGCTGAACAAGCTGCTGATTTACACGCAGCCCGCGCATCTGGCGGTGGCGGAAGGTGTCTCTCCCGACGATGTTGAGCTGCCCCTCCGTCGGGCACGGTTCGTGCGAAAAGTGCTGGAATCCGAAGTAGGACGCCGTGGATGAGCCGCGGCGACGGCCTTCGGAGCAACGTAGGGTACCGCGATGAACGGCTACAACTTCACTGATCGCGTCCGCAAGGTCTTGCAGATGGCCCGCGAAGAGGCGGCCCGTCTCCACCACGAGTACGTTGGCACCGAGCACATCCTCCTCGGCCTCATCCGTGAGGGCGAGGGGGTGGCGGCCGCCGTGCTCACGAACCTGAACGTCGACCTCGAGGACATCCAGCAGAAGATCGAGGAGACGGTCAAGAAGGGGAAGGCGGCCGCGGCCGCGGGCCCCGACCTGCCGTACACATCGCGCGCCAAGAAGGTGCTCGAGCTCGCCATGACCGAGGCCCGCGAGCTGAACCACTCCTATGTGGGCACCGAGCATCTGCTGCTCGGGCTGCTGCGCGAGGAGAAGGGGATCGCGGCCCAGGTGCTCACCGACGCGGGCGTGAACCTCGAGCAAAGCCGCGCGGAAACCCTTCGGCTCCTCGGAAGCGACATGCCGCAGGCGTCGGCGGGCGGCGGCGGTACCAGCCCGCCGAGCACCGCGCCGAAGTCCGAGAAGAAGTCCAAGACACCGGCGCTCGACCACTTCTGCCGCGACCTCACCCAGCTCGCCGCCGAGGGCCAGCTCGATCCGACGATCGGCCGGGCCAAGGAGATCGAGCGCGTCATGGAGATCCTGGCGCGCCGGAAGAAGAACAACCCGGTCCTCATCGGCGAACCGGGCGTCGGCAAGACGGCGATCGTCGAGGGGTTGGCGCTGCTCATCGCCAATGGGCTCTGCCCCGACGTCCTCCGGGACCACCGGGTCCTCTCGCTCGACATGGCGGCAGTCATCGCGGGCACCAAGTACCGGGGTCAGTTCGAGGAGCGGCTCAAGGCGGTCATGAACGAGATCGCCCAGAACAAGCAGATCATCCTGTTCATCGACGAGCTACACACGCTGGTCGGCGCCGGCGCGGCCGAAGGCGCCATCGACGCGTCCAACATGCTGAAGCCGGCGCTCGCGCGGGGCGAGTTGCAGTGTGTCGGCGCCTCCACGCTCAACGAGTACCGGAAGTACATCGAGAAGGATGGCGCGCTCGAGCGCCGGTTCCAGACGGTGGTGGTCGAGCCGC
>Ga0209797_10001657_pt1 | contig 11209 bp, 8 predicted proteins | sample DOMMetBare3Fresh_2_FD_187472 | JGI IMG/M metagenome (GOLD analysis project Ga0209797, IMG submission 187472) | Wetland sediment microbial communities from St. Louis River estuary, USA, under dissolved organic matter induced mercury methylation -... | ecosystem: Environmental > Aquatic >...
GAAGATGGAGAGCAGCTTCCCGACCTTCAACAGCCGCGCCGGATCGCGCTCGCCCGTGTACGAAGCGTAGAGATCGTGCGTCATGGAGGAGGCCAGCGCGCTGATGGCCGAACTGTGCGTCCCCATGGTAGCGGCGAGGATCGCGGCGATCAGCAGTCCGGAGAGGCCGGAGGGCAGATGATCCACGATGAATCGCGGGAAGATCTGGTCGGCCGGCAGCTCCGCCGGCGAGAACCCGCCGGCCCAGATCGCGGTGCCGATCAGCATGAACAGCGTGAATTGCGCCAGCACCACCGCGCCGGAGCCGACCAGCGCCCGTCGCGCATCCAGGAGCGATCCGCTCGCCAGCAGTCGCTGCACGATGACATGATCGGTCCCGTGTGATGCTGCGGTGAGCATCCCACCCCCGATGATGCCGCCGAACAGGGTGTATGGGATGGTGAAGTTGAGCCGCAGGTCGATCAGCTTGAGCTTCCCCGCCGCGCCCGCCGCGGCCATCGCCGGTCCCACGCCGCCCGCGAGCGAGTAGGCGATCGCCAGCGCCGCGAAGCCGGCCGTGATGTAGACGCACCACTGCACCACGTCGGTCCACACTACCGCCTTGAGACCGCCATGCCAGGTGTAGACCATCGTCACCACGCTCATGACCAGGATCGAGAGCGGGATGCTCCACCCCGTGATCAGCGCCAGCGGCACCGCGCTGGCATAGACCCGCACGCCATCGGCCAGCATGCGCGTCACGAGGAAGATCAGCGAGGTGAGCCGTCTGGTCGTCGGGCCGAAGCGCGACTCCAGCCGCACATACGCCGTTTCCTGCTCACCCTGGAAGTAGCCGGGCAGCAGCCACCAGGCGACGACCAGCCGTCCGATGAGATAGCCAAGGGGGAGCTGCAGGAAGGTGAGATCGCCCTGCGCCGCGATCGACGGCACCGAGATGACGGTCAGGGCGGAGGTCTCGGTGGCGACGATCGAGAGCAGGATCGCCCAGGTGGGCAGGTCGCGCGCGCCGAGAAAGTAGTCGCCCGCCGTCTGCTGCCGGCGGGAGACCCACATGCCGACGCCCAGCGTCAGGGCGAAGTAGCCGAGAATGACGGCGAGGTCGAGTGTTGCCATGGCCGGATACGCGAAGGGGGCGGGTCTTAGACCCGCCCCCTCGATTGCGGCATGATGCTGCTCAGGCGGTGAACGACGATCCGCAGCCGCATCCGCCCGTGGCGTTTGGGTTGGTGAAGGTGAACCCCGAGCCCTGCATCGAGCTGGTGTAGTCCACGGTCACTCCGTTCAGGTACTGCATGCTGAACCCGTCCATGAAGATCCGGGTGCGGTTGATTTCCATTACCACGTCGTCTTCCAGGGCGCGCTCTTCGATGTTCAGGCTGTACTTGAACCCGGAGCATCCGCCCGGAAGCACGCTCACCCGGAGCCCGGCGGTCTCCACCGGCACCGCCTCCGCGGCGATGAACTTCTGCACCTCTTCCGCGGCGCGATCGGTCAGGACCAGGGTGAACCCGGGTGCGCTCACCTGCTGCTCGGTGCTGTCCATGTCCTTACTCCCTTTCGATGATGCGAAAGCGCCGGGCGAACGCTCCGGCGCTGAGGCTTCCTGACATGTAAAGTAGGCTGTCCACCCTTCGCTGTCAATTCCGTTACGTGTTATCGGAAATAGCTAACTCCCGATCAGTCATGGAGTAACCACTGAATCACCGAGTCCCTCCACCACCCGGTCCGCCACCCCGACCCGTACCGCGCCCCAGCGGCTGTTGGCGCGCGTCGGGTGCACCCGATTGCTCAGGAGCACGAGCACCAGACAGCGGGACGGATCGATCCAGACCGAGGTCCCGGTGAAGCCGGTGTGGCCGAAGCTCCGGGGGGACAGGCGATGTCCTGCGCTGCTTCCCTCCGAGGGCGTATCCCACCCCAGCGCCCGGCTCGAGCCTGACGGGATCTCCTGGCGCCGGGTGAACTCGCCCAGCGCGCGGGGCGGCGCCAGCGCGGGGTGCGAGGCGGGTGGCACACATCCGGGTGCCGTCCCCGCCAGCAGCCAGTCCCCGAAGCGCACCAGGTCCCGCGCCGAGGAGAAGAGTCCCGCGTGGCCTGACACGCCGCCGAGCCGCGCGGCGTTCTCGTCATGCACTTCGCCGCGGAGCAGGTGGCCGCGCCACGGATCGTTCTCCGTTGGCGCGATGCGCGGGAGCCAGCTCGCCGGTGGGAGGTAGCGGGTGTCGCGGAGCCCGAGTGGCTTGAAGACCCGTCTCGCCAGCAGCACATCGATCCGGCGGCCGAAGGCGGCTTCGACCGCCTGGGTCAGCACCATCGCGCCGAGATCAGAATAGACGAATCGGGTGCCGGGCAGGGTATCGAGCGGGGTAGTGTCGACCGCGGCGAGGCCATCGGCGCGGCCGCTCGCTTCCTGATAGATCGGTCGCCAGCCCGGGAGGCCGCTCGAGTGGGTGAGCAGGTGCCGCAGCGTCACCGTGTGGCGAATGGCGTCCCCCGCACCGAAGGCGGGGACGTAGCGGACCACGCTGCTGTCGAGTGTCAGGCGGCCTTCGTCCACCGCGAGCATCACCGCCGTGGTCAGCCCGATGACCTTGGTGAGCGACGCGAGGTCGTAGATCGTGGCGCTGTCGGGGCGGGTGGCGTCGTCGTCGCCGAGTCGTCCGGTGCCATGGAAGTAGTGCCGCCCGCCGACGCTGATGCCCAGGACCGCACCGGGCGCGGCGCCGTCGGTGACCATCGAGTCCAGATACCGGGTGACGCCCTGCCACTCCTCCCGTGGGGCCGGCGTGGCGGCGCTCGGCGCGCAGGCCGCCCCGAGCAGGGCAAGCAGCGTCGGGATCCTCGCGGTCCCGATCAGCGCTGGCTCCCCGGGCCGATGCCGCTGGGGACGCCGCGATCGAGCCCGGTGCCGAGGGGATAGTGAGGCGGAATCACGACCGGCAGGCGCCCGGTGATCGGGGCCTGGCTGGTGAGCGCCCGCGCGACCGCCCACTCGGCCATTCCGTTTCCGCTCCAGGCGATGAGATACGACCGGAGGTGCGGGATCTGCATCCCGATGTAGGGAGACCCGAACGACACCAGCACCGTTCGCCGGCGGAGACTCGTTTCCGAGATCAGGCGGGCGACCGGGTCCGGGAGTCCGACGGTGCCCTTCCACGCGCTCACCTTCACCGATGCGGCGAAGACCGCGTAGCCATTCTTCCGGATGATCGTCCGGGCGGAGTCGAGGCTCGCGGCGCCGCTCGCGGGCCACAGCCGGAAGCTGGTCACCGTGTAGCCCGCGTCGCGCAGCCGCCTCGCGAGCACGTTGCCGATCGTGCCGGCGTTCTCCTCGCCGTAGGTCACCAGGGTGATGGGCCGCGGCCTCGCGCGGAGGCTGTCCACGGTGCCGGTGCTGTCAGCCACCAGCACCACCGCCCGCTGCGCGATGTCCCGGGCCGTCGCCAGGAATCGGGTGCTGCCCACCACGTCAGGCACGCTGTCGAGCGGCACCGTGCGCCGCGAGAAGAGCCCGAGGTGCTGCTTCACCAGGAGCAGGCGGCGGACCGAGCGGTCGAGCCGTTCGTGGGAGATCCGGCCCGATTGTACCGCCTCGGTGAGGGCGTCGATCGCAATCCTCGGATCGGCCGGCTGCAGCAGCAGGTCGGCCCCGGCGAGGAACGCGAGCACGGTTGCTTCGCCGGCGCCGTAGGTGTTCACGATCGCGCCCATGTCGAGCGCGTCGGTGACCACCAGCCCGCGAAAGCCGAGCGAGTCGCGGAGCACGCCGGTGAGGATCTGCGGGTCGAGCGTCGCCGGGCGACTGCGGTCGCTCGCGATCGCGGGCATCGTGATGTGCGCCGACATCACCAGGCTCACGTCCGCCTCGATCGCGGCGCGGAACGGCACCAGCTCGACCCGGCTGAGCTGGCTCCACGGCGCGCCGATCACCGGCAGTCCGATGTGCGAATCGGTCGAGGTGTCGCCGTGCCCGGGAAAGTGCTTCGCCGTCGCGAGCATCCCGTTGTCCTGGATGCCGCGCACCGCGGCCGCCACCAGCCGGCCGACGAGATAGGGATCGCCGCCGAAGGAACGGGTGTTGATGATCGGGTTCGCCGGATTGCTGTTGACGTCCGCATCCGGCGAGAAGGTCACATGGATGCCGACCGCCCGGCCCTCGAGCGCTGTGATCCGCCCCACCTCGTACGCGTCCTGTTCGCTGCCTGCCGCGGCCACACCCATATTGGGGGGGAACGGTGTCGCGCCGGTGAGCCGGAAGCTCGCGCCGCTCTCGAGATCGGCGCCGATCAGCAGTGGCAGCGCCGAGCGCTGCTGCAGCCGGTTGAGCTTCATCGCCACATCGAGCGGCGAACCGACCGACACGATGATGCCGCCGACGTGCAGGGAGTCCACCCACCCCTGCATCACCGTGAAGACGCTGTCGTCGAATGCGGTGTAGGCCCCCGGAACCCAGGGCATGATGACCTGGGCCACCCGGTCGCGGAGCGGCATCGAATCGAGGAGCCGGTCGATGATCACCGAGTCGCGGCGCGCCGGCGGGCCGAGCCCGAACCGGCTTCCCGGCTGCTGGGCCGACGCCGTGGTGAGAACGCCGCACAGCAGGAGACCTGCGGAGAGAACTGCTCTATGAGAACGGGCCACTGGGCGCTCGGATTCTGGCTGATGGCCGCGCCGTGGATCGGCTGCGGGCGGGGTGTCCGTGTCGGTGGAGCGGCACCGGATGCCGGAATCAAGACGGCCTCCGCGCCCTCCGCGGAGAGCCTCGTGCTCCCCGGCATCGATGTGCTGCTTCGGGACAGCCTGCAACTGGTGCGCGGTCGCCGGGTCGCCCTGGTTGCCAATCAGTCGAGCGTCGATCGCGCCGGAGTGAGCGACGTGGACCGGCTGCTCGGCGCCGGGGTCATGGTCGTGGCACTCTTCAGTCCGGAGCATGGCTTCCGCGGCACCGCCGACCCCGGCGTGGGCGTCGCGTCGTCCACCGACTCCGCCACCGGCCTCCCAATCTACAGCCTCTATGGCAAGACGTGGGCACCGACCGACAGCATGCTCGCCGGCGTGGATCTGCTGCTGGTGGATCTGCAGGACGCCGGTGCCCGCTACTTCACCTACCTCTGGACCACCACCGAGGTGATGCGCTCGGCGGCCAGGAAGGGGATTCCGGTCGTGGTGCTCGACCGCCCCAATCCCATCGGCGGCGCGGTCGAGGGGAATGTTCTCGATACCGCCTTCCGCTCCGCCGTCGGCCTGCTCGCCATCCCGATGCGCCACGGCATGACTCTCGGCGAACTCGCGCGACTAGCGAAATACGATCTCGGCCTCACCACGGATCTGCGCGTGGTGCCGGTCGCAGGGTGGCGGCGGTCGCAATACTTCGACGCAACCGGACTCCCGTTCATCCCGCCGTCGCCCAATCTGCGGAGTCTCGAGGCGCTGATCCACTATCCCGGCCTCTGTCTCTTCGAAGGCACCAACCTCTCGGTGGGGCGGGGGAGTGATCATCCGTTCGAGCAGATCGGAGCGCCCTGGCTCGACACTACCCGGGTGCTGCGGGCGCTGTCCGCGGCGCGACTCCCTGGCGTGTCGTTCAGCGCCGTCCAGTTCACGCCGAACCAGCCAGGCGATGGGAAGTACGGTGATACCCTGGTGGCCGGCATCCGGCTCCGGGTCACCGATCGCGGCAGCTACGATCCCACCCGCACTGCGGTCGCCCTGCTCGGGGTGCTCGGATCGCGGCTGGCCTTCACCGCGCGGCAGTTCGACCGGCTGGCGGGGGACGATGGCACGCTCCGCCGTGCCGTCGTCGCCGGATCCCCGATCGACTGGCTGGACGCGCAGGGGGGATTCCTCGCCCGACGGCGCCCCTTCCTCATCTACCCCGAATAGCGGGGCCCGCGGAGCCTCGCTCCTTCCCCTAAACCGTTCAGCCGGTTATCGTTTGCGCGGTTTTCGGGGGCCCGCGAGGCCGGTTCCCCACCCGCCGCATCCCCGAGCGACAGGCGCCAGGTGAAACTGATCACCAAGCCGGTGGAACGGGTGTTCTACGCCGTGACCCGGCCGTTCGTCGACGGCCTGATTCGGGCCGGCATCCGCCCGAACACCATCACCACCGTCGGGACCCTGCTGGTGATCGCGTCGGCGGTGGCGTTCGGGGTGGGCTCGGTCCGGCTCGGCGGTCTGCTCTATCTGGTCAGCGGCATCGTGGACACGCTCGACGGTGCGGTGGCCCGCGCCAACGGCCAGGTGACGAAGTTCGGCGCGTTCTACGACTCCACGCTGGACCGGGTCGGCGACGGCGCGACCTTCATGGGGATCGGGGTCTACTACCTGCTGGCGCCGGCGGGCACGGTCGCCAACCGGGAGTGGGCGATCATGATCAGCATGGCCGCGATCATCGCCTCGCTGCTGGTGTCCTATGCCCGGGCCCGGGCCGAGGGGCTGGGCATCGACTGCAAGGTCGGCATCGTGCAGCGGGCCGAGCGGATTGTGGGTCTCGGCCTGCCGACGCTGCTGGTCGGCGCGGGCCCCGACGGGCTGGTGTTGTTCTGGATCGTGACGATTCTCGCGCTGGCATCGGTCATTACGGTCGTGCAGCGCTTCGTGTACGTCTACCAGGTGACAGAGGGCGCTCCCGCGCCCAACGCATCGAAAGGACAGTCCTAGTGGCCAACGGTACTCCCCGGCCCATCGCGCCGGCCAAGGGCAAGCTCGGCGTTCTCTGCGTCGGACTCGGCGCGGTCGCGACCACCTTCATCGCCGGCGTCGAACTGATCCGCCGCGGCACGGCGAAGCCGATCGGCTCTCTCACCCAGATGGGCACCATCCGGCTCGGCAAGCGCACCGAAGGCCGCTCCCCGCTGATCAAGGAGTTCGTGCCTCTCGCCGACCTGAAGGATCTGGTCTTCGGCGCCTGGGACCCGGTGCCGGACAACGCTTACCAGTCCTGCCTGCACTGCGGCGTGCTGGACAAGCACGAGCATGTCGAGCCGATCAAGGACTTCCTGCAGGCCATCACCCCGATGCCGGCGGTGTTCGACCAGTTCTACGTCAAGCGGCTCGAGGGGAAGAATGCCAAGGTCGGCAAGAACAAGAAGGAACTGGCCGAGGCCCTCCGGAAGGACATCCGCGACTTCAAGGCGAAGCACGGCTGTGACCGGCTGGTGATCGTGTGGTGTGCTTCGACCGAGATCTTCATCTCGCCCGGCCCCGCGCACCAGACCCTGGCGGCCTTCGAGAAGGCGATGGAGACCAACGATCCCTCGATCGCCCCGTCGATGCTCTACGCCTACGCGGCGATCATGGAGGGGGTGCCCTTCGCGAACGGCGCGCCGAACCTCTGCTGCGACATCCCGGCTATCGAGCAGCTCGCCAAGGACAAGGGCGTCCCGATCGGCGGCAAGGATTTCAAGACCGGCCAGACGATGCTCAAGACCGTGCTCTCGCCGATGTTCAAGGCGCGCATGCTCGGTGTGGCCGGCTGGTACTCGACCAACATCCTCGGCAACCGTGACGGCGAAATCCTGGACGATCCGGAGAGCTTCAAGACCAAGGAAGAGTCGAAGTTGGGCGTGCTGGAGGACATCCTGCAGCCGAAGATCTACCCCGACCTCTACGGCAACATCTTCCACAAGGTGCGGATCAATTACTACCCGCCGCGTGGAGACAACAAGGAGGGCTGGGACAATATCGACATCTTCGGGTGGTGCGGGTACCCGATGCAGATCAAGGTGGACTTCCTCTGCCGCGACTCCATCCTGGCCGCCCCGCTGGTGCTCGACCTGGCGTTGTTCTTCGACCTGGCGCAGCGCGCCAAGCTGTCGGGGATTCAGGAGTGGCTTTCGTTCTACTTCAAGAGCCCGCAGGTCGCGCCGGGGCTGTATCCGGAGCACGACCTGTTCATCCAGCAGACCAAGATGAAGAACACGCTGCGCTGGCTGATGGGTGAGGCGTCGATTACCCACCTTGGGGTTGAGTATTACGAGTATGGAGAGAAGTAGACGGTTAGATGGTTGGGCGATTCGGCGGTGGCTCGGCCACCGAGTCGCCCAACTGGCCAACCGCCTAACCGCCTAACCGCCTGTTACGGAGCATTACCCGACGATGAAGTACTTCCACCGTACACAGATTGCGCCGGACACCGTGATGGCGCAGGCCAACGCGTTCTTCGGGCCGCGCCTCGCGCCCACCGAGGAGGCGCCCCGGCGCCGGCGCTTCTCCGGCACGCTCGGACAGATCGCGGTGGACGTCCAGGCGGAGGGCGGGCACTACACCCTGGTGACCGTGGAGACCAATCAGCCTGGCGAGAGCGAAGCCGATAAGCTCGCCAAGCGGTTCCTGACCGTCGTACACACCATGGCGGATCCGTCGCACGAGGCGCGCGGCGCATACTGAGCAGACCGGGTCGGAGCCAGCTTGAGGGCGGGTCCCAGACCCGCCCTTGCGCTGCCCGGCCCCCCATTCATTCACGATTCCGAGGAGAAGGTCCCCCATGAAGAAGACGTTGCCCTGGCTTCTGGCCCTGGCCGTCCTGTGCACCCTGGCGCTGACCACCCACCCGGTCGTCGCCCAGGATTCGGTCGCGGTTTCGAGCGGCGGCGAGGCGGTCCATACCGGCGGTGAAGCCAACCTCGTCCTGCCCGACCTGGGCTCGGTCAACTTCCTCGGCGCCACCAGTGGCCGGTCGCTGCTGATGCTCGGATTGCTGGTCTGCGCGCTGGGGCTCGGCTTCGGGCTGGCGATCTACACCCAGCTCAAGAACATGCCCGTGCATCGCACGATGCGCGAAGTGTCCGAGCTGATCTACGAGACCTGCAAGACCTACCTGATCACCCAGGGCAAGTTCCTGATGATCCTGTGGCTCTTCATCGGAGCCATCATCACCTTCTACTTCGGCTTCCTGCAGCACTTCGCCGGCGTGAAGGTGGCCGTGATCCTCGCCTTCAGCATCATCGGCATCGTGGGCAGCTACGGGGTCGCCTGGTTCGGTATCCGGGTGAATACCTTCGCCAACTCGCGGACCGCCTTTGCGAGCCTCCGCGGCAAGCCGTACCCCTGCTACGCCATCCCGCTCAAGGCGGGCATGAGCATCGGCATGCTGCTCATCAGCGTCGAACTCCTGCTGATGCTGTTCATCCTGCTGTTCGTGCCGAGTGACTACGCCGGCTCCTGCTTCATCGGCTTCGCCATCGGCGAGTCGCTGGGCGCCGCGGCGCTCCGGATCGCGGGTGGCATCTTCACCAAGATCGCCGACATCGGCGCCGACCTGATGAAGATCGTCTTCAACGTCAAGGAAGACGACGCCCGCAACCCCGGCGTCATCGCGGACTGCGTCGGCGACAACGCCGGCGACTCGGTCGGCCCTTCGGCGGACGGCTTCGAGACCTACGGCGTGACCGGCGTGGCGCTCATCACTTTCATCCTGCTGGCGGTGAAGGATCCCACGGTCCAGGTGCAGCTCCTGGTCTGGATCTTCTCCATGCGCATCATGATGGTGGTCGCGTCGGCGCTCTCGTACTTCATCAACGAGGCGATGGCGAAGGCCAAGTATGCCCAGGCCGACAAGATGAACTTCGAGGCCCCGCTCACCGTGCTGGTGTGGCTGACTTCGGTCGTTTCGGTGGTGCTGACCTTCGTCGTCTCCAAGATGCTGATCCCGGATCTCGGCGGCGGCCACCTCTGGTGGATGCTCTCGGCGGTGATCAGCTGCGGCACGCTCGCCGGCGCGATCATCCCGGAGCTGGTGAAGGTGTTCACCTCCACCGAGTCGCGGCATGTGCGTGAGGTCGTCAGCTCCTCGCGGGAGGGCGGCCCGGCGCTCAACATCCTTTCCGGCCTGGTGGCGGGCAACTTCAGCGCCTTCTGGATCGGCCTGGCGATGCTGATGCTCATGACCATCGCCTACTTCGTCAGCACCCTTGGCGGCTCCGACGGCATGGTGAGCCTGATGCTCGCGCCCGCGGTCTTCGCCTTCGGCCTGGTCGCCTTCGGCTTCCTGGGCATGGGTCCGGTGACGATCGCGGTGGACAGCTACGGCCCCGTGACCGACAATGCCCAGTCGGTGTACGAGCTGTCGCTCATCGAGAACGTCCCGAACATCAAGGCGGAGCTCAAGAAGGACTTCGGCTTCGATGCCGACTTCGAGCGTGGCAAGCACTTCCTCGAGGAGAACGACGGTGCCGGCAACACCTTCAAGGCGACCGCCAAGCCGGTGCTCATCGGTACCGCCGTCGTCGGCGCGACCACGATGATCTTCTCGATCATCGTCGCCCTGACCCACGGCCTCAAGCCGGAGCTGCTCTCGAACCTCTCGATCCTGCACCCGCCCTTCCTGCTCGGCCTCATCACCGGTGGCGCAATCATCTACTGGTTCACCGGCGCCTCGATCCAGGCCGTGACCACCGGCGCCTACCGCGCGGTCGAGTTCATCAAGGCGAACATCAAGCTCGAAGGCGCCACCAAGGCGTCCATGGAAGACAGCAAGAAGGTCGTGGAGATCTGCACCAAGTATGCGCAGAAGGGGATGTTCAACATCTTCCTCACTGTCTTCTTCGCGACGCTCGCCTTCGCCTGCGCCGAGCCGTACTACTTCATCGGCTACCTGATCTCGATCGCGCTCTTCGGGCTGTACCAGGCCATCTTCATGGCCAACGCCGGCGGCGCCTGGGACAACGCCAAGAAGATCGTCGAGGTCGAGCTGAAGCAGAAAGGCACGCCGCTTCACGAGGCGACCGTCGTCGGCGACATCGTCGGCGATCCGTTCAAGGACACCTCGTCGGTGGCGCTCAACCCGATCATCAAGTTCACCACGCTCTTTGGCCTGCTCGCGGTCGAGCTGGCGGTGAGTCTCGAGCCCCGTCTGAGCCACGCCCTGGCGGCGGTGTTCCTCGCGGTCGCGCTGTTCTTCGTCTACCGGTCGTTCTACGGGATGCGGATCGAACAGAAGGCCTGATCGAGGAGGCGTCGTCCCCACCCTGGTACGCCGCGGGCGCCCTTCGGGGCGCCCGTGGTGCTTGGGGAGCCGTGCGTGACCGCCCTTTCGCCTTTCTCCGCCGTCCTCTATCGTAGGTCACCCTCAACAGGATCCTCGATGCGTCTGCTTGCCGCCCTTACGCTCCCCGCTTTTCTCGCGGGCGGCCCCCTCGCCGCGCAGACCGATGCCGAGATCGCGGCCGCGACGGCCCGGATCGCTCCGCGGATGATCGAGATCCGCGAG
>Ga0209797_10001660_pt1 | contig 11207 bp, 8 predicted proteins | sample DOMMetBare3Fresh_2_FD_187472 | JGI IMG/M metagenome (GOLD analysis project Ga0209797, IMG submission 187472) | Wetland sediment microbial communities from St. Louis River estuary, USA, under dissolved organic matter induced mercury methylation -... | ecosystem: Environmental > Aquatic >...
GCCTTCCCGCAGGTGCCGCTCCCGCTCCCCGCCTTCAAGACGCCTCATGAATGCGCCCCTCGAAACACGGATCGGGATGGCTTGAGCATAATTACGCTGCAAGTGAAGTCAAGAGCTATTTCACTAACAGAGTAGTCCCCTAGAAACGAACAAGGCGTCGCGGCCACGCGTCGGCAGGCTCACGGCGTCACTCCGTCCACTTGGACAGATAGCCGAGCACGACGAGCAACACGACGCCGGCTACCACGCGCCACAGCCGGGCCGAAAGGGCAGCGCCGTTCAATCGAAAGGATGTGGTGCGCCGCAGAACCAGATGGAGCCCAACGGCGGGCAGAAGCGGGATGGCGATGAACGCCATCAACGCGATCAGGGACGCGACAACGACCACAGTCGTGCCCTGGCCAACGATTGCGCGAACAACATTCAAGGCAGCAATATTTGTGGAAGCCACCGCAAACGGATAATAGCCGACGTCCGTCATGTCCGGCCCGCTGGCTTGGAGCTCCTCGTAAAAGGCGGTGCCGAAGCCGACGTAGAGTACGATGGACAGGATCGCGGCGGCAACCGCAGTCGAGAAGACGCGTAAGGATCGCACGGTCCTGCGTGCGGGCGCGGCGTCCGCATAGCGCGTCGAGGAAACCACCATATTGACGACTGCAAACGCCACCAGCGTCAGCATGATTGCATCCGACTTGTAGACTTTCGGAACAAAGAACAACAATTTCTGCCACACGTAAGTGACGACCGATGTCCAGGACGCGAAGATCTGCCGCGCCCAGCGCCCGAGCGTCAGCACGCTCTGCAGATTGCTCGTCAAGGTGAGGACCGCGCCCAGAATTCCGAACCACGACAGCAGCTCGAAGCGGGTCTTCCTGGCAAGGAGACTGAAAGCCGAAGGCTGCACGTCCGGCTTCGCGAGTTGCGCCGTGATCGCGGCCAGAATCTTCTCGCGATCGTCGGCGCTCTCGATATGCATGTTGTCAAAAGGCGGAGGGATGTCCTTATAGGATAGGCTCTTCGACTTGATTGGAATGAGCTTGCGATCGGCATGGGCCCGGCCCGCCTCGGACTGCACCCAGTCCGAATGAATGGATCTCTCGGTCCAGATCACGATTGTCGCGCGCGAGCGGCCAAGCTCCGTCATGATGAGCTTGCGGAAATTCTCCCCGCTCAGCAGGCTCGCGTCCCACCAGACCGAGTAGCCTTCGGCTTCCAGAAAGGCCGCGAGCAGCCGCGCCTGCTCCCGGTCCTCCTTCGAATAGCTGATGAAAATGTCCGCCATGCCTGCCCTGTCGGCTGCCATCCTGTGTCGCGTTCACGCGGCGCGATCTGTATCCCGGATTGAGCGCCGGCGAAATCCGGGGGTCTCGCGAGGCTGCCAGGCGGCTCCCGCATGTCGCCCGCGCTCCATGCGACCACGCTTGGTCGATCCCACGCCAAGCCCGGTTGGCGAGTTCCGCCACTTCCTGGCGGAGAAATTCTGCTATGATTAATGAACTCGCTGGCAAAGACGGAGGATCGCCTCATGAAGAAACTGGTTCTTGAAACAACCTCGCCCTTCCAGGGCTTGGCCGAGCTCGTGGCCTATGACGAAGGCCTGTTCGCGAAGGAAGGCATCGAGATCGAGTGGGCCGACCGCGACGAAGCGGGCGTCAAGACCGTCGACACCTCGCTCACGAACGTCAAGGGGGCCGACCCGTTCGTCAGCCACGGCACGCTGCTCGAACAGGGCAAGGCCGACATGTACAACGCCTGCGAGTGGGGCAACTACTGCCGCGCCGGCGCGACCGGCGTGGGCAGCCGGCAGGTCGGGCGGCGCGCGATCGTGACCTACGCCGCGATCGTGGTGCGGCCGGATTCGCCGGTCTACACGCCGCAGCAGCTCGCGGGCCGCACGGTCGGCGTGCCGTTCTACGCCGGTACGCACTATCTCGCGCTCCACATGCTGGAGGGCTTCCTGCCGCGCGAGGACATCAAGGTGTGCCGTGCGCCGTCGGGATCGCGCAACCGCTTCAACCTGATGATGAAGGGCGAGCTTGAGGCGACGACGCTGACCGAGCCCTATCTCACGCTCGCCGAGAAAAAGGGCTGCCGGTTGATCTGCTCGGCCTTCTATCACGGCACCGAGGTCGCCTCCGACAAGGTCGATGCCGACACCTACGCGGCCTTCAATCGCGCGGTGCGCGAGGCGGTACGCCGCATCAACGCCAACAAGAGCGCCTACATGCGCTATTTCATCGACTACCATAAGGCCAAGGACCCCGAGATCGGCACGCTCAAGCCCGAAGACATCCGGGCGAGCCGGATCGTGCTGGTCGACCCGGCGCCGATCCCGGCCGACGAGCTGCAACGCACCTACGACTGGGTGAAGAGCTGGGGCATGCTGGACGAGACCGAGTCGGCCCTGCAGCTGGTCAACATGAACGTGCAAGAGCGCGCACACGCGGCCGTCCAGTAAGGACGATCACGCGACCGAAAGGGAACGATGGCGTTCGACGACTCGCAGCAATCGCCGGTCGTCGGCGCCCCGGTTCTCCGCCTGGAGGACGCCCCCCTGGTGACCGGCGGCGGCCTGTTCGCGGCCGATGTCTCGTTTCCCGCGCAACTGCACATGCGCGTCGTGCGCTCGCCGGTCGCGCATGGACGGATCGTGGGCATCGACACCGCGGCGGCGCTGTCCGCGCCGCGCGTGGTGGCGGTCTGGACCATTGCCGACATCGCCGAGCTGCCGCCGATCGACTTCCGCGACGATCGGGTCGAGCCGCTCATTCCCTATCGGCAGCCGCTGCTCGCACGCGCGCGCGTGCGCTATGTCGGCGAGCCGGTCGCGGTCGTGTTCGCGGAGGATCCTTATCAAGCGGAGGACGCCGCCGAGATGGTCGCGCTCGAGATCGAGGCGCTCGCGCCCGTGCTCTCGACCGACGAAGCGCCCGGCGAGTTCGATACCGGCCTCTTGACCGAGCCGATGGTGATCGAGAAGGCCTATGGCGACATCGCTGGCGCGATGCGCGCCGCACACGCGGTGGTCGCGCTCGATCTCTCGATCGGACGCCATTCCGGCGTGCCGCTGGAGACCCGCGGCGCGATCGCGCGCTACGACGCCGAGCATGACGTGCTGGAGCTGCACGGCGCCGCCAAGGTGCCGCACCGCAACCGCGAGCAGATCGCCAAGATCCTGTCGCGGCCGCTTGCCTCCGTGCATCTGTTCGAGGGCCACGTCGGCGGCGGCTTCGGCGTGCGCGGCGAGCTCTATCCCGAGGACGTGCTGACCTGCCTCGGCGCGCTGCGGCTGCGCCGTCCCGTCAAGTGGATCGAGGACCGCCACGAGCATTTCATCGCCACCAATCATTCCCGCCAGCAGCGCCACAAGGTGCGCGCCGCGGTCGACGCCGATGGCCGCATCCTCGGCATCGAGGACGAGTTCTTCCACGACCAGGGCGCCTATGTGCGCACCCACGGCGCGCGCGTGGTCGACCTCACCGCCGGCATGCTGCCGGGGCCCTATCGCGTGCCGAACTATCGCGCGGCAGGCCATTATCGGCTCACCAACAAGACCCCGGCTGCGACCTATCGCTCGCCCGGCCGCTATGAAAGCACCTTCGTGCGCGAGCGCCTGATGGATGCGATCGCACAGCGGCTCGGCATCGACCCCATCGAGCTGCGCCGCCGCAACCTGATCGACACATCGGAGATGCCGTTCGAGCGGCCGCTGCACACGCTCGGCGACGAGGTCGTGCTCGATTCCGGCGACTATGCCGGGCTGCTCGCCAAGGTGCTGGCCCGTCTGGACTGGCCGACGCTCACCGCACGCCTTGCCGCGCGCCGCCGCGCCGGCGAGGCGGTCGGCGCCGGGCTTGCCATGTTCGTCGAAAAGAGCGGGCTTGGCCCGCGCGACGCAGTGCGCATCGCGGTCGAGCCGTCGGGCGACATCGAGCTTGTCACCGGGGGTTCCGCGCTCGGCCAGGGCTTCGAGACCGTGATGGCGCAGATCTGCGCCGACGCGCTCGGCGTCGACTATCGCCGCGTGCGCGTGGTGCACGGGCAGACCAATCGCATCGCGCAGGGCATCGGCGCGCACGCCACGCGGGCGACCGTGATGACCGGCTCGGCCACGCACAACGCAGCCTGCGCGCTGCGCGCGCTGGCGCTCCAAGAGGCTGCGCCGCTCCTGCAGACGCCGGCCGATGCACTGACGATCGTCAACGGTTATGTGCGGCGCAAGGGCGAGCCGGAGGGCCCCTCGCTCGCGCTCGGCGAATTGGCGCGCCGGCGCGATGGCGGTCTCACGACCGAAGGCGCCTTCACCACCGCGCATATGACCTACCCCTATGGCGTGCACATCGCGATCGTCGCCGTCGACCGCGACACCGGCGGCATCAAGGTCGAGCGCTATGCCATCGCGTACGATGTCGGCCGCGCCGTCAACCCCGCGCTGGTCGAGGGCCAGCTGGTCGGCGGCCTGGCGCAGGGCCTGGGCGGCGCATTGTCGGAAGAATTCGTCTACGACGACCGCGGCGAGCCGCTCTCGACCACGTTCGCCGACTATCTGGTGCTGACCGCCCACGAGGTGCCGGCGGTCGATGTGCTGATCACCGAGGACGCGCCCGCGCCGGGCAACCCGCTCGGCCTCAAGGGCGCCGGCGAAGGCGGCGTCAACGCGGTCGGCGCCGCCATCGCAGCCGCGATCGACGACGCCATCGGGCAACCGGGCGCGATCACCCGGCTGCCGGTGACGCCGGCGCGGCTGCGGGCGTTGCTCGGGAGGCGATCGTAGGGTGGGCAAAGGCGCGTCTTCGCGCCGTGCCCACCGTCTTGCATCACGACGATGCCGATGGAAAGTTGGTGGGCACGCTTCGCTTTGCCCACCCTGCAGTCGGCGCGTACAATGGGATTCCTACGGAGACCGTGCGATGGACGCAACCCTGATCGTGATCGACAGCGATGGCGAGCTGGCCCGCGCGCGCGCACTCGTCGACCGGCTGATAAGGTCGGACGATCCGGCCGACATCGCCAGGCTCGCAGCGCAGGCGCGACTGATTGCCGCTTATATTGCCGCTTATGAAGAGAGCAAATGGGCGCGCCGGCCACCGCGCACGGCCGAGATCATCCGTTACCTGATGGATCAGCACGGGCTTTCGCGCACAGCGCGGCGCCTCGGGGTTGTTTCAATCGTCGCGCTGGCGGCGCTCGTATTTCTGCCCGCGCTTGCCCTTGCCCAAGACCATCTGAAGCTCGCGGTCGGCGCCCCGGGCAACTGGGACACCTGCATTCCGGAGGTCGGCCAACGCGCCGGCATCTTCAAGAAGCACGGCCTCACGCTCGAGCTCCTCTATACCCAGGGCGGCGGCGAGACCATGCAGGCCGTCATCTCAGGGAGCGTGCAGATCGGCATCGCGGCCGGCACCGCCGCCGTGATGGGCGCCTTTGCGAAGGGCGCGCCGGTGCGCATCCTCGCCGCCGGCACGACCGGCGCCGGCGATCTCTACTGGTATGTGCCGACGGGCTCCCCGATCCAGAGCTTCAAGGACACGAATGGCAAGAGTATCGCCTATTCGACCACCGGCGCCTCCACCCACACGACCGCGCTCGCGCTGATCAAGCATTTCGGCGTCAGCGCGAAACCAGTCGCAACCGGCGCCGCGGCGGTGACGCTGACGCAAGCGATGTCGGGCCAGATCGACGTCGGCTGGGCCTCGCCACCGTTCGGCATCGCGCAACTCGACCAGGGCCAGATCCGGATCATCGCGCGCGGCAGCGACGCGCCCTCGACGCGACCAGACCGTGCGCGTCCACATCGCCAATGCCGCCGCGCTCGCGCAGCGCAAGGATGTGTTCGAGCGTTTCATGCGCGCCTATCGGGAGAGCTACGACTTTCTCTATTCCAATCCCGACGGCATCAAGCACTACGCGCAATATGGCAAGGTGAGCGAAACGCTCGCCGCTCGCATCCGCGACGAGTTTCTGCCCAGGCCAGCGCTGCAGCCCGATCGCGTGTCGGGCATCGATGCGATCACCGCGGACGCGATCACCTACAAGGTCCTGACCGCGCCGCTGACCGCCGGTGAGCTCGCTGCACTGATCCAGATTCCGCCGCCCGGCCAGTGAGTGCACCCGGGCCGACAGCGTGCAACAGACAAAACGGATGGAGGCTGCCTTGAGACGACCGATACACTGGATTGCGGTGGGCTTTGCGGCCGCGCTCGGCGCCACGGCCGCGCAGGCGCAGTCCTTTCCCAACAAGCCCGTGCGCCTCATCCTCCCCTACGCGCCGGGCGGCATCGTCGACTATGTCGGCCGCACGCTCGCGACCCACATGAGCGGCCCGCTCGGCCAGCAGGTGATCGCCGAGAACCGCCCCGGCGCCGGCGGCATCGCCGGCACCGACACGGTCGCGCGCTCCGCGCCCGACGGCTACACCATCGTGATCATGGATCCGGCGATCGTGATCAATCCGACGCTGCAGCCGAGCATGCCCTACGACCTGTTCAAGCAGATGCAGACCATCTCGATCGTGAGCTCCTCGCCGGAGGTGGTCGTGGTCGCGCCGCAGCTGCCGGTGAAGACCATCGCCGAGCTGACCGCCCATGCCAAGGCCAATCCCGGCAAGCTCAATTTTGCATCCGCCGGCATCGGCACGACGCCGCACCTCGCCGGCGAGCTGTACAAGCAGCGCACCGGCATCGACGCCGCGCACGTGCCCTATCGCAGCATCGGCCAGTCCTATCCGGACATGATGGCGAACAAGGTGCAGTTCGCATTCTCGAGCATCGCGGGCGCGCTTCCTTTCACGACCGACAACCGCGTGCGAGCGATCGCGACCACCGGCGCCAAACGCTCCCCGGTCTATCCCGACCTGCCCACGGTCGACGAAGCCGGCCTCAAGGGCTTCGAGGTCGACCTCTGGCTCGGCATCTTCGCGCCGGCCGGCGTTCCCGTTGACGCCGCGACCAAGCTCAACGGCGCCTTGCGCACGGCGTTGCAGAGCGCGGAGGTGAAGACCGCGCTCGCCAAGGTCGGCGTCGAGCCGCGCGGCACGACCGTTCAGGAGGGTGCCGAGATTCTCAAAGCCGAGTTCGAGAAGTGGAGGAAGGTGATCGTCGAGGGCAGGATCAAGCTGGAGAATTGAAGCAGGTCACGTGAACATCCGCGCCCCGAAGGACTTCTGGACCGGCATCATGTTCATCGCGTTCGCGGCGGTGGCGATGCTCGCCGCGCGCGGCTATTCGCTCGGCAGCGCGGGACGCATGGGCCCCGGCTATTTCCCGATGCTGCTTGGCGCCGCGCTTGGGCTCCTCGGCGTCATCCTGGTGGCGCGGTCGCTCGTGATCGAGGGCGAGACCATCGGCCGGCTGCGCCTCATGCCGCTGATCGTGATCGCGCTCGGCGTCTGCCTGTTCGGGATCGCGATCGAGCGGCTCGGGCTCCTGGTCGCGCTGATCGCGGCCACCGGCGTGACGGCCTTCGCCAGCCGGGACTCGCGACCGCTTGAAGTAGCCGCGCTCGCCCTCGTGCTCGCCGGGTTTGCGACGGCCGTCTTCGTCTACGCGCTGCGCCTGCCGCTGCCGCTCTGGCCGGCGCTCTAGGAGGCGCCCGGGTGGATGTCCTGTCCAACCTCGCGCTTGGCTTCGGTATCGCGCTCACGCTCGAGAACATCGCCTACTGCTTCGTGGGCGTTCTGCTCGGCACGCTGGTCGGCGTGCTGCCAGGCATCGGCCCCGTCACCACGGTCGCCATGCTGCTGCCGATCTCGTTCACGCTGCCGCCGGTCTCCGCCCTGATCCTGCTCGCCGGCATCTACTACGGCGCGCAGTACGGCGGCTCGACCACGGCGATCCTGGTCAACATTCCGGGCGAAGCGTCCTCGGTCGTCACCACCATCGACGGCCATCAGATGGCGCTGCAGGGACGCGCCGGCCCCGCGCTCGGGATCGCGGCAATCGGATCATTCTTTGCCGGCTGCGCAGCGACGCTTCTGATCGCGCTGGCGGCGCCGCCGCTCGCCGCGGTGGCGCTGCAGTTCGGCCCGGCCGAGTATTTCTCACTGATGGTGTGCGGGCTGATCGCAGCGGTCGTGCTGGCGCGCGGCTCGGTGGTCAAGGCAGTCGGCATGGTGATCCTCGGCCTGTTGCTCGGGCTCGCCGGCACCGACGTCAACTCGGGCATCCGGCGATTCGACTTCGGCTTCCAGGGCCTTGCCGACGGCATCGAATTCGTGGCGCTCTCGATGGCGATCTACGGCATCGCCGAGGTCGCCCATAATCTCGAACAGAAATCGGAGACTGCCGTCGTCGCGGGCGCGATCGGCCGGGTCTGGCCAACGTCCGCTGACATCCGCCACTGCCTGCCGGCGATCCTGCGCGGCACGGCGCTCGGCTCGCTCCTGGGGGTGTTGCCAGGGGGCGGCGCCCTGCTCGCGGCCTTTGGCGCCTATTCGCTGGAGAAGCGGATCGCCAAGCCGCCGCGCACGTTCGGGCATGGCGACATCCGCGGCGTGGCGGCGCCCGAGTCGGCCAACAACGCGGGCGCACAGACCTCGTTCATCCCGATGCTGACGCTCGGCCTGCCCTCGAACCCGACCATGGCGATGATGATCGGCGCCATGATGATCCACGGCATCGCGCCCGGCCCGCGCGTGATGACCGACCGGCCGGAGCTGTTCTGGGGCGTGGTCGCCTCGATGTGGATCGGCAACCTGATGCTGGTCGTCCTCAACCTGCCGCTGGTCGGAATCTGGGTGCGCTTCCTGCGCATCCCTTATCGCCTGCTGTTCCCGTCGATCGTGGTGTTCTGCTGCATCGGCACCTATACGATCAACAGCAACGTGTTCGATGTATTCGTGATGGCGTTCTTCGCGATCTTCGGCTACCTCTGCCTCAAGCTCGATTGCGAGCCGGCGCCATTGATCCTGGGCTTCGTGCTCGGGCCGATGATGGAAGAGAACCTGCGCCGGGCGCTGCTGATCTCGCGCGGCGACGCCAGCGTGTTCGTGAGCGAGCCGATCAGCCTCGCCTTCCTGATCGTGGCGGCGGCGCTGCTCGTCGTGGTGGCAGCGCCCGCGATCCGCGCCGCCCGCGAACGGGCCATGCGGGAGTAGCGCGGCCTACTTGAAGTATCTCAGGTCCGGAGGATTCTGGCCTTTCTTGGTGGGCATCAGATAGCCATCGAAGCTCACCATATAGTCCTCTTTTCCCACCCTGACGTGATTGTTTGTTTCGGGACAGTTCTCCTCATTCCAGGACGGATAGGGCTCCGGGCTGCGCCGCAAGTTCTTCATCACCGTCCACGGACGCGTGAGCGCGTTGTCGATGACGGTGACCTCGTTGTGGGCGACATTGGGATCGGTCTTGTCGATGAAAATCCGTTCCTTGACGATGGTCTGATTGTCCCGATGCAACGGCAGCCCGCTCGCGTCGAAGGCGCGCGGGCCGCGGAAACCGCGCGTCTCGACTTCGAGAACATCGAACCGGCCGTCGCCGTCAGTATCGACCCATTTGCCGATCGAGTAGCCGAGCAGCGTCGGTGTGATCGGGTCGGGCCAAGGCCGTCCGTCCGTGAAGATACGGCGATTGTCATAGATATGGTCGGCCAGAATGTGGGTCGTCTTCGGCGTCACCACGAATTCGATCTCGCCATAGAAATTGGTGACGCGCGGCATGCCCGGCGACCAGCAGCGGTAGGTCTGGTTGAACTCGCTCTGCCCGCCTTCGAGCGCGTCGGCCTCGAAGATCGCCTGATACTCGGGCGTCAGCGGAGCTTGCTGCCCTCGTCCAGGGGGCTTGCTGATGTCGAATCGCCCAGGACCGCCGATCGCACGCCATTGCCCGCTGAAATCCGGATAGAGCTTGTCATCCCAGGCTTGGCAGTCGACGACTGAAATACACAGTGCAGCCAGGAGCGCGATGGCACCGATCGATCCTCGATAACTCATGGTCGTCCCTCCCTTTGACATCCTTGACGGCGCATGGCCTGTTTTATTTCGGCCTGTTTATTTCGGCCCGCTCACGGCGTACGGCGGCCGACTTGTGAATAGGCTACACCCACACCGGCTCGGAAGGGTAGTGTCCCGACTGTGCCCGACCACCTGCCGAGGACATCTCCAGCGAGGACGGAATGGATTTTGAGCTGCCGGAAGAGCTGCGACTGCTGAAGGACAACCTGCGCAAGTTCGTCGATCGCGAATTGATCCCGCTCGAACGCGCGGTCGTCAACGACATCGCACAGCAGAAGGAGCTGCAGAAGCGGCTGCGCCCCAAGGTCGACGAGCTCGGCCTGTGGCAATACGACGTACCTGAGGAGTTCGGCGGGCTCGGGCTTGGCATGATGGCCAAAGTGATCGTCTGGAGCGAGGTGTCGCGCACGACCGCGCTGCCCGCCCGCCACTTGAGCCTGTTCGGCTTTCCGGTCAGCCCGATCCTCTACACCTTGGAAGGCGAGGCGCGCGAGCACTACCTCCTGCCGGTGATCCGCGGCGAGAAGACCAGCTGCTTCGCCCAGACCGAAGCCGATGCCGGCTCCGATCCGGCCGCCATGCGCACGACCGCGGTGCGCGACGGCGACCACTACGTGATCAACGGCGTGAAGCGCTTCATCACCGGCGCGGACGACGCCGACTTCGCCCAGGTGTTCGCGGTCACCGATCCGCAGAAGCGCTCGCGCGGCGGCATCACCGGATTCCTGGTCGACATGGATACGCCGGGCGTCAAGCTTGCGGCCTCCTACGATCTCATGGTCGACGACAAGCCCTGGGAGATCGTGTTCGACAACGTGAGGGTGCCGGCCTGGAAGCGCATCGGCAACGAAGGCGACGGTTTCAGGCAGGCGCAGTCGTGGATCAATTCGGGACGCATCCGGCACGGCGCGCGCAGCCTGGGCGTCATGGAGCGCTGCTTCGAGCTCGGCGCAGCCTATGCCAAGCAGCGCAAGACATTCGGCGCCCATCTGGTCGAGCGGCAATCGGTGCAATGGCCGCTGACCGAGATCTACATGGACGCCCACAAGCTCCGGTTGATGCTTTACCACGCCGCCTGGCGCTCCGACCGCGGCGAGGACTGCCGCGAGGAGGCCTTCATGGTGAAGATCTTCGGCGACGAGCGCTCGTTCTGGGCCGCCGACCGCTGCCTGCAGATCCATGGCGGCATGGGGCTGTCCAAGGAGCTGCCGATCGAGCGCTTTTTCCGCGACCAGCGCAGCATGATGATCACCGAGGG
>Ga0209797_10001661_pt1 | contig 11205 bp, 11 predicted proteins | sample DOMMetBare3Fresh_2_FD_187472 | JGI IMG/M metagenome (GOLD analysis project Ga0209797, IMG submission 187472) | Wetland sediment microbial communities from St. Louis River estuary, USA, under dissolved organic matter induced mercury methylation -... | ecosystem: Environmental > Aquatic >...
CGCGGCGAGTTCCTGATCGGCGCGGAGGTGGAGCCCTATCCCACGTACTCCAACAAGGGGACGTTCCCCTTCATCGAGTACGCCACCCGTCACGTGCTCGAGCTGTTCCCGCAGCTGCACGCCACGAAGATCCTGCGCCACTGGACCGGCCTCTGTGACATGAGCCCCGACTACAGCCCGATCATGGGCCTCACCGAGATCGACGGCTTCCTCGTCGATTGCGGCTGGGGCACGTACGGCTTCAAGGCCGCGCCCATCACCGGCGTCACGCTGGCCGAGCTGATCGCCACCGGCAAGACGCCGGCCTTGATCGAGCCGTTCAAGCTGGAGCGCTTCTACACTGACACGATGGTTTCCGAGCTCGCCGCCGCTGCGGTGAGCCACTGACGACGCGCCGAAAGGGTTGAAGAACATGTTGTCGAGCCTCGAGATCGCGCAGGCGGCGAAGCTGCGCCCCATCACCGACGTCGCCGCCGAGGCGGGCATCCAGCCCGACGAGCTCGAGCAGTACGGCCGCTACAAGGGCAAGGTCGACCTCTCCGTGATCGACCGGCTTGCCGACCGGCCGGACGGCAAGCTGATCAACGTCACCGCGATCACGCCGACCCCTGCGGGCGAGGGCAAGACGACCACCTCGGTCTCGCTTACCCAGGGCCTCGGCCTGCTCGGCCGCAAGCCGGTGCTCGCGCTGCGCGAGGCCTCGCTCGGCCCCGTCTTCGGCGTCAAGGGCGGCGCCGCGGGCGGCGGCCATGCGCAGGTCGTGCCGATGGAGGACCTCAACCTCCACTTCACCGGCGACCTGCATGCGATCACGGCGGCGAACAACCTGCTCAGCGCCATGATCGACGCGCACCTGCTGCACGGCAACAAGCTCGGGATCGACCCGATCACGATCTCGTGGCGCCGCTGCATGGACATGAACGACCGCTCCCTGCGCGACGTCGTGACAGGCCTCGGCGGCCGCGTCAACGGCTACCCGCGGCAGACCGGCTTCGACATCACGGCCGGCAGCGAGGTGATGGGCCTCGTCGCGGTCGCCCGCGACCTCGGCGACCTCCGCGCCCGGCTCGGCGCCATCACGATCGGCCAGACCTACGACGGCGCGCCCGTCACCGCCGAGCAGATCCAGGCCGCCGGCTCGATGGCCGTCCTGCTCAAGGACGCGCTCAAGCCCAACCTCGTGCAGACGCTCGAGGGGCAGCCCGCGTTCATCCATTGCGGCCCCTTCGCGAACATCGCCCACGGCAACAACTCGCTCGTCGCCGACCGCGTCGCGCTGAAGCTCGGCGACTACGTGATCACCGAGAGCGGGTTCGCCTCGGACATGGGCATGGAGAAGTTCTTCGACATCACCTGCCGCGTCGGCGACCTGCGGCCGAGCGCCGTCGTGCTCGTCGCCACGGTGAAGGCGCTCAAGCACCACGGCGGCAACATCGACGGCGGCCTGGCCGAGATCGAGTCGGGCGCCGCGAACATGGCACGGCACATCGGGATCGTCAACGGCTTCGGCCTGCAGGCGGTCGTGGGCGTGAACAAGTTCCCCACCGACACGGCCGAGGAGCTCGAGCTGGTGCGGAAGCTCGCCGTCGAGCACGGCGCCCACGCAGCCGAGATCAACACGGCGTTCGAGAACGGCGGTCAGGGGGCCCTCGCGCTCGCGGAGGCGGTCGTCGACGCGGCGGAGCAGCCGAACTCCTTCCAGTTCGCCTATCCGGAGGATGCCCCGATCGAGGAGAAGATTCGGGCGATCGTGCAGAAGGTGTACGGCGGCGACGACGTCCAGCTGCTCCCCGCCGCTCGCGAGAAGGCCGCGGCCTTCGAGCAGGCCGGCCTGGGGCGGCTGCCGATCTGCATGGCGAAGACGCACCTCTCGCTCTCCCACGACCCCGCTCTCAAGAACGCGCCCACCGGCTTCACCGTGACGGTGCGCGACCTGCGCCCCTACACCGGCGCGGGGTGGATCGTGGCGCTCTGCGGCGACATGCAGACGATGCCGGGCCTCGGTGCCAAGCCGGCCGCCTACGCCATCGACGTGGACGAGCACGGCAACATCGTCGGCTTGTTCTAACCGACACATACCGATCGGCCGGTGTGTGTTCTCTCCGGCCATATGCGCGGTCCCTTCCTTGACTCGGTGGGGCCGGTGCGGTTCGATCCTCTCTTCCTTGACTCGCAGGCAGCGGAGGAGGGCGCAAGCGTGGTTGATTTCGACAGCAGGCTCATAGACGTCCCGAAGGCGTCGGGCAGCCTCGCCCGGGAGACGAACTGGTGGGGTGCGTTCGTGATCGGCCTGGCGGGAACCGTCCTCATCATCGGCTTGATCGGATATGCGCTCGTGGCGCTCGGTGGCTTCGCCATCGTGCTCTTCGCCGTGATCACCGCGATCGGTGTGTTTCTCTGCTTCTGTCTCGCCGAGATGGCGGCCACCTGGCCTGAACGCGCGGGCGGGTTGCCGTCCTACGCCTTCGAGACGTTCAAGCCGCTGGGCAACAACTTCTCGCGGCACGTGGGCGGCCTCTCCTCGTGGGCGTACTGGCTCGGCTGGTTCACGGTGGCGCCGATCAACGCCTTCCTCGCGTCGCTCTACATCGTCGACCTCTTCAACATCGACTTCGGCGGCTCCTTCGGGCCGATCAGCTCGAAGTTCGGCAGTGTCGTCCCCGTCGACGTGTTCGTGGTCGGCGTGATCTTGCTGCTCGTCATGTTCATCCCGTGCTGGCTCGGCATCCGGCTGGGAGCGACGTTCGCCACCATCCTCGGTGTCTGCACGATCGTGCCACTCGTCCTGCTGTGCGTGCTCCCGCTCTTCAAGCCCGGCTCTCTGGACGGCTTCGGCAATCTCTCCCTGTCGCTCTCCTCCTCGCCGATCGGCACCAAGGGCAGCTGGCAGCTGATCCTGGGCTGGTCGTTCATCTACACCTGGACCGTGCTCGCGATGGAAGCCGCGGCGTGCTACATCGGCGAGTGCCGCGAGCCCGTCCGCGACGCGAAGATCGCGATCACGGCGGAGGGCCTCTTCGGCTTCTTCATCTACCTCACGCTGCCGATCATGGTCTTCTCCGTGCTCGGCACGACCGGGCTCGGCCAGCTCGCGACGGACAACGAGGGGTGGATCGGCGACGCCAACATCCTCTTCCAGGGCTACGTCGACAAGATCTTCGGCGTCAACGGCTTCTGGACGTGGGTGATCGGCCTGTCGCTGATCGCGGCGCTCAGCCTCTCGGTGCTGAACGCGATCATGGGCGCGTCCCGCGGCATGTACCAGAACTCGCACGACGGCATCCTCCCGAAGGCCTTCGGCTGGGCGAACAAGCACAAGGCGCCCTCGTTCTCGATGCTCGTCAGCCTGGTCTGCTCGATCGCCGTGCTCACGGTCGGCTCGCCGCTGCAGATCTACGTGTTCTCGAACATGGGGTACCTGTTCGCGCTCGCCGTCTCGCTGATCGGGTACGGGATCTTCCGGTCGATGCGCGAGGAGACGCCACGGGAGCTGAAGATGCCGCGCGCCTTCGGGCCGCTCGGGCTGATCGTCGGCGTCCTCGGGCTGCTGCTGTGGGCGATCGGCGGCTACTACGCGGCCGACTACGCCGTCGGGCCCGGTTACCGCTGGCTGTACTGGATCGGGCTGCTGCTCCTCGTTCTCTACTTCCCGCTCTACTGGTGGAGGACGCTCGAGGACAAGGCCGCCGCCGGGAAGACGCCCGAGCCGGCGATCGAGACCAGCACCGGAGGGCCTGCCTAGCGGTGCCGTTCCACCGTCGCCGCTTCGACGTCCAACCCACCACCCCGTGCGAGGTCATGCTCGCCTCGGACGGGCGCCAGGACTACTCCCAGGGGGCGGTCGCGCGCGCGGCCGCCCTCGCCCCGGCGGGGCCCGTCGCGGTCGTCGCGATCGCCAAGATCTACGGCTCCTCGTTCGGTCTGCCGCATCCCGGGCTGCTGCCGACCAAGGCCGAGCTGGCGGAGCGCCGCGGCTGGGTGAACGAGGCGATCCGCAACCTGGAAGCTGCGGGTGCCTCCGCCGACGGTCAGGTGGCAGCGACGCGAAGAGCGGCCAAGAAGCTCGCGTCTGTCGCGCGGGCGCGCGGGGCTCGCGTCGTCGTGATCGACGAGACGCCGGTTGCGAAGGGCGTGCGACGTCTGATCGAAGGCGATGTAGGAACCGAGTTACGCCGCGCGCTGCGGCGGGAAGGGATCGAGGTCGAGGTGATCCCGCGCGGAGGGGCCTCGCAGGGCTGAGCTCGAGAGCTGATCCCGCGAGACCTGCCGGCGGTGGACTAGTTGTCCCTTGTCGGCGTCGGCAGGGGGCCGACGCCGCGCGAGTAGCGATACTCGGTGTCGGTCTCTGTCGCTCGGGCGCCCATCGCCGCGACGATGAGCTTGGCAAGCTTGGTCATGCGCTCCTCCTGTTCGGCTGCTTGTGTGAGGGTTCGATTCCATCTATAAAGCAAAACGGAGGAATGACCACCTGTCTTGAAGCAATGCTTTACAGGCAAGGGGCCTGGTGAGCGTCGAACGGAGCACCGCCACGACGGGCATCGAGGAGCTCGACCGAGCTCTCGGCGGGCTGTACTGGGGCGACAACGTCGTCCTCGACGCGGAGAGCAAAGCTGCGGTCGAGCCGTTCTACCGCGCCGCGACGGAAGCGGCGCTGTACGACACGATCACCTTCGTGACTCTCGCCCGGGAGCCCGAGGAGCTGGAAGCGAGCTTTCCCGGCGCCGCGGTGCTCGACGCTCGCGCGGCTACTCCCATCGCCCAGGCGCGTCCGCTGCTCGAGTCAGTGGCACGCATCTGTGCCGAGCCCGGCCGGCACCTCGTGCTGTTCGACTCGCTCGAGACGATGAGCGAACGGTGGGGCAGGGAAACGGCAGGCGTCTTCTTCTCTCGCGGCTGCCCGCTCCTGCTCGGGCTCGGCGCCATCGCCTACTGGTCGCTCACGGCCGCCAGGCACTCGCCCGTCCTGCGGCGGGAGATCGAGGGGATCACGCAATGCGTCCTCGTCCTCGGTGACGACACACTGCGGATCGCCAAGGCCGAGGGCCGGCCGCCGGGTGTCGAGGGGAGCGTCTTCCGCTACCGGCTCGGCGACGACGGCCTGCCCGCACTCGAGGCGGCTTCGACGGCCGCACGCCTCGGTGCGGCGCTGCGCGCGCTCCGGAGCTCCCGTCGCCTCAGCCAGGGCGAGCTTGCCCGGCTCGCCGGGGTCTCGTCGAGCGCCATCTCGCAGGCTGAGCGCGGACGCCGAGGGCTCTCGCTCGACACGCTGCTCGATCTCACCGGGAAGCTCAACATCTCCCTCGACGAGCTGCTGCGCGGCGAGGTGGCGCCGGGATACCGCCTGGCGCGACGCGACGACCCGCGCCACGCCGAGAGCGACCGGCCGGTGGCGCTCCTCGACGACCCGAGAGCGGGCCTGCGCGCATATCTCGTCCGGCTCTCACCGGGCGGGACTGCGGCACCGGAGTTCGTGCACAAAGGCGTCGAGCTGGTCACGGTCGCGACGGGCCTCGTGCAGGTTCAGCTCGCCACGGGGCGCCCCGTCCTACGGCCGGGCGAGGCGCTGATCGCCGACCAGAGCGGCGTCGAGGGATGGCGCAACCTCACCGACCGCGAGGCGGTCGCGTTCTGGATCCTCCACGACGAGCCTCGCTACGGCGCTCAGCTCCACGGATAGGGCGAGTTCGAGACCGGGTGCAGGTCGCCCGTGGCGAAGCGCTCGAAGCGGAACGGGTAGAGCAGGCTCGAGTGCTCGCCCTGCAGCACCTTCGCCACCTCGCGGCCGACGCCGATCATCTTGTAGCCGTGGTTCGAGTCGAGGATCGCGTACACGTTGGGCTTGAGGTAGTCGAAGACCGGGAAGTTGTCCGCCGTGAACGAGCCCACGCCGCCCGAGCGGGCCTGCTTGTAGAGCGGGCGGCAACCCTGGAAGCGGCTCATCGCGTGTGACAGCGCCGCGCACCACATGTCGGGGAACGTCGGGTCGACGTCGGTGGTGGAGGGGTACGGGTCGAGCTGCACGTCGCCGTCGACGGTGAGCGGCGAGGCGCCGCCCTGGACGCCGTGGCGGTCGCGCTTGTAGTAGATGCCCCACAGCTCGTCCGTGACCAGGTCTCCGTCGTCGGTGTAGAGCGGCGCGTCGGTGTCGAGGTGGATCACCGGCGGGGCGCTGCCCTCGGCGGTCGCGAACATGAGCGGGTCGACGGTGATCTCGCCTTCCTGCAGGTTCCAGTACGTCCACATGCGCACGTCGTGCTGCACGTCGCCGGCGGGCGTGCGCACGTCGATCGTGTCGGGCAGCCCCAGCATCCGCCAGAACTGCTGCGCCCACGGCCCCGGCGCGATCACGACCTGCTCGCCCACCGCGATCCGGCCCTTGCCGGTCTCGACGGCGGTGACGGTGTCATCGGCGCCGACCTCGAAGCCCGTCACCTCGGTGTAGGAGTGGATCTGGACTCCCTCGGCGACGCACTTGTCACGAAGCCCCATCACTGACTCGACGTTGAAGGCGAAGCCGCCCTGGTGCTCGTGGAGGCAGACGGTCACGCCACGGGCCCGCCAGTCGGGGAAGAGCCCCTTCATGTGCGCGTCCACCTCCGCCTCGCCGACGATCAGCTCGGAGCGGTAGCCGATGCGCTCCTGCCGCTCGAACACGGCCACCAGGTCGCTCTCCTGCACCCTGGGGCCGAGCGCGATGTAGCCGACGCCGTTGTAGTGGTAGGCCTCGGGGTCGGACTCCCACACCTCCACGCACGCCTGCATCAGCTCGCTCATGGCGGGCTGGAAGTAGTTGTTGCGGACGACGCCGCAGGCGATGCCGGTGGCTCCGGCGCCCGGGGTCGCCTTCTCGAGCACGACGACGTCTGCGCCCGAGCCGGTGCCGCGCGCCCGCAGCTCCTTGGCGAGGTGGTACGCCGTGGACAGGCCGTGGATGCCGGCGCCGATGACGACGTAGCGGGCGGATGCGGGAAGCGTCATGGTAAATTGCCTCCTGGGCAATCGTGTGTCAAAATGATGGCCCCTACCGTACCATGGCCCGCACCGGATCTCCAGCCACGCGCCACGTCGCCGCCGTCGAGCGGGCGGTGGCCGTGCTCGACGCGCTCGCAGAAGTGGGCGAGCTCGGCACGAACGAGGTGGCGCGCCGCACCGGGCTGAACGCGAGCACTGCCTCCCGGCAGCTTGCGACGCTGGTGGCGGCCGGGCTCGTTGCCCACGTCGCGGAGACGGGCCGCTACCGGCTCGGGCCGCGCCTCGTCGAGCTCGGGAACGCGGCCCTGGCGGGGCTCGACGTGCGGGCGATCGCCCGACCGCACCTCCGCGCCCTCGCCGCGGCGACGGGAGAGACGGCGACGCTCTCGGTGCCGGGCGAGCCCGACGCGATCACGGTCGACTTCGTGCAGAGCGCGGCATCGGTGCAGAGCGTCGCCCGGCTCGGACGCCCGAGCGTCGCGCATGCGACCGCGGCCGGGAAGGTCGTGCTGGCCTTCGGCGAGGTCTCGCTGCCCTCCGGGCCACTGCGCCGCTTCACCGGCGCCACGATCACCAACACCGCCGATCTCGCTGCCGAGATCACGGCGGTACGCCGGCGAGGCTTCGCACAGGCGCTCGGGGAGCGCGAGGAGGACCTCAACGCCGTCGCCGCCCCGGTGTGGGGCGTCCGCGGCGAGCTCCTGGCCGTGCTCGGCGTGCAGGGCCCGGCAGCGCGGTTCGCGGCACCGGCGATCGAGCGCGCCCTGCGGGAGCTCCGCGACCACGCGGTTGCAGTCTCCAGCGCGCTCGGAGGAGGCCTCGCCCGGGCGTCCGCGGAAGAGTAGGATCGCCCCATGGCAGCGGTCGAGGCCCACATGTCAGGCGATCTCGTCACGGTCGGCCCGGACGAGCTGCTCGTGGCGGCGGCCGGCCGGATGGCGGAGCGCCGCGTGGGCGCTGCGCTCGTGCTCGACGGTGAGCGACTGACGGGGATCCTGACCGAGCGCGACGTGCTGAACGCAGTCGCGGCGGGCGGCGTCGAGAGCGCCGTCGTGTCCGGCTGGATGACCCACGGCCCCGAGACGATCGAGCCCGGCGACACGACCGACCACGCGGCGGTGCTGATGATCCACGGCGGCTTCCGGCACCTGCCCGTCGTCGACGGCGGGCGGCCCGTCGGGATCCTCTCGATCCGCGATCTCGTCCGGATCGCGCTGGACGACAGCGCCCCCCGCGGCGCGTAGCGGGGCGTCTCACAACGTTCGATTGGGATCGTACGTTGTGAGACGCCCCACTCGATGCTTGTTGCACGCTGGCCAGCTGCTGCGCAGCTGACCAGCGTGATCCTGAAGGGGCGCGCTGCGCGCGCCTGGGCACTACACCGTCAACAACACGATGCCGCACGCGACGAGCACGGCGCCCGCCAGGCGGCCGGGCCCCACCCGCTCGCGCAGAACCGGTGCGGCGAGTGCGGTCGCGATCACGACACTCGTCTCGCGCACGGCTGCGACCGGGGCGGCCGGGGCCCGGGCCAGCGCTGCCAGCACGAGCGCGTAGGCACCGAACGAGGCCAGTCCGGCGAGGATCGCCGGCGCCCCGAGCTCCACCCGCACCCGCCGGCGCCCCCTCACGGCGAGCACGGCTGCCGCGTAGCCGAGCGTGGCCGGCACCATGCTCAGCTCCAGGTAGGTGATCGGCCCCGCGTAGCGGATGCCGTGCTTGTCGAGCAGCGTGTAGGAGGCAATGCACACGGCGATCCCGAGCGCGAAGAAGAGGGCATCGGGCCGGGCCGGGCGGCGCAGCCCGCGAACGAGCAGGACGCCCGCGGCGACGAGGACGACGCCGGCGACCTGCCCGCCCGAGGTCGCCTCCCCGAGCGCGGCCCCGCCGACGAGCAGCACGAGCACGGGCGCGAGGCCGCGGGAGAGGGGGTACACGAACGAGAGCTCGGCCTTCCGGTAGGCGGTGGCCAGCAGGGCGAAGTAGACGAGCTGCAGCACCGAGGTGACCGCGATGAACGGCCACGCACGGCTGTCCAGGCGCCACGTCAGCGCCGTCACGGGCGCGAAGGCGACGACGGCCGCGATCAGAGCGACCACGGTGGCGCTCTCCGGATCGCGCGAGCGGGCGATCAGCAGGTTCCAGAACGCGTGCAGGAACGCCGCAGCGAGGGCGAACGAGAGCGCCGGGAGCGGCATCGTCGGGCAAGAGTAGGCTTCCGATCCGGATGACCACCTGTGGAGCTCTGATCTTCGACTTCAACGGCACGCTCTCCCACGACGAGCCGATCCTGTGCGCCACCTACCAGGCCATCTTCGCCGAGCACGGACGGCCGCTCGCGGAAGCCGAGTACTACGAGCAGCTGGCCGGCAATACCGAGGAGGCGATCATCTCCACCTGGCTGGGCGTCGACGGTGCCGAGCTCGACGAGCTGATCGCCGAGCGCATCCGGCGCTACGTGGCGGCAGCGGCCGACGGCGCCACCGTCGAGCAGCCGATCCGGGAAGCAGTCCGCTACGCGGCGCAACGGGTGCCGATCGCGGTATGCTCCGGCGCCTTCCGGGCGGAGATCGCACCGGTGCTCGAGGGCGCCGGGATCGCCTCCCTCTTCGCGGCAGTCGTCACCGCCGACGACGTCGCTCACGGCAAGCCGCACCCGGAGGGCTACCTGCGCGCCGTCACCCTGCTCGGCGAGGGCCTCGACCCCGCAGGCGTCGTCGCCTTCGAGGACACCGAGGCGGGAGTGGCCTCCGCCAAGGACGCGGGCCTCAGATGCCTCGCGGTGCGGGGCACGCTGCCCGACCGGCGGCTCGCCCGCGCCGACGAGCTCGTCGACCGCATCGACCTCACCCTCGTGCAGAGCCTCGTCGGCTGAGCCAAGCGGGCACCGTGGTTCTGGCCGTCGATCAGCGCAGGGACGACCTGCACCGCAGGCGGGTGAGCCCGTGACCTGGGTGATCGCCCACCGAGGTGCCTCGGCCGACGAGCGGGAGAACACGCTGCCTGCCTTCGAGCGCGCGATCGAGGCCGGCGCCGACTACGTCGAGCTCGACGTGCAGGTGTCCGCCGACGGCGCTCTCGTCGTGTTCCACGATCTCGACCTCGACCGGCTCACCCCACTGCGTGGGCCTCTCCGTCGCCGTGCGCTCGTCGAGCTCCGCGAGGTCGGGATCCCGACGCTCGAGGAGGTGGTGGAGCTGGCGCGCGGCCGGGTCACCGTGATGGCCGAGTTGAAGAGCGCCCACCTGTACCGCAGGCACGACCTCGTCGGGCGCACACTCGCGCTCCTCGGCCCAGACGACGTGGTGGTCTCGTTCGAGCGCCGCTGCCTGCTGGAGGCGCTGGAGCTACGGCCGTCGCTCCGGGTCCTGCAGCACGTCGGCTACGGCGTCTCGATTCGCGCCGCCGCCGCGTACGCGTGGGCGGTCGGCTTCCACAACCCGCGCGTCACCGCTCGCGGGATCGCGCGTGCCCGGGCGCTCGGACTGGAGACCACGGTCTACACGGTCAACGACGCCGACCGCATGCGCCGGCTGGCGGCGCTCGGCGTGAGCGGCATCTTCAGCGACCGCCCGGCGTTGCTGCGCGAGACGCTGAGCTCGCCTCGAGGCTGAGCAGCTTGGCGCTCGCGGCCGGGAAGCTGACCTGGACGTGCGAGCCGACGGGTAGTGCCGCCGCCCGCTCCCCCGAGATGTCCGCGGTCCACTCGCTCCGGCCTGCGAGGACTCGCAGCCGCGTGACGGAGCCGAGGAAGGTGTGCGAGACGACCTCTCCCGCGAGCGCGCCGTCGGCCGTCCCTGCCGCCTCCACGGACACGATCTCCGGACGAACGAGCACCATCACGCGCTCACCCCGCGTCCGGCCGCGGGCGGCGTCGACCGGCAGGTGCACTCCGTCGTAGTCGACGGCGCCGGCGTCCGGGTCAGACACCGTCGACTCGACCCGGTTCATGGTGCCGACGAACTCGGCCACGAAGGGAGTCGCCGGCGCGCCGTAGATCTCGGCGGGCGTGCCGATCTGCTCGATTCGGCCCTGCGAGAGGACGGCGACCCGGTCCGAGATGGAGAGCGCCTCTTCCTGGTCGTGCGTGACGTAGATGGTCGTGATCCCCAGCCGTGTCTGGATCCGCCTGATCTCCTCGCGCAGCTGCACCCTCACCTTCGCGTCGAGCGCCGAGAGCGGCTCGTCGAGGAGGAGCAGGCGCGGCTCGATCGCCAGCGCGCGAGCGAGCGC
>Ga0209797_10001662_pt1 | contig 11203 bp, 8 predicted proteins | sample DOMMetBare3Fresh_2_FD_187472 | JGI IMG/M metagenome (GOLD analysis project Ga0209797, IMG submission 187472) | Wetland sediment microbial communities from St. Louis River estuary, USA, under dissolved organic matter induced mercury methylation -... | ecosystem: Environmental > Aquatic >...
GGATGGGCAGCGAAAAGAAAAACAGCGTGCGCGGAATCGAGCCGGTCGTGAGACCGGAGGGCGAGGTTTTCATTCAGCAGGGCTTTTCACGGTGTCGACCCAGATGGGATTGGTGTAGGCCTTTTTGCCCTTGCTGTCCTCGACCCGGAGCGAATACCAGCGCGCGGCGCCGGCAGCCAGCGGAAAATCGACGCGGATTTCGTTAGCCCCCGGGCCGGCGAAAGATTCGGTCTTCACGACCGCACCGTCACCGATCAATTCGACTTTGCGGATGCCGGCAACGGATTTCAGATCAAACCCGAGCGTGAATGGCGCACCGGCCGTCAGCTTCAGCGTGTCGCCGAACATCACCGACGGAAAAATCAGCGGGCCGAAGCTCGCATAGGCATGCCCTTCCTTGAGCGCGCGGGCAAATCCGGCCGCGGTCGGCGCGCCATCGAGATGCGCAAACATGCGTGCGGACCCGGATACTTCGTTCCAGACATCGTGTGTGTCCGATCCCGCCGTCAGGTAGTAGCGATGACCGGCATTCCAGAAGCGCGACAGCTGACTCAGCACCTTCTCGTCGTGCTCGGGTTCGGATGCATTGATCTCCAGCAGGTCAAAGCCGGCGCTGAACCCGCCCGGCGCGACGCCGCCCGCGAGGCTCATCATGTAGCCATCGGGCAGGTAGGGATGATTCGACTGGATGATGATGGCGCCGAGGCGGCGCGCATCCTGAAACAGCTCCGCAACCGTCGCCTTGCCGGTATCGACGCCGAGCTTGCCACCTAACACCAGTGGATAGGCGTTGAAATGCCCCCAGGATGCGGACAACTCGACGCCGGGAATGAACGCCATGCCGCGCTGCTGCGCGATCCGCTGCAGCGCGCGGTGGTTGACGGTCGAATCGTGATCGGTGACGACCAGCAGGTCGAGCCCGGCTGCCAGCTGCGAACGCGCGAGATCGGCGGGCGGCGTGACCGCTTCGGCCTGATCGGCGTGGTGGTGCAGGTCCGCTGCATACCAACCCTGCGCGCGCGGATCGAACTGCACCGGCAGGACCACGGACGCCGCCTGGGTTCCGCCCGGCGCGACATCCAGCGCAAGCTCGCGGCTCGCGCCCAGAAATCCGCCGCCGTAAGAAACCTGGAACCGGTAGCGCCCGGCCGCGATCGGCACGTCGACGCGACCCCTGCGGTCGAGTTCGGTGAAAAAGGCTTTTCTGCCGAGAAATTGCACCAGCGGCTTCTGCCCTTCGACGATCGCGATGCGCGCATCCAGCGGCCGCCCATCGCTTGCGCGGCTGACATTGAACGCAATTCTTCCGGGGCCCTCGAGATCGCGAAAGTCGTGGACCGCGCTTGCGCCCGCAGCAACGGTCACCGCGACTTTCGCGGTCTGCGAGGAATTCTTCGCCGTTGCATACAGCGCATAGTCGCCCGCCGGGAGCGTCAGCTCGTAGCTGCCGTTCTGGCCTAACACCCAGCCATAGGCATGGCCCTGCTTCTCGATCACGATCACGGGCTGCGCGATCTTCGCGCCGCCGCGGCCGGTCACGACGCCACGCACCACGCCCGCGGGCAGCTGCCGGCGCGCGATCTCCGCCTTGATGACCGGGCCAAGGTCGCCGCTCGGCCCCACCTGCAGCCAGCCCGTGAAGCTGCGGCTGGCGCCGGGCTGCAGGTCGTGGCGCAGATACAGGTCCTGCGAGGCGTAGGCGATGTGGTCGAACCCGGCGGAATGCAGCGCGATGGTCCAGTCCTCGTCGTAAGCCACGACGCGCTCCGCCAGCGCGCCCACGACCTTGCCCTTCTCCTGGCCCGCGAGGCCCGGCAGACCGAAGAAGTAGCCGCCCTTGCCCCACAGCGTCAGGCCCGACAACAGGTCCGTCAGCGCGGCGTCGCCGCCGTTTTTCATCGTGGTCACGATCTCGACGTGATCGGAGTTCGCCTCGAGCGTATAGAGCGTGGTGATCGTGACCTTGCCCCAGTCGCGCTCGGCGCGCACCACCGCCCGCGCCGGATCGCGCTCGACAATCGTCACACGCTCGTAGGTGTTAGGCCATGCGGACCAGTTGTTAGGTATGAAGTCGGCGAAGACCGCCTGGTCGCGCCCGATCCTGCCGCCGCGCACCGGCGCCACATCGATGATCGCGCCGCGCGGCACGCCATAGGGCACCACCGACTCGACCGCAATTGCGATCGCGAGCTTTTCATTGACCAGCGTGATGTCGCCGGCCGCGCGCGCATCGCCGCGCTCGATCGGCGTCGGTCCGGTGATGACCTGCACGGCGGCCTGGGCGATGCCGCAAGGCGCCAGGACCAGCACGGCCAGGAGCATTGACCCCGCCGGGGTCCGGAAATTCCGCAGTTTCATGGGATTCGCTGCTCCTTCAGCCATCGGCATCTCGCGCGCATCGTCAGCCGCGGCGCGCGGCAAAAAATTCCGCCAGCAGCGCGCCGCATTCGTCGGCCAGCACGCCACCAAACACATCGACCCGGTGATTGAGCGCCGGCAGGCCGAAGACGTCGGTCATGCTGCCCGCGGCGCCCGCCTTGCGATCCCAGGCGCCGAACACCACGCGCCGCACCCGGGCATGCACCAGAGCCGCGGCGCACATGATACAGGGCTCCAGCGTCACGTAGAGCGTGGTGTCGGTCAGACGGTAGGTTTGCAGCGCCTTGCCCGCAGCGCGGAGCACCCGCATCTCGGCGTGCGCGGTCGGATCGCAGTCGCCGATCGGACTGTTAGCTCCGCGGGCGACGATCTGGCCGTCGCGGACCAGGACCGCGCCAACCGGCACTTCGCCGGCGAGCGCCGTCAGGCGCGCCAAGCCGATGGCTTCGCGCATGAAGTCGGTGTCGGATAACATTGGCATCCCGGCATTTTGCCCGATTCGACCCCGGCGCGCAGGGCGCTATCCAGGCTGTTAGGCCCGATGTAGGATGAAACCGATGAGACCCCAGCTACGCGTCGTTCCCGAGCACCTGGTAACGCCGATCCTCGATGAAGCCAAGCGCATCCTGGCCGAGATCGGCGTCGAGGTCCGTGGCGCGCGCCTGCGCCAGCGCCTGCTCGACCATGGCCTCAAGATGGCGCGCACCGCCGATGAGGCCGAGCGCGTGCTGTTTCCGCCCGAGGTGATCGACCGCGCGATCGCAACGACGCCGAAATCGTTCGCGCTCTACGACCGCGACGGCAAGCCGTACACCGAGCTCGGCGGCGACAAGGTGCATTTCGTGCCGGGATCCAGCGGCCTGCAGATCCTCGATCATCGCAGCAGCGAGACGCGCCAGTCCAAGACCCGCGATTTCATCGAATACGTGCGCCTGGCCGACGGCCTCAAGCATCTGGGCTATCTCGCGACCGCATTTTCCACCAACGACATCGAACCTCAGGTATCGGATGCGTGGCGGCTCTATCTGGTGATGACCAATTCGCTCAAACCCGTGGTCTCGGGCGCGTTCACCGAAGAGGGCGTGCCGCGCATGGCGCAGATGATGCAGCTGTTCCGCCGCGACCGGGCCGATCTCATTGCCCGGCCGATGTCGATCTTCACGGTGACAGCCACCGGCTCGTACCGCTTCAGCGAGGATTCGTGCCAGAACCTCATGGACTGCGCCGAGTTCGGCATCCCGGTCGAAATCGTGCCGGTGACACTGATGGGGCTGATCGCGCCGGTGACGCTGGTCGGCGCCACCGTCATGCATGTCGCCGATGTACTCGCGGGCCTGACCATGGCGCAGATCGTCAAGCCCGGCACGCCGATTCTGTTCGGCGGCGCCCCGGCCACCTTCCACATGAAGACCTCGATGTCGCCGATGGCGGCGATCGAGACCCAGCACCTGAACGTCGCCTACGTGGAAATCGCCAAGCACCTGCGACTGCCGACGCAGGGGTACATGGCGCTCGGCGAGGGCAAATTTCTCGATGCGCAGGCCGGCGCCGAGACCTTTGGCAGCGCACTGCTGGCCGCGATCGCCGGCGTCAATTCCGTGTCGGGACCCGGCATGCTGGACTACGTGCTGACCTTCAGCCTGGAAAAACTGGTGTTCGATGACGAGCTCTGCGGCCAGGCGCTGCACTTCTGCCGCGACTTCAAGGTGATGGACGATCTGCCGACCGTGGACCTGGTGCGGCACCTGCTGAAAGAGAAACACCTGCTGACGGCGGAGCACACGCTCAAGCACTGGCCGCAGGAATTGTACCTCCCGGGCATGGTGATCGACCGCATCAACCGCGAGATCTGGCAGATGGGCGGCAGCATGACGCTCGACCAGCGCGTCAAGGAAGAAGTCGAGCGCCTGCTCGGTGACTATGTATCGCCGCCGACGGATCCGCGGCTCGACGCGGAAATGCTGCGGCTGATCCGGGCCGGCATGACCAGCGACTCGCCCTTGCCCGAGATCCTGCCGCCGGTGTTGCAGCCAGCTAACAGCCCGAGAGCCGCGCGCGCCGCACGCCCGTCGCACCGGCCGCGCCGCGGCGTTTAGTTCACCAGCACATAGGACTTGCGGATGCTCGCCGGGCTGCCAATCTGCTTGACGAGAAAATCCGCGACGTCGGCACGCGCGATGATGCCGTTGCGCCATTGCGATTTCTGATCCAGCGCCTGGTAGCGCCCGGTGCGCGCGCCGCTGGTCAGCACACCAGGCCGCGCGATGGTCCAGTCCAGCGAACTGTCCTTGATCAGTTGTTCCTGGATACTCTTGTCCGCGTACGCGCGGCCAAACACCGCGTTGAATGGCAGCCGCTGCAGCACGCTGATACTGGCCTCGCTGTCGCCCGCGCCGAATCCCGTCAGGCAGATCAGGCGCTTGACGCCTTGAGCCACCATCGCGGGAACTAACACCCGGGTCGCATCGGAAAACAGATGCACGGGCCCGAACAATGCCGCGAAACTCACGCCGAGTGTCTGGATCACGACGTCCACGCCTTTCAGGGCCGCTTCCACATCCTGGCGGACCAGCGCGTCGCCACGCACTTTCTCCAGCTTTGGATGAGTAACGCTGATGCTGTTGGCCGAGCGCGCCAGCGCGCGCACCTCGTGGCCGGCCTCGAGTGCGGTGCGGACGGTCTCCAGCCCGATACCCTTACTCGCCCCGATGATTAATACCCGCGCCATGATCAACCTCCATTTGCTGTCAAAACCGGCATCCTGCCCGGCATATTGTGACCGAAGTCCGGATTTTTATCTGCTGCGGCGCCCAAGGTAGCTGCCTCGCCGGTTCGTCTGCGGCCAATGTTATTCGCTGCCCAGGCATTCGCAGGATGCAAACCGCCAACCATGCGGGACCTTCTCGACAAATTTCGCACATGGACGCCGCTGACGGATGAGGAGCAGCGCCTCAGCTACCTGGCGCACCACGATCAGCTAACAAACCTGCCGAACCGCCATCACCTGACGGCGATGCTGCCCGAGGCGCTGGCGGACGCCAGCGCCAAAGGCGAAATGCTCGCCATCATGTGCGCGCCCCCTGCGGGTCGATGTGGTCGCCGAAGGCATCGAGGGATAGCCGCAGCTGCCACAGGACTGCCATCAGTTCCTGAAGAGCTCGGTCCCGGGTGACACGGCGGAAGTCGACCTCATGGCCGACCTGGTGACAGACTCCGGATCGCACACGGTGCCCGCAGCTCTGCGCTCCCAGCGCTAGCCAGCCAGGCATTCATCGGTTGGCCAATCAGCGGTCCCCGGGGCATGACCTCGCATGGCCGGCGCCAGGTCGTCATACCATTCGCCGGCAATAATCTGACCAAGGGGATATCAAATGCTGCGCGCACTCTCGATCACAGTGGCTGTTCTTGGGCTGGCAGCCCAGCAGGCGTCGGCCGCACCCGTGGCCCAGGAATCGGCGGACACCTATGTGGTGGCCGGCAAAGACCGGGCCGCAACGCCGATGGCGGCCTGGCAAAAGAAAGGCGCGGTCCTGACCGCAGCCGGAGCCGACGCGGTCAAGAAAGCGCCGCGCAAGGCCGTGCGCTACGAGGCGAAAATCGTCGCGTGGCCGACGGCCACGGTCAAAGTGCTGACGTTCCGCAAAGCTAACGGCGGCGTGCTGCATCCGATTACCGACGAAACCCTGGTTTACGTGCTGGAAGGCAGTGCCCAGGCGACCGTCAACGGCAAGCCCGTGGTGCTGGCAACGGGCGATGTCGCCAGCCTGCCCTCCGGCTCACTGACCAACCCCGGTGCGCCGGTCGATGCCGTCGTCGTCGCCTGGACTGCCGCCAGCCTGACACCCGGCGCGACGCCCGCAGTCGTCACGGCGCAGAGCTTGACGCCGCAGGCCGCCGGCCAGCTCACCATTCGCCGCTACGAATTTCCGGGCAACTCGGTCCGTGCCGTCGGTCTTGCCAAGGGCATGAAGACCTCGCCTAACAGCGCGAAAACGGATTCGCTGATCTACGTGACGCGCGGCCCGATGAAATTCACCGAGAACGGCCAGGAATTCACCGTGACCGCCGGCGATTTCCTGCGCGAAGTGGCGGGCGTGCAGCACAACTGGGACGTGACCGAGGAATCGGGATTCGTCACCACCAGCGCATTGCCGCTGGGAGCCGGGCCGATCGATCCGTCCAAGGCCACCGACCGGCCCAAATAGCCGGGACGCTACCGCACTACGTCGAGACCGGCTCGGGACGCGGTTCGAGGCCGCGCATCAGCGGTTTACGCAGCAGCAGAATGATCGCCGCGCCGCAGATCGCAATGGCCGCGTCCATCGCCCAGAACGTCGACGGATGCATTTTGTCGTACGAGGCGCCCACCCAGCCCATCAGCGTGTGACCGATGAAGGGCGAGAGGAACGCCACGCCCATCAGGGTCGATGTAACCGCGCGCGGCGCGGCCTGGCTGACCAGCGAGAGCATGGTCGGCCAGTAATACATCCACGCCAGCCCCATCAGCAGATAGCCGCCCAGGGCCCAGCCGATCCCGACGCTGTTAGGTTGCGTGACGCCCAGGTTGCCTGCCGCAAACAGCAAAGCCGAAACAGCGACCAAGACTGCGCCGATACCAATCTTCGTGACGCCAGTGGGCTCGCTGCCTCTCCTGGCCTGCCAACCCCACAGTGCCAGCAGCACGGGTGCCGCGAGGATCGCGCCGATCGAATCGGCTGAGCCGAACCAGCTGGACGGAACCGCGCCCAGCGATGTGGCCAGATGGACTTGCTGATCGACCCACAGGATGCCCATGCTCCAGACCATCGGATAGGCGATTTCGGCCGGTATCGTCAGCACGATCACCGCCAGCAGGGCCCACACGCGGCGGCGCTCCTCGGCGGTGAGCGCGACCGCTACCGTCTTCTGCCGGGCACCCGGCCGCACATCAGGCAGGTAACGCTGACCGGCAAGATAAACAAACAGCGCCACCAGCATCAGCGCGGCCGCGACCGCGAATCCCGCATGCCAGCCAAAAATCGCGGCCGTGAGCCCGGTCACCAGCGGACCGCTCGCGGAGCCGATGCAGATGCCGGTCGAGAAGATCGTAAATCCCCGCTCCCGCAGCGATTCGGCCTCGAGGGGATACAGCGTGCCCACCTGCGCCGAAATATTTCCCTTGAGAAAACCAGAACCCAGGATCAGGAGCCCGAGCGCAAACAGGAACGTCTGGTCGAACGACATCGCCAGGTGCCCTGCGCTCATGAGCAGCACGCCGATCAGCACCGTGCGTTTCGCGCCGAGCAGCCGGTCGGCCACCCAGCCACCGAGGATCGGCGTGAAATACACCAGCCCCGCATACCAGCCATAGATGATGGACGCGAAGGCCACGTTAGACATCGGCCCGCGAAACTCGAACAGCTCGCGCAAGCCCGCCAGTCCGATCACATGTTCGGCGTGGCCCGGCAGCAGCAGTTGCTTGACCATATACAGCGTCAGCAGCGCCGACATCCCGTAGAAGGAAAACCGCTCCCAGGTTTCGGTGAAGGCCAGGTAGTAGAGCCCCCTGGGGTGGCCGCCGATCAAGCCGCCCTTGTCATTCTCGTTGGTTGCCATCGCCTTCCTTCCGGTATGCGGGGATCGTTGTCAGAGCAATCCATGCGGGTCAGTACCGCCAGCTTCGCAGATCTGCGCCCGGCGGCGCCGTCATAATCATGCGCTCCTGTGCCCAGGGCAACACCATCTGCGTATAGCGCAGGCGCGTATAGGCATTGCTGCGGGTGTGATCGCCATTCCAGCAGTGCTCGTCCCGATCACCATAGTCGACAACGGCATCGGCCGCGGGCGATGCACTGCGCAGGAACTCTTCGACCGCATAGACAGCATTGTTGAGGTAGTAGTTGTCCATGTCGCCCGCATAGATTCGCAGCTTGCCGCGCAGCTTGGGACCCAGGGTCTGCCAATCCCGCTTCAGAATATGCCCCAGATCGTAGTTTTCGCGCCAATAGGCGGCGGTGACCGGATCGATCTCGCCTGTTAGCCGATCCCAGATACGGCGCGGGTAGCCATCCGGGCCGACGGGCGAGTAGACCGACTCCCAGACATCGAACTGATCCCCTGAACGGCCGTTGGTACCGAGCGCATATTCCCAGAGATTGTTTTCTTCGATGGTCGTGTCGATGTGTCCGAGCCAGTTGCGATGCGCGGGCCGCGGCGTACGCTTGAACTTGTTAGGCATGAAATAGGCGTTCTTGTCCTCGTAGATGTTGACCGTCATGTAATGACGGAAGTCGATGGGGTCCGGGCACGCGACCCAGGCGCCGTTATACTCGTCCGGATAGAACATCTGCACGGCCATGGCTTCCCAGCCGCCGGTGCTGCCGCCAAAAACAAATCGCGCCCAGCCCTGCCCGATGCCGCGAAAGCGTTTTTCGATCTCCGGCAGCAGTTCGTACTGGATCGCATCGCCATAGGGGCCGTTGTTAGCTGAATTGACCGCATAAGAATCGTCGTAATACGGCGTAGGATGCTGGATCTCGACCAGCAGCACGCGCGGAAAGCCCTTGCCGGTCCAGGCCTGAAAATTCTCCCACTCGATCTGCTGCTGAATGCGGTTGTAACCCGCCAATCGGAAGCGCTTGCTGTAGTCGGGCTTGAGGTCGGGGTCCGGTGGCGTTTCGCGCCAGCTCGATGGCCGCGACGGAAAGTGTCCGTGTGAGATGACCAATGGATAGCGCGCGTCCGGATGTTCCTTGAATCCTGCGGGCAATGTGACAAACGCGGCGAGAAACATGTCGCGGCCCCAGAATTTTGACAGCCGCTCGCTGCGAATGCGCACGTATTTGACCCAGGGTGTTTCCTGGAACGCGGGTATCTGCGGGATCTGCTCGCTGAGTGCTAACACCGGCAGCGCGCCGGCGCCGGCCCACCGAACGGCGACAGGTTTGGAATGGAGATTGCCGGGCTTCGAGCGCCACTGCTGGCCTTCGCCGCGATCGGGTGGCAGCTTGAGTACACGGCCGTCGCCTAATCGAAAAGTCTCATAGCGATTGAGAAATGCCTGAACACGGTAACTGCCGGCGGGCAATGATTTGAGCGCGCGAATCGGAAAGCCAAAGGCCTTGCTGTCGATGACCCGTACCGTGCCGGGTCGCCACGACTCGACATCGGCGCCAAAGAACGGAATGGCATCGGCGTCCCAATTCACCAGTTCCCGCGGCTCTTTTTCCGGCGATTGCTCGGCCGGAGCGAAAATTACCAGCAGCCGTCCATCCTGGGCGCCTTCTCGAAAGTCGGCCGGCAATCGAACGGTGATCGCCTGCGCGGCCGCCGGCGCAGCTGGCATGCAACAACCCAGCATCGCGAGACACCAGGCAATCAGAGTTTTGGTTTTCATCGTTCAATTCCCCCGCAGGATCGTATTACATGCAACAGCGGCCCCACTACAGGATCCGTTACTCGCCGTGTGCCGCTCAAGGTTCCTTGCGCGATTCTTCCACCGGCACTGCCGGTGAGCGACCCGCAAGCTTGAGTCCGACGAACAACGCGAGGCCAGCAACCAACCAGACAGGCTTGGGCACGCCAGGCAAGGTCGCGTGGAGCGCGATGGCGCAGCTGATGTAGACTAGCAGGCCGGACAGGCGCAACGAGCGCTTCAGTTCCTGCTTGTAGCCGAATGCTTCGGTGCCGGATGCCGCGTCAACTTTGTTATTCATCGCTGGAATCTCGCGAGGTCAATAGCGCTTGATGTAATCAAATGTGCGGCCCGGGCGGAAATCACGCAGGCGCTCACTGACCGCGCCTTCCAGCAATTCCTGCGCGGCCAATTGCCCTGCGATCGGCGCGAGCGTGACACCGCTATGCATCACGGCCAGGTAGACATCCCGTCGTACGGGTGATGCTCCCAGAACCGGCAAGCCATCGAGCGGCAGCGGACGCCAGCCAACATAGGCCTCTTCAATCTCGGCGCTACTGAGCGTGGGCACATATCGAGTGGCGAGATCGAGCATGCGCTTCGCATGCAGGAGCGCAATTTCCCGCACCGGGAAGTCATTCGGACGCATCTGCAGGCGCGCAGCATGCGCTTCGTTTTGCGGCGGACCGTCCTGCTCTCCCAGCACGATTCGTCCGTCGTCACGCTGGTGCAGATGGGATCCGGGCGTGGCGATTACGCGATTCAACAAGCGCGGCAGCGGCGCCGTGAGCGCAATGATGCCCGGCGTGGAACGCTGCGGCAGTTCAGTATCAGCAAAGAGCCTGGCCGCGTCGGGCGCCGCGCCAGTCGCCAGCACCAGTCGGTCCGCCTTCAGCGAACCACGATTCGTGCCGACCGCCACGAGCCTGCCGGCACGGAGCGACACAGCTGTTAGCTCGCAAGGATAGCGAACCTTCGCACCGAGCGATTCAGCCGCCTTCAACAAGGCTTGCGTAGCGCGCACGGGATCAACGGCCCCATCGTTTTCGGAGAATGCCACGTGCTCCACGTCGGCGAAGTTCACCTGCGGCTCGAGCGCCGCAAGCTCGGGCGCCGACACCATGCGGGCGCGTTCGCCCCACTCGCGCTGCTGCGCGATTTGCGCCACCAGCTTTTCCTGACGCTCTGCGTCAGCGAACCACTCGAGCGACCCGCCCCAGCGCGCCGGCAGCTGCAGTTCCTGCTGCAAGGATTTCCACAGCGTTACGCTTGCCTGATTCAGCGCATGATGGCTGCGCGGCTGCTTGGCCCAGGTCGCATTGATCCAGGCAAACGTGCCGCGACTCGCGTTTGTGGCCGGCGCCTGTTTGTCAATCACGGTGACGGCGGCTCCAGCCCTTGCGAGGTGATAGGCGATCGATGCGCCGACGA
>Ga0209797_10001663_pt1 | contig 11199 bp, 15 predicted proteins | sample DOMMetBare3Fresh_2_FD_187472 | JGI IMG/M metagenome (GOLD analysis project Ga0209797, IMG submission 187472) | Wetland sediment microbial communities from St. Louis River estuary, USA, under dissolved organic matter induced mercury methylation -... | ecosystem: Environmental > Aquatic >...
CGAGGCCGCCCGTGGGTCGGGTTGCGTAAGTGCCTTCCCGCAGGTGCCGCTCCCGCTCCCCGCCTTCAAGACGCCTCATGAATGCGCCCCTCGAAACATGGATCGGGATGGCTTGAGAATAATTACGCTGCAAGTGAAGTCAAGAGCTATTTCTCTCATGGTGAATAGCCTGCTCCCCTGTCGCCGCCTTGCGCCGGCGCCCTGACGCGGATGGAATAGCAGTCAAATATCCGACTGCGCTTGTTTCGACAGGGGGAGATCGCGATGCGCTACGAGCTTTACTATTGGCCGGAGATTCAAGGCCGCGGCGAATTCGTCCGGCTCGCGCTCGAGGAAGCGGGCGCCGACTATGTCGATGTCGGGAGGAAGCGCGGCCGCAAGGCGGTCGAGGCGTTCTTCGCGCGTCCGCGTGAGGCGCACCCGCCCTATGCGCCGCCGGCGCTGAAGGCCGGCAACCGCGTGATCGGCCAGACCGCCAACATTCTCCTTTATCTTGGCGCGCGCCATGGGCTCGCCCCCAAGGACCAGGCCGGCGCGATGTGGGCGCATCAGTTGCAGCTCACCATCGCCGACATGGTGGTGCACATCCACGATACGCATCATCCGGTGTCGGGCTGGCTCTATTACGAGGAGCAGAAGCCCGCCGCGCTGCGCCGCACCGCCGACTTCTGGAAGTATCGCATGCCGAAGTTCATGGGCTATTTCGAGCGCGTGATCGGCAACAGCGGCGGGGCTTATCTGCTCGGCCGGCGGCTTTCCTACGTCGACCTCTCGCTGTTCCAGATCGTGGAAGGGCTGCGCTATGCGTTTCCCAAGCGCATGAAAAAGTTCGAACGGCGCATCCCGCGCGTGATCGCGCTGCACGACCTGGTGATCAAGCGGCCGCGCATCGCCGCCTATCTGGCGTCCAAGCGGCGCATCCCGTTCAGCCAGTGGGGCATCTATCGCTATTTCAAGGAGCTCGATCGATAGGGCGCGTGCTATCGGACGGTTCGTGTGTCCGCAGCCGAGCGGCAGGCTCGGATACCCTCTCCCGCGAGGGGAGAGGGTAACGGAGTTCGTGGCCCGCATTGAGTGAGATTAACGTCTTCCTCACCCCTGCGCGTTGAGCACCCGGCCGCCGGCAGTCACAGGCTTCGCCGCCACCAGCACGAACGCGATGACGCAGGGCACCGTGCCCTTGTTCACCCAGTTGTGGATGGTGCCGCGCTGAATGAGCACGTCGCCGGCCTTGAGGTGGACAGTCTCGCCGTCGAGCTCCATGTCGATCTCGCCCGAAATGACGGTGGCGTAATCGATCGAATCGGTGCGGTGGTTGCGCGGCGCGACGCCGGGACCGAAGCTCACCACCCGGAACACCACGCCGTTGTCGAGCGTGGTGCCGACCTGGCGTCCGCTGGTGTCGACGTTGCCGTCGTTGTCGACCGGAAAGCCTTCGCTGGTCCAGACCACGGCCGCGTTGGCGCCCGGCCGGCCGGAGACGACGTTCCTGGCGATCTCGTCGATAACGACGCGCGCTTTGCCGTTGATGTCGTGACCGGTGACGACGCGGCGGACGGTGAGGCTCATCGGATGCTCCCTGCGAACAATGAGGCCCCACTCATCCTACATGGGAGGGACCGGCGTCAAATTGCACGCCCCGTCCTGGAGCTTCGAGACCCGTGCCGCGCGGCGGTCGCAGTCGTTGCCATAGGTGCGCCCGTCGCAGCCGCAGACCGGCCGGTATTCACGCGTGCAGATCTGCGTTACGCGCACGCAGACGCCGTCGATATCGGGCGCGTTGCAGAGCCCGACGCGGTGGTCGCAGAACAGCCCCTCGTCGCACACAATGCCGACGATGGTGCCGCAGGTCGACCCTTCGCCGACCGCGAAGGCAGAGGAGGCGGGCAGGGTCACCGAGATGGCGAGAGCGGCGAGCAGGGGACGGATGGCGCGCATGATGGGTCTCCGGCGCTTGTTGTGCCAGCGATTGTAGCCTGGATGGAGCCTCAAGCGCATCCACGCGCGTCTTTGGCCCAAAAGCCCGCCCTCCATGTCACATGCGGCCTTGCTGCCTCGTCCTGCCTTCAAAGACGGGAGAACAGCGATGCGCATCACCCTCGCTACCCTCGCCATCGGGCTCGGACTATTGCTCACGGCCAACGGGTTCCTCATGCTGGCCGACCCGGCCGGCTGGTATGTCATTGTGCCCGGCGTGCCGGAGACCGGCCCGTTCAATCCGCATTTCGTCCGCGACATCGGCGCTGCCTATCTCGTGACCGGCGCCGCCATCGCCGTGCTCGCGCTTGACGTGCGGGCCGTTCCCGCGGCGCTCGCAGGGGCGTTGTTCCTGACTCTGCACGCCCTCGTTCACGTCACCGACGCGATCGCCGGGCGGATGCACGCGGAGCACGTCGCTGCCGACCTCGTCACCGTGTTTGCGCCGGCCGCGATCGCGCTCTGGCTTGTCTTGTCGTCCACCCCTATCTCAAGGAGAAATCCCATGCTCGGTTGGCTGATGAAACGCCGCCTCGACGCCTTCGAACGCGACACTGGCTACGATGTGAGCTACCTGCGCGAGATGCTCGCCGCGGATGCGAATGCCGTGATGACGCTCTTTAAAGTGCAGGGCATGGCCCGCTACCGCAAGGACGTTCCAGCCGAGGCCTGGTATGCCGCCGGTCTTGTCGGCTCGCTCGCCGAGGACTGCGGCCCATGCACGCAACTTGGCGTCACCATGGCGGAGCGAGAAGGCGTCGCCCCCGACACCCTTCGCGCCATCGTCGCCGGCGACCTGCGCGCCATGCCCGACGATGTCGTGCTGGCCTATCGCTTCGCCAAGGCGAGCCTTGCGCATGATCTGGCGGCGGATGAGCTGCGGAACGAGATCGTGAAGCGCTGGGGAGAGCGGGGCCTGATCTCGCTTGCGTTTGCGCTGGCGGCGTCGCGCGTCTACCCGACGATGAAATACGCGCTCGGCCATGGCAAGGCCTGCGCGCGCCTGACGGTTGGCGGCAAGCCGCTGCCGGTCCTGAAGGAGGCGGCGTGATGGCCGTGACGGACGAGGCCGCACTGACGTTCGAGCCGCACCGGCGGCGGCTCACCGGCCTTGCCTACCGCATGCTCGGCTCGCTATCGGAGGCCGAGGACATCGTGCAGGAGGCATACCTGCGCTGGCACGCGGCCGAGCGCAACCGTGTCGACAACCCGCGCGCTTATCTTTCGCGCACGGTGGCGCGGCTCTGCCTCGATCACCTCAAGTCGGCGCGAGCGCGTCGCGAGACCTATGTCGGCCCCTGGCTGCCGGAGCCGATCGTCGACGAGACCGCGCTCGCGCCCGACACCGCAAGCGAATTGGCGGATGATCTTTCGCTCGCGCTGATGATGACACTCGAGCGGCTCTCGCCGCTCGAGCGTGCGGCCTTCCTCCTCCACGATGTGTTCGAGATGGAGTTCGGCGACATCGCCAAGGTGCTTGAGCGCAGCGAAAGCGCCTGCCGGCAATTGGCGGCGCGCGGGCGGGCCCATGTGCACGAGGCGCGACCGCGGTTTCGCGTGCCAGAGGACGAGGCGATGCGGCTCGCCGACGCGTTCCATCGCGCCATCGTGACCGGCGATGCGGCGCAGTTCGCCGGGGTGCTGGCGGCGGACGCAATCCTCTATTCCGACGGCGGCGGCAAGCGAGCGGCCGCGCTCAATCCCATCTATGGCCGCGACAAGATCATCCGCTTCTTCGAGGGCCTGGCGCGCGGGGGCAACCTGCCGCCGCCCGAGGCCATTCATCGCATGCGGCTGGGCGGACTGCCTGGCCTTGTTGTGGCCGACCACGATGGCGCGATCGACACCATCATGACGGTAGAGATCCGCGACGGGCGGGTCGCGGCGATCTACGCCATGCGCAATCCGGACAAGCTGGCGCATCTGTCGCTGAGCTCGTTTCGGAAGGCCGGCGGCGCGCACTGAGCTATTGTAGCCCGGTCTTTTCCCGGATGTCGCTCCGTTCCATCTGGACTACGACGGGGGCAAACTACTCAGTCTTCCGTCCTCGGGCCGGCGGCCGCCGCTTGCTGCGATTGATTGCCCAAACGGCGCTTCAAGGGTAATCACAGGCGGTCTCAAGAGGATCGCACCCATGCCCACCGCCCTGAAGAAATCCCCCGCCAAAGCCGTGCCCCGCTACAAGCACACGCCGCTGTTCCCGCTCGGCAAGGATAAGACGCCCTACCGCAAGCTCACCTCCGCAGGCGTGAAGGTGAAGAAGGCAATGGGCGGCGAAATCCTCACCGTCTCGGGCGAGGCGCTCACCATGCTGGCGGAGGCGGCGTTCGCGGACATCAATCATCTCCTGCGGCCGGGCCACCTCAAGCAGCTGCGCAAGATCCTCGACGACCAGGAAGCCTCCTCCAACGACAAGTTCGTCGCCTTCGACTTCCTCAAGAACGCCAATATCGCGGCGGGCGGCGTCTTGCCGATGTGCCAGGACACCGGCACCGCCATCATCATGGGCAAGAAGGGCCGCCTCGTGTTCACCGATGGCGATGACGAGGCCGCGCTGGCGGAGGGCGCGCGCAACGCCTACCTGCGCCGCAACCTGCGCTATTCGCAGCTCGCGCCGCTTTCGATGTTCGAGGAGAAGAACACGGCGTCCAACATGCCGGCGCAGGTCGAGATCTACGCCGACGGCGAGCACGAGGCCGAATACAAGTTCCTGTTCATGGCTAAGGGCGGCGGCTCGGCCAACAAGTCGTTCCTCTACCAGGCGACGCCCTCGATCCTCACCCACGACCGGATGATCGCGTTCCTGAAGGAGAAGATTCTCACGCTCGGCACCGCGGCTTGCCCGCCCTATCACCTCGCGATCGTGATTGGCGGCACCTCGGCCGAGCTCACCATGAAGACGGTGAAGCTTGCCTCCGCGCGCTACTACGACGAATTGCCCAAGAAGGGCTCGGCGTCCGGCCACGCCTTCCGCGACCTCGCGATGGAAGAGGAGGTGCACAAGCTCACGCAGTCGCTCGGCGTCGGCGCGCAGTTCGGCGGCAAGTATTTCTGCCACGACGTGCGGGTGATCCGGCTGCCGCGCCACGGCGCCTCGCTGCCCATTGGCTTGGGCGTGTCGTGCTCGGCCGATCGGCAGGCGATCGGCAAGATCACCCCGGACGGCGTGTTCCTGGAGGAGCTCGAGCACAATCCGGCGAAGTACCTGCCGGAGGTCGACGAGGCGACGCTCGGCGGCGAGGTGGTCGAGATCGACCTGCGCCGGCCGATGCCGGAGATTTTGGCGCAGCTCTCCAAGCACCCGATCAAGACGCGGCTCTCGCTCTGTGGCCCGATGATCGTGGCGCGCGACCTTGCGCATGCCAAGCTGCGCGAGCGACTGGAGCGCGGGCAGGGGCTGCCTGACTATTTCAAGAATCATCCGGTCTATTATGCCGGCCCCGCCAAGACCCCGAAGGGCTATGCCTCGGGCGCGTTCGGGCCGACCACCGCGGGGCGGATGGATTCCTTCGTGGCCGATTTCCAGAAAGCCGGCGGCTCGATGGTGATGCTCGCCAAGGGCAACCGCTCGCCGGCGGTGCGCGAGGCCTGCAAGGCCTATGGCGGCTTCTACCTCGCCTCGATCGGCGGCGCGGCCGCCAACCTCGCCGAGCACTGCATCAAGAAGGTCGAGGTGCTGGAATATCCCGAGCTCGGCATGGAGGCGATCTGGAAGATCGAGGTCGAGAATTTTCCAGCGTTCATCGTGATCGACGACAAGGGCAACGACTTCTTCAAGGAGCTGAATCTGGGGTGAGCGGCATCGAAAGAGGCCTCAATCAATTTGGTTGGTGACGAAAACGGTTCGGTCGGCGGTCGATCAGAGCCAACCATACCCCCAGGGAACTCATCCCGGGGGTAACACGTTATGGCTCACGTCTTCGATCGTCTCAGCGGCTTGAACCTCGGCCCATGGCGGCCCGACCAACGTTGGTATGGCCACGTCTTTGAAGTTGACACCCCCGTTGAAGGTGACGTTCCAGGCGCGTCTGCGCCGGATCGACCGCTGGGTGAAGGACAGCCGCGGGGCGTTTCCGCAGCAGGTCGACGCTCGCCCGTTCCACAAGGAGCAGGCGCCGGTCGAGCTTCATCCCCAAGGAAGCGAGCTTCAGCTCAATGCGTTGCGCAAGGCGATCGCGCAGGCGCATATCGATGTCGCGGCGAACTTCATCGCGGCGCGTCCGCGTCAATCGCTCGCCAAGGTTGCGGCCGTCCTGTGCTGGCCAAATACCGAGTGGTCGCAGGTCTGCGTGTTCTTCGATCTCGATTATTTCCAGAGCTTCGAGACCCGCGACAGCGCGCAGGAGCGCTGGACGCCGTTGCCGGCGCAGCGCAGCCTTAGCCGCGAGCTCGGCCTGCGAGTTCCCGCCCGTCTGCGCGAGCGCGGCTATCACGAGTGGCGCGTCGATCCGGCGAGCGAGGCGGCGCCCCAGATGTCGCCCTATGAGGCCGAGGTCTGGGTGATCGGCGAGTGAGCGGCATCGCGGCGCGCGGCGATTGAATTTGGGATCGAGCACGCCAGCGCGTGAGGCGACCGGTCAGACGAGCTTGTATTCGAACCGCTTGCCCACGACCGCGGCAGCCTTGTGCAGCGTCTTGATGGTGACGTTGCCGTCCTTCGGATTGAGCAGCTTGTCGACCTGGGTGCGGCTCGTCTTCATCAGCTCGGCCATACGCTTCTTGGTGATCTTCTGCCTTTTCATGGCCTGATCAATCTGCCTCGCAATGCGCTCCTTCTCGCGGGTCGCGTTGAACTCCTCGTGCCAGCCTTCCTCTTTGAGCCAATCATCGAGCGAGGAGCCTCGATACCACTTTTCCTTCTTTTTCATTCCTTTGTCTCCTTCTGACGCCGGACAGCGAGCGCGAGGTCAGCGGCTGGCGTCTTCTGCGTCTTCTTGACGAATCCGTGCACGACATAGATTTCCCGATCCTCAATGAAGAAGATCAGTCGGGCAATTCGCCCGCTGGGCAAGTTTGACCGCAGTTCCCAAAGTCCTCCGCCAAGCGAGCGGCAGAGCGGCATGCCGACGGGCCAGTCCATCTGAACGCGATGGAGATCGCTCCCAATCTTGCGCCGGTCGTCGTCCGGAAGCTCTCTGAGCCAAGCGCGGACGGGCTCCACACCGGCCTTGGTTCGATAGAAGAATACCGGCAGTGCCGGTTGCTGATCGTCCGAGGCCATCTCATCCTCTGTTGGAATGTACGCGATAAAGTACAATCCCGCAAGTGTCGTGGTCGCGATAACTGCGCGGCCGTGTCGTCGATCCACCGGGTGCGAGCGGCTGTGCTTTCGTTAGTCTGGAGGAGGGTGGCTGAGGAATTTGGGTCGGATCGTCGCCATGCTAGAGTTGCTCTCAGCCATCCCCGCCGGAGACAGGCGGAGGACACGGGGAGAGGACACGGGAGGACATCATGACGGCCGAACATCAACACAAACTCACCCGCCGCGCGCTGGTCGCGGGCGCTGCCGCCGGCAGCGTCGCGCTTGCCGCGGAGCCCGCCTCCGCGCAGCGCTGCCCGGCCGAGCCGCCGACGCGCGTCAAGGGGCCGGCGGTCTGGCTCGACATGGACCAGCAGGACATCGACGAGGCCTATGACAACGACGTCTATGCCTTCAATGCCAAGTCGATCAACGACCGGCGCGTCTACAACAACCAGATCGCGCGCGATCTTCTCGAGAAGCCGCAGCGCGTCGCCTATGGGCCGACCGAGATCGAGAAGCTCGACATCTACAAGACCAGGCGTGCGAACGCACCGGTGCTCGTATTCATCCATGGCGGCAGTTGGCGCGGCGGGCGCGCCGACCAGTTCACGGTCTATGCCGAGCCCTATGTGAAGGCCGGCGCCCATTTCGTGGTGCTCGATTTCAACAATGTGGGCGAGACCAATGGCGACATCTTCCCCATGGTCGAGCAGTGCCGGCGCGCGGTCGCCTGGGTCTATCGCAACGCGGCGAGCTTCGGCGCCAATCCGAACGAGATCTACCTGATCAGCCGCTCGTCCGGCAGCCATCTCTCGAGCTGCGTGCTCATCACCGAATGGGAGAAGCAGGGCCTGCCGCGCGACCTCGTCAAGGGCGCGGTGCTGGGCAGCGGCATGTATGACTTGAAGCCGGTACGGCTCTCGAAGCGCTCGAGCTTCGTCAAGTTCACCGACGCCATGGAGCAAGAGCTTTCGGCGATGCGGCACATAGGCCGGATCAACGCGCCGCTGGTGGTCGCCCACGGCACGCTCGAGACGCCCGAGTTCCAGCGCCAGGCGCGCGACTTCGCCAAGGCGCTCGAAGCGGCCGGCAAGCCGGTCAAGCTCGTGGTCGCGCGCGGCTACAACCACTACGAGGTCGGCGAGACCATCGGGCACCCTTATGCGGTGCTCGGCCGCGCCGCCTTCGAGATGATGAAGCTTGCGTAGACGCGCTGCAAACGTGGGGAGACCGTCATGACGGAGCGTCCATCCGAACAGTTCAACCGGCGCACGCTGATCGCGGGCACGGCCTTAGGCGCCGTGGCGCTCGCCAGCGCGCCCGCGTCCGCCCAGCGCTGCCCGGCGGTGCCGCCGCCGCGCACCAAGGGCCCGCTGGTCTGGCTCGACCTCGACCAGCACGAGCTCGACGAGGCCTATGACCAGTCGGTCTATGCCTTCAACCAGCAGCACATCACCGACCGGCGCAACGAGCGCAACGAGGTCGCGCTCAAGGTGATCGGCAAGCCCGACCGCGTCGCCTATGGGGCGGCCGAGATCGAGAGGGTCGACATCTATAAGACGAGCCGGGCCAACGCGCCGGTGATGATCTATCTGCACGGCGGCGCCTGGCGCAATGGCCGCTCGGCGCTGAACGCCTATCTGGCCGAACCGTTCGTCAAGGCGGGTGCGCATTTCATCAATGTCGAGTTCAACAATGTGGGCGAGACCAACGGCGACATCGCCCCGATGGTCGACCAGTGCCGGCGCGCGGTGGCGTGGGTCCATCGCAACGCGGCGGGTTTTGGCGGCGACTCCAACGCGCTTTACCTCAGCGGTCACTCCTCCGGCGGCCATCTCGCCGGCTGCGTGGTCATCACCGAGTGGGAGAAGCTCAGCCTGCCGCGCGATGTCCTCAAAGGCGCGCTCCTTGGCAGCGGCATGTACGACTTGAAGCCGGTGCGGCTGTCGGCGCGCTCGAGCTACGTCAAGTTCACCGACGCGGTGGAACAGGCGCTCTCGGCTCAGCGCCACATCGACAAGCTCCACACTCCGCTCGTGCTGGTGCACGGCACGCTCGAGACGCCCGAGTTCCAGCGCCAGACCCGCGACTTCCACGCCGCGTTGCGCGCCGCAGGCAAGCCGGCCACGCTCATCGTCGCCAAGGGCCACAATCACTTCGAGTTGGGCGAGTCGCTCGGCAACCCGTATGGCGTCATGGGCCGGGCCGCGTTCGAGATGATGAAGCTCGCGACCGGGGCATAGTATACGCCATTGACATACTACGCTAATGGCGTATATAGGAGGAATGCCGCGTGATCTCCACGCTGTCGCCGAGTTGCCGCAGTTCGTTCGGGATGCGGAGCGGGTGGGGCTGTCGGCTCAGGAGCAGCAGGCGATCGTCAATGAAATTGCGGCTCAGCCCCTAAGAGGGGACGAGATCCGCGGTTCCGGAGGGCTCCGGAAGGTCCGCTTCGCCGGCCGCGGGAAAGGTAAGAGCGGTGGCTATCGCGTGTTGACGGCCTATTTTGGTCCGAACGTGCCGGTCTATTTGGTTGCGATCTTGAGCAAGGGCGAACGCTCGAATTTCTCGGCGGCGGAAATCGCGGCCTTCAAGAAGATGACGGCGCAGATTGCGCAGTCTTGGCGGAGGAGAATGACATGAGCAAAGCGGCGGCACGGATCATGCAGGGGCTGCGTGAGGCGGCGGCCCATGCGAAGGGCAAGAAGGTGCCCGGCCTGCGGCTCCATGTGCCAGAGAAGATCGACGTCACCGCGATCCGACGCAAGACCGGCCTGTCGCAGCTGGCGTTCTCTGCTCGCATTGGCGTTTCGACGGGAACGCTGCGCAACTGGGAGCAGGGCCGGCGCACGCCTGACGGGCCGGCTCGCGTACTGCTTGCGATGCTGGCGCGCAACCCGCGCCTGGTGGAAGAGACATTGGGGCGTTAGCCTGTTGTTAGGTGCCCGCCCGTCACCCCAGCACGGCGGCGCCGGCCTTGGCGATCTGCTCGTCCTCGTGGGAGGCGACGCCGGAGACGCCGATCGCGCCCACGCATTCGTTGCGCGCCATGATCGGCACGGCGCCCTGGATGAGCAGCCCGGCCGGGAAGTTGGCGAATGCCGGCCGCTCCTTGACGCGGTCTTCGAAGAACTTGCTCGGCCGCCGCGTCATCGCGGCGGTGCGCGCCTTGCCGACCGCGACCTCGGCCGAGATCGGCGCGACGCCCTCCATGCGATTGAAATGCAGGAGATAGCCGCCGTCGTCGACGATGGCGATCGCGACCTTCCAGTTGTTCTTGTCGGCTTCCGCCCGGCAGGCCGCCATGGCTTTGATAATGTCGGCCTCGGTCAGGCACGGCTTGTCACGCATGACGTCCCCGTTTGGGCGGCGCGCATAACGTTTCGTCACGCCACGCGCGGCCGCTGTGTTGGGCTCAGGTCTTTTTCGACTTCGGCTTGGAGCGGCAGTAGGCCTTGCGCTTCTCCTTGCCGGTCTTCTTGTCGATCGAGGCATGCACCCAGCTGCAGTCGGTGCGCGCGGTGCAGTCGGCTTCGACTTTCAGCGAGTTGCAGGCCGCCGCCTTGGGCTCAGGGGCCTTCTTCTTTTCCTCGGCGGACACCCCGCCATAGGCGAGCGCCGCAAACACAATGGCGGCGGCGCCAATCCCCAATGATCGATGCAGCAGATTGCTCATGGTGGTTCACTCCTTGATCGTTGGCCTCGAGACGAAAAGCAGGATGAGCCTGATGACGGTAGGATGCTGACGGTAGGATGATGGCTTACAGGCTGATGACCATGGAACAATGGAACAATTCTCCAGCTCAAAGCAACCCCCGTGCACGCCCTGGTGGACGAGATCAGGTAGCTCGCAGCCTATGCGTGCCCGCGAAGGCAGGCGCCACCTCCCGCATGAAGCGGTCCATCTCGTCCTTGACCTGCGCGTGCGGCTTGAGGCCGAGATTGAAGTAGAGGATCACCTCGTCGAAGCCGGCCGCCTC
>Ga0209797_10001664_pt1 | contig 11196 bp, 11 predicted proteins | sample DOMMetBare3Fresh_2_FD_187472 | JGI IMG/M metagenome (GOLD analysis project Ga0209797, IMG submission 187472) | Wetland sediment microbial communities from St. Louis River estuary, USA, under dissolved organic matter induced mercury methylation -... | ecosystem: Environmental > Aquatic >...
TCCCCGGCTCGACCACGCGCCTGGTCACAGCACCGCTGCTGGCCGAGCGGCGCGACCAGCGCGCCCGCACCACGGCCTCGGTACTGAAGAGCCTGGCCACCGCCGCGGTGAGCGCCGTCGTGGTGATCACGGTGCTGGACGTGCTCTCGATCCCGGTCGCTCCGCTCCTGGCCAGCGCCGGGATCGTCGGATTCGCTGTCGGATTCGGTGCCCAGTCCCTGGTCAAGGACGTGATCAGCGGCTTGTTCATGATCGTCGAAGATCAGTACGGGGTCGGCGACGAGGTGGACCTGGGCGGGGTGAAGGGCACGGTGCAGGCAGTCGGCCTGCGGGTCACCCGGGTGCGGGCGAGCGACGGCACGGTCTGGTATGTACGCAACGGCGAGGTGTTGCGGGTCGGCAACGCCTCCCAGGGCTGGGCGCAGGTGGAGCTCGACGTCGCGGTCGCCTACCACGAGGACGTCGAGCGGGCCGAGGAGGTGCTGCTCGAGCTGGCGCGGGAACTGGCCGAGGAGGAGGCCTTCCGCGGCCAGGTGCTCGCTGCCCCCACCGTGGCCGGCATGGAGCAGCTGACCGCCGAGGCGGTGGTCCTGCGGGTCGAGGTGCGCACTCAGACCGGTGCCGAGTCGGGGGTGGCCAGGGAACTACGGCGCAGGATCAAGGGCCGCTTCGACGACGCCGGAATCGCGCTGGCGCCGACCGAGGTGCAGACCCACCGGCCGGCCTGACCACCGATGGGCGAAGGAGTGCGGCGCGGTCCGGCTCATGGCCGGCACCGGTGCGAGCCGAGCCGCGGCGACAGGGGAGAATGGTGAGGTGAACCCTGGGGAGGCGTCCAGCTTCTACGAGCTGATCGGTGGCCACGACACCTTCGTCCGGTTGGTCGATCGGTTCTACGAGGGAGTGGCGACCGACGAGCTGCTCCGCCCGATGTACCCCGGCGACGACCTGGGCCCGGCCAAGGACCGGCTCAGGATGTTCCTGGAGCAGTACTGGGGTGGACCGACCACGTACAGTGAGCACCGGGGACACCCGCGGTTGCGGATGAGGCACAGGCCCTTCGCCGTGGGGCCGCAGGCGCGTGACCACTGGCTGGCGCACATGCGGGTCGCGGTCGACGAGCTGCGTCTGCCGCCGCCGCAGGCTGCCGTGCTGTGGGACTACCTCGAGCGGGCGGCGAGCAGCCTGGTGAACCAGCGGGAAGGATGACCACACGTCCCGGGGGGGACCGAGCCGGAGAGGGACGCAATGGGAGTCTTCCGGGAGGGACACGGGCGTTCCGCGGATCGCCTGGACCGCGGGCACGCCGTCCCGCCCCCCGTTCACACGCACCGTGAGGGCTGCCACATCCTGAGCCTGCACGGCGATCTCGATCTCTACACCGGCCCGCCCGTGCGGCGGATGATCCACGAGATCGCGCTGCGCGATGCCTCGGCCCGGGTGGTGCTCGATCTCGAGGCGCTGACCTTCCTGGACTCCTCCGGCCTGCGGGTGCTCGTGGCGGGGCTGCGCCAATTGCGCTCGGGCGGGGGCAGTCTGCGCCTGGCCGGGGGGTGGGGACAGGTCGCCGAGGTGCTCACGATCACTGAGTTGCACCAGGTGCTGCCGATCCACGACACGCTGGACGAGGCGATCACCGCCGCGCAGCGCAGCCGGAGCGAACCCGACGACCGATCCGGCGAGTCGTCCTGACCCGACCGCGGATCATCGCTGTGTAACGAATGCGCGACCCAGCGCGAATGCACTCGCGGAGGGTCGCCCGTCCACGCGGCGGCGGCACTCCGTCACCCGGTTCCCGCTCCGGCGGGATGGCGCGACACGGGGGTCGCGGGTCGGGGTCGGGCGGGGGGCAGTGGCGTCGGTGAAGGTGGAGGGGTCTTCACCGCCGCCCGTCCCCGCCCCGCGGACCGTGTCGCCCGCTCAGCCGGTCAGGACGACGAGCCGTCCTGTGGTGTTCCCCTCGCCGAGGCGTCGCAGGCCGTCCGCGGCGGCGGAGAACTCCAACTGCTCGGTGACCAGCGGGCGCACGGCACCGGCCGTCACCAGGCGCACCAGGTCGTCGTGGCAGCGGCTCACCAACTCCGGCGCCTTACGCCGGTAGAGCCCCCAGTGCAGCCCGTGGATCGTGTAGTTCTTGACCAACGCGTGGTTGAGGGCGGGCGTGGGGATCTGCCCGCTGGCGAAGCCGACCACGACGATCCGGCCCTCGAACGCGATCACCCTGGTGGACAGCTCGTAGGCCTCCCCACCCACCGGGTCGAACACCACGTCCACGCCGCGCCCGCCGGTCGCCTGCTCCACGACCTCGGGCAGGGCGTCGACGCTGCGATCGACCACCACGTGGCAGCCGAGTCGGTGCGCCACCTCGACCTTGGGCGCGCTGCCGACCACCCCGATCACCCGGGCGCCGGCCGCCACCGCGAGCTGCACCGCGGCGCTGCCCACGCCACCGGCCGCGGCGTGGACGAGCACGTGTTCCCCGACCCGCAACGCCGCCCGGCGATAGAGCGCGAACCACGCGGTCTGGTAGGCGATGTGCATCGCCGCCGCGTGCACGTCGTCCAGCCCGGGCGGGGCCGGCAGCACGTCGGCCGCCGCGCACAGCGCGTACCGGGCCAGTGAACCGTGAGGCAGGGCAACGGTGCCGATCACCCGCTCGCCCACCCGGTGCGGGGAGACCCCCTCGCCGACCGCCACCACCAGACCGCACAGTTCCAGTCCGGGCGTGAACGGCAGTGGGGGACGCTCCTGGTAGTGGCCTCGGGCGAGCAGGACGTCGGCGAAGTTCAGCGCCGCGGCCCAGGTCTCGACCAGCACCTGCCCGGGGCCCGGCGCAGGGACCGGGATCTCGAGCTGGTGCAGCACCTGCGCCGCTTCGCCGAGTTCTTGCACCTGCCATGCCCGCATGGACGTCGCGATGCTGCTCATGAACCCGTCTGACCTCCCGTCGGCCCACCGGTCCGTCCACCCGCGAATCCGCCGGCGAGCATCACGCCGCCGTCGACCACGAGCGTCTGACCGGTCATCCATGACGCATCGGGCGAGGCCAGGAACGCTACCGCGCCCGCCACGTCCTCGGGGAGGCCGAGCCGGCCGAGCGGGTAACCGGCGCTCAACTCCTTCTCCCGCCCCTCGTAGAGGGAACGGGCGAAGGCAGTCTTCACGACCGCCGGGGCGACCGCGTTGACCCGCACCGTCGGGGCGAGCTCCAGCGCCAGTTGGGCCGTGGCGTGCACCAGGGCCGCCTTGCTGGCCCCGTACGCGCCGATCGGGGGCGACGGGGCCAGGCCGGCGATCGAGGCGAGGTTGACCACGGCGGCCCCCTCGCCGCGTCCCAGCCCCCCGCACGCGATCGCCTCCGCAGTCCAGGCCAGGGCGGCGCCCACGTTGACCGCGAAGGTCTTCGCCAACGCCGACTCGGGCGTCTGGAGCAGGGGGCCGGCCACCGGGCTGATGCCGGTGTTGTTGACCAGGACGTCGAGCGGGCCGAAGCGCTCCAGCACCGTGGCGACGGCAGCCCGCCGGTGCTCGGCGTCGTCCGCCTTGCCCGCGATGGCGACCGCCTGCTCGGGCCCGCCGAGGCTGGCCACGGCGCCGTCCAACGCCTCGCGGCCGCGGGCGGTGATGCCCACCCGGGCCCCCTCGGCGACCAGGCGAGCGGCGATGGCCAGGCCGATCCCCCGACTGGCACCCGTGACCAGGGCCACTCGTCCCTCGAAGCGGTGGCAGCCCACCGAGCCGGTCACAGCCCGAGCTCCCGGCCGATGAGCTCCTTCATGATCTCGTTCGAGCCGGCCCAGATCGGGGTCACCCGGGCGTCGCGCCAGGCCCGGGCGACCCGGTACTCGTTCATGAAGCCGTAGCCGCCGTGCAGCTGGACGCAGACGTCGAGCACGTCGTTCTGCACCTGCGCCGTCCACCATTTGGCCTTCGCCGCGTCGACCGCGGTCAGCTCGCCCGCCACATGGGCCACCACGCAGGCGTCGACGTAGGACTGGGCCACCTCCACCGCCGTGACCAGTTCGGCGATCTTGAACTTGTTGTGCTGGAAGGTGCCGATCGGCTGGCCGAACGCCGAGCGCTGCTTGGTGTACTCGATCGTCTCGGCGAGGATCGTCGCGACATGCGAGATGTTGCACACTGCGGCGCCCAGTCGCTCCTGCGGCAGCCGCTGCATCATGTGCACGAAGCCCCGGTCCTGCTCACCGATCAGGTTGACCGTCGGCACCCGGACGTCGTCGAAGAACAGCTCGGCCGTGTCGGACTCGGCCTGACCGACCTTGTCCAGCTTGCGGCCCCGGGTGAACCCGGCCATGCCCGCCTCGACCCCGAACAGCGAGATGCCCTTGGGGCCCTTGGCCGGATCGGTGCGCGCGGCGACGATCACCAGGTCGGCGCTGTAGCCGTTGGTGATGAACGTCTTGGAACCGTTGAGCACCCAGGCGTCACCGTCGCGGACGGCGGTGGTCTTCAGCGCCGCCAGGTCGGAGCCGCCACTCGGCTCCGTCATGCCCATCGCGGTGATGATCTCGCCGCTGCAGAACCCGGGAAGCCAGCGCTGCTTCTGTTCCTCGGTGGTCAGCTCGACCAGGTAGGGGGCATTGACGTCGGTGTGGATGCCCAGGCAGGAGCTGAACGCGGCCGAGACGGCGGAGAGCTCCTCGGCGAACACCACGGTGAACCGGTAGTCGTGGCCGACGCCTCCACCGCCGTACTGCTCGGGCACCTGCAGGCCGAGGAAACCCTGCTTGCCCGCCTCGAGCCAGATCTCCCGGGGGATCACCCGGGCCTCGATGAACTCCTCGTGCCGAGGACGGACGTGCCGGTCGAGGAACTCGCGCACCGAGGCGCGCAGGGCCTCGTGCTCGTCGGTGAAGATCGTGCGCCGCACGGCGGCCTCCCGAGATCGATGGGTCGGGCGAATTCTCCCACCGGTGCCCGACAGGCGGATGATGAGCCAGGCCACTCGTCCCACCGAGACGGGCCGCCGACCCACACTCGTCCTGCCCGCGAGGAGACCCGGTGACCGACCTGCCCACCGACCGTGTGAGCCCCGACGACACCGTGCCGTCGGGGTCGCTGGAGGGACTGCTGCAGATCCTGGACCTGCGACACGCCCCCGACCTCGGAGAGGACGCCTACGTCGGGCAGAGCCAGCTGCAGCCCTGGCGCCGGGTGTACGGGGGGCAGGTGCTGGCCCAGGCCCTGGTGGCCGCCCAGCGGACGGTCGATCCCCTGGGGGACAGCCGTCCGGTGCACTCGATGCACGCCTACTTCCTGCGAGCCGGTGACGACAGCGAACCGATCACGTTCGCGGTCGAGCGGCTGCGCGACGGGCATTCGTTCTCCGCCCGGCGCGTGCACGCCCTGCAGCACGGGCGGGCGATCCTGTCGATGGCGGCCTCGTTCCAGGACCCGGCCGACGGGCTGGACCATGCCGAGCCGATGCCGGTCGGTGTGCCCGGCCCCGAGACGTTGCCCGCGCTGGCCGAGCGCTACGCGAACCTGACCGGCCAGGGGGCGCGGCTCTGGCTCCGCGAGCGGCCGATGGACCTGCGCCACGTCACCCCACCCTCCTATGTGGAGGTGGCCCCCGATCCCCAGCCGCACCAGCGGATCTGGATGCGCACCCAGGCTCCGATCAGCGGCGGGGCGGACACCCCCGCGATGCATGCCGCCGTGCTCGCCTATGCCAGCGACTACTCCATGCTCGAACCGATCCTGCGCCGCCACGGGCACACCTACGCCGAGCCGGGGATCCGGATGGCCAGCCTCGACCACGCGATGTGGTTCCACCGTCCGGCCCGGGCCGATGCCTGGCTGCTGAACGACCTGACCAGCCCCTCGGCGCAGGGCGCCCGCGGCCTGGGCCTCGCGCACATCTACGCCACCGACGGCACCCTGGTCGCCTCGGTGGCCCAGGAGGGCATGATCCGCCTCCCCGCCACCCCCTGACGGCGACGTGGAGCGGGAACAGCGACCACGTACCCTCAACTGCGCGATGGCCCGACCGCGACAGCGACATCCGGCCACGCACCGCGATGACCTTCGAGGTCACCCACACCGAGGCCACGACCGAGCAGGTGACCCCACCCCTTCGGGTGAAACCCGTTCAGTCGCGGGTGAGTCTGCGGTAGGTGACCCGGTGCGGTCGGGCGGCGTCCTGGCCGAGCCTGGCCACCTTGTTCTCCTCGTAGCTGGCGAAGTTGCCCTCGAACCAGTACCACTTGGCCGGGTCGTCCTCGTCGCCCTCGTAGGCCAGGATGTGCGTGGCCACCCGGTCCAGGAACCATCGGTCGTGGGAGATCACCACGGCGCAGCCCGGGAACTCGAGCAGCGCGTTCTCCAGCGACCCCAGTGTCTCGACGTCCAGGTCGTTGGTGGGCTCGTCGAGCATCAGCAGGTTGCCGCCCAGCTTGAGCGTCATCGCCAGGTTCAGCCGGTTCCGCTCCCCACCCGACAGCACCCCGGCCGGCTTCTGCTGGTCCGGGCCCTTGAAGCCGAACGCGGAGATGTACGCTCGCGACGGCATCTCGACGTTGCCGACCTTGATGTGGTCCAGGCGGTCGGAGACCACCTCCCAGACGGTCTTCCTCGGGTCGAGGCCGGAGCGCCCCTGGTCGACGTAGGCGATCTTGACGGTCTCGCCGACCTTCAGCTCGCCGCCGTCCAGCGACTCCAGCCCCACGATGGCCTTGAACAGAGTGGTCTTGCCGACCCCGTTCGGCCCGATCACACCGACGATCCCGTTGCGCGGCAGGGAGAACGACAGGTTCTCGATCAGGCGGCGGTGACCGAAGCCCTTGCTGAGCTTCTGGGCCTCGATCACCTGCGTGCCCAGCCGCGGACCCGGCGGGATCTGGATCTCCTCGAAGTCCAGCTTGCGGGTGCGCTCGGCCTCGGCCGCCATCTCCTCGTAGCGCTGCAGACGCGCCCTGGACTTGGTCTGGCGGCCCTTGGCGTTCTGCCGCACCCACTCCAGTTCCTCCTTGAGGCGCTTGGCGAGCTTGGCGTCCTTGCGGCCCTGGACCTGCAGCCGCTCCTGCTTCTTCTCCAGGTAGATCGAATAGTTACCTTCGTAGGGGTAGAGCCGGCCGCGGTCGACCTCGGCGATCCACTGGGCCACGTTGTCCAGGAAGTACCGGTCGTGGGTGACTGCGATCACCGCGCCGGCGTAGGCGGCCAGGTGCTGCTCCAGCCACTGCACGCTCTCGGCGTCCAGGTGGTTCGTCGGCTCGTCGAGCAACAGCAGGTCCGGCTTGCTGAGCAACAGCTTGCACAGCGCGACCCGGCGGCGCTCGCCACCGGAGAGCACGGTCACATCGGCGTCCGGCGGCGGGCAGCGCAGCGCGTCCATCGCCTGCTCGAGCTGGGCGTCCAGATCCCACGCGTCGGCGTGGTCGATGTCCTCCTGGAGCCGACCCATCTCCTCCATCAGCCCGTCGGAGTAGTCGACGGCCATCTTCTCGGCGATCTCGTTGTACCGGTCGAGCTTCGCCTTGATCTCGCCAAGGCCCTCCTCGACGTTGCCGAGCACCGTCTTGTCCTCGTTCAGCGGTGGCTCCTGCAGCAGGATGCCGACGCTGTACCCGGGCGAGAGCCGGGCCTCGCCGTTGGACGGCTGGTCCAGCCCGGCCATCATCCTCAGGATCGTCGACTTGCCCGCTCCGTTCGGGCCGACCATGCCGATCTTGGCGCCCGGGAAGAAGGACATGGTGACGTCGTCGAGGATGACCTTGTCCCCCACAGCTTTGCGGGCCTTGGTCATCGTGTACACGAATTCGGCCATGTCCGTCAGGCTACCCGCCGCTCGGCGCGGGTCCTGACCATCGTCACCGCAGCAGCAGCCGCTCCAGGCGCCGCCCGGTGCCGATCACGCCGACCGCACCGAGCAGCCCCAGATAGCCGAGGTGCCCGAGCAGCGAGGCGTCCACCTCACCGAGCATCAGGGCCCGCTCCAGCACCACCCCGTGGTAGAGCGGCGTGGCCTGGACCAGCCAGCGCACCGAGGCCGGATAGGTGGACAGCGGGAAAAAGGTGGCCGAGAACAGGAACATGGGCTGGATCGCCAGCACGATGTAGTCGAAGTCCAGGAACGAGCGCATGAACGTGGTCGCGAACATGCCGATCGCTGCGAACGCCAGCGCCACGAACACCGCGGCCGGCAGCGCCAGCAACGCCCACCACGAGCGCACCGTGCCGGTAAGGGCGGCCACCACCAGGAAGCCGGCCGCGTAGATGCCGCCGCGGATCAGGGTCCAGGTGATCTCGCCGACCGCGACGTCCCGCGGCCCGACCGGGGTGGCCAGCATCGCGTCGTAGGTGTGCGCGTAGTGCATCTTGAAGAAGACGTTGTAGGTGCTGTCGAAGACCGCCCCGTTCATCGCGGACGTCGCCAGCAGGGCCGGCGCCACGAAGGCCGCGTAGGGCACCTGAGTGCCGCTGTCGGTGGTCACGGTGCGGACCAGGGCGCCCACGCCGATGCCGAGCGAGAACAGGTAGAAGACCGGCTCGACGAAGCCGGTGGCGAACGCGACCCAGAGCCGGCGGTAGGCCAGCACGTTGCGCTCCACCACCCGCGCGGCCAAGGTCGTCGCGACGATCGCCATCACGGCACCAGCCGTCGGGCGAACAGCGGCCGCGCCGCCGCGGCACCGCCGAGGGCGAACAGGGCCAGGACGGCGAGATGGACGGCGACCGCGCGCGGTGACGGCGCGGGGGCGCCACCGGCCGCGGCACGGGACAACTCCACGCCGTGCCACAGCGGGGTCGCCCAGGCCACGAGTTGCGCCCACCCGGGCAGCGCGGCGACCGGGAAGAACGTGCCGGAGAAGAGCATCAGCGGAGTGACCACCAACCGGAACAGGACGCTGAACCCGGTGTCGTCGTCCTGGGTGACGGTGAAGGCGAAGATCGGGACGGCGAAGGCGAGCCCGGTGAGCACCCCGATCGGAATGCATGCCACGGCCCACCCGCTGGCGAACCCGCCGAGTGCCCCGGCCACCGCGACGAAGATCGTGGTGGCGGTGAGCAGATGGACGGTCACCACGGCCAAGTGGCCGAGCAGGACGTCGTCCACCGACAGCGGGCTGGCCAGCATGGCGCGGTAGGCCTGGTCCCACTTGATGTGGCCCATCACCGGGTAGGTGGCCTCGCCGTCGGCCAGCCACATCGCCTGGGTGACCACGAAGGCGGGCACCACGAAGTGCAGGTACGAGGTCGTCCCCAGCCCGCCGGAGCGATCGACCAGCGAACCGAGGCCCAGGCCGATCGATGCCAGGAACATCACCGGGGAGAGGAACCGGCCGATCAGGCTGCCCCGCCACGTACGCCGGTAGACCGACCAGAAGTAGTCAACCACCGCGCCGACCCGCCGCCACCGTCCCGGGACGGGCCGGGGAAGCGGACGGCGTCGGCTGACGGCGCTCGTGGTCAGTCCGCCCATCAGTCCACCAGGCTGCGACCGGTCAGGTGCAGGAAGACGTCCTCGAGGCTCGCCCGGCGCACGAGCGAGGACAGCGGCCGCACGCCGCGGGCATGGGCCGTCCCGAGCGCCGCCTCGCCGTCGTCGGCGTACAGCAGCAACCTGTCGGGCAGTTCCTCGAGCCGCTCCCCCGCGCCGACGAGGCGGGCCGCGGCCTCGGCCGACGCGTCGTCGGCGTCGAAGCGCAGCTCGAGCACCTCCCGGGTGCAGTGCCGCTCGATGAGCGCGCGCGGGGAGCCCTCGTCGGCGATCCGTCCGCGGTCCATCACCACCAGCCGGTCGCAGAGCTGCTCGGCCTCGTCCATGTAGTGCGTGGTGACGATCAGCGTCACCCCCTCGCGCTTGAGCCGGAACAGCTTGTCCCACAACAGGTGCCGGGCCTGAGGATCCAGGCCGGTGGTCGGCTCGTCGAGCAGCAGCAGCTCCGGCTCGCTGATCAGCGCGCGGGCGATGGTCAGCCGGCGCTTCATGCCGCCGGACAGCGGCTCCACCTTGTCCGCCCGCCGCTCGGTCAGCTGGGCGAACTCGAGCAGTCCCCGGGCCCGGGCCCTGGCTTCGCGCCGGCTCAGGCCGAAGTAGCGTCCGTAGATCCAGAGGTTCTCCTCGACGGTGAGTTCCCCGTCGAGCATGTCCTGCTGCGGGCAGACTCCGAGCCGCGACCGGATCGCGGCACCGTCCCGGGCCGGGTCGAGGCCGAAGATGCGCAACTCCCCCGCGCTCACCGGAGAGACGCAACCGATCATGCGCATCGTCGAGGACTTCCCGGCCCCGTTGGGGCCGAGGAAACCGAACGCCTCACCGGCCCGGACCTCGACGTCGATGCCGTCGACGGCCGTGAAGTCCCCGAATCGCTTGGTCAGGCCCCGCGCTCGGACCAGCGCACCGTTCTCGCCGGTCACCCGCTCACCTGCTCACCGTGCTCATCCTGGCGACGTTACCCGTCTGTAGGGTCTGCTCGACCGCACCCGTACCGAGCCCGCGCAGCGAAGGACCGCCCGATGACCCCCACGACCGAGAACGATCTCTCCCGAATCTTGACCGACCCGGCGCGCCGTCCCCGCTGCGTCGAGGCGCTGGCCCAGGTCGTGGACGCCGAAGTGCAGGCCCGCTCGGGCGTGGGCGGGATCGCACTGAAGACCGCGTACAAGGCGGTGACCTCGATCAAGCCCGACCTCGTGCTGCGCGCGGTGGACTACATGCTCCCCGACGTCGCCGATCAGCTGGACCCCTTCTGGGCCGCTCGCGAAGGGCAGGACTTCGGCGCGTACCTGTCCTCGCGGGGCGGGGAGGTGGCCGACGCGCTGCTCGGGGTGACCGACCAGCGGGCCGCCAAGCCGGACCACTCGGCCATCGCCAAGATCTACAACGGTCTGCGTCCCCGGGCCAGAGGCCTGGTGGAACAGGCATTGCCGAGGCTCGGGACGACGATCGAGTCGCTGGCCGGCTGATCCGGGGCCGGAACCACCCCCGAGCCCAGGTGTCCGCAGGCCAGGGCCCCGCCCAGCCATTGCCGTTCCACGAGTCGAGTTCACCAGCCGAGCGGACACGGTGCCGGTACGGGCCTAGTAGACCGTCGCTTCTAACGTTCTGGGTAGAGGTGGCGGAGTCGGGTACGGGCGTCGCTGGTGGTGAAGTGCCATCGGACTTGGCGCTGGTCGGCGTTGGTGGCGTGTTGCCAGGCGGCCAGTTCGGTGTTGAGGAGGTCCAGGTCG
>Ga0209797_10001665_pt1 | contig 11196 bp, 6 predicted proteins | sample DOMMetBare3Fresh_2_FD_187472 | JGI IMG/M metagenome (GOLD analysis project Ga0209797, IMG submission 187472) | Wetland sediment microbial communities from St. Louis River estuary, USA, under dissolved organic matter induced mercury methylation -... | ecosystem: Environmental > Aquatic >...
GGTGACGCCGGAGTATTTCGGCCAACGCATTCACGCGCCCGATGACCCGGTGCGGCGCGAGGTCGGCAGCGCGCTGGAGAAGAACGCGCAAGTGATCCCGCTGCTGGCCGACGGCGTCGAGAAACTGCCAGAAGGCCTGCCCCCGCCACTCGATACGCTGGCTGACCGCACTTGGCGCCGGCTGCGAGCCTACGACTGGCGCAACGACTTCGAGCGCCTTGTGGCCGACCTCGAAGCGCTGGGCATTGAGCGCCTCGCCCGGCCGCAGGACCTGCGCCGACGCGACCACCTTCGACGTGGCGCCATCGCGGCTGGCGTGATGCTCACGATGGCCGTGGCCGCAGCGGGGTGGTGGCTGGGCCCGCGCGCCCAGCGCCTGGCCAGCGACACCAGCGGCGACTGGACCGCCCGTGTCGAAGCGCCGGCCGACGAGGCCGGCTCGCAGCTGGACCGCGTACTGCTGCACCTGGCACAGCAGGGCGAAGACGTGAAGCTCGTCAGCCGGCCGATCGACATCACGCGGGACCCGGCCTGGCAAGGGTTTGCGCAGAGCTGGTTGCAGCGCTTCGACCAAAAGCTCGAGCGCGTCGTCTGGCGTGGTCAGGGCACCGCGCGCAGGGCGACGGGCCAGCCGCTGAGGCTGGACATCACGCTGTCGGTCGAAACCGAAGCCGGCGGCACGGCCATCGAGACCGGTACCCTGGCGACCGAGGCCGATGCCAGCGGCCAGCGCATGACCGGCCGCTTGCGGATGAACGGCGAGCAGGCCGAGCGAGCGCTCGAATTGCGGCGCGGTCACTGAGCAACGGAGATCGACATGCTGAGCGTTCGAAACCACCGCCTCGTCGGCGACAAAGTGTTCTATCGCGCCACGCCCAACACCGGCGGCCCGCTCAAGCCGCGTTACCTGGTCTTTCACTACACCGCGGGCAGCTCGGCGGCGAGCTCGATCGAGTCGCTGTGCACCAGAAGGCCCCAAGGCAATGCCTCGGCGCACCTGGTGCTGGCGCGCGATGGAGCGATCACGCAACTCGCGCCGTTCAATGTGGTCACCTGGCATGCCGGCGTCAGCCAATGGCTCGCCACCGTGGGTCTGAACAGCGCCTCGATTGGCATCGAGATCGACAACGCCGGGCCGATGAACCAGGTCGGTTCCCGCTTCGTGGCCTGGTTCGGCCGTGAGTACCCGGCCAGCGAAGTGATGATGGCCGCGCACAGGCATGGCGGCCCGGTACGGCCCTGGCATGCCTACACCGAGGCGCAGATCATGCGTTGCCTCGAGCTGGCCGATCTGCTGGTGCAGCAGTACGGCCTGCAGGACGTGCTCGGACACGAGGACATCGCGCGCGGCCGCAAACAAGACCCGGGGCCTGCGTTCCCGCTGGCTTCGATCGCCGGCCGTGCACTCGGCCGCAGCGATGACGTGGCCGCGCGCTACATCGTCACCACCGAGGAGCTGAACATCCGCAAAGGCCCCGACGCGGCCTTCGATGCCGTTGCGCCAGCGCTGGCGCGCGGCACGCTGCTGCGGCTGGTAGAGCCCGGCGATCGCTGGAGCAAGGTCGAGGTCGAAGGGCTGAGCGATGTCGAAGGCTGGGTCAGCAACCGCTTCATCGTGCGCCTGCAGGACGCGCCGCGGTCGTTGCTGCCACGCTCGAGGTCAGCGCCCGCAAAACCCGCCAAACGGACACTGAAGAAAGTGTCAAAGACGGCGGCGAAGAAACCGGCGGCGAAGAAGGCGAGCGCCGCGCGTCGCCCACGCCGCTGAGCACCACGCATCATGGACAAGAGCATCCTGCCCGGCCAATTGCTGATGGTCTACGTGCTGGCCACACTGCTGGCCGCGCTGCTCGGGGCCTGGCTGGCGCGGCGCTACCGCGCGGCGCTGCTGCCGCTGATGAGCTCGCCGCGCGTGCCCGCCGCCGACAGCATGGACGCCACGCTGGGCCTGGCCCAGGCCACCACGGCGCTGCCGTCGTGGCGCGCACCGATGACCGCGACGCTGGGCAGCCACCGTGCCGCACAGGCCCGGGTGGTGGCACTGTTGATCGGCCTGTCGATGGCCATCGCGCTGACACGCGGTGTGGTCTGGGCCATGCAGGCGCGCGGCGACGGTACGCCGTTCAGCTTCTCGCGCTTCTTCCTGCTGGCAGTCATCTACGCCTGGCCGCTGCTGCCGGCGCTCGGGCTGATGTGGCGCTGGTCATGGAGCCGGCTCACGCTGGCGCTGGTGGGTTGGTACGCCGCGTCGTTGCTGCTGGTGATGTGGCGCTCGACCGAGGCGCAGTCGCTGGCCCAGGTGGCGACGTGGCTGGCCGGCGAGATCGGACCGCCGACGCTGGCCCTGATGCTGCTGACATTGCGCCGCACCCGCGCCGCGGCGCCGTGGTTGTGGCCGCCGCTGGCGCTGCTGCTCTTCGCCGCGATCCTCGGCCTGGATGCGCTGGGCGCCCTGGTCAACCAGAAATCCCCGCTGATCGATCCGCTGGTGCGCTACGTGAGCCCGAGTGTGGCCTTCGCACTTTTCATGCTCGCCGGAGCTGCGCTGGCGTGGTGGCCGGCGCAGCGCTTCGCCCGGGCGCTGGCGCGCCTGTATGCCAACAAGCATGTGTCGGACCTGATGGTCGTGTTCAGTGCTGCGTGGGCCCTGAACCTCGGCTTCGACGCCATCGGTGGGGGCCCGTTGGTCCTCACGGCATTGTTGTGGATACCGCTTGTGATTGCTTGGCAGTCGCGCCGGCGCCGGCGTGCCGACACGCGGCCGCCCACGCTGCTGGTGCTGCGCGTGTTCCGGCAGGAGGCCAAGGTGGGCGCGCTGTTCGACGACGTGGTCGAGCGCTGGCGCGCCAGCGGCAACACGGTGCTGATCGCCGGCACCGACCTCGTCGACCAGACGCTCGACGCCACCGACCTGTTCGACTATCTCGACGGCCGGCTCGGGGCGCGCTTCATCCGCAGCACGGCCGAAGTCCAGGCGCGGCTGGCGGCACTCGATTGGCTGCCCGACGCAGACGGCCGCTGGCGCGTCAACGAGTGTTATTGCCACGACAGCACCTGGCAGGTCGCGCTGGCCGCGTTGGTCGACCGCGCCGACCTGGTGCTGATGGACCTGCGCGGCTTTGCCGCACACAACGCCGGGTGCCGCTTCGAGCTCGGTGTGCTTGCGCGAGCAGCGCACTTGCAGGCTGCCGTGGTCCTCACGGATGCCAGCACCGACCTGTTCACCGCGCAGGCCGACGCCGCACCCGCGCCGGTCGGCCGCTTCGTCTGGCTCACGTTGCCCGCCGGCGCCGTGGCGGCGCGGCGAGCGACGAGACGGCGCGTGACGGCGGCACTGCTCGGTCAGCCGGCGCACTCGCCGCGTGCGGCCACCGCTACCGCACTCCTTTGATGCTCGCCACGACCCCCAGCCGGAGACGATGATGGCCACCCGTTCAAGCAAGACGTCGCGCCCGACCCCGCCCCGCAAGCCGACACCGAAGTCGACTGCGCAGGCGCCCGGCGCGCCGATCACCTTCGTGCTGCGCGGTGTGATCGATGCGGGTGCGGGCATGGTGGCCACGCGCGGCGCGGCGGCGCCGGCCCTGCCGGCGGGCCTGCTGCGCGGGCAGGTCAAGCACACGCTGCGCATGGCGGCCTTGCGCGGCGGTGTCGCCGGCGCCAGCGAAACGCGCGTGCAGGCCGTGCCAGGCCGTGACGTGGTGGTGCTGCATGTGGCCGGTGGCCCGTCGCTGGTACTGCACCCCGAGCGCGCGCGCGACTTGCTGCTGGCGCAACAAGGCGAGGGTCCGCGCAGCCGCGGCGCCACGAGAGACCTCGGCGACGTGGCCGTGCCCGCGCAACTGGCTTGGCCCGGCCTCGAAGCCGCGGCCACCGCACCACGAGGCGCGACGCGGGGACTGATCGGCGAGGCACTGCTGAGCGGGTTCGAGATTGTCAGCGGCGTGGCCGGCGACGGGCTGGCCGAACTGGCGGCCGAGCGGATTGCCGTGCGCGTCGATGCGCAGGTCGAGCCCGGCGTGTATGCGCTGCGGGCAGCGTCGCTGCCCCGCTTGAAGGGCAGCGGCAACAAGCCGCTGGCCACACTGCCTGGGGCTGAAGGACCGGTCCTGGTCTTCGTGCACGGCACCTTCAGCAATACCGCGGGTGCCTTCGGCAAGCTGTGGGCGCAGCACCCGCAGCGCGTGGCCGCGTTGTTCCAGCATTACGGTGAACGGGTCTACGCGCTCGAGCACCCGACGCTGACGCTGGGGCCAGTGGCCAACGCGCTGGCCCTGGCGCAAGCGTTGCCCAAAGGCGCGCGCGTGCACCTGGTCACGCATTCGCGCGGCGGCCTGGTGGCCGAGGTGCTGGCGCGTGCCGCGGGCAACCCGTCGCTGCAGGACGAAGATCTGTCGGCGTTCAGCGCCGGCGAGCGGCGCGAACTCGCCGCGCTCGGGGCCGAGCTCGGCCGCAAGGGCGTGCGCGTGGAGCGCGTGGTGCGCGTGGCCTGCCCGGCACGCGGCACGCTGTTGGCCAGCAGGAGGCTCGATGCGTATCTCTCGGTGTTCAAGTGGACCCTCGAGCTGGCCGCGGTGCCGGTGCTGCCCGAGTTGGTGGAGTTCCTCTCGGCCGTGGCCCAGCAGCGCACCGACCCCGGGACCATGCCCGGTCTGGCCGCGCAGGTGCCCGACAGCGCCCTGATCCAGTGGCTGCACGCCGCCGACGAGCCGCTGCCCGGTGAGTTGCGCGTGGTCGCCGGCGACGTACAGGGCGATTCGATCGGCTCGTGGTTGAAGACCCTGGTGGCCGACAGTTTCTACTGGACCGACAACGACTTCGTGGTGCAGACGCGCTCGATGTACGGCGGCGCGCCGCGCGCCGGCGGCGCGCTGTACCTGCTCGACCGCGGCGGCCGCGTCACGCACAGCGAGTACTTCGGCAACGAACGCACGGCCGACGCGGTGTGCGGCGCGCTGATGCACGACAAGCCCGAGGGTTTCGGCCTGATCGGACCGCTGTCCTGGCAAGGCACATCGGCCACCGGCGTGCGCGGCCGGGGTCGCGCGGCCGTGCGCCGTGGTGGCGACGAAGCGCGCCCGGCCAGCGACAAGCCGGCCGTGATCCTGCTGCCTGGCATCTGCGGCAGCCACCTGGCGGTGGACGGCAAGCGCATCTGGCTCGGTCTGCGCCTGGTCGGCGGCTTGAAGCGCCTGGCCTACCCCGACGCACCCGGCCACGTGGTGCTGCCTGATGGCGCCATCGGAGCGATCTATGACGATCTTGCCGAGTACCTGACGGCCACGCACGAGGTGATCGAGTTTTCCTACGACTGGCGCAAGCCGGTCGAAGAGGAGGCCGCGCGCCTGGCGCGCGTGGCCGAAGCGGCGTTCGCCGCCCGTGCGCAAAACAACCAACCGGTGCGCTTCGTCGCCCATTCGATGGGTGGCCTGGTGGTGCGCACGATGGCGCTGGTGGCGCCCGAGCTGTGGAGCAACCTGCTGGCGCGGCGTGGCGCTCGCGTGTTGATGCTCGGCACGCCCAATGCAGGCTCGTGGGCCCCGATGCAGGTGCTGTCGGGTGACGACACCTTCGGCAACACCCTCACCGCCTTCGGCGCACCGTTCCAGGACCATGCGGCGCGGCAGTTGATGGCGCAGATGCCGGGCTTCCTGCAACTGCAGGCCGCGCTCACCGACGGCGCGCAGCAGCTCGACCGCGAAGGCACCTGGCGCAAGCTGGCCGACGCCGACCTCGCCGCCGTGAACGATCACAACTGGTGGCACAGCGATGAAGTGCAGCTCAACGCCTACCGTTGGGGCGTGCCGTCGCAAGCCGTGCTCGACAGCGCGAAAGCGTTTCGCCAGGCGCTGGATGCGCAGCGCGAGCGCGACCTGCCGCACTTCGCCGACAAGCTGCTGCTGGTGTTGGGCAAGGCACGCTTCACGCCCGATGGCTACGAGATCGGCAGCCGCGGCCTGGAGTACCTCAACGCCAGCGAGGCCGGCGATGGCCGGGTCACGCGCGTCAGTGCGCAGCTGCCCGGCGTGCGCACCTGGGTCGTCGATTGCGAACATGGCTCGCTGCCTGACTTCGAGAAGGCCTTCGCTGGCTACGCGGAGCTGCTCGACAGCGGCAGCACCAGTGACCCCGCGCTCGAGCCGGTGCGCGACGTGCCGGCCGCCACGCGCGGCGGCCCCGCGCCAACCGCCACGCCGGTGCAGCATGTACGCAGCCGCCCGGCGCGCCAGCCACGCGCCCTGACCCCGCCCGAGGGCCAGGCCGAACTGGGTGCGCTGGCCTCGCGCGACACGACGGCGGTCGAGCCGGCTTCGCGCGAGCGCGCGCTGCAGGTCAGTGTGATCAACGGCAACCTGATGTTCATGCGCCAGCCGCTGCTGATCGGGCACTACAGCTCGACCCAGCTCAGCGGCACCGAGTGGACAGTCAACGGCCTGGTGGGCGGCGGCATGCAGACCGCGCTGCAAGCCGGTCTGTACCCCGACCGGCCGGGTTCACACCAGATGTTCCGTAACACTGGCACCAGCGACAACCCGCTGCAACTGCCGCGGCCCGAATGGGCCATCGTGGTCGGCCTGGGCGACGAGTCGACTTTGAAGCCTGCCGACCTGATGCTGACCGTGCGCCAGGCCATCGTCGGCTGGGCTCAGCGCATCGTCGAGCGCCCCAGCGGCGCGCCGGCGACGTTCGAGCTGGCGGCCACGCTGATCGGCAGCGGCGGCACCGGCATCACGCCGGGCCAGTCGGCGCAGATGCTCGCACAAGCCGGCCGCGAGGCCAACCGAAGCCTGGCCGCTTGCGGCTGGCCGCTGCTGGCGCATCTGCACCTGGTGGAGTTGTTCCTCGACCGCGCCGGCGAGGCCTGGCGCGGGTTGCAGGTCCAGGCGGCCACGTCGCCCAGCCACTGGCGTATCGCCGACCACGTGAGAACCGGCACCGGCGCGCTGCGCCGGCCACTGGATGCCGGCTACCGCGGCGCCGACTACGACCTGATCAGCGCCCAGATCCGCGACGGCCGCGACGGCGAGGCCGACATCGACTACACGCTGGACACCAAGCGCGCCCGCGCCGAGCTGCGCTCGCAGGCGGCGCAGGCACAGCTGGTGCGCGAGCTGGTCAAGCGCGCGTCGAGCGACCGCAACCGCGACCCGCAGATCGGGCGCACGCTGTACCAATTGCTGATCCCCGTCGAGATGGACCCGTTCCTCGGCGGCACCACCGAGATGCGCCTGAAGCTCGACCGCGGTGCCGCCGGCATCCCGTGGGAGCTGCTGCAGGACAACCGCGTGGCCGGCGGCGACGTGCGGCCCTGGGCGGTGCGCACGAAGCTGATGCGCACCCTCGTCACGGCGCAGTTTCGTCGGCATGTGCGCGACGCAAACGGCGATGGCGGCGTGCTGGTGATCGGTGAACCGGCGCTGCCGGTGGCCCCGGCCGAGGGCTTTGACTACGGCCGCCTGCCAGGCGCGCGGGCCGAGGCGCGTGCAGTGGCCGAGATCTTCGCCGGCCCGGGCGGCCACGCGCCCGACCGCGTCAAGGCTCTGATTGCCAGCGACGACGGCAACGGCGCCCCCGACGCGCAACAGGTCATCAACGCCCTGCTCGAACGTGATTGGCAGGTGGTGCACATCGCCGGTCACGGCGCACCGCCCGTTCGGGTCGACAACGGCGATGGCGCCACGCGCGGCGTCGTGCTCTCGCACGGTTTCCTCGGGCCGAACGAGATCAACGCCATGCGCACGGTGCCCGAGCTGGTGTTCGTGAACTGCTGCTACCTCGCCGAGCAGAACAACGCACAGGTGCTGGCCAGCGAGCCCGACCTGGTGCAGTTCGCCAGCACCGTTGCCGAAGCGCTGATCGGCATCGGCGTGCGCTGCGTGATCGCGGCCGGCTGGGCGGTCGAAGACGGGCCGGCGGAAGTCTTTGCGACCACGTTCTACGACGCGCTGATGCGCGGCCAGCGCTTCATCGACGCCGCCGCCGTGGCCCGCGAGAAAGCCTGGATCGCCAACCGCGAAGGCAACACCTGGGCCGCCTACCAGTGCTACGGCGACCCGGACTGGACGCTGTTGCGCGGCAGCGCGAGCGCGCCGCCACCGACACCGGCCGAGCGTTTCGCGGGCGTGTCGTCGCCGCTCGGGGTGGCGCTTGCGCTGGAAACGGTGGCCGTCGAGTCGCGCTACGTGCGCGGGCGCGACGAGGCCGCGCGCGAACGCGGCCGGCAGACGCAGCGCCAGCGCCTGGGCTACCTCGAAGGGCGCTTCGGCGCGCTATGGGGCGGCATGGGCGCCGTGGCCGAAGCCTTCGCCGTGGCCTGGAGCGAACTCGGCGAGATGCAACCCGCGATCGCCTGGTACGAGCGCGCGCTGGCCGCCAACGACGCCAGCGCCACGCAACGCGCGATCGAGCAGTGGGCCAACCTGCGCGTGCGCCTGGCCATGGCCGAAGTGCGCGCGGTCGACGACGCGCAGCGCAGTGCCCCGGCCGCGCAGCGTGCGGCGCGCGAGCGCACGCTCGGCCAGGCGCGCAACGCTGCGCGTATCGTCATCCGCGCCGCGCTGACCACCCTCGAGCACCTGCTCGCGCAGCGTGCCACGATGGAGCGCGAAAGCCTTGTCGGCTCGACCTACAAGCGGCTGGCCATGATCGAAAGCGACGCCGGACGCGAGGCCGATGCCCTGGCCGCGATTGCACGCATGAAGCGTCATTGCGAGGCTGCGGCGAAGCTGGCCCGTGACAGCGCCGCGGCCGAGGCCTTCTACCCGACACTCAACCACCTGGCCGCCGAACTCGCCGCGGACGCCGCGCAGCCCGGCTGGCCCGGCCTGGACCCCGCCACAGTTGCCGCGGTGCGCCAGAACCTGGCCGACAAGACGCGCGACGACCCCGACTTCTGGAGCGTCGTCGGTCTGACCGATCTGCGCCTTTACGAGGCCGTGGCCGCCCGGGCGCTGGCGCCGCAGGCTGCGTCGCTCGAAGCCGACTACAGCGAACTGCACGGCCGCGTGGCCGCGCCGCGCGACTGGCGCTCGGTGCACGACAGCGCACGCTTCGTACTCGACCGCTATGCGCGGCGTGCCAACAGCAGCGCGGAAAAGAAGGCCTGCGCGCACGTGGTGGCACTGCTCGAGGGCTTTGCCTGGCCGGCACTGGCGTGAGCAAGCCGCCGGTGAAGGCCCGTCGTTGACGTGCCTGGCTCAACGACCGCCGCTCACATCGATGATGGCGCCGGTGGTGTAGCGCGCGGCGTCCGACAGCAGCCAGACGATGGCCGCCGCCACTTCGTCGGCGGTGCCGGGGCGCTGCATCGGGATCAGCGATGACAAGGCCTGCGCGCGCCCCGGTTGCCCGCCCGAGGCGTGGATGTCGGTCTCGATGATGCCGGGACGCACGGCATTGACGCGGATGCCCTCGGCTGCCACTTCGCGTGCCAGGCCGGTGGTGAAGGTGTCGATTGCACCCTTGGTGGCGGCGTAGTCGACGTACCAGCCTGGGCCGCCGAGGCGGGCCGCGACGCTGGACAGGTTGACGATCGCGCCACCGGCGCCGCCGTACTTCGTGCTCATGCGCTTGATCGCCTCGCGGGCGCAGACGAAGCTGCCGAAGACGTTGATCGCGAACAGGCGCTGCAGGCGCGCGACGCTGACCTCATCGACCCGCGCCTGCACATCGACGACGCCGGCGTTGTTGACCAGTCCCGCAAGCGCGCCGAGTTCGGCATCGATGCGCGCGAACATCGCCAGCACCGCGGCCTCGTCGGCCACATCGGCCGGCACCACGACGGCGCGCCGGCCGAGCGCACGCACTTGCGTGGCGACGGCCTCGGCCGCGCGCGCATCGCGGGTGTAGTTGATCGCCACGTCCCAGCCTTGCTGCGCGCAGGCGATCGCGCTGGCGGCGCCGATGCCGCGGCTGGCCCCTGTCACGAGCACCGTGCGGGCGGCCATCAGCGCACCGCCTTCGTATCGAAGTTCGGGTTTTCGATCAGGCCGAAGCGGTTGCCGAAAGGATCGCGCACCGCAGCCACCTTGATGTCTTCACCGACGGCGGTGACGGGTTCGATTTCGGTGGCACCGAGCTCGAGCAGGCGCGCGAAGGCGGACGCGATGTCGGCCACGCCCCACAGCGGCTGCGGCCCGGCGGTGCCGGGCTGGCCATTGGGCAAGAGGCCGAGTTCGAAGCCACCGATCGCAAAGCCGACGTAGAACGGCTGGTCGAAGTACGGCGGCTGGCCGAGCACGTCGGTGTACCAGCGCTTGGCGGCGTCGAGGTCGGTGACGGGATAGATAGCGGTGCGCAGGCCGAGGATCATGGTGTGCCGTTCCTTCCGTGTTGCAGGAATCCAGGACGCTCGCCGAGCCGCTCGACGTAGGCGGCAACCGCGGGCAGCTCGGGCCGCTCGATCGGCGTCGACAGCCAACGGGCCGTCGACAGCCCGAGCACGATGTCGGCCAGCGTGAAGGTCGGGCCGACGGCGTAGGCAGCGGTCTTGTCGAGTTGCGCGTCGAGGATCTGCATGTGGCGGTTCCAGGCCTGGCGGCTGGCCTCGATGGCGGACGCATCGCGGTGCGCCGGGCTCTGCCGCACGAGCGCCATGAAGGCATAGCGCCAGGCGTTGTTCAACTCGCCGGCCTGCCAGTCCATCCACTGCTCGACGCGCGCGCGGGCTTGCGCGTCGACGGGCAGCAGGTCGGTGCGGCCATGGCGCGCGGCGAGGTAGCGGCAGATGGTGTTCGACTCCCACAGCACGAATCCGCCCTCGTCGACGATCACCGGCACCATCGCATTCGGGTTCAGCGCCAGGAATTCGGGCGATTGCGTCGAACGGTCGCCGAGGCCCCAGTCTTCGCGTTCATAGGCCAGGCCGATCTCGCTGCAAGCCCAAATGACCTTGCGCACGTTGATCGAAGAAGAGCGGCCCAGGACTCGCAGCATGGCGCCGCATTCTGGCACTGACCGTGCCGCGCGTCGGGGCCAGCCCCGTGGCGTGCCGGGCGCCGCTTGGCTACAGTGTCGGCTCAATTACGGAGACCACCCATGCAACGCCGCCAGCTCATCGTTCACGGCGCCGCCACCGCGGCCGCCCTCGCGCTGCCGACCCTGGCGCGCAGCCAGACCCCCGAGACGGCAAAGGTGACGCTGGCTGTGGGCGGCAAGAACCTGCTGTACTACTTGCCGTTGACGATCGCCGAGCAA
>Ga0209797_10001666_pt1 | contig 11193 bp, 16 predicted proteins | sample DOMMetBare3Fresh_2_FD_187472 | JGI IMG/M metagenome (GOLD analysis project Ga0209797, IMG submission 187472) | Wetland sediment microbial communities from St. Louis River estuary, USA, under dissolved organic matter induced mercury methylation -... | ecosystem: Environmental > Aquatic >...
TTTCCGCTATGCTGCCGGCATGGCACTCGATACCGACAAGATCGATGACGCAACTCTGGCGCTCCTGGCGCTGACGCTGCACGACGGCTACCGCGCCTGGAAAGGGTTCGATTGGGACGTGCTCGAGCGGCTGCATCGCAAGGGCATGATCGACAATCCGGTCAACAAGGCGAAATCCGTCGTGTTCACCGACGAGGGCCTGCAGCGCGCGAAGGCATTGCTCCAGGAAATGTTCGCAAAGAAAGACCCGTAGCCCGGATGGAGCGGAGCAACATCCGGGACGAAGCGACGGAGCTGCAGCGCACCCCAGCTGCAGCGCACCCCAGATGACGCCGCAGCGTGATGCTTGTATACTCGCCCTCGCCACAACCTGACGAGGGCATCCGCATAACGCGCTCCGGCATCACCAGGCTGGCTCTGTTCTTGTCGCTCATCATCGCGAGCGTTGCGTTCAGCGCGCCGGCCGTGTCGCAGACCCCGAGCGCGGTCGACATGGACGACCTGCTCGTCGTCATGGATCGGCTCATGCTCAAGATCCCGATGACCGTCTACGGACGCGATCCGGTCCGGCGCCTGCTCGGCGAGCTCAGCCGTGAACGCTGCGACCAGCAGGCGATCGCGAACCTCGGCAAGGCGCTGGAGAGCGCCGGCTATCGGCGCGACGCCGCGACCGCGCTGACGAGCTATTCCGCGACGTGCGGGGGTCACGCGCCATCGCTGCGCTCAGCGGTCAATATCCTCCTCTTGCTGTCCGATTACCAAACGGCCGTGGCGGTTGCCTCGACGCTCATCCAGCTCGAGCCGTTCAATGACAACGGCTATTTTCTGCGGGCCGTGGCCTACGACCGCGGCGGCTCACTGCAGAAGGCGATCGACGACTACACCACCGCCATCGAGCTGTTTGGAGACAAGCAGAGAATATCGAGCGTCAGCTATTATGGCATGGCGCGCAGCTACGAAAAGCTTGGCCAGTTCTGTGACGCCATATTGCCGATCGATACATGGGTCTCGCTCAATCCTGCGCAGAATGACACCAGTCAGACGCGAGCGATCATCGCGACTTATCGGAGCAAAGGGAAATGCGAGCCCGCCACCGCATCCGGCGAGGAGGTCTTCGCCGTTCCGCGGCCGAACAACGTCGTCAAGTTGCCGGTCTCGATCAACGGCGCGCGGGGCCTGTTTGTCCTCGATACCGGGGCAACCTTCGTGTCCCTGAAGAATACCTTCGCGCAGAAGGCCAAGGTGCTGGTCGACCCCACCAGCATCGTGCAATTGCATACCGCGAACGGGATCAGCACGGGGAAGCGGGGCCGCGCGGAGACGATCCAACTGCGCTCGCTGCAAGCAAAGGACGTCCCGATCGTCGTTCAGGATGATGCCAAGGGCACCTATGGAGACGGCGTCGATGGCCTGCTCGGCATGAGCTTCCTCTCCCGCTTCAAGCTGACAGTCGATTCTCGAACGGTGAGAGTCTCGGCCCGCAAGTGAGCAAGACCGGAGTGGATCGCGACGACCTACTCCTTCGCCTTCAGCTGCCCCTCGTTCGCGGCGATGAACGCGCGGATGTCGTCCGCCATATCCAGCAACCTCAGCCACTGCTCCTTGTACAAGGTCACCGGAAAGCGTCCCATGCCGTAGATCGAGACGGCGCCCTTTTCGCTCACCTTCATGCGAATACCGGCAGACGCTCCTTTCTTGAGGGCCGCATTTTCACTGCGCAGGCGTTCCAGCTCGGCTTTCATATCGTCGTCGGACATTGCGTTCCCAGTGTTCTGGCGATGGATGATCGGCAGTCTACCTTGATCGGAGCGCTATTGGTACCGGGTCACTCACCCTTGCCGGAGGCCTGCTGCGTCATCGTTTGACTCGCGTCCTCGACGCACTCTGGGGGTTCCAGCTCGTAGGATGGGTTGAGCGCTCGCGAAACCCATCGCTTGGACCCGGCCGAACGATGATGGGTTTCGCTGCCGCTCAACCCATCCGACCAGCGACGCGCTTCTCATACACCCTGCCGGAGTGGGCCTTGGTCCGCTCGCCGAGCAGACGATCGAACTCCCTCTTGGAAACGCCGTAGCATTCGCACGAGCGTTGCATCAGACCACGACGATCGATGATCGTAACATTGCCACGTCGATAGCGGATCAGCCCCGCCCGTTGCAGGCCGCCCGCCGCGGCCGTCACGCCCGTGCGCTGCACGCCCAGCATCATGGCCAGGAACTCCTGCGTGAGCAGGAACTCGTCCGCGTGCATGCGGTCGTGGGTCATCAGGAGCCATCGGCAGCATCGCTGCTCGAGGGAATGAAATTGATTGCACGCGGCGGACTGCGCGACCTGGTTGAAGACGGCGTGAGCATAATGAAGCATGACGGTGCGCATCGACGCGCTGCGCGCCATTTCTCTATTGAATACATTCGCCGCCATTCTCAGGCCGGCGCCGGGAACCTGGACGTAAACCCCGGTGGGCGCCCGGTCGTCACCGAATAAAAGCGGCAGACCCACGACACCCTCGTTGCCGATTGTTCCGACTTCGGCCGCGTCGCCGTTCGCCATGGTGTTCACCAGGGAGCCAACGCCGCTCTCGATGAAATAGACAAATCCGATGGGCTTGTCGGCACGATAGAGAGACTGCCTGTACCCAAGTGGAATACGTTGAAGATACGGACGAAGCCGCGCGTAGTCCTTGGGCGGCAGCAAACCGAGCAATCGATTGGCATGCGGATGTGCAGTCTTGCGGCTGAGCACCACCTCGCTGCTCCTCTCGCTCGCGCCTGACGATGTGACGCGGCGTGTCTGACGGATGTCTGGCCTTGTCCTCGGCAAGTACTTTTCCCGTTTTTTCTGCATTTCTGCTTTCTGTCGCTGAGCGTCGTTCGACGCAGGCCACCGGCGTCGTGCGTGAAGGCTGCGCTTCTTCGGCCGCCAGGGCAAGGCGAATGTCTCGTATCGGACATTTGTCTGGAGATTACATTCCCTATGGAGCTCCTGTTGCCCTAAACGTGATGTCCGGTATCGGACATATCACTGGACTCGCCTCGGAGAAAGGCGCAGCGTCCGCGTACGGCACGGTCGTAAATGCTAAAGAACCGCTGATGTGCTGCAGCTAGCCTCGTGCTCCCCCAACACCCCGGAAGCGGGCTGCTCTGGCGCATAGCTACTCCAGCGGTCGCGCGACCGGCCGTCTTTTTTTGTTTTTCCCTGTGTAGGAGCTCGGCTCATGGATCAATCCATGAAAGCATTCGTCGGGCGCCAAAACATCGCGCATTTTGCCAACTTGCTGAAAACAGAAATCGATCCTGTCAAGCGCGCGATGGTCTCCGGACTGTTGGCCGATGCGGAGGCGAAGCAGGAAAAATCAATCGAGAAAGAATAGCAGCGCGCCTGGATTGGTGTCGCAGCATATTCCGCCACGCTTCAGCTTCTGTCGACAGCTCTTGTCGGCGCAATGCGCTTCGCTGTTGCGCCCTGCACCCCCTCGACTTCCCCTCCCCGCTTTGCCAAGCTTTGCCAAAAGCATTGACCCGAGGGAGGACATCCATGACGCCCATCCGCATCGCCGTTGCGGCCGCAGTGCTGGCATTCATCGCACACCCCGCGCAGGCGGAAATGAAGAAGGAGTGGGTCGACTACAGCCACGGCGACGTGAAGCTCAAAGGCTATCTCGCCTACGACGACAAGATCACTGGCAAGCGTCCCGCCATTCTCCTGATCCATGACCGCGCCGGCATGCAGCCCTATACGCTCACGCACACCGAGACCTGGGCCAAGCTCGGCTACGTCTCGTTCGCGGCCGACTTCTTCGGCTACGGCCAGGGCGTGCTGCCCAAGGACGTGCCGGAGGCGCAGGCGCAGATGGGGATCTACACCAAGGACCGCGCGCTGATGAAGGCGCGCGCCAAGGCGGGCTACGACACGCTCCTCAAGAACCCGATGGTCGACGCGAGCAAAGTGGCGCTGATCGGCTACTGCTTTGGCGGCATGGTCGGCGTCGAGTTCGGCTCGACCGGCGCGCCGCTCGCCGGCAACATCGCGATCCACGGCTCGTTCGCCGAGCATCCGGCCGGCTGGGCGCAGAACGCCAAGGGCAAGTTCCTGATCCTGCACGGCGCCGAGGACGTGCCCTATCCGCTCGAGAAGGTCGCCGAGGTCTACAACGAGCTGCGCAAGTCCAAGGTCGAATTCCAGATGGAGTTCTACAGCGGCGCCGGCCACGGCTTCTCGGTGCCGAAGAACAAGGACGAGGAGCGCGCCAACGAGCTCTCGATCGGCACCGCGACGCGCTTCCTCAAGGACGTGTTCGGGATCTGAGCAGCGCATGGAAATCGGGGTCTGTCCCCGATTTCCATCGCGCCAAACCGGTTCCCGTTGCGTTGCGCGCAGCGGCTCGTCTACTCCACGACGCCTTCCGTGACGGCAATCGTCGCTCTGATCGCGGCGACGATGTCGCGCGTTATCGTGATCCCGTCGCTCTGCAGCTGGCTCACCACTTCCAGGATCGTCTCCCGGTCGCCGCCACGCTCGATCTCACGGCGGATGTCCTCTGGCAGTTCCATGTGCACCTCTCCATCCGACGAGCCCGCGAACGCGTCGTCTATAGCTGTTACGGCTCCTGTGACGCCACGAACGCCGAGATCGCCACGATGTCGTCATTCGTGAGCTTCTCGACCACGCCCTTCATCAGCGGCGCCCAGGCGCCCGCGCGCTCGCCGGTCGCAAACAGATAGAGCTGGCGTGCGATCGTCACCGGCGACTGGCCGGCGATGCCCGGCACGTCGCCGATGCCCTTGAGCGTCGCGCCGTGGCAGATGGTGCAGGCCACGGTCTTGCCGCCGCCGCCGGTCGCCACCAGGTTCAGGCCCTTGGCGAGGCTGCCGGGCGGCGCATAGGTGATGAAACCGGACTTCGGATCGCGCAGCTCGACCCGCTCGGCGTCTTCCGGGACCTCGATCAGGCGCATGCCGATCGGCTCGGTGCCACCTTCCGGCAGCGGCATGCGCCGCGTGCCGAGAAAGTGCGTCTTCGGCACGGTGTCAGTCTCGACCACGCGCGTCCAGCGCTTGACCGGCAGCGCGGCGAAGTATTCCGCCGCGGCCTTGACCTCCTCGTCGGTCATCGCCTTCGAGAACGTGAGCATGTTGGCCGCGCCCTTGCGCGCGCCGCTCTTGAAGTCGGCGAGCTGGCGCGCGATGTAGCCTGCGCTCGCGCCCGGCAGCCGCGAATTCTCCGGGTGGCCGTGGCCGGTCGAGAGATGGCAGCTGATACAGGCGCGCACCGCCGATCCGCGGCCGTGCGCCACGATCGCGGGCATCGGCGGATGCTCGTCCGGAAACCAATCCGGCGGGTCGTTGATGGAGTCGATCTGCGACTGGGTGTAGGTTTTGTTGCTGCCCGGCACGCGCTTGAGCTCGCCGGTCTCGGGCTTGCGCGGCGCCCCGCCCGCGCCAGGCGGCGGAAAGGCCCAGTCCGGCCGCTCGGCGGCAGCCGCCACGGCGGGCAGCACGGCAACCATCAGGGCGCATGCAAGTGTCTTCATCGTCTTCATCGATGTCCTCCCACCGCGGCGCCGCTCTTCGGGGCGGCGCCCGTCAGCAAACCCTACAATAGGTCCGCAGGGCAGAATAGCTCACGCAGGACAAGCATCGGCCGACACGGATATCTCTACAGGCCCCGGGTTACGCTGCGGATACTTCATGCCCAAGACCGAAGCATCGCGGCGCGAGCGGCCCTGCAGTGCAAGAAGTCCGCAATCGGCGTGCTTTTCTTGCACCGGGGAGCCGTCTTTACATCGTAGTCACCAGGACCTCCGGCTGATTTACCGCGCGCACGCATCGCACCAGGATCGCAGCATGCACCAGCACGGTGCGAACAGGAAACGGGAGATCAGCCATGTTCAAGACAACCGTGATCGCGCTTGGCGCCGCCGCCGTTCTCGTCACCGCGCTCGGCTCCGCAAGCTTCGCCGCCCAGGACAACCCGCAGGACTGGTGGCGCGCCTACCAGGCGAAGTCCAAGTCCGGCAAGGGCTGCGTCGCCGGCGAGGAAAGCGCCGCGAGCGCCTATCCGGCCTGGATGCTCTGCCGCTAGAGCCGCGAACGGCAACAAGCGTGAGGTGCCATGCCCACTCACGCTTGTTCGCCCGCGCGCACGGGCGCAGCGGTCACAACGGTGAGTGAGTGACGGACGCGATCGCCTTCCCTGCTCACTCCTCCGGCTCGGTGGTGAAGAACAACGGATAGCCCTGGCTCTTGCCGAGCTCGGTCGCCTCCTTCGCCTTGGTCTCGGCGACATCCTTGGCGTAGACCGCGATCACGCAGGCGCCGCGCCGATGCGCCGTCATCATCACGCGGTAGGCCTCGTCCTCGTTCATGCGGAACACCGCCTTGAGCACCAGCACGACGAACTCGCGCGGCGTGTAGTCGTCGTTGAGCAGGACGACCTTGTAGAGCGGCGGCCGTTTGGTCTTCGGCCGAAGCTTGGTGCGCGGGGTGACGAGGGTCTTGCTCATGGCCATCCCGATGGGCGATGCCGTCGCGGCAAGTCCGCAAGTTTAGCGCATCGGCGCGCGGAATGCAGCCCGCCATGACGCGACAGGCGAGCGCGGCATGGCGGCACGTGCACCGCCCGTCGCGCGGTCATCAGACCGCCCTTGGCGCCAGCCAGCCCTTCGCCGCTTTTGTGACCGCGGTCACAGCGCCAGTTCTCCATCCGCCTAGATTGCGCAACGACGGCGATGCCGTCGAGGCCCAGCGGCGCACGCGCGTCAAACCGATGGAGCAAGTTGATGTCGTCACGCAGCCAATGGATTGTCGCCTCGATCGTCGCAGCCGCCGCCATCCTGGCATTGGGAGCTCCGACGACAGCCAACATCGTCGTCCACGCGCTGGCGGGCGCCATTGTCGGCTTTGTGTCCTATGGCGGCATGCGGCTGTGGAGCGCTTGCGGCCCACAGCAGTGACCGCTGACCGCCGCTATCAAGCACACGCGGCACCGACGCCGCAATTTTGTCGCGAGGCTGAACCGATCTTCAGCAAACTTTTCCAGTGCGCGCTGCAACCGCAGCCGTGGGCCTCCGTATCAATCAATGGATGTCGAGCAGGACATCCGTGATGAAAGGAGTGATCCGCATGTTCCGCAAGCTCTCCGTCGCGCTCGCCGCCACCGCGGTGATCGGCACTGCTGCGCTCGCTCCGAGCGCCGCCAACGCCACTTGGCTCGGCTACGGCTGGTACGGCCACAGCCATCCCTACTACAGCTACCCGGGCTACGTTTATGAGCCCGGCTACTTCGCCTACAGGCCGCACTACGTCTACCCCTACCACTTCAAGCGCTACAAGCACGCCGGTTGGTGGAAATACCGGTACAGCCACTACTGAGCTCGCCTCACTGAGCTCGTCTCTTGCGGCCGCAATGCCGCGCCCCACGGCCACCCCGGTCTTGCGAGGCCGGGGTCGGCCGCGTGTGCACCTTCACCGTCTCTTGTTGGCGTCCTTGCCGAGGTCCTTGGGACTATCCTTGGCCTGCGCGGCGCGCTCGGGCGGTGACGGTGGCAGCGAATCGAAGCCGCCCATCACGGGCAAGATCACGCCCGCCAGGAAGCTTCCGACCACAAGCAGCGGGATCACCCCGTTGACTAGGCCCACCAGCGGCGCGATCAGCCTTGGAGCACTCCTGCGCAACCACCAGAGCCGAACCGTATAGCCGAGCGTCGCCACCGCGACACCCGCGGCGAAGGCGACGATTCCCCACAGCACGCCCTTCTTGAGCAACAGCGCGCCGGGGCTCGACCAGATCGCCTGCAGAAACACCATCAGCACGATGGCGCCGACCGCATTGATGATGATGTAAGCCTTCTGGCCTTCGAACATCACGCGCTCCTCCACGTCGCTCAGGGAACTGTCCATTGCGGAGTCCCTCCGCGGGCTCTGCTGCTGGCCTGTCTGATTAAGCTGCGCCAACGCCATGTGCTCTTGCCTCCGTGTCTGTCGCTAAACGTCTGTCGCCCGGTGTCTGTCGCCCAGCCGAATCATAGTGTGACTCGCGCCACAACGCTGCTTGCAATTCCACTTGCACACAACGCTTCTTCGGCTTTTTCAGCTTACTTGGCCGCGACGGAGTAGATTGCTACCCTTTGCGCGTGCCCAATTGATTCGCTCAATTCCAGTATTCCGGACGTGGCGCCGGTGCGACGGCCAAGTATCACGCGCCGTGGGCACTTGCGCGATCCCGTCCCGCCCGGTTCAGCGCCGCCTACCCGAATCTCGGACCTGCGCCGATTGCGAATTCGGCAGCGAATCATAGCCGCCAAGGACCGGCAAGATCACGCCCGTCAGAAAGCACACAGCCACGACAGCCGGGATCCAGATGTGCACCGCCTGAAAGAACATCCCCGACTTCAATTGATTCCGCCGCAAGGCCCAGTCGCGCGCCGCATAGCCGGCAGTCGCCACCACGACCCCAAGCGCGAAGGCAAGAATCCCGGCTAATACACCCTTCTTGAGCGACATCGTGCCGGCGTGTGGCCAGATCGCCGGCAGAAACGCCAACAGCGCCAAAGCACCGACCGCATTGACGACGATATAAGCCTTCTGTCCTTCGAACAGCAGGCGCTCCTTCACATCGCGCAGAGAATCGTCCATCGCGGAATCCCTCCTTTGGCTCTGCTGCTGGCCCGGCTGCTGGATCTGCTGCACCGCCATGCGCCCACTGCCTCCCACGCCTGTCGCAAGCTCAATGATGTCGAATCGTACACCCAGCTGCCACATTAGTCATGAATTCTTGCCCAGTCTCTGTGCTCAACCCGGACTACAGGCCTTGAGCGCCAGCACGACGAGCTGGCGTGTCGTCATCGCTGAGCAGGGCGACCTTGTGCAGCGCGGCCGCTGTGACTTCGGCCGAACCTTGGTGCGCGGCTTGACGACGGCTCACGGCGATCCGATCACCGCCAGACCGCAGGCAGAGCGTATCGCCTCGGCGAGGGCAGCCCGCAGGGCGCAATAGCGCAAGCCTAATCCACCACGCAGTTGTCGGCAGGCTACGCTATGCTGCCCTACGCGAATGCGCGGCCCGAGCAGATTCCAGCGCGCTATCGCTTCTTGGCGGGATCGGGCGGCGGCGGCGCGCCTTTGACTTGCCCCGGAGGTGTGACCTGCGCCGAGCGCTCAGTTGGGAGCGAGTCAAATCCACCCAAGACCGGCAACACCACGCCGGCGACAAAGCACGCAATCGCGGTGACCGGAATCCACACATGCGCCACCTGAAAGATGAGACCCGACCTGATCTGGTTCCGTCGCAGGGCCCAATGATGAGTGACGTAGCCAAGCGTTGCAACGCCGACCCCGGCCGCGAATACGGCGATTCCGTAGAGCACGCCCCGCTTCAGCGGCATCGCGCCCGCGTTCGACCAGATCGCCTGCAGGAAGATCAAGAGCGCGGCGGCGCCGGCCGCATTGATGACGATATAGGCTTTCTGACCTTCGAGCAGCACGCGCTCCTTCAAAACCTCGCGCAGCGAATCGTCCATCGCGGTATCCCTCCTCTGGCTCTGCTGCTGGCCCGGCTGCTGGATCTGCTGCAATGCCATCGCCCACCGCCTCCCTATTGCAACTCGCGTCACAATGCTGCTTGGACTTGGACTTTGACTTTGACTTGGACTTGGACTTGGACTTGCAATCAACGTTTCTTCAGTTTCTTCGGCTTCTTGGCCGCGACAGCGTAGATTGCTACCGTCTGCGCACGCCGGACTTATTATTCTCGGTTCCGATCGTGTCGCCAGTACGACGGCCATCGATCATCGCGCCGTGGCCGCGCGCGTCTCAATCCCGTCTCGTCCAGATCAGCGCCTCTTGCCGGTATCTCTGAACTGCGCGGATGACGAATTCGGCAGCGAGTCATAGCCGCCAATCACCGGTAAGATCACGCCCATCAAAAAGCACACAGCCACGGCAGCCGGAATCCAAAGATGCACCACTTGAAAGAGGATGCCGGAGTTCAATTGGTTTCTGCGCAAGGACCAGTCGCGCGCGGCATAGCCGAGCATCGCCACCACGACTCCGAGCGCGAAGGCAAGGATCCCGCTTAGCACGCCCTTCTTGAGTGCCGTCGTGCCGGCGTGTGACCAGATCGCCTGCAGAAACACCAACAGCGCCAAAGCGCCGACCGCATTGATGATGATGTAGGCCTTCTGACCTTCGAGCAGCACCCGCTCCTTCACATCGCGCAGAGGATCGTCCATCGCCGCATGCTCCCTCTCGACCTGCCGCGGTACCTGCATCGCGAAGCGCCCATGTGGAAGCGCCCATGGCGTAAGCTAGATGACATTGTACCCGGCATGGCAACGCCAGCGGAGGTAGCGCGGCCGTATTCTCCCCTGCAAAAAATTTGTGGATGCTGCCGGCACGTCGGGTTCGTCCAGGCTGCGCCTATTTCCAATGCGGCGGCCAGGTCGTCTGCACAATAGGCAGCGCCTGCATGCGCCACATCCAGGCGGCGATTTTGGGGCCTGCAAGGTCGGCGGGAATCAGTGTGGGATTGCGGCTCGCCATGCGCGCGACCAGCGCGGTCAAGGGATAGAGCGCAAGATCGGCAGCCGAGAGCGCGCCGGACAGATAGTCGCCCGCGATCATCGTCTCCCAGAGCGCGTATTCGGCCCTGAGATCGGAACAAATTGCGGCAATGCGCGCTCCGTCACGTTCCGCTTCCGGAGTGAACAGCACCGCCTCGACCAGCCGCTCCATGCGCTCGGCGAAATACGCATCCGCCTCTCGAATGAGGCGGCGCTCAATCGCGCGCCGGCGCAGGTCCGCGGAAAACAGCGATGGTTCCGGCCAGCGCTCCTCGACGTAATCGACGATGGCGGCGCTCTCATACAGCACGAAGTCGTCGTCGATCAGCACCGGCACGCGCTTGCGCGGCGTGAGCGCCAGGAACTCGGAACTTTTGAAGTCGCCGGCGTCGTAGGACACCGTCCGCCGCGTGAACGGGATGCCCTTGTATGCCAGCGCGAGCCAGGCGCGCCAAGCATAAGGCGAGCCGGACATATAATAGAGCGTGACCGCCATCGTTGGATCCCCCCAACTTAACTATAGCGCAGCGCATGAAACGCTCGTAGCCCCACACGGATGGGCCTATACTTTACGGAGTGACCGTCATGAGAGGCTGGGCAAGGGCCCCGAACCGCCGTCTTATCGCCTTGATCTG
>Ga0209797_10001668_pt1 | contig 11192 bp, 13 predicted proteins | sample DOMMetBare3Fresh_2_FD_187472 | JGI IMG/M metagenome (GOLD analysis project Ga0209797, IMG submission 187472) | Wetland sediment microbial communities from St. Louis River estuary, USA, under dissolved organic matter induced mercury methylation -... | ecosystem: Environmental > Aquatic >...
GCGAGGAGCGTTCGATGATGAAGCGACGGCATCTGCTGCGGCTGGCGCCGCTGGCGTGGCTGGGGTTCGCGGCCGGCGCGCGTGCGCAGGCCTATCCGGCGCGGCCGATCCGCTACATCGTGCCGGTGGCCGCCGGCGGCGGCAGCGACATGGTGGGGCGCACCGTCACCGAGCGCTGGGGCAAGGCACTGAACCAGACCTTCATCGTCGACAACCAGAGCGGCGGTGGCGGCTCGATCGCCTGCCAGACCACCGCGCGCGCCGCACCCGACGGCTACACGCTGATGCAGGGCTACGTGGCGACGCACGGCACGAGCCCGGCCACGCGCAAGCTGCCGTACGACGCGATCAAGGACTTCACGCCGATCGGCATGATCGGCGCCACGCCCAACGTGCTGGTGGTCAATGCGTCGCTGCCGGTCAACGACATGCACGAGTTCATCGACTACCTGCGCGCCAACCCGGGCCGCCTGAGCTACGGCTCGGCCGGGCCGGGCTCGCTGACGCACCTGACGATGGAGCTCTACAAGCAGCAGGCCAACACCTTCATCGTGCACATCCCCTACCGCGGCATCGCGCCGGCCTTCACCGACCTGCTCGGCGGACAGACGCAGGCGATGTTCCCCGGGCTGGCAGCGGCGATGCCGCACATCCGTTCGGGCCGCGCGCGGCCGCTGGCGGTCACCGGAGCGGCGCGACATCCGCTGCTCAAGGACGTGCCGACGCTCGACGAAGCCGGCTTCAAGGGCTTCGACGCGCAGCAGTGGTACGGCGTGATGGGCCCGGCCGGCATGCCGGCGTCAGTGGTCAAGCAGCTCAACGAGACGCTGAACGGCGTGCTGCAGGCGCCGGATCTGCGCGAGAAGCTTGCGGTCGAGGCAATCGAGCCGATGCCGATGACCAGCGATGCGTTCGGCCGCTTCGTGCAGCAGGACATCGCCCGCTGGACGCGCCTGGCGCGCGACCGCAACATCCAGCTGGATTGATGCGAACCCCCACGCTTGTCGCAACGCGGTTCGCAGCCTGCTGGGCGCTGCAGCGTGCGGCCGACGTGCAGCGGCCTGACGGCGCGCTGGCACGGCCCTGAGACTCACGGCTGCACGGGCCGCAGCGTCGCGCGGTAAGCCTCGATGCGTGCCACGAGTTTCTCGCGCCGCGCCAGCGCGTCGGCGCGCCAGTAACGCTCGCGGTCGTAATACTCGGGCACCGCGGGCATCGGCTCGGGGATCACGACCCAGGGCTGCTTCGACGCGGTGAAGATGTGGATGTCCGGCGGCAGATGGGCCGGCTCGTCGAGCGTGCCCACGCGCACGAAGCTGATCAGCGCGCCGGCGCCGGCGTAGTGGCTCCACACGGCGACCTGGCACTTCGGGCAGCGCGCGATCTTCTGGCCGTAGCCGCTTTCCGACGGCGTGTCGATCAGGTCGGGTTCGGCCGCCATCAGCACCACGCGGTCCGACTCGATCATCGCGTTCAGCGCGAACGCCGCGCCGCTTTCGCGCTGGCACCAGCGGCAATGGCAGCAGTGCACGATCAGCGGCCGCGTCGTCATGCGGTAGCGCACGTGGCGGCAGTCGCAGCCGCCGTCGAGCGGGTAGGGCGGTGGGTCGGGCGGCACGCTGCTACCCGGGGCGCCGAGCTGCGCCGGGAAGAATTCGGGGCCAGCGGGTGGTCAGCAACTCACGAGCGGCCGCGGGTCGGATCAGCGTGGCGTTTGCTCCGCTTGCCGTCGGTGGAGGACACGAAGTGCTCGGCCGCGGCTTCCGGTGCCATGGCCGATACATCCGAATAGATCACCGTCGCATTGCGTACCGCGTCGAGTGGACGGACCTCGGGCTGCAGTTCGATGAGGCGGGTGGCAAATCGCTCGACCCAAGAAGCAATGACCTGAGGCATGGCTTGTCCTTTCGGATTGAACATCCTAACGTTGCCGCACGCTTTTGGGCATTTATATGCCGCAAATGGGGACTTGCCGGGCCGATCTCCCGGCGAAGCCCGACCACGTCCATCGTCGGCACCGGTATGGTTACAGTGGACGCCCGACTGCGAGGGACCATGAACCCGTACGCGCAATACCCCAGCCTGACCGACCGCACGGTGTTGATCACCGGCGGAGCCACCGGCATCGGTGCCGACCTCGTCGAGCAGTTCGCCGCACAGGGCGCACGCGTCGGCTTCGTCGACATCGACGCTGCAGCCGCCACCGCGCTCGCCACGACGCTGGCGGGGGGCCGCACGGCGCCGTTGTTCGTCGAAGCCGATCTGACCGACATCGACGCATTGCGCGCCGCGATCGACACGGTGCGCCAGCGCTTCGGGCCGATCGCCGTGCTGCTGAACAACGCCGCCAACGATCGGCGGCACACCATCGACGAGACCACACCGCAGAGCTGGGACGCCGGCATCGCGGTGAACCTGAAGCACCAGTTCTTCGCCGCTCAGGCGGTGGCCGCCGACATGAAGGCGCTCGGCGGCGGCTCGATCGTGAATTTCGGCTCGGTCAGCTGGATGCTCAAGCACGGCGGCATGCCGGTGTACACCACGGCCAAGGCCGCGGTGCAGGGACTGACGCGAAGCCTTGCGCGCGACTTCGGCCCGTTCAACATCCGCGTCAACACGCTGGTGCCGGGCTGGGTGATGACCGAGAAACAGCTGCGCCTGTGGGTCACCGACAAGTCGCGCGACGAGATCGCGCGCGGCCAGTGCATCAACCGGCCGCTGCTGGCCGAGCACATCGCACGCATGGCGCTGTTCCTCGCCGCCGACGACAGCGCGATGTGCACGGCGCAGGACTTCATCGTCGACGCAGGCTGGGCATGACGGCCGAGCTGCTGGTCGACGCGCAGGCCCGCCTGGGCGAATGCCCGCTGTGGTGCGAACGGGCCGCGGCGCTGTACTGGACCGACATCGAAGGCTCGTGCATCGGCCGCTGGAGCGCGGCTGACGGTTCGGTGCGCGAGTGGCGGCTGCCCGAGCGCGTGGGCAGCTTCGCGCTGTGCCAGCAGCCGTCCCAATTGCTGCTCGGGCTGGCGTCGGGCATCGCGCTGTTCGATCTCGACCGTGAAGCGATGTCGCCGGTGATTCCGGTCGAGACCGACCAGCCCTCCACGCGCATCAATGACGGCCGTTGTGATGCGCAGGGGCGCTTCGTGTTCGGCACATTCAATCCCGCCGAGGCGCCGATCGGTCACTTCTATCGGGTGGATGGCGATCTGCACGTCGAGCGCCTGCCGTTGCCTGCGGTGGCGGTGGCCAACAGCATCGCCTTCAGCCCCGACGGCGCGCGGCTGTACTTCGCCGATTCGCCGACGCGCACGATCCACTGCGCCGACTACCACGCCGACGGCCGCATCGGGCCACCGCGGCTGTTCGTGCGCCTCGGCGAACACGAAGGTTATCCCGACGGTTCGGCGGTGGACGCCGACGGCGGCCTGTGGAACGCGCAGTGGGACGGCGGCTGCGTCGTGCGCTACGGCCGCGACGGCCGCGAGACCGAGCGGCTCGCGTTGCCGGTGACGCGGCCCACGTGCCCGGCGTTCGGTGGCGACGACTTCTCACGCCTGTTCATCAGCACCGCGCGCATCGGCCTGGGCACCGAAGCGCTGCACCACCAGCCCACTGCGGGCGGCATCTACGCGCTGACGCCAGGCCATCGCGGCTTGCCCGAGCACCGCTTCGTCACCGAACTTCGGGCCTGATGACGTGCGAGCGCCCGGGCCTTTGGCGCAGACGGCTCCGCGGACGGACAACTGACGACGGTTCCAGTCTCGATCGGTTGGGTGTGTTGTGAAGCGCACAGACCGCGGTGCCAAATCGAATCAACCTGTGGTTCCGCTTTCCGAGACGCACTGAGCCGTGGCAACGCGAGCGGCTTGGCCCCCCCCAAAGAGGACCCTTCATGCCCCTGTCCGCAAGATCGAAATCGCAACGCCAGGCCGGAAAACCGGTCACCGCGTCCGTCGGGGTGGGCAAGACGCCCGAGGTGCGTGGTCCGGCGCCCCAGCCGATGGCCGAGGGCCTGGCGTTGCCCCATGAGCGCGACGAGTCGATCAACACCACCGCGACTGCGCCCGATGCGGTGATCGCACAGGCCAAACGCGACCTCGACGCTGGCCTGGTCGATACCGATATGCGGGTCACGCCGGGACTGGATGCCAAGCGTCGCGCCAAACTCGTGCCGGGTCCGGGTGGCAAGCCACCGGCATCGGGCCGTTGAAATCGCCGGGCTGGGCGCGATGGCGTGGCGATGTGGCCGATGTCGGCCCGCCTCGCCGAGGTGGTTGAAGTGACCGCAGCCAGCATGTCCGGACGGGAAGCCGAATGCGGCTGATCGCGTCCAGGCACCCGCCGCGCTTGCCGCTGTCTGCAGGGTTGTTTCTCGATTTCGATGGCACATTGGTGCCGTTGGCGCAGCGCCCGCAAGACGTGTTGGTTGGCTCTTGGCTGGTGCCGACACTGGAAGCAATTGGACGTGGACTCGATGGCGCACTGGCGATCGTCAGTGGCCGGCCGCTGCGCGGAATCGACGCCTTCCTGCACCCCCTGGTGCTGGCGGCTGCCGGTGCCCATGGCGTCGAGCGCCGCGACGCGAACGGACGCATCGAACTGCACCGATCGGCACCACCGGCACATGTGGTGGCGTGCGCCGGTCAACTGGCGGCGCGCCACGCCGATCTCATCCTCGAACTGAAGCCGAGCGGGCTTGCGCTTCACTTCCGCTTGCGCCCCGCGCTGGGCGCGCTGTGTCGCGAGGCTCTGGCAGCGGCCTTGGCCGAGGCACCGGGCGTGGCGCTCGAGTGGGAGTTGCTCGATGGACATTGCGTTTGCGAGCTGAAGCAGCGCGCGGTGTCCAAGGCCAGCGCGGTTCGCGCCTATCTGGCCGAGCCGGCATTCGCCAGGCGGTTGCCGGTGTTCGTGGGCGACGACGTCACCGACGAAGACGGTATTCAGGCTGTGCAGGCTGTGGGCGGCTTCGGCATCCGCGTCGGGCCCGGCCAGACCCAGGCGCGCTATCGGCTGGATGACACCCACGCGGTGGCGAGCTGGCTCATCGAGGCCGCCGCCGACAAAACGAGCCTGCGCAACGAGCGCCACGAGGCATGAACGCTGCCGCGGACCTGAACCTGGGCTTGATCGGCAACTGCACGATCAGTGCGCTGATCGACGCGGGCGGACGCGTCGTGTGGTGCTGCATGCCGCGTTTCGACGCCGACCCGGTGTTTCACGCGCTGCTGCATTCTGCCAGCGGCATCGGTGAAGACGGCAGCTCCCAGGTGGTGCTGGAAGGCTGCGCGAAGACCGAGCAGTCCTATGACGAAAACACGGCGATCCTGCGCACGCGGCTGTTCGATTCGCGCGGCGGCGGCATCGAGGTGACCGACTTCGCACCACGCTTCTTTCGCCACGGGCGGGCGTTTCGCCCGATGCTGCTGGTGCGACGCGTGCGGCCCATTCAGGGCGCGCCGCGTATCCGCCTGATCGTGCGACCGCGTGCCGACTGGGGCCGCACGACGCCAGCGCGCACCCGCGGCAGCAACCACGTGCGCTTCATCGCGCCCGACCTGACGATCCGCCTGACGACCGATGCGCCGATCACCTACATCCTCGATGAGACCACCTTCACGCTGAACGGCCCGATCAGCCTGCTGTTGGGCACCGACGAGACGCTCGAAGGCGGGGTCGAGGAGAGCGCCCGCCAACTCGAGGAACACACCGCGAACTACTGGCGCCAATGGACACGCCGTCTGGCATTGCCGCTCGAGTGGCAGACGGCCGTGATCCGCGCGGCGATCACGCTGAAGCTGTGCCTGTTCGAAGAGACCGGGGCGATCGTCGCGGCCATGACGACCAGCATTCCCGAAGCACCCGGCAGCCAGCGCAACTGGGACTATCGGTACTGCTGGCTGCGCGACGCGTTCTTCGTCGTGCGTGCACTCAACAGCCTGTCCGAGGTCGGCACGATGGAGGACTACCTGCGCTGGCTGCGCGACGCGGTGGGCAGCACGGTCGGCGAGCGCATCCAGCCTCTGTACGGCATCGGCCTCGAGCGCGACCTGCCGGAGCGCGTCGTCGCACACCTCGACGGCTACCGCGGCCACCGACCCGTGCGGGTCGGCAATCAGGCCGCGGAACACTTCCAGCACGACGTGTACGGCAACATCGTGCTCGGCGCCGCTCAATCGTTCCACGATCACCGGCTGTTGCGACGCGGCACCAGCGAGGAGTTCGAACTGCTCGAACTCATGGGCGAGCGGGCCTACGCGATCCACGACAAGCCCGACGCCGGCATGTGGGAGCTGCGCACGCGTGCCCGGGTGCACACCTCGTCGGTGCTGATGAGCTGGGCCGCGTGCGACCGGCTGGCCAAGATCGCGGAGACATTCGATCGGACGCAGCGTGCCGCGATGTGGCGCAACCGGGCCGAACTGATCCGCGCCAAGATCCTGCAGCAGGCCTGGAGCGAGGAGCGCCAGGCCTTCACCGAAAGCTTTGGGGGTCGCGAACTCGACGCCAGCGTGCTGCTGATGGCCGAAGTGGGGATGATCGATCCGATGGACCCACGCTTCGTGGCGACCGTCGATGCCCTGGAGCTCGCGCTGTGCGACGGCCCGCACATGCGGCGCTACGAAGCGCCCGACGACTTCGGCCTGCCCGAGACCTCGTTCAACATCTGCGCGTTCTGGCGCATCGACGCGCTGGCCCGCATCGGTCGCAAGGAGCAGGCGCGAGAGATCTTCAACGCGCTGCTCGCCGTGCGCAACCCGCTGGGGCTGCTCTCGGAGGACACGCATCCCATCACCGGCGAGCTGTGGGGAAACTTCCCGCAGACCTACTCGATGGTGGGCATCATCAACGCGGCCATGCGGCTCTCGGCCCCATGGGACTCGCGCATCTGACGGGGCCGACCATGAGCAACACCGGTCGATTGGTCATCGTCTCCAACCGCGTCGGCGATCCTCGCAAGGCCGCGGCGGGCGGTCTGGCGGTGGCGCTGGGTGACGCGCTGGCCAGCAGCGGCGGCCTGTGGTTCGGCTGGAGCGGCAAGACGGTCGAGGACGGTGCGCTGGGCGAAGGCGAAGTGCACCATCAGCGCTCCGGCCCGGTCGAGCTGGTGACCATCGATCTGTCGCAGGCCGACCACGACACCTACTACGCGGGCTACTCGAACCAGGCGCTGTGGCCTGCATTCCACTACCGCCTCGATCTGGCGGACTTCGCCGGCGGCTTCTTCGCCGGCTACCAGCGCGTCAACCGCCTCTTCGCGCGCCAGCTCGCCGTGCTGCTGCGGCCCGACGACGTGATCTGGGTGCACGACTACCACCTGATCCCGCTGGCCGATGAACTGCGCGCACTCGGCTGCCGGCAGCGCATCGGCTTCTTCCTGCACATTCCGCTGCCGCCGCCCCCGATCCTGGCGGCGATACCCGGTCACGCCTGGCTGATGCGGTCGTTCTTCGCCTACGACCTGGTCGGCCTGCAGACGCGCGTCGACGCCGACCACTTTGCGCGCTTCGTGCAGGAGGAGGCGGGCGCGCGGGCGCTGGGCGAGGGCGGCTTCGAGGCGATGGGGCGGCGCGTGATCGCGCGTGCCTTCCCGATCGGCATCGACGTCGGTGAGTTTCAGCGCCTGGCCGGCAGCAACGAATCGCGCCAGACCGAGGCCATGCTGAAGAAGCAATACGGCCACCGGCGCCTGCTCGTCGGTGTCGACAGGCTCGACTACTCGAAAGGCCTGCCGCAGCGGTTTCGCGCGATGCGCGAACTGCTGGCGAACTACCCCGATAACGTCAACAGCGCCACGCTGATACAGATCGCGTCGCCGACGCGCGAAAGCGTGCACGCCTACGAAGGTCTGCGTCACGAGCTGGAGGGGTTGGCCGGCGAGATCAACGGCAACCATGGCGAGCTCGACTGGCAGCCGATCCGCTACCTCCACCGCACCTGGGCGCGGCGTCGCCTGCCGGCGCTGTATCGCAGCGCCTGCGTCGCACTGGTGACGCCGCTGCGCGATGGCATGAACTTGGTGGCGAAAGAATACGTCGCGATGCAGGATGAGGCCGACCCCGGCGTGCTGGTGCTGTCGCGCTTTGCCGGTGCGGCCGAGCAGATGCGCGAAGCGCTGCTGGTGAACCCGTACGACATTCCCGGCACGGCGCAGGCCATCCAGCGCGCCTTGCAGATGCCGCTGAGCGAACGCCAGGCCCGGCACTCGACACTGCTGGCGCAGATCCGCGAGCACGACGTGCACGATTGGAGCCGCAGCTTTCTGGGGGGGCTGTCTGCGGTCGACCTGCGCAGCCCGCTCGCTCCAGAGAACCATGTCGACGCCGATCAACAGACGAACCAGGAACCCGTGAGCCGTGAGGTTTCTGCTCGAGCGCAGCCGGCCAAATCTGCCACCTCAACCTCTGCTCTGTACGCCAAAGCACCGACCACTTTGGGACAGTCATGAACGCCGCGATGGGACGGTTCGAGGCGCACCTGTCCGACGACAACGGCCAGGCGAAGACGGGCGACAACGCCATCCAGTGCACCCTCTGGCGCCCGGACGTCTCGGCAGGTAGGACCCGGCCGACAGAACCGCGCGCGCAGGTCCTAGCGACATGACGCTGAGGCCTGTCTAGAGTAAAGCCCACGCTTCCCGGCGGCCACGAACGGCCACGAACCGCCGGCGCGCTGAACGCTCACCCACAAACCGGTGCCATCCAATGACCCATGCAAGCTCCGATCTCCGCGAGACAAACCAACTGCTGGCCGCGTTGGGACCCGCAGAATTGCAACGGCTCGAAGCCGACCTGGAGTGGGTTGCGCTGCCGCAGGACACGATGCTCTACGAGGCCGGCGCCGTTTTGCGCCACGTCTACTTTCCGGCAAGCGCCATCGTCTCGCTGATCTCGTACATGGAGGACGGTGCGGCCACGGAGGTGGCCGTGGTCGGCAACGAAGGGGTCGTCGGCGTCTGCGCCTTCATGGGCGGCGGGCCAGCGGCCAGCGACGCGGTGGTGCAGCGCGCAGGCTACGGCTGGCGCATGAGTGCTGGCTCGATCGTGCGTCACACGCAACGCTCGGCGGACGTGCTGCAGCCGCTGCTGCGATACACGCAGGTCCTGTTCACCCATCTGGTACAGACCTCGGCCTGCAACCAGCACCATGCGCTGGAACAGCAACTGTGCCGCTGGCTTCTGCTTCATCTCGATCGGCAGGCCGGAGACGAGTTGGACGTGACGCAGGAGCGCATTGCCGGGATGCTCGGTGTGCGCCGCGAAGGCGTCACCGGTGCCGCCCTCAAGCTACAGAAGGACGGGCTGATTCGCTATTGCCGTGGCCGCATCGCCATTTCGGACCGCAAAGGGCTCGAGGAACGCTGCTGCGAGTGCTATTCCGTCATCAGGCGGGCAGACGACCGGCTGTCGACCGCTCCGCAGCACCTGTCGCGTTCTTCGCGTGCGCCGTTGGGCGAAGCCGTCCAATGAAGACACCCGGCGCCGATCGGCTGGCCTTGCGCGATCACGCGCAGCAAGTTCTCTAGGGCCGTCGCGCTCGGGTGCCTGCCCAGGCAGTGTGAATCGGAACGTCGAACCCAGGCCCGCTTCGCTTTGCACGGTGACGCCGCCGCCGTGCGCTTCGATGAAGGTCTTCACGATGGCCAGGCCCAGGCCGGTACCGGCGTCGTCCTCAGCGCCGGATTCGCCCTTGTCGAAGTCCTTGTCCAGCATCTCGGCCTCGATGCCCGGGCCGAGCATCCCGCACCGGCTTGCTTGGCTTGCCCTTCCGCACGAAACCGAAGCTTCCACCATGATCGAAGCCCCGGATTGCGCCGACTGTGCGCTGCCACATACATGGCCCCTGAGGGGCGGCGCGCGAACACACATGCCGGAACGCATGCGTTGGAGGGTCCCTGCACCGATCGATTGTGACGACACGCTTGTTCGCTGCAACGGTGCGCAGCACACCGAGCCCGACTCTCAGATAGTTCTGGGCCTGGTGCTTACGGCCATTCCCGGCGTCGGACTACACGCGCCCAACTGTCGCACCGCTATGGTTGATCACTCGCCAGCCAATTCGGCCTGGTCTTCGCCTCTGTCAACCTAGGATCCTCCCATGGCCCTTTCGAACTCGATTCCAGCGGACGAACATTTGCATGATGTTCGGCGCTCGGGGAATGCGGCAATGCAGCCGGCAATGCAGCCCATTCCTCGCGCCAGCGCGGTGTCTTGGGGTTCGATTGCAGCGGGTGCGGCAGCGGCTGCTTCCCTGTCCTTGATCCTGCTGATCCTCGGTGTCGGCCTCGGGCTGTCCTCGGTGTCGCCGTGGGCCCGAGATGGTGTCAGCGCCACAACCTTCGGAGTGTCGACCATCGTGTGGCTGACGCTCACTCAATTGCTGGCGTCGGCGGTGGGCGGCTATCTCGCCGGCCGCCTGCGTACCAAGTGGACGGATTTGCACACCGACGAAGTGTATTTCCGCGACACCGCCCACGGCTTCCTGGCGTGGGCCGTGGCGTCGCTGGCCACCGCCGCGCTACTGACCTCTGTCATCGCATCGATCCTCAGTGGTGGTGTGCAGGCTGGCGCCGCGCTGGTCGGTGGCGTTGCCAGCACGGCCAGCTCAGCCGTCGGCGGCGCCGCGGCCTCGGCACGCATCGCGCAGGGAAGCGACGGCGCGCCGATGGGCTACTTCGTCGATTCGCTGTTCAGGCGTGATGCAGCCGCCGCTTCACCCACCGCAGGAACCGCGGGATCGGCAGCCGGCACGGACGCCAACGAACGCGCCTCCGGCAAGGACACGGCCGAGGTCGGCCGAATCTTCATGAACGTCAGTCGTTCGCAGCCGCTGCCACCGGAAGACATCCGCTACGTCGGCCAGATCGTCGCGCAGCGCACTGGGCTCTCGCAGCAGGATGCAGAGAAGCGGGTGGCCGATGTCTATGCCAATGCTCAGGCCAAGGTTCGCGACGCGGAAGTGGCCGCGCGTGACGCAGCCGACAAGGCGCGCAAGGCCTCGGCCTACAGCGCGCTCTGGCTGTTCGTGTCGCTGCTCGTCGGCGCGTTCGTCGCCAGCCTGGCCGCCACTTTCGGTGGCCGGCGCCGCGACGCCTGAAATTCTCGCCCCTTCACTTTCACCGAGGTCACCATGCGTTCACTGCTTCTTCTGTTGCTCGGCATCCCCATCCCGATCATTATCTTGATCGC
>Ga0209797_10001671_pt1 | contig 11188 bp, 10 predicted proteins | sample DOMMetBare3Fresh_2_FD_187472 | JGI IMG/M metagenome (GOLD analysis project Ga0209797, IMG submission 187472) | Wetland sediment microbial communities from St. Louis River estuary, USA, under dissolved organic matter induced mercury methylation -... | ecosystem: Environmental > Aquatic >...
TCAGCTCACGCCCGAGGCGATGGCCGAGGCTGCACGCGCCGGCTTTCGCAGCGTGATCAACAACCGGCCCGACTTCGAGCACGGCCCCGACCAGCCGACCAATGCGTCGATCGAAGCCGCCGCCCTCGAGGCCGGCCTCGACTACCGCTTTCTGCCTGTCAGCGGGCTCTATCAGTCGCCCGAGCAGATCGCCGCCTTTGCCCAACTGCTGGACGAACTGCCGAGGCCGATCCTCGTCTTCTGCCGCAGCGGCGCCCGCTCGGCGCGGCTGTTCGCGCAAGCGCAAGGTGCGGGTTAGACCCTGACGCCGCGCGCGCCCAGCCTGCCAGAATCGCGTCGACTCATGGCGCGGAGGACTCGGCGGTGGGAGCCCTACTCAAGTTTTCGAATCTGATCGACTCGATCAATGAGTGGATCGGCAAGCTCATCATGTGGCTGATCCTGGGCGCGGTGGTGATCAGCGCCGGCAACGCCACCCTGCGCAAGGCGTTCAACATCGGCAGCAACGCCTGGCTCGAGATCCAGTGGTACCTGTTCGCCGGCGTGTTCATGCTCGGCGTGGGCTACGTGATGCTGAAGAACGCGCATGTGCGCATCGACTTCATCTCGAGCAAGCTGTCCAAGCGCACCAACGCGATCATCGACGCGGTGGGCATCGTGGTGTTCACGATCCCGCTGTCGATCCTGATGATCGACTACGCCTGGCCGGTGTTCGTGCGTTCACTGACCACCGGCGAGATGAGCCAGAACGCCGGCGGCCTGATCCGCTGGCCGGTGTGGCTGCTGCTGCCAGCGGGCTTCTCGATCCTGCTGCTGCAGGCCGTCTCCGAGCTCATCAAGCGCATTGCCTTCCTCACGGGCCGGCGCAGCGAGCCCTTCAGCGAAGTCGATGACAAGCCCGAGGAGCTGCGGCTGGCCGAGGAACTGGCTGCCGAGGCGGCCAGGGCCGAAGAAAAGCTCGCCGCGGCGAAGAAGGGGCGCTGAGATGATCGCCTTCATCGCCCAGAACTTCGTGCCGCTGCTGTTCACCGGGCTGCTGGTGTTCCTGCTGACCGGCATCCCGGTCGCCTTCGGCCTGGCGGCCACCGGCCTGCTGTTCGGCTTCATCGGCATGGAGGTGGGGCTGTTCCCCACCACACTGTTCCAGGCCCTGCCGTTGCGCGTGTTCAACATCATGAGCAACGAGACGCTGCTCGCGATCCCGTTCTTCACCTTCATGGGCATCATCCTCGAGCGCTCTGGCATGGCCGAGGCGCTGCTCGAGACGGTGGGCCAGGTGTTCGGCCCGGTGCGCGGCGGCGTGGCGGTGGCGGTGATCCTGGTGGGCGCGCTGCTCGCGGCCACCACCGGCGTGGTCGCCGCGGCGGTGATCTCGATGGGGCTGATCTCGCTGCCGATCATGCTGCGCTACGGCTACAACCGCACCATCGCCACCGGCACCATCACCGCCTCGGGCACGCTGGCGCAGGCCATTCCGCCGTCGCTGGTGCTGATCGTGCTGGCCGACCAGATGGGCCGCTCGGTGGGCGACATGTACGCCGGTGCGCTCTATCCCGGCCTGCTGCTGGTGGGCCTGTACCTGCTGTTCATCGGTGCGGTGGCGATCGTCAAGCCCAAGTGGGTACCGGCGCTGCCGCAGGAGGCGCGCATCTACCGCGAGGACAACGGCGCCAGCGGCCACAAGTCGCTGTTGGTGCTGTTCGCGATCTGCGGTGCGGCCGCCTATGCGTGGATGCAGGTGCACGACAGTGCGATGCAGTCGTGGCTGGGGCGCGAAGGCGCGTCCCCCGGCGACGAGCGCCTGATCATGGCGCTGACGATCGCGTCGCTGCTGGCGCTGGCGCTGGCGCTGGTCAACCGCGCCACCAGGATGGGCCTGCTGTCGCGCCTGGCGGAGCAGGTGACCTTCGTGCTGATCCCGCCGCTGGTGCTGATCTTCCTCGTGCTGGGCACCATCTTCCTGGGCGTGGCCACGCCGACCGAGGGCGGCGCGATGGGTGCGATGGGCGCGTTGATCATGGCCGTGGCGCGGCGCAAGTTGAGTTTTCCTCTCTTGAAGCAGGCGCTCGACGGCACCGCCAAGCTGGCCACCTTCGTGCTGTTCATCCTGATCGGCTCGACGGTGTTCAGCTTCACCTTCAACGCCGCCGACGGTCACATCTGGGTCGAGCACCTGTTCGACAAGCTGCCCGGCGGTGCGCTCGGTTTCCTGATCGTGGTCAACGTGCTCGTGTTCATCCTCGGCTGCTTCATCGACTTCTTCGAGATCGCGTTCATCGTGATCCCGATGCTGGTGCCGGTGGCGCAGAAGATCCTGCCCGAAATGTTCCCGCCGGGCACCTCGATCGATCCGATCATGATCTGGTTCGGCGTGATCATCGCGATGAACTTGCAGACTTCGTTCCTGACGCCGCCGTTCGGCTTCGCCCTGTTCTACCTGCGCAGCGTGGCGGCCAAGGCCGACTACAAGGACCGCATCACCGGCGAGCTGATCCCGGCGGTGACCACGGCGCAGATCTACAAGGGCTCGATCGCCTACATCATCCTGCAGCTGATCATGGTCGCGGTGGTGATCGCCTTCCCGGTGCTGGTGATCGGTGGCATCGAGCAGGGCCCGAACATCAATGCCGAGGAGGCATTGAAAACGATGGGCATGCCGGAGGCGGAGAGCGATCCGAACGCAGCATCAGGCGCCGAGGCCGGGGCTTCGGCACCCGAAGGCGGCGCCTCGGCGCCCGAGGCCGAGAAGGAAGAGGATCCGATGAAGGCGCTCGAGGAATCGATCAAGAAGGACGCCGCGAAGAAGTAGCCGGGCCGGCAGCGGCCGCCCGCGCCGCCCATGAAAAAGCCCCGCCGCGGCGGGGCTTTTCCTTGCAGGTCGCCCGAGACTCAGAGCTTGGCCGACTGCATGTAGTTGTCGAAGCGCGCCTCGGTGAAGCGGAACCACAGGTTGGCTTCCTTGCGGAACGCCGAGTAGTCGTCGTAGACCTTCTTCCACTTCGGGTTCTTGGCGCTGATCTCGCTGTACAGCGCCATCGCCTCCTTGAAGGCCGCGTCCATCAGGTCCTTCGGGAACGGGAACAGCTTGGCGCCGCCGGCGACCAGCTGCTTCAAGGCCGCGGCGTTCCTGCCGTCGTACTTGGCCTGCATGTCCACGTGCGCATAGGCTGCGGCGGCCTCGACGATCGCCTTGTTCTCGGCCGAAAGCGCTTCCCAGGCCTTGGTGTTGATGTGCAGGTCCAGTTGCGGGCCGCCTTCCCACCAGCCCGGGTAGGCGTAGTTCTTGGCCACCTTGTAGAAGCCGAGCTTCAGGTCGTCGTACGGGCCCACCCACTCGGCCGCGTCGATCGTGCCCTTCTCGAGCGCCTGGTAGATCTCGCCGCCCGGGATGTTCTGCGGCGTGCCGCCGATGCGCTCGACCACCTTGCCGGCGAAGCCGCCGCAGCGGAACTTCAGGCCCTTGAAGTCCTTGAGCGACTTGATCTCCTTGCGGAACCAGCCGCCCATCTGGGCGCCGGTGTTGCCCATCGGGAAGTTGATGATGTTGTAGCCGGCGTAGAACTCGCGCATCAGCTTCAGGCCGTTGCCCTCGTACATCCAAGCCGTCATCTGCCGGCTGTTGAGGCCGAAGGGGATGGCGCAGCCCAGTGCGAAGGTCTCGTCCTTGCCGAAGTAGTAGTACGGCGCGGTGTTGGCCGCTTCGACGGTGCCGTTCTGCAGCGCATCGACGGTGCCGAAGGCCGGCACCAGCTCGCCCGGCGCGTGCGTGGTGATCTCGAACTTGCCGCCCGACATGGCCTTGACCTTCGCCGCGAACACGTCGTTCACGCCGAACAGCGTGTCGAGCGCCTTCGGGAAGCTCGAGGTCAGGCGCCAGCGGATCGCCGCCTGCGCATGCACTGCCGGCGCGACGCCTGCAGCCAGAACGCCAGCGATACCGGCGCCACGAACGAATGAACGACGTTCCATCGATGTCTCTCCTGTGAGGCAATGGGGCAAGAATGAACCCGGGCAGATTCTAGAGAGGCGGGCCTAGGCACTCTCGCGGGTTTCCCCTGGGCGCGCGCGCTGTAGGGACTTTTCGCCTCAGTCGCCGGCGACTTTCATGCGCTCGATCAGGACCGAGCCCGTGGTGCGACTGCCCGAGGTGTAGACGTCGGCGCCGACGGCCACGATGCCCTTGAGCATGTCGCGCAGGTTGCCGGCAATCGTCACCTCATGCACCGGGTAGGCGATGCGACCGCGCTCGACCCAGAAACCCGTGGCCCCGCGCGAGTAATCGCCCGTGACACCGTTGACGCCCTGGCCGATCAGCTCGATCACGAACAGCCCACGGCGCAATTTGGCCAGCATCGCGTCCAGGCCGTCAGCGGGCTGCGTGAGGCGGCTGGTCAGGATCAGGTTGTGGGCGCCGCCGGCGTTGCCGGTGGTCTTCATCCCGAGCTTGCGCGCCGAATAGCTCGACAGGAAGTAGCCCTGGACGACGCCCGAGTCGACCACCCGGCGCGCGCGCGTCACGACCCCCTCGTCGTCGAAAGGCGCACTTCCCTTGCCCTTCATCACGTGGGGATCTTCGAGCAGGTCCAGATGCGGCGACAGCACTTGCTCGCCCAGGCTGCCATCAAGGAAGCTGGCCTTGCGATAGAGCGCGCCGCCCGAGGTGGCGCCGACGAAGGCGCCGATCAGCCCCGCCGCAAGCGTCGACTCGAACAGCACCGGCACCTCGCGGGTCGAGATCTTGCGGGCCGCGAGACGCGACAGAGCGCGCTCGGCCGCATAGCGCCCGACCGCCTCCGGCGCAGCCAGTTGCGACGGATCGCGCATCGAGCTGTACCAGTAGTCGCGCTGCATCGCGTCGCCGCTGCCCGCGATCGGCGAGACCGAGATGCCATGGCGCGAACTCGCGTAGCCGCCCCGAAAACCGTGCGAGTTGCCCATGAAGAAATGCGACTGCTGCGCCGACACCCCGGCGCCCTCGGAGTTGGTGATGCGCCGATCCGTGGCCAGCGCGGTCGACTCGCAGCGCAGCGCGAGGTCCTTCGCGGCCGCGGCATCGATCGGCCAGGCGTGGCACAGGTCGAGGTCGCGCCCTGCGACGCCGGGCGGCGCAAGATCGGCCACCTCGGGCAGCCCCGCGGCCGGGTCCTCGGCCGTGAAGCGTGCAATGTCGTAGGCCGCGCGCACCGTCTGCTCGAGCGCTGCACGCGAGAAGTCCGAGGTGCTCGCGTTACCGCGCCGCTGGCCGAGGTAGACCGTCACGCCGATCGACTTGTCGCGATTGCGTTCGACGTTCTCGAGCTCGCCCTTGCGCACCGAGACCGACAGACCGGCGCCTTCCGAGACCTCGACGCCGGCGTCGCTCGCGCCGGCGTCGCGCGCGATCGCGAGCGTGTCCTCGACCAGCTGCTGGAACTGTTCCCGCGTGTACGCGAAGCCTTGCGATTGGGTCATGCGAACTATCATAACGAGCACCCCATGGACGACACCGACACCCCGGGCGCCGAACGCCCGAGCAAGAGCGAGCGCAAGCGGCAGGCTCACGATCAGCAGACGCTGGGCGTGGCGCTGGCCGCCCTGCCCGATGCTGCGCTCGCGGCCACGCAGATGCCCGAGGCGCTGCGCGAGGCGATTGCCGATTTGCGCCGTACCCGCTCGCACGAAGGCCGGCGGCGCCAGGTCCAGCTGATCGGCAAGCTGATGCGTCAGGCCGAGGTCGAACCGCTGCGCGAGGCGGTGGCCGCGGCTCAGCTCGGCCAAGCTCACGACGCACTCGCCCTGCACCGCGCAGAACTCTGGCGCACCGAACTGGTGGCCGAAGACGAGGCCCTGACCCGCTGGATGGCCGAGCACCCGCAGACCGACCTGCAGCGCCTGCGCACACTGATCCGCAATGCGCGCAAGGACGCCGTGCTGCCGCCCGAGCAGCGCCACGGCCGCGCCTGGCGCGAGCTGTTCCAGTTCATCAAGCCTCAATTGGCGAGTGCGACATGAGTGACTTCGAGCGCGTGAAGATCGGACTGCTGTCGGTCAGCGACCGGGCATCGGCGGGCGTCTACGAGGACAAGGGCATCCCGGCACTGCAGGACTGGCTCGGTCGTGCCCTGAGGAACCCGATCGACTGGGACGCGAGGGTGATCCCCGACGAGCAGCGCGGCATCGAAAGCGCGCTGGTCGACCTCGTCGATGGGCAGCATTGCGACCTGGTGCTCACCACCGGCGGCACCGGCCCGGCGCCGCGCGACGTGACGCCCGAGGCGACGATCGCGGTGGCCGACAAGGTGATGCCCGGTTTCGGCGAGCAGATGCGGCAGATCAGCCTGCGCTTCGTGCCGACGGCGATCCTGTCGCGGCAGGTGGCGGTGATCCGCAAGTCGACCTTGATCATCAACCTGCCGGGACAACCGAAGTCGATCGCCGAAACGCTGGAAGGCCTGACCACGGCGTCGCCGCCCGTGCCCGGCATCTTCGCCGCGGTGCCCTACTGCGTCGACCTGATCGGCGGGCCGTACCTCGAGACCGACGAAGCGGTGTGCAAGGCCTTCCGCCCGAAGTCAGCGAAACGTTGACCCCTCGCGCGCTTCGCGCGCACTCCCCCGAGGGGAGGCCCGGGCCGACGCTTGGGAGCGGCCCGGCGCTGGCCCGGGCGTGCGTCAGATGACGATAGGTTCCGGTTCGAGCCGGATCCCGAATCGGCCGTAGACGCTTTCCTGGATCGCGCGCGCGAGCGTCAACACCTCGGCCCCGCTCGCGCCGCCGCGGTTGACCAGCACCAGCGCCTGCTTCTCGTAGACGCCGGCGCGGCCGATCGTCTTGCCCTTCCAGCCGCAGGCATCGATCAGCCAACCGGCCGCGAGCTTGACCGTGCCGTCGGGCAGCAGGTAGTGCACGACCTCCGGGTCGCGGCCGATGATGTCGCGGCACTGCTCGGTGCTGACCACCGGATTCTTGAAGAAGCTGCCGACGTTGCCGATCAGTGCCGGATCGGGCAGCTTGGCGCGCCGGATCGCGCAGACCCAGTCCAACACCGTGCGCGCATCCGGGGAGGCGTTGCCCGTCTCGTTCACCTTGCGCTCGAGTTCGAGATAACCCACGACCGCGCGCCAAGGCTTGGGCAGGCGAAAGCGCACGCGCGTGATCACGCTCTTGCCCGCCAGCGCATGCTTGAACACGCTGTCGCGGTAGCCGAAGTGGCAGGCATCGATGCCCAGCGTGGCGGTCCGGCCGGTCACCAGGTCGACCAGATCGAGCGACTCGAAGCGCTCGCGCAGTTCGACGCCATAGGCCCCGATGTTCTGCACCGGCGCCGCACCCACGGTGCCCGGGATCAGCGCCAGGTTCTCCAGCCCCGGCAGCCCCTGCTCGAGGGTCCACGCCACCGTGTCGTGCCAGTTTTCCCCCGCGCCCGCCTCGACGATCCAGGCGTCGGCACGTTCCTCGACCAGCCGGCGACCCATCACCTCGACCTTCAGCACCACCGCCTGCGGATCGCGCGTGAAGACGATGTTGCTGCCGCCGCCGAGCACGAACTTGGGCGCGCGCCCGAGTTCGGGGTGGTCGACCACGCGCCGCAGCGTCGCCTCGCCGTCGATCCGCACCAGCGTGTGCGCGGTTGCCGGCAACCCGAACGAGTTGAGCGTGCGCAGGTTCACGCCCTTGTCGATCGACAGCTTGGGTGCGGCCACGTCTTGCATGGGACAATTCTCGCCGAAGGATCGCCCTGTCATGCCCAGTTTCGATGTCGCCCTCGAGCCCAACTTCGTCGAGTTGCGCAACGCCGTGGAGCAATGCAACAAGGAGATCGCCACGCGCTTCGACTTCAAGGGCTCGGCCGCCAAGGTCGACCTCAACGAGAAGGGCGCCAAGGAGCGCGACCTGATGCTGCATGCCGACAGCGAGTTCCAGATCGGCCAGGTCAAGGACGTGCTGTTGGCCAAGCTCGCCAAGCGGGGCGTCGATGTGCGCTTCCTCGATGACAGCGCGAAGATCGAGAAGATGGGTGGCGACAAGGTGCGCCAGCCGATCGCGATCAAGGTGGGCATCGACAGCGACCTCGGGCGCAAGATCCAGCAACTGGTCAAGCAAAGCAAGATCAAGGTGCAGGCCGCGATCCAGGGCGACATCGTTCGCATCTCGGGCGCCAAGCGCGACGACCTGCAACTCGCGGTCGCGTTGCTCAAGCGCGAGATCACCGACGTCCCGTTGAAGTTCGAGAACCCACGTGATTAGCCCACCCCCGAAGCGGCCTTCGGCCGCCTCCCCCTCCAGGGGGCGCCGCCAGCGAACCGGCAGAGCCGGATCCGCGGCGGCCGCTTGGTTCGCCTGCCTGGTCTTCGTTGCTTCAGCGCAAGCGCAGTCAGTCACGCTCAACGGCCAGCTCGGCAATCAGCAGGCGCTGCTGGTGATCGACGGTCAGTTGCACACCGTGTCGGTCGGCGGCACGGTCCAGGGCGTGCGGCTGCTGTCGCTGGCCGCGGGCCAGGCCGAGGTGGCGGTCGGCGAAAAACGCCGCGTGCTCGTGCTGGGCGCCGGGCCGGTCAGGTTGGCCGAGGGAGCCAATAGCGCAGGCGCCGCCGGCGGATCGATCGTGATGACCGCCAACGGCGACGGCCACTTCATCACCCAGGGCTCGATCAACGGCAAGGCGGTGACCTTCCTGGTCGACACCGGGGCCACGATGGTGTCGATCGGCCAGTCGGAGGCCGATCGCCTCGGGCTGAACTACAAGAACGGTGCCAACGGGTTCGCCAACACCGCCAACGGGCGCATCCCGGTGCGCGCCGTCACGCTCAACGTGGTGCGGGTGGGCGACGTCGAGGTGGCCAACGTCGATGCGATCGTGATGCCTTCGCAGATGGGCCAGGTGCTGCTGGGCAACAGCTTCCTGTCGCGGTTCCAGATGAAGCGCGACAACGACACCATGCGCCTGGAACGGCGCTGAATCCAGCCTTCGGGGCCCGGCCGGGTTCAGGTCGCTTCGAGCAACCCGCGCTTTTCCAGCATCGGCTCGATGCGAGGCGCACGCCCCCGGAAGGCCTGGTAGGTCGCGCCGGGCTCGACACCATCGCCCGCAGCGTAGACATGGGCGAGCAGGCGTGAAGCTACTTGCCCATCGAACGGGTCACCGGCTTCGACAAAGGCGTCGAACGCGTCGGCGTCGAGCACTTCGGCCCACAGGTACACGTAGTAGCCCGCGGCATAGCTCGAACCGTAGAACAGGTGCTGGAAGTGCGTGAACCGGTGGTTGATGCCCACCCCCGGCGGCAGGCCGCGCTCGGCCAGGACCTGGTTCTCGAATGCCACCGGGTCAGCCGGCGCGCGGCCCTGCGGCAGCGAATGCACCGCCATGTCGGTCAGCGCACTGGCGACATAGCGCACGGTCTCGTAACCCTGGCCGAATCGGCGCGAGCGCTTCAGGCGCTCGATCAGCGGCTCGGGAATAGGCTCGCCGGTGACCGCATGACGCGCATGACGGCGCAGCACGTCGGGCTCGCTCATCCAGTGCTCGAACAACTGCGACGGCAATTCGACGAAGTCGCGCAACACGTTGGTGCCCGACAGGCGCTCGTAGCCGACATCGGACAGCAGGCCATGCAGCCCGTGCCCGAACTCGTGGAACAGCGTGCGCACATCGTCGAACGACAGCAGCGTCGGCTGGCCCGGCGCCGCCTTGGCGAAGTTGTTGTTGTTGACGACGATCGGGATGACCGCACCGCCGTTCTTGGTCTGCTGGCGGAAGTTGCTCATCCAGGCACCACTGCGCTTGGTCGGACGAGCGAAGTTGTCGTGCAGGAACACGCCGATCGGCCGGCCGTCGCGGCCGAGCACCTCGTAGGCTTTCACGTCAGGGTGATAGACCGGCAGGTCGGCGCGCTCGACCAGGCTCACGCCGAACAGACGCCGGGCGCAATCGAAGGCCGCAGCCACCATCCTGTCGAGCGCGAAATAGGGCTTGACCTCGGCGTCGTCGAGCGCGAACCGGCGCTGGCGCACGCGCTCGGCCCAGTAGCGCCAGTCCCAGGGCTCGATCTCGTGCGTGGCGCCCTGTTCGCGCATCATCGCGACGATCGCTTCGCGTTCGCGCTCCAACGCGCGCAACGCGCGCGACCAGACGTTGTCCAGCAGGCCCATCACTGCGCCCCGGGTGCGTGCCATCGTGTTGGCTAGCGCGTAGTCGGCATAGCTCTCGTAGCCGAGCAGCCGCGCCTGCTCGGCACGCAGTTCGAGCATCTCGCGGACCACCGCGCGGTTGTCGGTCGCGCCGTCGTGTTCACCGCGCGACGTCCAGGCACGCCAGGCCGCCTCGCGCAGGTCGCGCCGGTCGCTGTGGGTCAGGAAGGGCACGACCAGCGAGCGCGACAGCGTGATCAACGCCCCGGGCAGGTGGCGCTCGGCCGCGGCCTGGCGCGCGGCGTCGCGGACGGATTCGGGCAGGCCGGCCATGTCGCCCTCGTGCGCGAGCACAAGGCGGTAGGCGCTCTCGTCGGCCAGCACGTTCTGGCCGAATTGGGTCGACAACGACGCCAGCCGCTCGTTGAGCGCGCCGAAGCGCTCGCGCTCGGCGCCGGCCAGGCGAGCGCCCGAGCGCACGAAGTCGTCGTGTACCCGTTCGAGCAGTCGCATCGACTGCGCATCGAGGTCCAGCTCGGCGCGGCGCGCGAACAACGCATCGATGCGCGCGAACAGCGGCGCATTCAGGTAGATCGCATTCGCGTGCGCGGCCAGCGGCTGCGACAGCGTACGCTGTGCCGCCTGCAGCGCGGCGGAGGTTTCCGACGCGCACAGATTGTGGAACAAGAGCTCGATGCGGGCGAACGCCCGACCGCTCGCATCCAGCCGCGCCACGGTGTTGTCGAAGGTCGGCGCAGCGCTCTGCAATGCGATCGCGTCGAGCTCGGCGCGGTGCTCGCGCATCGCCAGCTCGAAGGCGGGCGCGAAATGCTCGGCACGCACCTCGGTGAAAGGCGGCAGGCCGTGCGGCGCGGTCCAGGGTTGCAGCAGCGGGTTGTGCAATGCAGCGTCTATGAAGTTCATGGCGGCCGAACCTTCACTTGCCGGCTTTGATGGCCAGCTCGTCGTCCTCGCGGTAGGGGCGGTTGGCGCATTCGCCGAGCCAGGACTGGCGCTCCTCGTCGGCCTTGAGCGCCTCGTCGTTGAGCGCCTTGTTGCGCTCGTTCCAGGTCGCAATCAC
>Ga0209797_10001672_pt1 | contig 11186 bp, 4 predicted proteins | sample DOMMetBare3Fresh_2_FD_187472 | JGI IMG/M metagenome (GOLD analysis project Ga0209797, IMG submission 187472) | Wetland sediment microbial communities from St. Louis River estuary, USA, under dissolved organic matter induced mercury methylation -... | ecosystem: Environmental > Aquatic >...
TTGCTGGCGCGCGGCGATGCTAGTGTTCGCGCGGCAAAGGAAAACGGCAAAATCACAGAAGTCACTTCAGTGGATCACTCGGCGAGGAATTTCTTAAATGTCGTCGGCGAGTGGTGCACGATAGTGAAGGGCCACTAGGCATCTTGCTTTCTATTCACGAGAAGGCGACAAAAGAGAGGGCGCGCCGGGTGGCTGATAGATCCTATTTGTATACGCGCAGCAGAAATGGTAACGATTTGCCGAGTTTGTATGCATGTATAAATACCCACATAGCACGCAAGGTGAGTGCCAGGGTCAAGGCGCTGCCCTTAGAAGTTAAGTTCTGTCGGCTAAAATTCACCTGTCCCGCGAAAGGTCTGGTCCGGTTCACTCCCGGACGTTCGCTGGTAACGGCTGCCTTCGACATCGCTACCTCATGAAGCAAGCTTGGCTAGAATTGCCGGAGCGGAGTAACCTGTTCTGGTTGAATACCATCAACTGGATCGCCTTGCAGTCCGGGCGATGGTTATCTCGTCTCCTGCTTTACCCGATCACGGCCTATTTTGTTGTCTTCTCGCACCGCTCCCACAACGCCTCCCGCGACTTTCTGAGGCGGGTTTTGGGCCATGAGTGCGGTTGGGCCGAGGTGTTCCAGCATTACCACACCTTCGCCTGCACGCTATTGGATCGGATATACATGTTTGCCGGACAGGACCAGCGATTGCATATTCGCATGCACGGCTTGGAGGTTCTGGATAATTACGCCCGGTCCGGAAGGGGTTGTCTGCTGGTAGGCGCCCATCTCGGCAGCTTCGAGATAGCTCGGGCGGTGGGGCTGTTGCGGAGCGAATACCGTATCAAGGCCCTCGTTTACGGGGAGGGGACGCCCCGCATCACCAGACTGTACCAGAAGCTGAACCCGTCGCTCTTTAGAGACATTATCTACATGGGCGATGGTGTCGGATCCCTGGTTGGGCTCGACGAGCACGCTCACCAGGGCGGCATTATCGCGCTATTGGGAGACCGCAGCGTACAAGCCAGCAAGCGGGTTCGCTGCGAATTTTTCGGGGAGCCGGCCTGGTTCCCTGAGGCTCCGGTCTTGCTGTCTCGAATTCTCGACATGCCCTTGGTTTTGTTCTTCTGCCTGCACCGGGGCGACGGACGCTACGAAGTGTGGTTCGAACACCTTGCCGACCCGCCGCGAGTCGTCCGGCAAGAGCGCGAGACTGCCGTCCATGACATCATGCAGTGCTACGCCAGCCGTCTGGAACATTACTGCCGAATGGCACCTTATAACTGGTTCAATTTTTATGATTTCTGGCAGTCGGACGAATAGAGCCTAGCTAAACAAGGGCATGTATTACCAAGATCTGCGCAACGCCATCAACGCTAACAGCTTCAGGTAACTCGATAAATATACTCAACACTGACACAAATTTTAGCTTTTGTCGCGCTCTCTATTTAAGGAGAGGGCAAGGGAGAGGGTTTTAATAAAGCGCAAGACATCACCGTTCGCAGTAAAAATATGATGCCACCGAAATTGAGGAGAATGGTTTCTTTGTTCAATGCGGTTGCTTTACAGACCATAATCCGCGTTTTTAAGGACAGTATGAGTAGATGCGCAGCTTACGATATTAGCGCTTTCCCAAGCCAATGAAGCTGAATCCACCATGCAGTCCAGAGAAAGTGGTAAGCCAGGCGGCTTTTCTAGTAACCGGCATGGTGTCGGATTCAGCCGGACAATTGTTCGGAGTTTATGAGGAGATGGTGTGAACGGAAAAGACAAATATGTATTGGTAATCCCAGCCTACAACGAATCTGCCACCATCTACAAGGTGGTTCAGAACGCCCTACTGCATCTCGACACGGTGATTGTGGTTGACGATGGCTCCAGCGATGGTACGGTGGAAAAACTCTCGGATTTGCCGGTGACGCTGCTGCAACATCCTGAGAACCTGGGAAAGGCGGCAAGTCTGTGGAATGGCATGCAAATGGCACTAAACCTCGGCGCGAAGGGAGTTGTAACCATGGACGGCGATGGCCAGCATGATCCGGCCGATCTTCCAAGGCTCTTGATGGCGGCTGAAACCCACCCTGATAGATTGGTAATTGGCTCGCGCCTGTGGAACCGTCACGTCATTCCAAAGGCCCGTTACCGCGCCAACCGTTTCGCCAACTTCTGGATCGCCTGGGCCTCAGGCCAGGCAGTTGAAGATAGCCAGTCGGGTTACCGTGTGTATCCAGCGCAACTTATCCGGCTCTGCCGGTTCGAGCTGAGCCGTGACCGGAGCTTCGTTTTCGAAAGCGAGATCATCATTGAAGCCGCCCGACACAGATTTCTATGCGTCTTCTCGCCAGTGCAGACAACTTATCTCGAAAATGCCCGCCCCAGCCATTTCCATCCAGTGAAGGACATTGTCCGCATCACCCGCATGGTGGCCTGGCGTCTTTTTATCCGCGGTTTTTTTCTGCCCGGATTGTGGCGAAGCCTGATTATGAATCAAAGCCTAAAACCACGAAAATTGTAGAGGCTTGTTGATTCCATTAGTTGAAATCCCATAGGGTTTGTAGCTTTTGCAATCAATCCGTCTAAAAACCCTTGTATCGAAATCGCTAAAAGAATCTATTGAGTCAGAATTAGTTGATCCTGAAGGCCAAATCAGGCTCTGCGAAGACATCGTCGACGGTCTTGGGAATGCACCCCCAGGCCTTTATCGGATTGCTTGAAAGCAAGAACTTCGGCAAGCTGGTTTTTCGCGTCGCGATCGACTAATTCACTCAAATAGCTATGACCGTTACCGGATCGCCTACAGCGGCTTTATGTGCGATACCGTACAGACTTTGCTGGATCTTGCTGATAGTATTCTTCCAGGGTGTTTTTCGCTTAAGGAGAATCCCGTGAATATTGCGATCAAACCCTGACTAGCCTTTTTAATAGGACTATTAATTTTTCTGCTATCGAGGTTTTTTAATTTTTTCGCGGCCGTTTTTCGATCGTCCCCGCGTAAGGGCCTTGCTCTCACACCACCCCTCACTTGGGCGGATGGTCTCAAGGATCAATGCCACGCATTTTATAAATATTTTTTAGTTTAACGTTTTTTCTCTAACAGGAGCACTATCATGTCAATTGGCACAATCTTACTCGTAATTATCATCCTGATGCTTATTGGAGTAATTCCAGCTTGGCCGCATAGCCGTGGATGGGGTTATGGACCCAGCGGTGGGCTCGGACTTGTCCTCGTCATCTTACTTATCCTGCTCTTATTGGGCATCATTTAGCCGCGAAGTATTGCCCTTCCTTTTGCATCTATAGAGTTAAAGCGACCGGGATTCGAGGGTTTGCGGGTCTCAGCTCTGATCGCTTATCCACAGACTACCCCCGTAGTGGCTGGTATATTCCAAAATCTATGATAGGTATCGACTCGCTTTATTTTTTATTTTTTTTGGACTCGGAGAATTAAACTGTGGCGAAGCGGCGAGAAAGAAGGCAATATCCTAGAGTAGACCATCCGGCTGGTGATGAGGCACCCATCCGCTTCGAGTTGTTCAGTACCGAACGGCTCGAACAGCATGCGGTGAGTTTGGCACAAGCGCAAAAAGTCAGTAGCCGTAAGGAAGGAAGAAAACTGATCCCGCGGGTGCAAGAGAATTGCAGGGTGTTGCTCGATGCCTATAAAGCCGTCGCCAAGGAGGTACGTGAGCAACACGCCATCACGCCGTCGGCGGAATGGCTCCTGGATAATTTTCATGTGATCGAGGAGCAGGTTAGCGATATCCACGTCGACTTGCCGGAAAAATTTTATAGGGAACTGCCCAAGCTGGCTGAAGGTGTTCTCGCCGGCTATCCCCGCGTCTACGGCATCGCCTGGGCATTGGTAGCCCATACCGACAGCCGCTTCGCCCCGGAGTTGCTGACGCTTTTCGTGCGGGCGTATCAAAGCGTTGAGCCTCTAACGATCGGTGAACTCTGGGCGATGCCAAGTACCCTGAGAGTCTTGCTGGTTGAGAATCTTCGCCGCATGGCTGTTCGCATAATGCGTTCCCAAACCGGCCGTCAACTGGCGAACGAATTCCTTGATCGTGTCGAACAAGTCGCCGCTCAAATTGATATCCCAGATACGCCAATTCCTGAGGGGGTATTACCCTCCGCTCCGCTGCGCCAGGCTTACGCGGTCCAGATCCTTCAGCGTATGCACGATCCGCATCCGGGCACTGCATTCTCCTTAGATTTTCTCAATGAATGGATGAACGAGCAAGGCGTCAACCTCGATGAAATCGTGCATCGGGAACACGCTGACCAGATTGCCGATAACCAGACGGTCCGCAATATCATCATCAGTATGCGCGCCATCTCCGCGTTCGAATGGCCCCAGTTCGTCGAGGACGCGAGCCTGATGGATGAGTGCCTGCGGGCTCACGATGGCTTCAGTGCAATGGATTTTCTGACCCGAGATCGTTACCGCCACGCGATAGAGGATCTCGCCAAACGTTCTCCGCACTCGGAGGTGGAGATCGCTCAACAGGTAATCGACAAGGTCCAGCACGTCAGCGAACACCTTTCTTCCAAAGGACGAAAGCAGGATCCGGGCTATTACTTGATCGGTGCTGGACGATATGCGTTCGAACGGGAAGTCGACTATCAACCTTCCTTCAAACAACGGTTTCTGCGCGGCTATATGGCTCACGCAGGGCTTACTTATATAGGCAGTCTCGGATTGCTGACAGGGTTATTGCTTGCCCTTCCTTTAAGCGCGGGCATTGCTGGGGGGCTCAGCGGTTTTCAGCTATTCCTGCTCTCGTTGTTCGGCGTGTTTCCCGCATCGGATATCGCTGTCGGTCTGGTGAACCGGCTCATTATTGCGGGCCTTCCGCCGCGTTATTTGCCACGCTTCGACCTGAGTCATCGGCCACGGCTCGACCTAAAGGATACCGTGCCCGAGACGCTAAGCACATTTGTCGTTGTACCGACGATGTTCGTCAGCGAGGCCGGGGTAAAGCAGCAAATCGACCAGATGGAGATTCGCTATTTGTCCAATCCAGGCGGTCATGTGCGTTTTGCCCTGTTGTCCGATTGGAGCGACGCGGAGCAGGAAACGATGCCGAACGATGACCGGCTGTTGAATATAGCAATTAATGCGGTGACCGAGCTCAACGCCAAGTACGGAGATCAACGATTCTTTGTGTTTCACCGCAAACGTTTGTGGAATCCATGTGAAGGCAAGTGGATGGGGTGGGAACGCAAGCGTGGCAAACTGCATGAGTTTAACCGTCTGTTGCGTGGGGCTACAGATACTTCATTTCTGCCGATAGATGGCAAGCCAGCCACAGCACCCCCCGGTGTCTGTTATGTTATTACTCTGGATGCCGACACGAAGTTGCCCATGGGCGTTGTAGCTCAATTAGTGGGAGTGGCTGCCCATCCGCTGAATCAGCCGGTGTTCGATCCGATCACCCAATGTGTCGTGGATGGCTATGGCATCTTACAACCACGCGTGACACCGACCCTGCCTCAGCGGCAGGAGCACTCGATGTTTCACCGGATTTTTGCCGGTGCTTCCGGCACCAACGCCTACGCCAGCTCGGTATCCGAACTCTATCAGGATCTCTTCGCACTCGGCACTTTCAGTGGCAAAGGCTTGTATCACGTTGATACTTTCGAAGCCGCCCTGGCAGGACGCGTACCAGAAAACACACAGCTTAGTCATGACTTGTTCGAAAGCGTATTCGCGCGGTGCGCTCTGGTGAACGATATCGAGTTTTTTGAGGAATTTCCTTCACACACGGAAGTTGCGGCATCGCGGGAGCACCGTTGGACTCGGGGCGATTGGCAGTTGTTACCCTGGATCTTTGGACCTCTTGGCAAGGGTATGCCCATGATCGGGCGCTGGAAGATGCTCGACAATTTACGCCGATCCCTTTCGCCCCCGGGAGCTTTATTCGCACTCATTGCATCCTGGGCTATCCCGAATGCACCCCAGGCTATCCTGATAGGGTTAGTGCTGACGGCGTTGGCCTTTCCCGCGATTCTGGCGATCACTAGTGGTTTTACAAGCCCACCTCGTCGAGGTGTTTCGCTGGGCACCCATTTGCGAGTAGTGGGAAAGAGTGTGCTATGGGCAATCGGCAACAGCGTGGTGACGTTGACTTTGCTCGCACAACACGCCTGGCTGATGATTGACGCTATTAGCCGTACCTTGGTGCGGCTATTCATTACCCGGCGTCAATTGCTCAATTGGGTCACCGCCTTGCAGGCAAAGTCAGCGGCGGGTCACGCGATGAAGAATATCATCCTGTCCCTGGGCAGCTCGACTGCGATCGCCATTGGTGCCGCTGTCATGGTGTTGCTTTTCAATCCGTCCGGAATCAAAGTTGCGGCACCGTTCCTGCTGTTATGGTGGCTGGCGCCGGTTGCCGCAGGGGCATTGAGCCTCCCGCCCAGAGTCGATCGAGCAGAATATTTACAACCTAAGGATAGCGAGCAGCTTCGCTTAATCGGAAGGCGTATTTGGCGTTTTTTCACGACCTTCGTGACTGCGGAGGAGCACCATTTGCCACCAGATAATTTTCAGGAAGACCCACAGCCCGTTATCGCCCATCGCAGTTCGCCCACCAATTTTGGTCTTTATCTATTGTCCGTCGCATCTGCCCGCGATTTCGGCTGGCTCGGGCTTATGGATACCGTCGACCGGCTTGAAGCCACGCTGACGACACTTATTTCGCTACCGCGTTTACACGGCCATTTTTATAACTGGTACGATACCCGAGATCTGCATATGCTTGAACCCCGGTATGTGTCGACCGTGGACAGTGGCAACCTGGCGGGACATCTGCTCGCTCTGGCTCAGGTCTGCCGGGAAACGCTGAATCGACCGATTAGGCTCTCCACCGCATTGGTAGGTCTTAAGGATACCCGCCAGCTGTTGATGGCAGAGATTGCTAAAATCAGCGATGACAGGCGTACGCTCACCGTTACTCTGAAAGAACTGCGACAAAAAGGAGTTGTGCTCGGGGAACTTTTGGAAAGCCATGCCGTTGATCCGGACGGATGGAGTCGTCTGTGGCGACAGTTGACAGGCTGCGCCGACACGCTGCAGGACATGGCGCGTGCCTATGCCGCAGAACGCGGCGATGCTGGTGACAGCGAAGTGCTGGCGTGGGCCACCTTGCTGCGCGATGACATTCGCTCTCACATGCGCGATGTGGATTATCTGGTTCCCTGGATCCATTTCACTGCTCGTCCCAAAGCGGGTTCGGAATCGGAAGCGCAGCTTCCTCATTCTGCGCTGTTCCGGAAACATCTGACCCTGGATACTCACCTAAGTGACCTCCCAGCCTGTTATAAGCAGGGCCTGGTTGATCTTGAGACATCATTTGAAGGTTCCCAGGCATCGGGTGAGCTGGAAGCAATGACGATGATGCTGCGGCGCGCCGGAAAGCAAGCCGATGCACTCACTGAGCGCCTGGAAAACATGGTCGCACAGCTATCCACCTTATTCCACGAAATGGATTTTCGCTTTCTGTATGACTCTGAATGCCACATGTTCTCTCTCGGGTACCGCGTGACAGAAGGCGCCCTTGATTCCAGCTATTACGATATGCTTGCCTCCGAAGCACGCCTCTCCAGTTTCGTCGCGATCGCCAAGCGCGATGTGTCGAGCACACACTGGTTCCGCCTTGGCAGAAGGGTGACACGCGCCGCAGGTGGCACCGTGCTGCTATCGTGGTCGGGATCGATGTTCGAATATCTGATGCCTTCATTGGTGATGTTTACCCCACGCTACAGTCTGCTCGATCAGACCTGCCGCCTGGTAGTGAAGCGACAAATCGACTATGGCAAAAAACGTGGTGTGCCCTGGGGCGTTTCGGAATCGGCTTTTAATGGCCGCGACCTCCTCTTCACCTATCAATATGCTGCTTTTGGCGTGCCCGGTCTGGGGATGAAGCGAGGCCTTGGCGAAGATCTGGTGATTGCTCCCTACGCCACTGCATTGGCCGCGATGTACCTCCCTCACGCCGCTGTGGAAAACTTCGAGCGCTTGGAAAAGGAGGGTGCAATGGGCCGCTTCGGTTTTTATGAGGCACTCGATTTTACCCCTATCCGGCTTGCTGAAGGCCAGCGAGCCGCGATCGTACGTTGCTATATGGCCCACCACCAGGGCATGTCCCTGGTAGCCATTGCCAATGTTGTGAATGACGGGTCAATGCGCCATCGCTTCCATTGCGCGCCGCTGATCCAGGCTGCTGACTTATTGCTGCAGGAGCGTATCCCTAGCGACGCGGATACCATTAGCATGCCGATTCTGGAGGACCTTTCCGGAGTCAGGGAATCCTTGCAGCCACCGATCCGGCGCGTGCCTTCGCCCACGTCTTCGGTGCCTTCCGCGCATTTGCTTTCTAATGGCCGTTACGCGGTGATGGTCACTGCCGCAGGATCGGGTTACAGTTTTTGGCGGAATCTGGCGGTGACGCGCTGGCGTGAAGACGTGACACGGGATTCGTGGGGCAGTTATATCTATCTGCGCGATACGGAAAGCGGCAAGGTATGGTCCGCCGGGTACCAGCCGACGGCGGCGGCACCCGACCACTACGAAGTGCTATTTGCCGAAGACCGAGTCCGAATCACTCGCACGGACGGCTCTATGAAAAGCACCCTTGAAATCGTCGTCTCACCCGAGGACGATGCCGAAATCCGTCGCCTGACTTTGATCAATACGGGGCCGCGTTCTCGAGAAATAGAAATCACCTCCTATGCGGAGGTCGTACTAGCCCCCTCTCCTGCCGACATCGCACATCCCGCTTTTTCCAATCTGTTCGTGAAGACCGAGTACCTGCCCCAATCGCGTGGGTTGATCGCGCATCGGCGCCAGCGTGCGGCCAGCGATCCTATTATCTGGGCAGCCCATGTGCTGGCCGACGGCCGAACTGATGACGGTCTCCAATACGAAACCGACCGGGCCCGTTTTGTCGGGCGTGGACAAACGCTACGGGAGCCAATTGCAGTGATGGATGGCCGTCCTCTAACCAACACGGTGGGAGCCGTGCTTGACCCGATATTCAGCCTGCGCACACGCGTTCGCATTGCAGCGGGCGCAACCGAACATGTGACGTTTACCACCCTGGTCACCGCCTCACGCCAGGCGGCGGAGGATTTGGTCGACAAATACAACAATGTGGCTGCCTTCGACCGCGTGTCCTCCCTGGCGTGGACTCACGCCCATGTACAACTGCATTATCTGCGTACCAAGCCGGACGATGCCCTATTGTTTCAAGATTTGGGCAACCGTTTACTCTATGCCGATCCATGGCTACGGCCATCCAGCAAGTTAATGCAAATGAATACCTTAAGTGTCGCCGGGCTGTGGCGGTATGGTATCTCGGGCGATCGACCGATCGTGTTGCTGCGCGTGACGGAGCCTGAAGACCGGACCATAGTCGAACAATTACTGCGTGCCCACGAGTACTGGCGCATGAAAGGTCTTACCGTCGATCTGGTGATCTTAAACGAGAAAGAGTTGTCCTATGTCGACGATTTGCAGACACTACTGGAAGGCATGGTGCGGGAAAACCAGACGCTTTCGGCTCATCAAGAACATGAAGACCATGGAAAGATTTTTGTCCTGCGGGTCGATCAGCTCTTGGCAGAGGAACGGCTGCTGCTACAAACGGCCGCGCGTGCGGTGCTTGTCAGTAATAGGGGGACGTTGGCCGAGCAACTATTGAGACATCCGCGACCTAAGGCCGTTTTCGTTGCCCCGAAAGTCTTGCCTGATCCCGGGGCCCTTTCGCCACCTTTGGCGTTACCCCCACTCGAATTTTTCAACGGACTCGGTGGCTTTAGCGATGACGGACGCGAATACGTGATTGTGCTCGACAATGGTCAGTGGACGCCGGCTCCCTGGATCAATGTGATCGCCAATTCAGAGTTTGGCTTTATGGTCTCGGAGTCTGGCAGCGGCTGCACCTGGTGCGTTAATAGCCGCGAAAATCAGTTGACCCCTTGGTCGAACGACCCGGTCAGCGATCCCCCAGGCGAAGTTTTCTATTTGCGTGATGATGAGACGAACGAATTGTGGAGCCCGACCGCCCTGCCGATCCGAATCGACAATGCCAGCTATGTGATTCACCACGGGCAAGGGTATAGCCGTTTCGAGCATGCTTCCCATGGGATTTATAGCGAGCTTCTGCAATTCGTTAGCCCGGACGATCCGATCAAGATCTCGTCCTTGACGTTGAAGAATACTTCCGGACGAACCCGCCAGTTGACGGTTACTGCCTACGTGGAATGGGTGCTCGGCGCCTCGCGTACCGTGACCGCGCCTCACATCATTACTGAACTGGACCCCGAAACGGGTGCCCTGTTTGCTTACAATACCTGGGGTATGGAATTCGGCCATCGCGTCGCCTTCGCCGATCTTGCCGGCCGTCAAACCGGGTGGACTGGGAACCGGGCTGAATTCATTGGCCGCAACGGGAGCCTGGATGCACCGGCGGGCTTGCTGAGTCCCAAGGCACTAAAAAAACGTGTCGGCGCGGGGCTGGACCCTTGCGCAGCACTGGGAACTGCGATCGAACTCAAACCTAAAGAGAGCATCGAGATCGTCTTTCTATTGGGACAAGGCAATAACCGTGCCCATGCCACTGAGTTGATCCAGCGCTATCGAGCAACTGAAGTAGCAACAACTTTTACCAAGGTGAAGCAATCATGGGAGCAAGTGCTCACTAAGGTTCAGGTGAAAACGCCGGACCGGGAGCTCGACCTGATGTTGAACCGCTGGTTGCTGTATCAAACCCTCAGTTGCCGCATGTGGGCTCGGGCCGCTTTTTATCAGGTAGGCGGGGCATTCGGCTTTCGCGACCAACTGCAGGACAGCATGGCCTTGGTGGTCGCCCGTCCCGATTTGGCCCGCGCCCACCTCCTCCGTGCTGCAGCTCGCCAGTTTGGCGAGGGTGATGTGCAACATTGGTGGCATCCACCTTCCGGCCGCGGCGTGCGTACTCATTTTTCCGACGACCGGGTCTGGTTGCCTTATGCCGTATCTCACTATATCAAGGTGAGCGGCGATACCAGCGTGCTCGAGGAGGGTTTGCCATTTCTAGAAGGACCCGCGTTGGGCCCGGAACAGGATGATGCCTATTACGAACCGGCCCAGTCGATAGAACAAGCCACGCTTTTCGAACACTGCGCACGAGCGCTGGATTTGAGTCTG
>Ga0209797_10001673_pt1 | contig 11185 bp, 10 predicted proteins | sample DOMMetBare3Fresh_2_FD_187472 | JGI IMG/M metagenome (GOLD analysis project Ga0209797, IMG submission 187472) | Wetland sediment microbial communities from St. Louis River estuary, USA, under dissolved organic matter induced mercury methylation -... | ecosystem: Environmental > Aquatic >...
TGCTCATCGTGGTGCACGAGATCAGCCGGTTGTCGGTGTGGAAGGACAGCGACACCCCCGCCCGCCAGAGCGCGACGATCGGGTGCGTGGCCAGCGACGCCGCAGCGCCGGTGTGCACGTTGCTCGTCGGGCAGACCTCGAGGTGAACGCCACGTTCGCGCAGCTCGGCGAGCACGGGCTGCGCGCCGGCGCCGCCGAGCAGGTCGACCAGCCGCACGCCATGGCCGACGCGCCGCGCGCCCAGCCGCACCGCCTCGAGCACGCGCTCGCCGGCATCGGCCTCGCCGGCGTGCAGGGTCAGCGGCAGGCCCTGGTCGAGCAAATCGCGCAGCGTCGAGGCGTGTGCCGTGGCCGGGTGGCCGGCCTCGGGCCCGGCGAGGTCGAAGCCGATCACGCCCTGGTCGCGATAACGCAGCGCCAGCGCGGCACTGCGCTGCACCGCCGCATGGCCGTGGTCGCGCATCGCACAGACGATCAACCCACAGGGCAGGCCGCAGTCGCGCCGCGCCCGCGCCAGGCCGGCCAGCATGGCCTCGAGCGCGGACTCGGCCGCCACCTCGTGCAGTTCGAACAGCAGCGGCGCGATGCGGAACTCGGCCAGCACGCAGCCGTCGAGCCAGGCGTCCTCGGCGGCCTCGAAAGCCACCCGCTCCAGGGCCTCGGGGGTGGCCATCGCCGCCACCGTCAGCGCAAAGCCGCGCAGGTATTCGAGCAGCGAGCCGGCATGCGCGCGGGCGTCGAACCAGGCACCCAGGCCGTCGATGTCCGCGGCCGGCGCCGCGAGGTCACGCTCGCGCAGCAGCTCCAGCAAAGTGCCCACCCGCAGGCCACCGTCGAGGTGCTCGTGCAGCAGCACCTTGGGCAGGCGACGGGCGATCGGCCAGGGGTCCGCGCGCATGGCGCATCGTAGTGCAGCGAGGGCGGGGCGCGGCAAGACCAAGGCCCGTGAAATCCTGGTGCCAATGCGCACGCTCCCGTGCGGCGACAGCCCCATGCACCACGATCGCACAGGTAAGCTTGAGCCCACGATGCATTCGACCTCGTCCATCGCCCTGTCCGGCATGAGCGCCGCGCAGTTCGCCGCGCGGGCGTCTGCCCACAACATCGCGAACTTGGCAACCCCGGATTTCCGGCGTCGGCAGGTGGAACTGATTTCGGCGGCCGCTGGCGGCGTCAGCACGTCGCTTTCCCGGGTGGCGCGGCCGGGCAGCTCGCTGGAAACCGATCTGGTCGGCATGCTGGAGGCCAAGAACGCGTTTCTCGCCAACCTGGCAGTGTTCCGCGCCAGCGTCCGCACCACTGGGTCACTGCTGGACGCCGTGAGCTGACGGCGACGCGAGGGCGGGCAGCGTGGGCGACGTCGCGCAGCGCTGCACGGCGCCGCGCCACATGAGCCGATCGGCGCTACTTGGCGCCGCGCGGGCTGCGCATCGACGCGAACGGATCGACGCATGCAAGCGCATGCGCCCTGGGATGGGCGCCCGATCACTCGCACCCGGCGGCCAGGCTTCGGCCGGCGCGTCCTACCCCGCCAAGGCCCGTCCGGCGTCGAACGCGCGCGCGTTGGCATCGGCCAGCGCGGCGCTCTTGCCGAAGCGCAGCAGCACTTCGGCGCGCAAGACCTCGGGCGCATACGGCAGGCTCGCCGCAGCGGCGCCGAGCATGACGCTGTTGGCCAGGCGCACATCGCCGAGCGCGGCCGCCACCGAACGTGCGTCGAGCTCGACGACGTCGACGCCGCGCGCGCGCATGTCGGCCACCGGCGCCGCCGGGTAGCTGAACTGCCCCGACGACACCACCGGCGGCACGGCGCGCCAGGTGTCGACGTAGGCCCGGCCGCGAGGCGCGAGGTAGTGGCTCCAGCGCAGGCCCTCGGCCGCTTCGAAGGCCAGCAGCAGCCTCGCCTGCCCGGGTGGCACTTCGGTGGCCTCGATGTGCGCGCCGATGCGCACCTGCGAGCAAACCACGCCGCCGCGTTGGGACATGCCGGCGACCTCGGTCTTGGTCGCCTCCAGCCCCGTGGACAGCGCGGCGCGGGCGATCGTTTCGGCAGCCGTCATCACGCCCTGCCCGCCGACGCCGACGACCAGGATGTCGGTGCTCACCGGACGTCCCTCCGCGCTGCGCGATGCGGGACTCGCACTTGGCGAACTGAGGCCGGACACGGACAGTCCCTGCGGACTGTCCGTGCCTGCCGAAGGACATCGGCCTCCGGCCGATGGCGGCCCGGGGTGCTCATGCGGACACGATCGCGCCGTGCGAACAGGCCTTGGCGCATAACTCGCAGCCGGTGCATGCGGCGGGGTCGATGGTCGTCCAGGCCAGTTCGACCACCTGGCCGTGCGAGCGCGTCTGCCGCTCGCGGCGCGTCACCGTGATCGCCGGGCAGCCGACATCGAGGCAGCGGGCGCAGCCGTTGCAGGCCTCGTCGACGACCCGCAGCGGCGCTCGGCGTTCGAACTCGGGCGTCAGCACGCACGGGCGGGTGGTGATGATGACCGATGGCTCGGCCACCTTCATCTCCTGGCGCAACACCTTCAGGAAGGTGGGCAGTTCGTAGGGATCGGCCAGGCGGATGCGCTCGGGCTTCACGCCCAGGGCCTGCACGAGCTGGGCGAAGTCGATGCGCGGCGCGGGCGTGCCGTCGAACCGGTGGCCGTTGCCGGGGTTGTTCTGGCCGCCGGTCATGGCGGTGGAGCGGTTGTCCAGCAACAGCACCGTCACATTGCCGCCCTGGTAGGTGATGTTGGCCAGCGCCGGCATCCCGGTGTGCAGGAAGGTGGAGTCGCCGATGACCGCCAGCACCGACTTCGGCGTCGCGTCTCCCTGCTGCGCCTGGGCCATCCCGTGGGCCACGCCCAGCGACGCACCCATCGAGATGATCATGTCCATTGCGTTCCACGGCGCCCCGCAGCCCAGGGTGTAGCAGCCGATGTCGCCGCAGATGATGGTGTCCTTCAGATGCCCCAGCCAGAAATAGACCCCGGTGTACGGACAGCCGGCGCACAGCGTCGGCGGGCGCGGAAACAGCGGCGCCGCTCGCGCCGCGGCGTCGCCGTGCACGGCGCCATCGGTCAGGCGTGCCACCGCGCGCTCGAGGACCGCCACCGTGATCTCGCCCCCGCTGGGCAACACATCCTTGCCGCTGACGACGAGGCCCGCCGCGCGCAGTTCGTTCTCGACGATTGCGTCGACCTCCTCCACCACCAGCACCCGGTCCACGCTGGCGGCCAGCCGCCTGGCGAGGTCCAGCGGCAGCGGGTGCGACAGGCCCAGCTTGGCCACCGGCGCATCCGGACAGGCCTCCCGCACGACGTGGTAGGCGGGTCCGGAGACGATGAAGCCCAGGCGGCGGTCGGTTCCGGGCTCGAACCGGTTCCAGGCCGAGGACTGCGCCTCGAGCGCCAGCGCGGCGTCGCGCGCGGCGCGCAGCTCCAGCCGCCTGGCGACGTGGTTCGGCGTCGTGATCCAGCGTGCTGCATCCTTGACGTAACCGTGGCGCGAGGTGTCGGGCGCTTCGTGCGCGGAGGTCTGCGCCATGCGCTTGACGTGCGACACCCGTGTCGTCAGTCGCAGCAGCACCGGCACCTCGAAGCGCTCGGAGAGCTCGAACGCGTCGCGGGTCATGGCATAGGCCTCGTCGGCGTCGGCCGGCTCGAGCACCGGCAGATGCACGAACCGGCCCCAGAAGCGCGAGTCCTGCTCGTTTTGCGAGGAAGAAAAGCCGACGTCGTCGGACACGGCGATCACCAGTCCGGCCTTGGCGCCGACCTGCCCCAAGGTCATCAGCGAGTCGGAGGCGACGTTCAGCCCCACGTGCTTCATCGCGGTGATCGCGCGCCGCCCGGTCATCGAGGCGCCGAACGCCACTTCGAGGGCCACCTTCTCGTTGGTCGACCATTCGGCATAGACGCCGGGAAACGTCGCCAGCGTCTCGACGATCTCCGTCGACGGCGTTCCGGGATAGGCCGCGGCGATCTCGACGCCGGCGTCGAACGCGCCGCGGGCCACGGCTTCGTTGCCGGAGAGGAACTCGCGCGCCGCGGCAGGCAAGCTGGCAGGCTGAATGGCGGGCTGGAGCAGGGCACTCATCGATGGCCTCCTGGGTTGGCCGCGGACGACGACGATCCTCGGCCGTCGCTCCAGATTGTCGGCCCTGCACGGCGTTCGTGGCGCCCGCCACAGCGCGTGCGGGGCGCGGTCGTCCAATGCGCCACGGCGCGGGCGCCCGGGATGCGGCTCGCGCTCTGGCAATCCCCCATGGCCCGCGGCGCGCAAATTGTTATCCTGCCGGCCACCATCCACCACGCCATCGGCAGGTGTCGCCCATGACCCCCAAGCTCGTCGCCACCGCCGGCCTTTGCTGTGCCGCCGCCGTCGCCCAGGCCCAGCCGGCCGTCATCTACGACATGGGCGGCAAGTTCGACAAGTCCTTCAACGAGGCCGCCTACAACGGCGCCGAGGCCTGGAAGAAGGCCACCGGCAAGTCCTACCTCGACTTCGAGATCAACAACGAGGCGCAGCGCGAGCAGGCGATGCGGCGCATGGCCGAGAAGGGCGCCAACCCGATCGTCGGCGTCGGCTTCTCGATGGCTTCGACGGTCGAGAAGGTCGCCAAGGACTTCCCCAAGCTGCAGTTCGCGATCATCGACATGGTGGTCAAGCTGCCCAACGTCGAATCGGTGGTGTTCAAGGAGCAGGACGGCAGCTTCCTGGTCGGCATGATGGCCGCCATCGCCAGCAAGACCGGCAAGGTCGGCTTCGTCGGCGGCATGGACATCCCGCTGATCCGCAAGTTCCAGTGCGGCTACGAGCAAGGCGCGAAGTACGCGAACCCCAAGGTCGAGGTCAGCGCCAACATGACCGGCACCACGCCCTCGGCCTGGAACGACCCGGCGCGGGGCAGCGAACTGGCCAAGGCCCAGTTCGCCAAGGGCGTGGACGTGGTCTTCGCCGCCGCCGGCGGCACCGGCTCGGGCGTCTACCAGGCGGCCAAGGACGCCGGCAAGCTCGCCATCGGTGTCGACAGCAACCAGAACCACCTCCAGCCCGGCACCATGCTGACCTCGATGGTCAAGCGCGTCGACGTGGCGGTGGACAACCTGTTCCGCAAGACCTCGCCCGGCGCCATCACCGTGCTCGGCCTGAAGGAAGGCGGGGTCGACTACGCGCTGGACAAGCACAACGAGAAGCTGGTCACGGCCGACATGAAGAAGAGGGTCGATGCCGCCAAGGCCGACATCATCGCCGGCAAGATCAAGGTTGCCGACTACATGGCCGACAACGCGTGCAAGTACTGATGCCGGACACGGGTCCGTGCCTGCGCGCGGACCCGTGCCTGCATCGGGCCCGAGCGCGCCCCCGACGCGAGGGCTGAGCGGGCTGCGACGATGCCGACCCCTCCGTCCGTCGCGATGCATGGCATCTGCAAGCGCTTCGGCGCGGTGCAGGCCAACGATGCGGTCGACCTCACCGTGGCGCCCGGCACCGTGCATGGCATCGTCGGCGAGAACGGCGCCGGCAAGAGCACGCTGATGTCGATCCTCTACGGCTTCTACCAGGCCGACGCCGGATCGATCGAGGTCGAGGGCCGTCCGGCGCGCATCCGGGGCTCGCGCGAGGCCATCGCGCTGGGCATCGGCATGGTGCACCAGCACTTCATGCTGGTCGACCCGCTGTCGGCACTGGACAACGTGATGCTCGGCGCCGAACCGCACTGGCGACTGACACCGGCGCGCCAGCAGGTGCGGCAGCGGCTCGAAGCCCTGATGCGCGACACCGGGCTGCAGGTCCGGCTGGACCGGGCGGTCGAGGACCTGCCGGTGGGCGAGCGCCAGCGGCTCGAGATCCTCAAGGCGCTCTACCGCGGCGCGCGCATCCTGATCCTCGACGAGCCGACCGCCGTGCTCACCCCGCAGGAGACCGAACAGCTCTTCGTCACCCTGCGCGCGCTGCGCGCGCGGGGCACCACGATCCTGCTCATCACGCACAAGCTCAAGGAGATCATCGCGCTGTGCGACCGGGTCACCGTGATGCGTGGCGGCCGGGTGGTGCTCGATCGCGCCATCGCCGACACCAGCCTCGACGCGCTGGCCGAGGCGATGGTCGGCCGCCGCGTGCAGCTCGGCCGCCCGTCCCGCGCCGCTGCCGAGGCCGGCGCGGCGTTGCTCGAGGCGCACGACCTGCGCTGGCGCGACGCGCTCGGCGTGCCGCGGCTCGATGGCGTGTCGCTCACCTTGCGTGCCGGCGAGATCGTCGGCGTCGCCGGCGTCTCGGGCAATGGCCAGAGCGAGCTGCTGGAGGTGCTGTCGGGCATGCGCGCGCCCCAGCAGGGTCGGCTGAAGCTGGCCGATGCCGAGTTCGCGCCGGGGCACTGGCTCGATCCCGCGCGGGCCCGCCGCCTGGGCCTGGCGCATGTGCCCGAGGACCGCCACCGGCGCGGCCTGGTGCTGCCCTTCGTGGCCTGGGAGTCGGCGGTGCTGGGCCACCAGGCGCAACCGCTCTTTGCGAGCGTCTGGGGCCGGATGAAGCACGCCGCGATGCGCCGCGAGACCGCGGCGATGATGCAGGCCTACGACGTGCGCCCGCGCGACGACACCCTGCGTTCGTCGAAGTTCTCCGGCGGCAACCAGCAGAAGCTCGTGCTCGCGCGCGAGGCCAGCACCGCACCGCGCGTGCTGCTGGTGGGCCAGCCCACGCGCGGCGTCGACATCGGCGCGATCGAGTTCATCCACGGCCGGCTGCGCGCGATGCGCGACGGCGGCGGCGCGGTGCTGGTGGTGTCGTCCGAACTCGACGAGATCCTGGCGCTGGCCGACCGCGTGCTCGTGATGGACCGCGGCCGCATCACCGGCGAGCTGCCGATCGGGCAATGCACCGAGGCCGCGCTGGGCAGGCTGATGGCGGGCAGCACGGCCGTGGATGTCGAATGACCCAACCCGCCGAGCTGCCACGCTGGATGGACCTGGTCGTCCTGCCGGCGTTCAACCTCGGCGTGGCGCTGGCGGTGTGCGGCATCGTCGTCGCCGTCATCGGCCTCGACCCGGCGCAGGTGATCACCCTGCTCGTCAAGGGCGCCTTCGGCAGCCGTTCGGGCCTGAGCTATACGCTGTATTACGCGACCACCTTCGTCTTCACCGGGCTGGCGGTGGCGGTGGCCTTCCACGGCGGGCTGTTCAACATCGGCGGCGAGGGCCAGGCGATGATCGGCGGCCTGGGCACCGCACTGGTGGCGCTGGCGCTGGGGCCCCACCTGGGGCCGATGCTGCTGCTGCCGCTGATGGTGCTGGGCGCCGCGCTGGCCGGCGCGGCCTGGGCCGCGGTGCCGGCGGCGCTGCAGGCCTGGCGCGGCAGCCACATCGTGATCACCACCATCATGTTCAACTTCATCGCCTCGGCGCTGCTGGCCTACCTGCTGGTCAACGTGCTCAAGGAGCCTGGCAACATGACGCTCGAGTCGCCGCCCTTCGGCGCCGCGGCGCGGCTGCCGGGGGTGCACGAGGCGCTGGGCTGGGTCGGCATCGACTGGCCGCGCTCGCCGCTGAACCTGGCGCTGCTGCTGGCGGTCGCGGCGGCGGTGGGCATCGGCATGTTCCTGTGGCAGTCGCGGCCCGGCTACGAGTTGCGCGCGACCGGCTTCTCGCCCCCGGCCGCGCACTACGCCGGCATCTGGCCGCGGCGGCAGGTGATGCGCTCGATGCTGATCTCGGGCGCGCTGGCCGGCTGCGTCGGCATCAACGAGCTGGCCGGCGTGCAGGGCCGGCTGCTGCTCGATTTCGTCGCCGGCGCGGGCTTCACCGGCATCGCGGTGTCGCTGATCGGGCGCAACCATCCGCTGGGCATCGTGCTCGCGTCGCTGCTGTTCGGCGCGCTGTACCAGGGCGGGGCCGAGCTGGCCTTCGAGATCCCCGGCTTCAGCCGCGAGATGGTGACCACGCTGCAGGGGCTGATCGTGCTGTTCTCGGGCGCGATGGCCACCGTGGCCGCACCCTGGCTGGCGCGGCTGTACGCGCTGTTCAGGCGCCAGGAGGGCGGCCGTGGATGAGGCGCTGGTCGGCTCGCTGATCGCCTCGACGCTGCGGGTGTCGACGCCGCTCGTGCTGTGCGCGCTGGCCGCGGTGCTGTCGGAGCGCTCGGGCGTGATCGACCTCGGGCTGGAGGGCAAGATGCTGCTCGCCGCCTTCGCCGCCGGCGCCACCGGCGCCTTCACCGGCTCGCTCGCGCTGGCGCTGCTGGCGGCAGTGGCGGTCGGGCTGGCGCTGTCGATGCTGCACGGCTTTGCCTGCGTCAGCCACACCGGCGACCAGGTCGTCACCGGGATGGCGATCACGATGACCGCGATGGGGCTGACGGTGGTGCTGGGCATCGCCTGGTTCAGGCAGGGCGGGCAGACGCCACCCTTGCCCGATGCGGTGCGGCTGGCGCCGCTGTTCACGGCGCTGGCGGCAGCCGTGAAGGACATCCCGCTGCTGCGCTCGATCGTCGGCGCCGGGCTGCTCGGCCACCACGCGGTGGTCTACCTCGCGCTGGCGCTGGTGCCGGGCGCGTGGTGGCTGCTCTACCGCACCCGCTTCGGCCTGCGGCTGCGGGCCACCGGCGAGAACCCGGCGATGGTCGATGCCGCCGGCTTGTCCGTGCGCGGCCTGCGTTATGCCGCGCTGGCGCTCAACGGGCTGCTGTGCGGTCTCGCCGGCGGCACGCTGGTGCTGGCCGACAATCCGGCCTTCGTTCCCAACATGACGGCGGGCAGGGGCTACATGGCGCTGGCGGCGATGATCTTCGGCAAGTGGCACCCGGTGGGTGCGCTGTGGGCCTGCCTGCTGTTCGGCTTCCTCGATGCGGCGGCGATCCGGCTGCAGGGCGCGGTCGTCCCCGGCCTGGGGCCGGTGCCGGTGCAGGCCATCCAGGCCCTGCCCTATGTGCTGACGGTGGTGCTGCTGGCGGGCTTCATCGGCCGCGCGCGCGCGCCGGCCGCCGACGGCGTGCCCTACGTGAAGGAACGCTGATGGGCCGCCCCGACGACCTGAGCATGCAGCGGCTGGTCAACGCCGCCCGCGCCGCGCGCGAGCACGCCCATGCGCCGTACTCGCACTTCGCGGTCGGTGCCGCTCTGCTCGACGAGCAGGGCCGGGTGCACGCGGGTTGCAACATCGAGAACGCCGCCTACCCGCAGAGCCAGTGCGCCGAGGCCTCGGCGATCGCCCACCTGGTCCTCGCCGGCGGCAGGCGCATCCTCGCCGTGGCGGTGGTCGGCGTCGCCGAGCAGCCGGTGACGCCCTGCGGCGGCTGCCGCCAGCGGCTGCGCGAGTTCGCCGGCGACGAGACCCCGGTGTGGGTGGCCGATCTGCAGGGCGTGCGCGCGCGTTACACGTTGGGTGAGCTGCTGCCGGCGAGCTTCGGGCCGGCTCACCTGGGGATGCCATGAGTGACGACCTCGGCGCCTCGGTGGCCGACAGCGCCCGGCTCATCCACCAGCGCGCGGCCGGCCGTGCGCCCGCGCTGGCGATCGTGCTCGGTTCGGGCTGGGACGCGGTCGCGCAGGAGGTCGAGGTGCCGCTCGACATCCCCTATGCCGAGCTGCCGGCGTTCCCGCTGCCGGGCGTCGCCGGCCATGCGGGGAGCCTGCGCCTGGGGCGCCTGGGTGGGCGCGAGGTGGCGCTGCTGCGCGGGCGCACGCATGCCTATGAAACCGGCGACGCGGCAGCGATGAAGGGCGCGATCGGCACGCTGGCGGCGATCGGTTGCCGGGTGGTCGTGCTCACCAACGCCGCCGGCAGCCTGGACGCCGCGATGCGCCCCGGCTCGCTGATGCTGATCAGCGACCACCTGAACATCGCGCAGCGCACGCCGCTGCATGGGGAAGCCGGCAGCGAGCGCTTCGTCGACATGGCCCAGGCCTACGATGCCGAACTTCGCGCGCAGGCCCGCGCCGCCGCCGCGGCTGCCGGCCTGACGCTGAACGAGGGCGTCTACGCCTGGGTGCTGGGCCCGCAGTTCGAGACCCCGGCCGAGATCCGCATGCTGCGCCTGCTCGGCGCGCAGGCGGTGGGCATGAGCACGGTGCCCGAGACCATCCTCGCCCGCCACGCGGGGCTCAGGGTGCTGGGCCTGTCGATGCTCACCAACATGGGCAGCGGCATGGAGGCCGGGCCGCTGAGCCACGCCCACACGCTGGCGGCCGCGCGCGAAGGCGCCGGGCCGGCGGCGCGGTTGCTGGCCGCGATCGTCGCGTCGCTGGCGGTCTAGCGCGTGAACGGCGCGCACTCGTCGCCGCGGATTTGCGGCGCACCAGGCACGGCGACGCCGCCCGCGCGATGAGTGTGCCGGCCCCTCCGACACGCGCCCGCATCGACCCGGCGTGGATCGTGATCCTTGCCGGCGTCTGCGCGGCGCTGCACATCGGCAAGCTGCCGCCGGCGATCACCACCTTGCAGCAGGCGCTGGGCATGTCGCTGGTGCAGGCCGGGTTCCTGCTGTCGCTGGTTCAACTGGCGGGCATGTGCACCGGCGTGGCCTTCGGCACGCTGGCCGATGGTCTCGGCCACCGGCGCAGCCTGCTGCTCGGTTTGTGCGTGCTGGCGCTGGCCAGCGCGACCGGCGGCACCGCCACCAGCACCGCATGGCTGATGCTGCTGCGTGCGATCGAAGGCTTCGGCTTCCTGCTCGTCGTGCTGCCGGCGCCGGCGATGGTGCGCCGGCTGGTGGCGCCACAGCAGATGACGCGCATGATCGGTGTCTGGGGCGGCTTCATGCCGCTGGGCGTGGCGCTGGCGCTGCTGTTCGGGCCGCCGATCATCGCCACCTTCGGCTGGCGGCCCTGGTGGTGGCTGCTCGCCGGCATCACCGCCGCGATGGCCGCCACGGTGGCGCTCGCCGTGCCCGAACCGCCCCCACCTTCGAGCACGAACGCCCTGCCCTGGCCGACGCGGCTGCGATGGCCTTCCATGGCGTGAGCCGCTCGACGGCCGATCTGGATCTGCTGGTCAGCCGACGCGATGCGGAACGGTTTACAGCCCTCCTCCATGAGTTGGGGTTTAAGGCCGCACACGAGGACCCACGTTGGCAGATGCCCGGCATTCTCGACTATTACGGCTATGACCAAGCATCGGGCCGGTTGATCCATGCGCATGTCCACTATCAACTCGTTGTCGGTGAAGATATGACAAAAAATTATCATTTGCCGGTC
>Ga0209797_10001674_pt1 | contig 11181 bp, 11 predicted proteins | sample DOMMetBare3Fresh_2_FD_187472 | JGI IMG/M metagenome (GOLD analysis project Ga0209797, IMG submission 187472) | Wetland sediment microbial communities from St. Louis River estuary, USA, under dissolved organic matter induced mercury methylation -... | ecosystem: Environmental > Aquatic >...
CCCAGGCTCCTCGAGCGCCTGCCCGGTGACGTCGAGGAAGGCGTCGGCGAGAGTCGGTCGGCGCACCGAGACCGAGCGGAAGCGCCCGGCCGGGAAGGCCTCGACGAGGCGCGGGACGAGCTCGTGGCCTCGCTCCCGCTCGATGGTGACCGCCGAGGGGCCGGCGCGGGCGTCGAGGCCGAGGCGGGTCGCGATCTCGGCGGCGAGCGGGCCGGGCTCGTCGGCCTCCACCACCACGACGTCGCCGCGGACGCGGGCGCGCAACGCCTCCGGCGTCTCGCAGGCCACGATCCGCCCGCGGTCGAGCACCGCGAGCCGGTCGCAGCGCTCGGCCTCGTCCGGGCGGTGGGTGGTGAGCAGGAGCGTGAGCCCCTCGTCCTGCCGAAGGGCGAGGAGCGCCTCCCAGGCGCGGCGGAAGGCGGCGGCGTCGAGGCCGGTGGTGGGCTCGTCGAGCACCAGGATCGACGGCCGGTGGACGAGGGCGCGCGCCAGCTCCAGCCGGCGCCGCAGCCCTCCGGAGAGCCGGCCGGCGAGGTCGCCGGCCCGGTCGGCGAGGCCGGCGGCGGCGAGGAGCCGGTCGGCGCGCTCCCGGGCCGCGGCGCGTGGCAGGGCGAAGAGCGCGGCGCCGAGGAGCAGGTTCTCCCGGGCGGTGAGCTTGGCGTCGAGGCTCGGCTCCTGGAAGACGACGCCCATCCGCGCCCGCAGCTCCCGTGCTCCGAACGCCACCTCTCGCCCGTCGAGCCACAGCTCTCCGGCCGCGGGCGGCAAGAGCCCGGTGAGGACGGAGAAGAGCGTGCTCTTGCCGGCGCCGTTCGGGCCGAGGAAGCCGAAGATCTCGCCGGGCCGGACCTCGAACGAGAGGTCGTCGAGCACGCGGCGCTCGCGCCAGGCGAAGGCGATGCCCCGGGCCGCCAGGCGCGGGGCGGCCCGCGCCCCCTGCGGGCGATCCGCCTCCGGCCGGGTCACGGGGTCGAGCCTACCGCGCCCAGAGGAAGAGGGCGACGAAGAGCAGCGAGAGGTAGCCGAGCGTGGCGAGGAAGAAGTTCCGGGCCCAGCGCGTCGAGCCCTCCGGGAGCGAGAGCCCCGAGAGCGCCCAGGCGGAGAGGCCCACGCCGAGGGCCGCGGCGGCGACGCCGTAGCCGGGCCCGGCGAGGCCGAGCGGGACGAGCGCGAGGCTCGCCGGCACGAGCAGGATGCTGGTCGCGGCCGCCGCGATGCGCGCCGCCCGCTCGCCGTGGACGAGCGCGAATACCCGGAGGCCGCCGCGGGCGTAGTCGTCGGCGAGGTAGATGGAGATGGCGAGGAAGTGCGGGAGCTGCCAGAGGAAGAGGATGGCGAAGAGAGCGAGGCCACCCCGGTCGATCCGCCCGGTCGCGGCCGTCCAGCCCATGAGCGGCGGGATGGCGCCCGGCACCGCGCCGACGAAGAGCGCGAGGGTGCTGCGACGCTTGAGCGGCGTGTAGACGCCGGCGTAGCTGACGAGGGCGACGAGCGCGAGGAGGCCGGTGAGCGGACCGGCGGCGAGCGCCAGCGCCGGGATGGCGAAGGCCGGGAGGCCGAGGCCGAGCGCCAGCGCCACCGCGGGCTCGAGCCGCCCCGCCGGGAGCGGCCGGTCGCGGGTGCGGCGCATGCGGGCGTCGACGTCCCGCTCCAGATAGTTGTTGAGCGCGTTGGCTGCGCCCACCACCAGCGCCGTGCCGGCGAGGGTCACCGCGGCGCGCACCGGGCCCGGCCGCGCCGGGGCGAGCCACATCCCGCCCGCGGTGGTGCAGAGCACGAGGGTGGAGAGGCGCGGCTTCGCGAGCGAGACCACGTCGCGCGCGAAGGCGAGCGGGCTCGGGGCGGCCTGGACGCGGGCGACGGGAGCGGGCATACGGGTCTAACCTGCCGCCGGCGCGAGGCCGGCCGGTACGGCGCCCGGCGCGCTGAGGGCGGCCCGGCGGGGGCCGAGGAGGAGGAAGAGGGTGAGGGTGTTCGCGAGGAGGGCCGCGCCGAGGGCCACGTGCAGCGTGACCACCGGGATGGAGATGAAGGAGGTCACGGTCCAGAAGCCGGCGGCGACCTGGAGGAGGACCACCGCCGGGGCCGCCCAGGCGAGGGCGCGCGGGAGGCGGGCCCCACCAGGCAGAGCCCGCAGGGCGGCCGCGGCCGCGGCGGCGACGAGCAGGGCCACGGCGACGCCGAGAAGCCGGTGCGCCATGTGGAGCTGGGCTGGGCCGCCCGACGGCCACAGCGCCCCCTCGCACAGCGGGATCCGGACGTTGCAGGCGAGGCCGGCGCCGGTGTGGCGGACGAAGGCCCCGAGGACGATCTGGAGGTAGGTCGCGGCCGCGGCGAGCCCGGCGAGCCGGCGGACGCCGGCGGGTGCGGGGGAAGGCGCCGGCGCGCCCGAGGCCGGGCGCAGCCGCCAGGCGAGGTAGATGACCAGCGAGAAGAAGGCCATCGACGTCGCGAGGTGGCTCGCCGAGACGAGCAGCGGCAGTTGGTAGAGCACGGTGATGGCGCCGAGCGAAGCCTGGAAGAGGACGAGGAACACCGCCAGGGCCGCGAGGCCGCGCAGCCCCGGCTCGCTGCGGCGGCGGAATACGAGGATCGCGAGGGCCACCGTGAGGAAGGCGACGGTCAGGGCGGCGAGGCGGTGGCCATGCTCGTAGAGCACTCCGCCCTCCATCTTCGGGAAGTACTGACCGGAGCACAGCGGCCAGTCGGGGCAAGCGAGCGAGGAGCCGGTGGCGTGGACGAGCCCGCCGACGACGAGGAGCGCGAACGTGGCTACGGCGGTGGCGACGGCGAACCGGTGCTCGCGCATGCGTAAGCCGTCTTTTAAGAGTCGCCCGGATCGCGGTCAAGTGCTCGTGGCGGGGCGGCCAGATGGGACCCGACCCGGGAGGGAGCGACCGTACGGCTTGCTGCCGCGTAAACCCGCGGTAGATTTCGGCAAGGAGGGAACATGACCCAGATCCGATTCTCGGCGGCGGCGCTCGCCGTCCTCTTGTCCGCGCCGGCGCTGGCCGGCGACATCCGCGGCAGCGTGAAGTTCTCCGGGGCGGCGCCCAAGGCCCAGCCGATCCCGACCACCAAGGACCAGACGGCGTGCGGCCAGTCGGTCGCGGACGAGTCGATCGTGGTCTCGAACGGCAAGCTCAAGAACGTGGTGCTCACGGTCCAGGGCGCCCCGAAACCCGCGCCCGGCGCCGAGCCGGTCCGGGTGACCATGGACCAGAGCAAGTGCCACTACATCCCGCACGTCCAGGCGGCGGCGGTGGGAACCCCCGTAGACATCCTCAACAGCGATCCCGTGCTGCACAACATCCACAGCTACCTGGGCACCTCGACGGTCTTCAACCTGGCCATGCCCTTCAAGGGACAGAAGATCGTGAAGACGCTGGCGAAGCCGGGCCTCGTGAACGTGAAGTGCGACGTCCACTCGTGGATGCACGCCTACATCGTCGTGACCGACGCCCCGTTCGCGGTCACCGGCGACGACGGGACCTTCGTGATCCGGGGCGTGCCGCCCGGCACCTACACGATGACCGCCTGGCACGAGAAGCTGGGCGAGAAGACGGCCCAGGTCGCGGTGCCGGCGTCGGGCGAGGTCGCCGCGGACTTCACCTTCGGCGGCTAGCGACGGGGGGCGCGGACTCGCGCCATGGCCTCGCGCTATCCGGCCTCGTCGTCCTCGGCCGCCGGCGCCTCCTCCTCGGCGGCTTCCTCGACCTCTTCCTCGACCTCGACCTCTTCCACGTCGAGCTCGGGCTCGATCGCGGGGCGGGGGGGAGCCGGGGTCCGCTTGCGCTCGGGGGACGAGCCCTTGAGCACCGGGCTCTCCCGCTGATCGGCGCCGCATTTCGGGCAGACGGGAGCGGGCTTTCCCAGGTCGTAGAACTTGCTGCCGCACTTGTAGCAGGCGTGCTTGGTGCCGAGATCCTTCGCGGGCATGGCTGCGCGCCTCCGGTCCGAGAGAGGGCCGCAATTATCGCAGGAGGGCCGGAGCGTCAAAGGAAAATCGAGGCGTCCCGTGGTATGGGTGCCGTCCATGGCCGAACGGGGAAAGCTCGAGCGCCGGCTGCTGCGCGCCGCGGCCGAGGCCATTCGCGATTTCGACCTCGTGGCCGACGGCGACGAAATCCTGGTCGCCGTGTCGGGCGGCAAGGACAGCTACACGCTGCTGCACGTCCTCATGCGCCTGCGCGAGCGAGCCCCGGTGGACTTCGACCTCGTCGCGGTGAACCTCGACCAGGGCCAGCCCGGCTACCCCGCCGGCGTGGTGGAGGAGCACTTCCGCTCGGTGGGCGTCCCGTACCGCATGCTCCGCAAGGACACCTACTCCGTCGTCCGGCGCCTCGTGCCGGACGGGAAGACCACCTGCCCGGTGTGCTCGCGCCTGCGGCGCGGGATCCTCTACAACGCCGCGGCCGAGATGGGCTGCAACAAGATCGCCCTCGGCCACCACCGCGACGACCTCGTCGAGACGCTGCTCCTCTCCGCGCTCTACTCGGGCGCGCTGAAGAGCATGCCGCCGAGGCTGCGCTCCGACGACGGCCGCAACGTCGTGATCCGTCCGCTGTGCTACGCGGCCGAGGAGGACATCTCCGCCTTCGCCCGGGCGATGCGCTTCCCCGTCGTCCCTTGCGATCTCTGCGGCTCGCAGCCCAACCTCCGCCGCCGGCGCGTGAAGGAGCTGCTGGCGCAGCTGTCGGCCGAGCACCCGGCGGTGAAGGGGAACCTCCTTAACGCGCTCGGCAAGGTCGTCCCCTCGCACCTGCTCGACCGCGGGCTCCTCGCCCGCCTCGGCGAGACCGCCGGCCCGGACCCGTGGCTCGACGAGGAGGAAGAGCCCTGCGGCGAGGAGGGGCTCGTCGCCCTCCGGCCGGACGGCCAGCGGAATTGATCCGCGTCGCCCGTCGACGCGCGGCGTCCTTGCCCGGGGTCCGACTCCGAAAGTAGGATTGGAGCTCGTGAAGTTCGCCTGCGACCAATGCGGCCGAAGCTATTCCGTCGCCGACGAGCTGCGGGGCCGCACCTTCAAGATGAAGTGCAAGGCCTGCGGTCACCTGGTCGTGGTGAAGGCCGCCGGGGCGCCAGGCTCTAACGAGACCGCGCCGCCGCCACGGGAGGAGCGGCCTCCGGTTGCGCCCCCGATCTCCGCGCCGGAACCCGGTCGCGCGCCGGCCGAGGCGCCGCCGGCCGCTCCGCAGGACGTGAACCCCTTCGTCGTGGCGCCGGTATCCGCCGCCGCCGTCGCGGCCGCCGTCGACGCGCTCCAGGCCGCGCCGCGGGCCGAGGCGGCGCCGGCCGAGCCCGAGGCCCCCTCGGCGGGCGCCCCGTCCGCCGGCGGCGGATACATCGACCTCGTCCTCGACGAGGACGGGGCTGCGGGGCGAAAGGTCCAGGCCGGCGCCGCCGCGGCGGCTCCCGCTGCCCCCGTCACCGCGGCCGGCGGCGGCTTCGAGGATCCCTTCGCGGGCTGGAAGCCCTTCGAGGGAGAGAGCGCGGAGAAGGCCGTGCCGCCCCCGCTGCCGAGGCCGGAGGCCGCCACGCCCGTGGCCGGGCTCGAGCCGGAGATCCGCTCGCACGGGCTCGCCGCTGCGCCTGCCCGGCCGGAGCTCGGCGCCGCGAGGAAGGTGGGGACGGGCCCCAAGGCGATCCTCGCCGGCGGCGTCGCGGCGGCGATCCTCATCGCCGTCGTGGTCCTCGCCACCGGGAAGAGCGGCGGCGGGAAGGGCGGGCCGGCCGCGCCGCGCGTCCCGCCCACGACGCCTGGGCTCCCGGTCGAGGTGGCGGCTCCCGCGCCTCCGGCACCTGCACCTGCGCCCGCCCCCTCCGAGGCGGCGCCCGCCGCCCTCGTGCCCGCGCCGCAGGCCGCGACGCGGGCCGAGCCCGATGCGGCCGCCGAGGAGCGGGCGAGGCGACGTGCCTCCGAGAGCCGCCCGAAGAGGGAGCGCACCGCCCGAGCGGCGAGGGAGGAGCGCCAGGCCGAGCCCGAGATGGCGATGCCGGCCCCCGCGGCCTCGGCGCCGCCGGTCGCTCCCGCCCCGACCGCTCCCACCACGGCAGCCCCTATCACGGCAGCCCCCACCACGGCAGCCCCCGCCTCGCCTGCCCCTGCCGGCACGGCCGCCGACAACGGGCCCCCCTCGAGCGACCAGGTCGGCAGGATCGTGAGCGCCAACCGCAAGGCCTTCGAGTCGTGCGTCGCCGAGGCCATCCGCCGCGAACCGGGGCTCGACCTGGGCGGCCGCCAGGTGGTGCTCATGCTCACCGTGAACCCGTCTGGCACGGTGGTCAACCCCACGCTCGACGACGTCGAGCTCGACAAGACCGACCTCGGGGCCTGCCTCAAGAGCGCGGCGCGGCTCATGGTGTTCCCGGCCTTCGAGGGCCCGTCCATGAAGGTCGACGTGCCGCTCTTGCTCGGTCGGGGCGGATAGGGGTCGCGCATGAAGGCGTTCGTCGACCGGATCGAGGGCGAGGTGGCCGTGCTGCTGATCGGCGGGCGGCAGTGGGACCTGCCGGCGAAGGTCCTGCCCCCGGGCGTCGCCGAGGGCGACACCGTCGAGATCACGGCGAGCAAGACCGCGGACCCGCGGCCGGGGTACGACGACTTCGACTGGCGAAAGGACTGAACCGGCGCAGGGTAGGAAGCGCCGGGCTCAGCGCAGCGGGCCGAGCGCCTCCACCTCGAGGCTCGTCCCGTCGGTGCGTACCGCCACGGTACCGTCCCGGTCCGTCCGCAGTACGCGCGCATGGGCCCGCTCGAGCCTGCCGAGCACCTCGGCGCTCGGCAGGCCGTAGCGGTTGTCCCGCCCCGCGGTCACGACGGCCAGGACCGGGGCGACCGCGCGGAGGAAGGCGGGGCCCGTGGCGCCGCGGCTCCCGTGGTGGCCCACCTTGAGCACGGCCGCCCGCAGCGAGCCGGGCCGCTCGTGGAGGAGGCGCGACTCGGCGGGTCGCCCGGCATCGCCGGCGAGGAGGACCGCCACCTCGCCGTATGCGATCCGGCAGACCACCGAGTTGGCGTTCACGTCGGAGCGGGTGCCTTCGATGAGCGGGTCCGACGGGGCCAGGAACTCGAGGCGCGTTCCGTCGCCGAAGTCCACGGGGAGGGTCGCGCCCGCCCTGACGCGGTGCGGCTCGAGCGCGCCCTCCCGCGCGAGGCGCGCCACGAAGCGGTGGAGCGCCGTGGCGATGGGCGAGGGGTGATCGAGCACCGGATCGTAGAGTTGGCGCGCGCCGGAAACTCGAAGGGCGGGGATCATGCCGCCCGCGTGGTCGGCGTGGGGGTGGGTGAGCACGACGGCGTCGATGGGCCCCGAGAGGCGCGAGCGAAGGAAGCGGACCAGGCGCGCCGCCGACTCCGGCGGTCCGGCGTCCACGAGCGCCGTGCGGCCGGAAGGGGTGGAGACGAAGACGGCGTCGCCCTGGCCGACGTCGAGGAAGAAGACCTCCAGGCGCCCGCCGCCGGCGCGGGCCGGCGCGGCGGCGAGCAGGACCAGCGCCGCCGCCACGGCGCGCCAGGCGCGATTCACCTTGGCAGGATAACACGCTAGAGTCCTCACCCCGATGAAGGCGCCCGAACCCGAAGCCGTCCGCGCTCCGCGCGACCTCGCGCCGTTCATCGACCACGCGGTGCTCCACCCGACCGCCACCCTCGACGACGTGAGGAAGGCCTGCGAGGACGCCGCGCGCCTTCGCCTCGCCGGCGTGTGCGTCCGGGGCGTGTGGGTGGCCGAGGCGGCGCGCTTCCTGGCCGGCTCGGGCGTCATGCCCGTGGCCGTCGTCGACTTCCCGGCGGGGACGGGGACCACCGCGTCGCGCGTCGTCGAGGCGCGGGGGTCCATCGCCTGCGGCGCCGCAGAGATCGACGTGGTGATCGCCGGCGCGCCGCTCAAGGCCCGCGACTACCGGTACGTCCTCGAGGACCTGGCCGAGATCGTCGGGCGCGCCCACGTGCCGGTGAAGGTGATCCTCGAGACCGCGAGCCTCACTCATGACCAGAAGGTCGTCGCCTGCGCCCTCGCGAAGGCGGCGGGCGCGGCCTTCGTGAAGACCTCGACCGGCTTCGCCGAGGGCGGGGCGACGGCGGAGGACGTGGCCCTCTTGCGCTCGGTGGTGGGTCCGGAGGTCGGGGTCAAGGCCTCGGGCGGCGTCCGCACCGCCGCGGACGCGCTGCGCATGCTGAAGGCGGGCGCGAACCGCATCGGGACGAGCCAGTCCGTGGCCATCGTCACCGCCGCCGGCTTCTAGGCCCGACCGGGAAACCCTCCGTGGACCGGCGCCGCTTCGTCATCCTGATCGCCGACAGCGCCGGCGTCGGCGAGATGCCGGACGCGGCCGAGTACGGCGACCGGGGCTCGGACACCATCGGCAACGTCAGCCGCGCCGTCGGCGGGCTGCGCCTGCCCAACCTCGGCCGGATGGGGCTCGGCCACCTCACGGCGGTGCAGGGCGTCCCGCCCGACCCCGCGCCGCTCGCCTTCCACGGGAAGATGGCGGAACGGTCGAAGGGCAAGGACACCATCACCGGTCACTGGGAGATGATGGGCGTCGTCCTCGACGAGCCGCTCGCGCTCTTTCCGCGCGGCTTTCCACCCGAGATCGTAGGGCCCTGGACGGAGGCCATCGGCGTCGCCGGCGTGCTCGGGAACAGGGCGGCGAGCGGGACCGCCATCATCGAGGAGCTCGGCGCCGAGCACCGGCGCAGCGGCCGGCCCATCCTCTACACCTCCGCCGACTCGGTCTTCCAGGTGGCCTGCCACACGGAGACGGTCCCGCTGGAGACGCTCTACGCCTGGTGCCGCATCGCCCGCAGGCAGCTCGACCCTTGGCGCGTCGCCCGCGTCATCGCCAGGCCCTTCGTGGGCGAGCCGGGCGCGTACCGGCGCACCTACGACCGAAAGGACTTCGCCCTCGAGCCGCCGGCACGCACCGTCCTCGAGCGGCTCGCCGAGCGGAAGGTGCCGGTGGTGGGCGTGGGAAAGATCGGGGACGTCTACGACCACCGCGGAATCTCCGAGGAGATCCACACCGAGGGAAACGCCGACGGGCTCCGCCGGACGGGAGAGGTCCTCGACCGGCTCGATCGCGGCCTGCTCTTCGTGAACCTGGTGGACTTCGACTCGCAGTTCGGGCACCGCAACGACGTTCCGGGCTACGCGCGGGCGCTGGAGGAGATGGACCGGGCGCTGCCGGGCCTCCTCGCCAGGCTCGGGCCGGGCGACGTCATCGCCGTCAGCGCCGACCACGGCTGCGACCCGACCACGCCCTCGACCGACCACTCGCGCGAGTACGTGCCGCTGCTCGTGCACGCGCCGGGCAAGGGCGGGGGCTCGCTGGGGATACGCGAGAGCTTCGCCGACCTGGGCCGCACGGTCGCCGATTTCTTCGGCGTCCCGGCCGAGGTGGGGAAGAGCTTCCTCGGCGAGCTGCGCTAGGGCACGCGCCCGGCGCCGTGCAATCCATCATTGCGCGCATCCAACCGAACGTGAACGGAAATGAGTATGAGCGTAAAGCCTCAATCATGGTCAATCGTGCCGAGGGATGCGAAGGGACGCCGGTGTGGTCATCCGGAGCGGAGCCAAGCGCGCAGCCGGGCCCGTGTTCGGCTGTCCACGCGCCAGGCCGGCGACGGGAGCGAAAGGGGATCCCGGCCGGGGCCTGGAACGCGAGGGACGCCGGCGCGCAGTTACATCTCATTCGACGGACATTCATCCTGTCCAGCAGACGACACGATCTCCCGTCTTCACGGTTCTCGACTCGAAAGTCATGATCGTAGGCGAGATGACGGACGTTCGACCGTGAGAACGGACGAGGGGCGGCGCCCTCTCCCGGGCGCCCCCGGGAGGCGCCGGGCCCCCCGGCGTGGCGGCCGGACCCGCGGCCGCACGGCGGCGCATCGGAGTCCGGGTCCGCTCGGGCGCGGTCGCGGCGGCGGACGTGCCGGTGCCCGTGAGGGGCCCTGCAATCGGACGGCAGAATTCGCCCCCGAACACTTGATCTCGCCGGGTCGGTGCGATATTGACACGCTCAATCACAGGAGACCCCCACATGCCCATCGCGGAGAACCTCACCCAGCTCGTCGGCCGCACCCCGCTGGTACGTATCCCCAAGGTGGCGGGCGGCCTGCCTGGTACCGTCGTCGTGAAGCTCGAGAACTTCAACCCGTGCTCGAGCGTGAAGGACCGCATCGGGCTCGCCATGATCGAGGCCGCCGAGCGCGCCGGGGCGATCAGGAAGGACACCATCCTCCTCGAGCCGACGAGCGGGAACACCGGCATCGCGCTCGCCTTCGTGGCCGCGGCCAAGGGCTACCCCATCGTGCTCACCATGCCGGAGACCATGAGCGTCGAGCGCCGCAAGCTGCTCGCGGCCTTCGGCGCCAAGCTCGTCCTCACGCCCGGGTCGGAGGGCATGCCCGGGGCCATCCGCAAGGCGCAGGAGCTGGCGGCGGCGGACAAGCGCTACCTCATCCTGCAGCAGTTCGAGAACCCGGCGAACCCCGAGATCCACCGCAAGACCACCGCCGAGGAGATCTGGGCCGACACCGATGGCAAGGCGGACGTCATCGTGGCCGGCGTCGGGACCGGCGGGACGATCACCGGGGTGGCCGAGGTCCTGAAGGCGCGCAAGCCCGGATTCAAGGCCATCGCGGTGGAGCCGGTGGCCTCCCCCGTGCTCTCGGGGGGCAAGCCGGGGCCGCACAAGATCCAGGGCATCGGCGCGGGCTTCGTGCCCAAGGTGCTGAACACGAAGATCGTCGACGAGATCATCCAGGTGACGCACGAGGACGCCGGCGACATCGCCCGGCGGCTGGCGAAGGAGGAGGGCCTGCTGGTGGGCATCTCCGCCGGCGCCAACGTGTGGGCGGCGCTGCAGGTGGCGAAGCGGCCCGAGAGCAAGGGCAAGCTCATCGTGACCGTCATCTGCGACACCGGCGAGCGGTACCTCAGCACCTGGCTCTTCGAGGAGCCGGTGGCCGCGGCGGCGCAGCCCGCCGCGGCGATCTAGGAAGGCGCGGGCCCGCGGGCCCGCGCCCCCTACCGCCTACTTCGCGGCCGCGAAGGCCTCCGCGAAGTCCTCCTTGATGTCGTCGATGTGCTCGAGGCCGACGGCGACCCGGACCTGGTCGGGCGTCACGCCGGCCGACTGCTGCTCCGCCTCGGAGAGCTGGCTGTGGGTGGT
>Ga0209797_10001676_pt1 | contig 11174 bp, 10 predicted proteins | sample DOMMetBare3Fresh_2_FD_187472 | JGI IMG/M metagenome (GOLD analysis project Ga0209797, IMG submission 187472) | Wetland sediment microbial communities from St. Louis River estuary, USA, under dissolved organic matter induced mercury methylation -... | ecosystem: Environmental > Aquatic >...
TCTCGACCCGCTCGACGGTGTCGATGTCGCTGTGCAGGTAGCGCACCTTGACGCCGTTGTCGGCCAGGTAATCGGTGAGTTGCTCGGCCATGCGTTTGGTCAGCGTGGTGATCAGCACGCGCTCGCCGGCCTCGGTGCGCAGGCGGATCTCCTGCAGCACGTCGTCGACCTGGTGCGTCGCCGGCCGCACCTCGACCACCGGGTCGATCAGGCCCGTCGGCCGCACCAGTTGCTCGACCACCTGCCCCGCGTGCTCTTGCTCGTAGGCGGCGGGCGTGGCCGAAACGAACACCGCCTGGCGCATCTTCTTCTCGAATTCGTCGAATTTCAGCGGCCGGTTGTCGAGTGCGCTGGGCAAGCGAAAACCGTACTCGACCAGGGTCGACTTGCGCGCGCGGTCGCCGTTGTACATGCCGCCGAACTGGCCGATCAGCACATGGCTCTCGTCGAGGAACATCAGCGCGTCGCCGGGCAGGTAATCGACCATCGTCGGCGGCGGCTCGCCCGGCTTGGCGCCCGACAGGTGGCGGGTGTAGTTTTCGATGCCCTTGCAGTGGCCCACCTCCTGCATCATTTCCAGATCGAAGCGCGTGCGCTGCTCGAGCCGCTGCGCTTCGACCAACTTGCCGGCGGCGACGAACTCGGCCACCCGATCGCGCAATTCGGCCTTGATCGTCTCGATGGCGGCGACGACGCGGTCGCGCGGCGTGACGTAATGGCTGGCCGGGTAGATCACGAAGCGCGGCACCTTCTGCCGGATGCGGCCGGTCAGCGGGTCCAGCAACTGCAGCGATTCGATCTGGTCGTCGAACAGCTCGATGCGTATGGCTAACTCGGAATGCTCCGCAGGGAAGACATCGATCACATCGCCGCGCACGCGAAAGCTGCCGCGCGAGAAGTCGGTTTCGTTGCGCGTGTACTGCATGCGGATCAGTTGCGCGATCGCATCGCGCTGGCCGATCTTGTCGCCCACGCGCGCGATGAAGCGCATCTGCGTGTAGTCCTCGGGCTTGCCGATGCCGTAGATCGCGCTGACGCTGGCGACGATGACCACGTCGCGACGCTCGAGCACACTCTTGGTGGCGCTCAAGCGCATCTGCTCGATGTGCTCGTTGATCGCGCTGTCTTTCTCGATGAACAGGTCGCGCTGCGGCACATAGGCCTCGGGCTGGTAGTAGTCGTAGTAGCTGACGAAGTACTCGACGGCATTCTTCGGAAAGAACTCGCGGAACTCGCTGTACAGCTGCGCGGCCAGCGTCTTGTTCGGCGCAAAGACGATCGCCGGCCGGCCCAGCCGGGCAATCACATTGGCCATCGTGAAGGTCTTGCCCGAGCCGGTCACGCCGAGCAGCGTCTGGTAGGCCAGGCCGTCGTTGATGCCCTCGACCAATTGCTCGATCGCTGTCGGCTGGTCGCCCGCCGGCGGGTAGGGCTGGAACAACTGGAACGGCGAGTCGGGGAAGCTGACGAACACGCCTTCGGCAGCCGGCTCGGCGGCGGCTTGTACGCTGGGCAGTGCGGCGGGAACAGAGGACATCAGGGAGCGCCTAGGGTTGACCCGTAAAATTCGGACCACTGAACAGCGTACCGCAACACGCTGCCGCCCCCACCTCCCCCTGTTGGCAACACCCTGTCATGAGCTTGTTTTCCGCCGTCGAAATGGCCCCGCGCGACCCGATCCTGGGTCTGAACGAACAATTCGCGGCCGACCCGAACCCGAACAAGGTCAATCTCGGTGTGGGCGTCTACTGCGACGAGAACGGCAAGCTGCCGCTGCTGGCCTGCGTGGCGGCAGCCGAGCAGCAATTGGTCGAAGCCGCCAAGCCCCGCGGCTACCTGCCAATCGATGGCATCGCGGCCTACGACCAAGCCGTGCAGGGCCTCGTGTTCGGCACGGACAGCGCGGTCGTCCTGGCCAAGTGCGTCGCGACGGTGCAGGCCATCGGCGGCACCGGTGCGCTGAAGGTCGGCGCCGATTTCCTCAAGCGCATCAACCCGGCCGCGAAGGTGCTGATCAGCGACCCGAGTTGGGAGAATCACCGCGCCCTCTTCACCAACGCCGGGTTCGACGTCGGCAGCTACCCCTACTACGACGCCGCAACACGCGGCATCGACTTCGCGGCAATGCGCGCAGCGCTGCAAGCCGCGGCGCCCGGCACGATCGTGGTCCTGCACGCTTGTTGCCACAACCCGACCGGCTGCGACCTGACTCCGGCGCAATGGTCCGAGTTGGTGGCCGTCGTCAAGGCGCACGGCCTGGTGCCCTTCCTCGACATGGCCTACCAGGGGTTTGGCGCAGGCTTGGCCGAAGACGGTGCGGCGGTCGGGCTGTTCGTCGCCAGCGGCCTGGATTTCTTCGTCGCAACCTCGTTTTCCAAGAGCTTCTCGCTCTACGGCGAGCGCGTCGGTGCACTCAGCGTGGTCTGCCAGAGCGCCGAAGAAGCGGCGCGAGTGCTGTCGCAACTCAAGATCGTGATCCGCACCAACTACTCCAACCCGCCAATTCACGGCGCGCAGATCGTGGCCACCGTGCTGACGGCACCAACGCTGCGTGCGCAGTGGGAGCAGGAGTTGGCCTCGATGCGCGCTCGCATCAAGGCCATGCGCCTCGCGTTGGTCGACAAACTCGCCGCCGCGGGCGTCAGCCTGGATTTGACCTTCATCACACGCCAGCAGGGCATGTTCAGCTACTCCGGCTTGAACGTGCAGCAAATGCGGCGATTGCGCAGCGAATTCGGCGTCTACGGCGTCGATTCGGGGCGCATCTGCGTTGCGGCACTGAACGCCAACAACCTCGACCGGGTCGCCACAGCGATCGCAAAGGTGATGTAGGGGCGCCGATGACCGGCGCTCGGGCGGGCGTGATCTGGGCCCCGTTCGTGCGTGTTTTTGCCCTACTGCAATGCACCAAATGGCGGCACTATCACCGCAGCGGATGTATATTTGCTGCATTGCACAAAAGTGCAGGCCTGACCCGAACGGAGACGACTGATGCTTTACCAACTCTATGAAACGCAACGCGCATTGATGGCGCCGTTCTCCGAGTTCGCCAGCGCATCGTCCAAGCTGTACAACCATCCGCTGTCGCCCTTCACGCACACGCCGATGGCGCAGCGCGTCTCGGCCGGCCTGGACCTGATGCACCGGCTGGCCAAGGAATACGAGAAGCCGCCGTTCGACATCCGCGGTGCCGTCGTCGATGACGTCACCGTTGCGGTTCAGGAGCAGGTGGCGATCGAAAAGCCTTTCTGCCGGTTGCTGCGCTTCAAGCGCTTCACCGACGACCCGACCGCGCTGGCCGACATGAAGCGGCACCCGGTCGTGCTGGTGGTGGCCCCCCTGTCAGGCCATCACTCGACGCTGCTGCGCGACACCGTCAAGAGCCTGCTGACCGGGCACAAGGTCTACATCACCGACTGGACCGATGCGCGCATGGTGCCGGCCGACAAAGGCCCGTTCCACCTCGACGATTACGTGGCCTACATGCAGGAGTTCATGCGCTATATCGGCCCCGAGGTGAATGTCATCTCGGTGTGCCAGCCGACCGTGCCGGTGCTGGCCGCGGTATCGTTGATGGCCAGCCGCGGCGAGTTCACGCCGCGCACGATGGTCATGATGGGCGGCCCGATCGACGCCCGCAAGTCGCCCACCGCCGTCAACAACCTGGCGATGAACAAGAGCCACGAGTGGTTCGAGCACAACGTGATCTACCGCGTGCCGCAGAACTACCCCGGCGCAACGCGCCGCGTCTACCCCGGCTTCCTGCAGCACACCGGCTTCGTGGCGATGAATCCCGATCGGCATGCCACCTCGCACTACGACTACTTCCTCGACCTGGTGCGGGGCGACGAAGAAAGCGCCGAGGGCCACCGGCAGTTCTACGACGAGTACAACGCCGTGCTCGACATGCCCGCTGAGTACTACCTCGATACGATCAAGACCGTGTTCCAGGATTTCGCGCTGGTCAACGGCACCTGGCGCGTCGCCGGTGAACTGGTGCGCCCGCAGGACATCAAGACCACCGCGCTGTTGACGATCGAGGGCGAACTCGACGACATCTCCGGCGCCGGTCAGACCCGCGCTGCGCACGAACTGTGCTCGGGCATCCCGAAGACGCGCCAGTTCCACTACGACGCGGTAGGCGCCGGCCACTACGGCATCTTCTCCGGTCGGCGCTGGCGTGAGCAGGTGCACCCCGAAGTGAGCGCGTTCATCGCCCGCTTCGGCAGCGGCGTGTCCGCGACCACCAAGCGCAAGCCTGCTGCGAAGAAGGCCAAACCGCGCCGCCGATAATCCGGCGGTGACCCCCGCCGCCCTCGCTGCACTGGCCGACCGCATCGAAGACACGCTGCCGCAGACGCAGTGCACGCGCTGCGGCTTCCCCGATTGCAGACACTACGCCGAGGCGATCGCCGCGGGAGTCGCACCGATCAACCAATGCCCACCCGGCGGCGCCGAGGGCATCACACGGCTGGCGGCCGTCAGTGGCCAAACCGTCATCGCGCTCAACCCGGCCAACGGCCAGGAAGGCCCGCGCAAGCTGGCAGTGATCGACGAGGACTGGTGCATCGGCTGCACGCTGTGCATCAAGGCCTGCCCCGTTGATTGCATCGTCGGCGCGCCCAAGGTCATGCACACCGTGATCGAACACCTGTGCACCGGCTGCGAGCTGTGCATCCCGGTTTGCCCGGTCGATTGCATCGCACTCGAGGACGCCACGCCGGGGTACAGCGGCTGGGCGGCCTGGAGCGCCGCCCAGGCCGACGAGGCCCGCAGCCGCTACGCGGCGCACGTCGCACGCACCGCGCGCGATCTGCGCGAGAACGACGAACGCCTGGCCGCGAAAGCCCAGGCCAAGCTGGCCGACCTGGAAAACGCCAGCACGCTCAGCGACCCGGCCGCGCTTGCACGCAAGCGGGCGGTGGTCGAAGCCGCACTGAAGCGGGCACGCGACCGCGCACCGAAATGACGATGGCACCCGCCGCCATCGAAGCCTTCTTCGCCACGCTGCGCGAAGCCAACCCCCAGCCGGTGTCGGAGCTGGAATACACCAGCGTCTTCGAGTTGCTGGCCGCCGTGCTGCTATCGGCCCAGGCCACCGACGTGAGCGTCAACAAGGCCACCAAGCGCCTGTTCGCCGTCGCACCCACGCCGCAGAAGATGCTCGCGCTTGGTGTCGAAGGGGTGACCGAGCACATCAAGACCATCGGGCTGTTTCGCAACAAGGCGAAGAACCTGATCGAGACCTGCCGCATCCTGATCGAGCAACACGCAGGCCTTGTGCCGCGTGGAGCCAACGCGCGCGAAGCGCTCGAGGCCCTGCCCGGCGTCGGCCGCAAGACGGCCAACGTGGTGCTCAACGTGGCATTCGGCGAGCCGACGATGGCCGTCGACACGCACATCTTTCGCGTCAGCAACCGCACCGGCCTGGCCCCCGGCAAGACGCCCCACGAGGTGGAAATGAAACTGCTGGCGCGCGTGCCGCCGGCCTACCGCGTCGGCGCGCACCACTGGCTGATCCTGCACGGCCGCTATGTCTGCCAGGCCAGAAAGCCGCAGTGCTGGCAGTGCCGCGTGTCGGCGCAATGCGACTTCGAGCCAAAGACGCCCCCGCCATGAAGGCAACCGCGCTTGCACTCGGCGTGATGTGCTGCGCCCTGACCTGCCGCGCACAGATCAGTGTGCGTGACGACAGCGCACACACCGTGACGCTGGCCGCGCCCGCCGTGCGCGTGGTCAGTCTGGCACCGCACCTGACCGAGATGGCCTTTGCCGTCGGCGGTGGCAACGCCGTCAAGGCCGTCAGCCGCTACAGCGACCACCCGGCAGCGGCGCGCGAGCTGCCGATCGTCGGCGACGCTTTCGCGCTCGATTTCGAGGCCATCGCGCGCCTGAAGCCCGACCTGGTGCTGGTCTGGGGCAGCGGTCTCAACGAACGCCACAAGGCGCGGTTGCGGTCGCTCGGGCTGACGATTTACGAGAGCGAGATCCGCAACGCCGCGGCCATTGCCGATACCCTGCGTCGCCTGGGGGCGTTGCTCGGGCATGCCGACGACGCTGGGCGGGCTGCGGGGCGGTTCGAGCAGGACTGGCAAGCGCTGCGCGAGCGCCACGGCGGCAAGCCGCCGGTACGCGTGTTCTGGCAACTCTGGCAAGAACCGCTGATGACGGTCAACCGCGAGCACCTGATCGGTGAGGCCATCGAAGCCTGCGGCGGCGTCAACGTCTTCGGCGCGTTGCCTCTGCTCACGCCGACGGTCAGCTGGGAAGCGGCGGTTGCCGCCGACCCGCAGTTGATAGCGTCGTCAGGCCGGCCGACCGACGCCGAAGGTGACTTCGCGCGCTGGCGCCGTTTTGCGCGAGTCAGCGCCGTGCGCGACAGGCAATTCGCACATCTCGACGCCGACCTGATCGGCCGCATGGGCCCGCGCTTCGTGCAAGGTGCGGCCGCGTTGTGCGAGGCCATCGAGCGGGCGCGGCCAAAGTAGCCGCTACTGCGCGACCCAGAAGCGTCCCCCGTCACCTTCGACCACGCGCCAGCCACAGCCGTACACGCGCTGCAGACGCTCTGCCTGCAGCATCCGTCGCGCCGGCCCCTGCTCGCAGCGGCCGTCGGGCAGCAGCGCCAGCACATGCGTGGCTGCGCGTGCGATCCAGTTCACGTCGTGGGCCGAGATCACCAGCGCGTGCCCGCTCAGCGTGGCCAGCCACTGCGCGACCTGCAACTGGTGCGCCGGATCCTGGAAGGCCACTGGTTCGTCGAGCAGCAACAGCGGCGCACCCTGGGCCGCGCATTGCGCCAGCGCGACGCGCTGGCGTTCGCCGCCCGACAGCTCGAGCACGTTGCGCTCGGCCAAGGCCGCGGCATCGAGCGCCTCGAGCAGCGCGTGCGGGTCGTGCCGTGGTTGCACGATGCTCAGTTCGAGCAGGCGCCCGACCGCGATCGGGAACCGGTCGCTGGCCTGCTGCGGCAGGAAGGCGCGCACGCTGGCCGCATCGGCGGCCGGCCATTGCGCAGTCGCACGGCCGAACCAATGCACGTCGCCACCCTGCTGCAACCCCGGCTCGCCGATGCCGGCCAGTGCGCGCAGCAGCGTGCTCTTGCCCGCGGCATTGCGGCCGATCACGCACCAGCGCTCACCGATCGCCGCCTGCCAGTCGAGCGCGCGCACGAGCGTGCGGCCGGCGGCAGCCAGCGTCAGCGCGCTCGTTTCGAGCAACGCCGCACTCATCGCGTGCCCCGTGCCAGAAAGACGATGAACACCGGCGCGCCGACCAGCGCCATCACCGCACCGACCGGCAACTCGATCGGCGACGCGATGCTGCGAGAGACCAGGTCGGCCGCCATCAACAAAGCCGCGCCGCCGAGCGGCGTGAGCCAGGCCAGATCGCGCGTGCGCTGCACGCCGGCCAGGCGCAAGGCGTGCGGCACCACCAGGCCGACGAAACCGATGGCACCGGCACTGGCCACCGCCAGTGCCGCCGCCAGAGAGGCGCCGACCAGCAACTCCAGGCGCAAGCGGCGCACTGGCTCGCCCAGCAGGTGCGCAGCCTCGCTGCCGAGCAGCAGGCGATCGATCGCGCGCTGGCGCGCCAGCAGCGCGAGCGAGAAGACAAGCGCCGCCAGCAAGGTTGCGCCGGCATGGTCGGCACCCGACAGGTCGCCGACCAGCCAGAAGATCGCACCGCGCAGGCGCTGCTCGGGCGTGAGCGTCAGCAGCAAGGTGGCCAGCGCGCCGAACAACGCGGCCAGCATCGCACCGGCGAGGATCAAGCGCGGCGAGGCATCGTCGCTGGTGGCCAGTGCGCGTCGCGCCAACAGCAACAGCAACGCGCCCGACGCGAGGGCACCAGCCGCGGCGCCGAACGCCATGGCCGCGCCAAGCATCAGCGCCAGCAGGGCGCCGACTGCAGCACCGCCTGAAGTGCCGAGCACATACGGATCGGCGAGCGGGTTGCGCAGCAGGGCCTGCATCGCCAGCCCGGACAGCGCCAACAGCGCGCCGACGCCGGCCGCGGCTGCCACGCGCGGCGCGCGCAGGCTGCGGATCAACTCGGCATCCAGACCCGCACTGCCGATCAGCAGCGACAGCGCCAGCACGGCCAGCGTGGTCGCCAGCAAACCAGCGGCGAACCAGGCCAGGCGGCTGCCCGCGAGCGGCATGTCGCGCCGCCTATCGCAACGTGGCCTGCAGCGTGACGAGCACGCTGCGTGGCGCGGCTGTGTAGCCCAGCACCTCGCTGGCCTGCGCATCGCCGAGGTTTTCGATCTTGGCCGACACGCTCCAGATTGGCGTGAGCTGTCGGTGCACGGCCAGGTCGAGCGTGGTGCGCGCCGGATTGCTGGCGTCGCCGAAAGTCACGGGGTCGGTGTCCAGCCGCTTGCCGCTGTGGCGCAATGCGGCCATACCTTGCCAGCCCGCCAGCGTGGCGCCGTAGTTCAGCGCCAGCGACTCGCGAGCGCGGCGCTTGAGCGCCGCGCCGCTGTCAGCGTCGCGCGGGTTCTGCAGCGTGAGTTCGGCACCGAGGCGGCCGCGGCCAAGCGGCCATTGCAGCATCACCTCCAGTCCGCTGTTCTTCGCCCGCGCGATGTTCACCGTCTCGAACGTCACCGGGTCGAACGACAGGCGATCGCGCTGGCGCTGTGCGAACAGCGCCGCGCGGGCCAGCGCGCCCCCGGCGCCCGACCACTGCAGCGCCAGCTCGGCCTGACGAGAGCGTTCGGCGTGCAACACCGTGGCCGGATTGGCAAAGAGTTCGTCGAGGAACGACGGCGCCGAGAAGCCGGTCGACCATTGCGCGCTGGCCTTCCAGCCCGGTTGCAAGGTGTAGGCCACGGCCAGCAATCCGGTGGTGGCGCGACCGTAGGCGCTGCTGCGATCGCTGCGCAGGTTGGCCTGCAACTGCATCGGCTGTACGTCGCTGCCGAAGCGGCCAAGCCAGCCCAGTCGCAGGCTGTTGGTGCCGCGGGTGCGCTCGGGCGTGGTGGCATCGCCGAAGCGTTCGCGCTTGGCCTCTGCGCCGAATTGCCACTTGTGTTCGGGCGATGCCTGCCACGCGAGCTGCATGCCGGCCAGGCGGATGCGGTTGTTGCCGGCTGTGGCGAAGCCGGTCGGATCGTCGAAGCGTTCGCGGGTCTGGCCGATGTCCAACGTCAGTGCCAACGCCGTCGCCAGCGCGTGGCGGCTGGTCAGTCCGGCGGCTTGCGTGCGCGTGGTCAGCACATCGTCCAGGCCCGGGCTGAAGCCGTCATAGGCACTGCGCGTGCGACCGGTCATTGCATGCAACTGTGTTCGGTGGTCGGGCGCCCAGGCCTGTTCGAGCTGCACGCTGGCTCCGGTTTGGCGAGCCGGATCGCGGTCTGGGTTGGCACCGGGGTCCACCGCGGCGTTGCGCGCCGAGTAGCCGTCGGTCCTGCGCGATGACAGTGCGGCACTCAGGCGCGTGGTCGTGTCGCCGCCACCCCATTGCGTGCCGCCGGCCAGCGCTGCAGCCACCGTGCCCTGGCTGCCGATGGACACGCTGGCCGTCGGCAGCTGCGCCCGGCGGGTGACGATCTGCACCACGCCGCCGATGGCCTGCGCGCCGTACAGGGCGGACAGGTTGCCGCGCACGATCTCGACCCGTTCGATCTGGTCGATCGGCAGGTTCTGCCACGACGCGGTACCGAAGTCGGCGCGCTGCAGCGGCACACCGTCGACGAGCACCAGCGTCTGGCGGCTGTCGGCGCCGCGCAGGAACAGGCTGGTCTGCGCACCGAGCGGCCCTGCCTGCGCCACGTCGATGCTGGTCAGCGCGCGCAACAGGCCCGGCAGGTCGGCGGGTTGCAGCGCATCGATCTCGGCGCGGCCGATGACGCGCGTGCTCGGCAGGGCGTCAGGCAGCGCCTGCACGGAACGCGCCGCGGTGATGACGATGGTGGTGTCAGGCTCGCGCGTCGACTGGGCCCAGGAGGACGAGCTCGCCAGGGCCAGCGTCAACACGGCCAGGGCGATGGGCCAGCGGGATTGGCAAGACATGGTGGAAGCAGGCGGTCCGGTCTGTCGTGCACGCCAGCTTCCCCGCTGGCACGCACCTCATGGCACGCCACTCCACGCAGCGCGCCGCCCTGTTGGCCGGTATCCGGGCTGGCGCAGCAACCCGTGCGGGCCTTCCCAGAGCGAGAAACCATGCTCCAGTGGCCGGTGTGCACGAGCGGGGCGGCGGTCGCAAAACCACTGTCCGTGCGCTTACCGTTGCGGGGGCAGCTCGGGTGGGCTCGGCCGCGTGGCGGCCTTGCGTCCCGATTCCCGTTTACCCCGCGCCCCATGAATTTGTGGCGCAGGCACCAACGATGGCCATGCTAACAGGCGCTTCAGCCGTGCAAGTCCGCCGCATAATTCCGCACCCCTGCCCCACCTGCATCCATGGCCACGCTGCAAGACCTTGCCGAGCGCATCGACCGCCTGCTGCTGCGGCACCAGGAACTCGAACGTACCAACGCATTGCTACAACAGCAGCTCGGTATCGTCGGCAACGAACGCGACAATTTGAAATCGCGCCTGACTGCAGCGCGCTCGCGCATCGACGCGTTGCTCGAGCGCTTGCCGGCCAACAGCGGCCCCCGTGGCGGAGACAGCGCATGAAGCAGATGGAATTCACGATCCTCGGCCAGAGCTACGTGCTGGCCTGCCCCGAAGGCGGTGAGGCCTCGCTGCAGGCAGCCGTGGCCAGCGTCGACACCGAGATGTGCGCGATTCGCGATGCCGGCAAGGTCAAGGCGCGCGAGCGCATGGCCGTGCTGGCCGCATTGAACCTGGCCTACCGGCTGGCCGAGCGGCCTGACGCGGCGCCTCCGCGCCCCGGCACGAACGGCAGCGACAGCGTGCAGATCGACACGTTGTTGGCCCGCATCGACGCTGCGTTGGGCAGCGACGGGCATCTGTTGTAGCCGTAGAATCGACCGCGTCTGCCGCGCTCGCGCGGGTTTTTTGATTTCCTTGAACCGATGCTCTATGAGCTAGGGCTTGGAACATTGCAGGGCTGGTGTGAGCGTCTCGCGTCAGATGAACCCGAAGCCCTGCTGACCTCGCCCACCTGAACTGTCCCTGGGTTCAGGAATGTGGCCCGTGGGGTGCGGCAGACACCTACCCCTGCCTTGAATCGACGCACGCCGTGGCCTACTGGCTGATGAA
>Ga0209797_10001677_pt1 | contig 11173 bp, 8 predicted proteins | sample DOMMetBare3Fresh_2_FD_187472 | JGI IMG/M metagenome (GOLD analysis project Ga0209797, IMG submission 187472) | Wetland sediment microbial communities from St. Louis River estuary, USA, under dissolved organic matter induced mercury methylation -... | ecosystem: Environmental > Aquatic >...
GTCGAGCCGATCAGCAGCACCGACAGCGCCTGGTTGATCTGGTCGACCATCGTCACCAGCCGCATCTGCAGGTAGGCGGTGCTCATGAAGTCGCCCATCGCCGCGCGGGCGTACGCCGCCTCGCGATGCGTGTGCGAGAACAGCTTGACGGTGGCGATGTTGGTGTAGGCGTCGGTGATGCGCCCGGTCATCAGCGAGCGTGCGTCAGCCTGCTGCTGCGCGATCTTCGCCAGCTTGGGCACGAAGTACCACAAGGTCAGCACGTACAGGCCGAGCCAGCCGAAGAAGGGCGCCAGCAGCCAGACGTTGAACGTGGCCAGCACGCCGGTCAATGTGATGAAGTACACCGCGACGTAGACCAGGATGTCGGCGCCGATGAACCACACGTCGCGCACCGCCAGCGCGGTCTGCATCAGCTTGGTCGCGATGCGGCCGGCGAACTCGTCCTGGTAGAAGCTCAGGCTCTGCCCGAGCAACTGGCGATGGAACAGCCAGCGCAGCCGCATCGGGAAGTTGCCGGCCAGCACGTTGAATCGCAGCACGGCCCAGGACAGCGTGATGGCCAAGGTGCCGACCAGCACCACCGCGAAGATCGTGAGCGTGCTGCCATGGCGTGCCCACAGCTCGCCCGGCGGTACGGCGGCCAGCCAGTCGACGATGCGGCCCATGAAGGCGAACAGCACGCCTTCGAAGGCGGCGATCGACGCCGACAGCACCGTCAGCACCGCCAGGTGCGGGCGCATGCCGCGCGTGCAGGCCCACAGGAACGGCAGCAGTCCGGTGGGTGCCGGCCGGGGCGTCTCGTCGGGATAGGGCGCGATCAGGCGTTCGAAGAAGGCGAACAAGGGCAGTGCGGTCCGATGGAAAGGGCGCAAGGTTAGCGCACGGGTGTCCGGCGCGCGGTGGGCTTGGGTGGCGTCAGATGCGCCACGAAAACCGTGGCCTTCGGTCTTTCAACGGTCATGAACCGCGCGCACAATGCGCAGCACTTCAGGCGACAAACCGATCCGCAACACTGGGCGGAGCTCCGGAACCCGTCACCGGCGCCATGAAGTCCTGAGGGCCACGTCAAGTGGCCCCTTGTCTTTGTGCCGCTACAGCTTCAGTTCCAGCCGCAGCTGCACATTGAGGTAGGTCTGCGACACCGTGCGGCTGGTTTCGAGCAGGTTGCCGCTTTGCACGCTCGTCGTGCCCGCGCTGTCCTGCGCCAGCAGGTTCGACAGCGACAGACGCAGCCTGGCCTCGGGGTTGACGGTCCACAGCACGAAGGCGTCGACCGCATTCTTCTCCGCTTGCACGCTCGTCCGGTCGACGTCCAGCCGCGTGCGGTAGCCCGGCGTGTGGTTCCAGTTGGCACCGATCGAGATCGGCGTGCCGCGCAAGCGGTGGTCGGCGCCCAGGTTGACGGTGCGGCCGGGTTGCTCGGTGATGCGGTTATCGGGGCCGGGGACCGCATCCACCCTCGAACGGAAGAAGGACGCGTTGGCGCGCACCTCGGTGCGCGGGCCGTCGTCGATCAGCTGGTCGAGGCGGAACTTCGCTTCGAGTTCAATGCCCTCGGTCGTCGCCCTGCCGATGTTCTGCGGCCGCGAGACGAACCGCGGCTGTCCCGGCGACCAGCTCACGTCCTCGAGCGCCACGACGTTGCGGATCAGGTCGGTGATGCGCCGGTGGAACAGGTTGGCCGACAGCACGCCGCCCTCGGCGAGGTAGCGCTCGGCCGCGAGGTCGATGCCCAGCGCCACCTCGGGCCTGAGTTGCGGGTTCCCAGCACTGTCGGCGCTCAGTTCGCTGTTCGCTCCGGGCGTCGGGTCGATGCGGTTGACGGAGGGCCGGCCGATCAGCTGGTTGAGGTTGGGCGAGCGGTAGCTTCGCGTCAGGCTCGCGCGCAACTGGTCGCGCGAGGCCGCGTCAGGCTTCCACACCGCGTGCAGCAGTGGCGTGGCCACCCGGCTCGTGTGGGTGTCGATCACGCCATTGGCCCCTTCGCCTTGGGTCGTGATGCCCTCCACGCGCAAGCCGCCATGCACCGCCCATTGCGGGCTGATCGCCCATTCGTCCTGCACGTACATCGCGTGGCGGCGCGACGAGGCGCCCAGGTTCTCGCCGAACTCGGTGAGCTGGGGCACGCCGTCCCACAACGTCGCCTTGCCCTCGATGCGGCGGTTTCGCTCCCACTCGAGGCCGCCGACGACGTTGTGGCCACCGCTCAGCAAGGCCGAGGCCTTGAGGCTCAGCGTCGCATTGCGGTCGCGGTTGTCGGTGCTCTCGTCGATCGTGCGCACGAGGGCGTCGGCCGCGTCGAACTCGAGGCGCTGCTGCGTACTGCGCCAGTGCCCATGGCCCACGCCGGCGCGCCATTCGAGGCGCAGCGCATCGCTCGCACGGTGATTGAAGTTCGCATTCAGCCGGGCCAGCGTGAAGCGCCCGTCGGTCACGGTGCGGCTCACGACGTAGTCGGGCGAGTCGGCACCGAGCGTCTGGCCGACCGTGCCGTCGCTGCGCGTCGTGCCGTCGCTGGCGATCAGCAGCGGCTGCACCATCAGGCTCGCGCCCTGCTCGTTGCGCCATGACACGCGCGCCGAGGCGTGCAGGCCGCGCCGCTCTTCCCGGCTGTCGCTGGTGCTCTCGCGCACGAGCACGGTCTGCCCGGTGGCCAGATCCTCGCCGCTGCGCAGGCTGTCGCTGTGGTTCATGAACCTGCGCTCGAACAACGACAGCGAGCCGTTGACGATCCAGTCGCCGATCGCGTCGTTGCGCGTCCACGACAGCGAAGGCGACGCAAGACCGTTCTCGGTGCCGAGCGCGAGATTCAGGTCGTTCAGGCGCTTGCGGAAGCCCTCCCGCAGCACGATGTTGATCGTGCCGGCGATCGCGCGCGCGCCGGTCTCCGCGGTGGGTGCGCGCAGGATCTCGATGCGCTCGATCTGCTCGGGCGGGATCGAATCGAGCGCGAAGCCCGGCGCGATGCGCTCGCCGTCGACCAGGATCTGCGTGTAGCCGCCGCCCATGCCGCGCATGCGCGGCGCACCGCCGCGGCCGGGCGCGCCGGGCACGGTGATGCCGGGCAGGCGCTTCAACACCTCGAGCGTGTTGCTGTCGCCGAAACGCTCGATTTCCTCTCGGCTGATCACGATCTTGGCGGCGGTGGACTGGCGCCGCTGTTCCGCGTCGCCGGTGCGGCCCCCGGTGACCTCGATGCGCTGCGCAGACGCCGGCGCCGGGTCCGGCGCGGGTGCCGGCGCGGGGGCAGGTTCGGGCGCAGGGATCTGGGCGCGAGCCCAGGCCCACGGTCCCCCCGCGACTGCAGTGGCTGCGAGCGCCACGCAGCACCAGCGGGGAGTTCGACTCATGGGCCACGATTGTCGGTGAAGCCCGCGAACGCTCTGCCGTCCAAGGCCAAACCCGACCGGCTATGCTGGGCGCCCCGACTGCCGCGTGAGCAGTCCCCGTCAGGAAAGCCGTGGCCACTCCCAACTACTCCTACGAGAAACGCCAGCGTGAACTGGCCAAGAAGCGCAAGCAGGAAGAAAAGCGCCAGAAGAAGCAGCAGCAACGCGGCGATGGCGACGCGCCTGCGGACAACACGACACCAGCGGTCGACAGCCCCGCGCCGCCCGCGCCCGGGGGCTGACGCGCCGGGTCGCAACGCACGGCGATGCCCGACAGCGGCCTGCCGCTGGTCTTCGTCGACGAGACGCTGCTCGTGCTCGACAAGCCGGCGGGCCTGCTGACGGTGCCGGGGCGCAGTGCCGACAAGCAGGATTGCCTGGCTTCACGCGTGCGCGAGCGGTTTTCCGATGCGCTGGTCGTGCACCGGCTGGACCAGGCCACTTCCGGGCTCGTCGTCTTCGCGCGCGGCGCGGCGTCGCAGCGCACGCTGTCGAAGGCATTTGCCGCGCGGCACGTGCACAAGCGCTACGAGGCTGTCGTGGCCGGCCTACTTGCCGACGACGAGGGCCAGATCGACCTGCCGTTGCGCGCCGACTGGCCGAACCGTCCGCGCCAGCAGGTCGACCCACAACGCGGCAAGCCCTCGTGCACGCGCTGGCGCGTGCTCCGGCGCGATACCGTCTCCGGCACGACGCGCGCCGTGCTCGAACCGCAGACCGGCCGGTCGCACCAGTTGCGCGTGCACATGGCTGCGATTGGCCATCCGATCGTGGGCGACGCGCTGTACGCACCACAGGGTCTTGCGGGCCCGCGCTTGATGCTGCACGCGGTCGCGCTCACACTGCCGCATCCTGCCGACGGCCGGACGGTGAACTTTTCCTGCCCACTGCCGTTCTGACGGCGACCCGAAGGAGCCGCCATGACGCGCCACGCCCCACCTGCCACCCGGCGCTCGCTGATCACGTTCGGCGCCGCCTGCATCGGCGCGCCTGCGCTCGCGCTGTGCGCGCGCGTCGCCCGCGCGGCCGCGCGGCGGCTCACCCCGGCGCAGACCGAAGGTCCGTTCTATCCGCTCACGATCCCGGCCGACAGCGACGCCGACCTGCTGGCCAACGGCGCCCTGCGCTATGCGCGCGGCCAGGTCGCGTGGGTGGAGGGCACGCTGGCCGACGCCGACGGGCGCGCGTTGCGCGGCGCGACCATCGAGATCTGGCAGTGCGACGAGCAGGGCCACTACCACCACCCCGGCGACGGCGACCGCGCCGACCGCGCGTTCCAGGGCTTCGGACGCGCCACCGTCGACGGCGACGGCCGCTGGCGCTTCCGCACGATCCGGCCGGTGGCCTACGGCAGCCGCGCACCGCATATCCATGCCAAGGTCAAGCTCGGCCCGCGCGAACTGCTGACGACGCAGCTGTATGTCGAGGGCGACCCGGGCAACGCGGCGGACTTCCTGTGGCGCCGGCTCTCGCCGGAGGATCGAACGCTGATCACCCGGCCGTTCGTGGCCACGCCCGACGGACTGAAGGCCGGCTTCGCGCTCGTCGTCGCCGCCTGAGCGGGAGGCACGCGCGATGACCGCCCCCTCCGATCACATCTACATCGTGACTGGCGCCTCGCGTGGCCTCGGCCGTGCGATCGCCGAGCAGCTCGCCGCCATCGGTGCGACCGTGCTCGGCCTGTCGCGCCAGGCGCCGGCCGCGGCGTTCGAACAGTGGCCTTGCGACCTGTCGGACCCGCTGCAGGTGGCCAGCCGGCTGTCGATCTGGCTCGGTCACTTCGACCCCACGCGCTTTGCCAGCGCCAGCCTGATCAACAACGCGGCACTGTTGGCGGATCCGCGGCCCTTGGCCCAGTCTGAGCTGGCGACGCTGTCCACGGCCACGCGCGTCGGCCTCGAGGCACCGCTGGTGCTGAGCGCGACCTTCCTGCGCGCAACCGGTGCATGGACGGGCCAGCGCCGGGTGCTGCACATCTCCTCGGGGCTGGGTCGCCACGCGATGGCCTCGCAAGGGCCGTACTGCGCAGTCAAGGCCGGCCTGGACCACCTGGCGCGCGCCCAGGCCCTCGAAGAGGCGCTGCAGCCCAACGGAGCCAAGGTCTGCTCGCTCGCACCGGGCGTCATCGACACCGACATGCAGGTGCGACTTCGCGGCGCGGACCCGAAGGGTTTTCCGGACCATGGCATGTTCGTGCAGATGAAGGCAGCCGGCCGGCTCGACAGCCCGGCGGCTGCCGCGGCCAAGGTGATCGCGTACCTGAACCGCGAGGACTTCGGGACCAATCCGGTGGGCGACGTGCGGGAGGCGTGAGGCTCAAGGGGCCACGCCTTCGAACCGCAGGCACTGCTGCCTCACCACCTCCGGCAGGTAGCGCTCGCGCTCCTGCGCCGCGCGCAGCCACGCCGCATCGGTGCCGTGCTCCAGCGACAGCGTGTCCTTCAGCAGCATCAACCCGCGTTCGGCGTGCAGTTCGATCGCGTGCATCTCGACCGCGTCGATCGTCTCGCGAATCAGTTCACGCAGCGGGCGGTGCACCGCGGTGATCGGGTCCACCACCTCGCCGTCCAGCCCGAAGCGGCAGGCCTGGAACCGGTTGTAGGTGTAGGCCAGGTAATCGTCCTCCTGCGGCTCGAACGGACGCTCCTTGGCGAGCCAGCGCGCCACGCACTGCAGGTAGGCGGCGATCGCCGCGGCACGCTCCACGGTGAGCGGCGTGTCCATCACGCGGATCTCGATCGTGCCGTACTCGGGCTTCGGACGGATGTCCCAGTAGAAGTCCTTCATCGAGTCGACCACGCCGGTGCGGCGCATCTTCTCGAAGTAGACCTTGAAGCTCTCCCAGGTCAGGTGGAACGGCGAGCGCCCCGACAGCGGGAACGCGAACACCGAGTTCAGGCGCGCCGACTGGAAGCCGGTGTCGGTGCCCTGCACGAAAGGTGAGGACGCCGACAGCGCGATCGCGTGCGGCACGAAGCGGCTCATCGCGTGCAGCAGCCACAGCGCTTCGTCCGGTCCCGTGCAGCCGATGTGCACATGCTGGCCGAACACGGTGAACTGCTTGGACAGGTAGCCGTACAGCTGCGAGACCTGCTTGAAGCGCGGCGTGTCGAAAATGCGGCGGCGGCTCCAGTCCTGGAAGGCATGCGTGCCGCCGCCGGCCAGGCGCAGGTTCAACTTGCCGGCGTCCTCGACGAGCGCATCGCGCACCTCGAGCAGCTGCGTGATCACGTCGCGGTGTCGCTCGCACACGCCGGTGGAGGTCTCGATCATCGAGCTGGTGATCTCGGGCTTCACGTCGGCAGCCAGCTTGCGTTTGCCCGTGAGGCGCAGCAGATCGGCCGCGCCCGGCGCGAGGTCGTAGTCGTGCCGGTTGACGATCTGCAGCTCGAGTTCGACGCCGAGCGTGAAGGCCCGGCTCGGCGCGAACTCACCCAGCGGCATCGCAGACCCCGGTCATGCCGCGCGTCCGTGCAGCGGCTGCGCGTCGACTTCGCCGGCCGCGCGCAGGCCGACCATCACTGCCAGCGGCGCGAGCAGCTCGAGCAGCGCCAGCGAAGCCAGAAGCACCGGCATGAACTGCACACTGGCCGCAGGGTGGCGCGCCGCGAAGTCCAGCGCCAGCACCCACGCGGTGGCAGACAGCGGCGTCAGGCTGATCGACAGGCATGCGGCCTGACCCATGCCCAGGCCGCTCGGACGCGCGAATGCGACCACCACCAGAGCCTTGGCCAGCGCGCGCACGGCGACCAGGCCCAGCGCCACGCTGGCAGCAGAGGACAGTGCCTCGACGGTCCAGGCCGATCCCACGGCGACGAACATCACCAACACCAGCACGCTGCCCGCGCTGCCGAAATGGCGCGGCCAGACCCACGGGCGCTCGCTGCGGTTGGCCAGCCAGATGCCGGCCAGCAAAGGCACGAGAAGGGCTGACAGCTGCAGCGTCTTGGCCACCACCAGGGCCAGCAGCACGGCGCCCAGCAGCAGCACCACGCCGTTGTCCTCGCGCAAGTCGAAGCGGCGTGCGATCAGCGCGAGCCCCTCGCCGAGTGCCGCGCCGAGCAGGATCGAGCCGCAGAACGAAAACAGCACCGGCGACAGCGCCTCGAGCCAGGTGCGCGGGTCCGACAGCAGCAGCCCGGCGGACAGCAGCTTCATCGCGAGCACCGCATACAACGTATTGAGCGCGGCCAGGGCGAGCAGCCGTTCGGTCACCTGGCCGGCGGCGTGTAGCTCGCCGACCACGCGTTGCAGCACTGCCGGCGACACGCACACCGACACGATGGCCAGCGGGGTGCAGGCCTCGGTCGGCAGGCCAAGCGACTGCAGCAGCACGAACACCGCGATGCCGGTGAGCAAGGCCTCGGCCACGCTGGTGGCCAGCAACCATGGATTGCGCGCCAGCCAGCGCAGTTTCAGACGCGCGCCGGCCTCGAACAGCAGCAGCGCGAGCGCACCGTCGATGGCCAGGCGAAGCGCCGGCTCGTTGCCGCCCGCGCTATTGCCCGATAGCGCAAGCACGGTGCCCACGAGTCCGTAGCCGACCAGGCGCGGCCAGCGCCACAGCCGCCACACCGCCTCGCCGGCCAGCGCGGCGAGCACCGCCAGCACGGCGGCGCCCAGCAGGGTGTTGGGTGACAGCGTCCACGGCGAGGTGACCAGTGTCCAGAGCGATTCGGTCATGGCATCGTCGTTCGAGGCGGGGGCGCCATGCTGCCGCATCGGCCACGCCTGCTGTGTCAGAACGTGCCTCGCGGGCGACGGGTGGCTGCGAAAAAAGAACCCCACCAGGGTGGGGTTCATGAAGCTCCTGGCCTTGTGCGCACTGCCTCGAGACCGCGCACACAAGCGACGCTGACACTACGCCTGGGCGGCCGGCGCCGCATTGGGGCATGCCCCAGGGAACCTTTGCCATGCTGTCACACTGGCGTCGCGACCGGCAGTGCGATGACCCGTCAGCGCGCGCGCAACCACGCGGCCAGGTCGCGCTCAAGCTTCTCGAGGTCGGCCTGACGCGTGTACATCATGTGGCCGGCGTCGTAGTAGTGATGCTCGACACGGGCCATCACTTCCGGCGGCACGTCGAGCTGTGCCAGTGACCAGTCGCTCGCGCTGTAGGGGGTGCCCAGGTCGTAGCGCCCGCTGGCCACGAAGATGCGCAGGTGGGCGTTGCGGCGCAGCGCGTGCGACAGGTCGCCGGTGGTCGAACAGAAGGCATTGCCCTTGGACTCGCCGCGGTTCCAGTTCCAGGCCTTGTGGGTGTCGGTGTTGAGCAGTTCGTAGCGTTGCTCGTCGGACAGGCCGAGCGCCTCGGTGAAGTAGGCATGGGTGGCCATGCCATAGGGGGCGGCAATGGCCTCGATGCCCGGGTCGAAGCTCATCTCGCGTTCGCGGCTGGCGGCCATCGGGCCGGTGGCGCGCGCGTCGAGCCGGCCGACCAGCCTGCCCTCATCGCGCAGCAGTTCGACGAAGTAGTCCTGATTGCTGACGCGCAGGTTCTTCTCGTCGACCAGCGCGGCCGACAGTCCTGTCAGCTCGGCCACCCGCTTGACGACGCGTCTTCGCTCGGTGCCCGCCAGCCTGGCGCCCGCGTGCAGCGCGCGCAGGTACTCCTCAGCGACGAAGGTCTCGGCGGCGCTGCGCGCCGCCTCGGGTGACGCGGCGAGGGCGCCTTTGAGGCGACCGTGGTACTGCGCGACGTTGGCAAAGGCCGGCAGGAAGGTGGCGTAGGGCAGGTCGTTGCGCGGCGAGAAGAGCAGGCTTTGCAGGTCCATCGCGCACGACACGAGGATCAGACCCGCCAAGGCCACATTGATGTTGAGCAGCGCATCGGCCAGCGCAGCGCCGCGCGTGGTGCCGTAGCTTTCGCCGGCGAGGTAGACCTTCGAACCCCAGCGTTTGTGGCGGGTGAGCCAAACGCGCATCACTTCGGTCAAGGCCGCGACGTCTCCGTCGACCGACAGCAGGATCTTGCGCGCCTCGTCGCCGGACGCGATCGACCAGCCGGTGTGCGGCGGGTCGATGAAGACCAGGTCGAAATGCTTCATCCAGCTCAACGGGTTGTCGCTGACGGCGTAGGGCGGCGTGGGCATGGTCGCGTCGTCGGGCACAACGACACGCTTGGGCCCGAGCGCGCCCAGGTGCAGCCAGACCGACGAGGACCCGGGCCCGCCGTTGAAGGCAAAGCACACCGGGCGATCGGACGTTACCGTGCCGTCGAGCTCATAGGCGGTGGTGAAGATCGCCGCTTCGGCTTCGCCTCGTTCGTCGCCGAAGGCGTGCTTGGCCACCGGGATGTACTCGCAGGTGGCGAGATAGTCCAGCGTCCTGCCGTCGGCCAGCCTGACGCTGCCCTTGGAGGCGACGGGCGCGCGCGCCAGTCTCTCTTCGACGGCCTTCTTCTCGCGCTCCTTGCTGCTGTCGTCGGGCTTCTTGTCTTCGGCCATCGTGGTGTGGGGTCTTGAGAGGGAAAACAGTGTAGAGGGGACAATACGTCAGTGAGTACCGCGACGCTGTCCCCGCCCGTGCCCGCGCGCGCCCTGACCGGCTACAAGCCGTTCTGGGCCGGGCGCTTCGGACCTGCGCCCTTCCTGCCGATGAGCCGCGCCGAGATGGAGGCGCTGGGCTGGGATGCGTGCGACATCATCGTGGTGACGGGCGACGCGTATGTCGACCACCCGAGCTTCGGCATGGCGGTGATCGGCCGCGTGCTCGAGGCGCAAGGCTTTCGCGTCGGCATCATCGCGCAGCCTGACTGGCAATCGGCCGACCCGTTCAAGGCACTCGGCAAGCCCACGCTGTTCTTCGGCGTGACCGCCGGCAACATGGATTCGATGATCAACCGCTACACGGCCGATCGGAAGATCCGCAGCGACGACGCCTACACGCCGGGCAACGTGGGCGGCAAGCGGCCCGACCGGGCATCGCTCGTGTACGCCAACCGCTGCAAGGAGGCGTACCCGGAGGTGCCGATCGTGCTGGGCGGCATCGAGGCCTCTTTGCGCCGCATCGCGCATTACGACTACTGGCAGGACAAGGTGCGCCGCTCGATCCTGGTCGACGCCAAGGCCGACCTCCTGCTCTATGGCAACGCCGAACGCGCGATCGTCGAGATCGCGCACCGCGTGGCCCGCCGCGAGCCGATCGAGCGGATCATCGATGTGCGCGGCACTGCCTTCATCGTGCGCGACAAGCCCGAAGGCTTCATGGAGATCGACTCGAGCCAGGTCGATCAGCCGGGACGCATCGACGACCACATCAACCCCTACCTGACGACGGCCGAGGCGGCCGCTTCACAGGGGCAGAGTTGCGCCCAGGCGGAGGGCGCGCCCCCGGCTGCGACACCGGCGGTGATCGCGATGCCCGCTTCGCGCAAGACCGGCCGCGTGACCATGCCGCCGCGCGACAAGACCGTGATCCGTCTGCCCGCCTACGAGCAGGTGAAGAGCGACAAGGTGCTTTACGCCCACGCCAACCGCGTGCTGCACCTGGAGACCAATCCCGGCAACGCGCGCGCGCTGGTGCAGCGCCATGGCGGCCAGGACCTGTGGATCAACCCGCCGCCGATCCCGTTGAGCACGGGCGAAATGGACCATGTGTTCGATCTCCCGTACGCGCGCAGCCCGCACCCGGCCTACGCCGACGAGGCCGGCGGCCACGACGGCGCGACGAAGATCCCCGCCTGGGAGATGATCCGGTTCAGCGTGAACATCATGCGCGGCTGCTTCGGCGGCTGCACCTTCTGCTCGATCACCGAGCACGAGGGCCGCATCATCCAGAGC
>Ga0209797_10001678_pt1 | contig 11169 bp, 8 predicted proteins | sample DOMMetBare3Fresh_2_FD_187472 | JGI IMG/M metagenome (GOLD analysis project Ga0209797, IMG submission 187472) | Wetland sediment microbial communities from St. Louis River estuary, USA, under dissolved organic matter induced mercury methylation -... | ecosystem: Environmental > Aquatic >...
GATGGGCGCGGACATCGTCGGGATGTCCACCGTGCCCGAAGTCATCGTCGCGGTGCACCAGGGGATGCAGGTCGCCGGGCTCTCGATCGTGACCGACCAGTGCCTGCCTGACGCACTGGAACCCGCCGACATCACCACGATCATCGCGACGGCGATGGGCGCGGAACCCAAGCTCACCCGTCTCGTCTCGGCCCTGGTCAAGCAGATCGGCGCATGACGTATCGGCCGTGGCCGGACGGCGGTGCCGACCGGATGGAGCAGGAGCTGCTGGGGAGCTGGGCCTCCGAGCAGCTGTTCGAGCGCACCCTCGAGGCGACCCGCCAGGGCGCGCCCTTCGTGTTCTTCGAGGGGCCGCCCACGGCCAACGGCAAGCCGGGCATCCACCACGTCTTCGCGCGGACCATCAAGGACCTCATTTGCCGCTTCCAGGCGATGCAGGGGAAGTCGGTCACCCGGATCGCCGGGTGGGACACGCACGGTCTGCCGGTCGAGATCGAAGTCGAGAAGCAGCTCAAGCTCAACGGCAAGAAGGCCATCGAGGAGTTCGGCGTCGAGAAGTTCAACCGGCTCTGCCGGGAGAGCGTCTTCACCTACAAGGCGGACTGGGAGCAACTGTCCAACCGGGTCGGCTACTGGCTCGACTACGATCACGCCTACGTCACCTACACCAACGAGTACATCGAGACGGTCTGGTGGCTCCTCCACCGGCTGTTTGAGAAAAACCTGCTGTACCGCGGCCATAGGGTGCTGCCGTACTGTCCCCGCTGTGGTACCGTCCTCTCAAGTCACGAACTTGCCCTCGGTTACGAAGAGGTAAAGGACAAGTCGATCTACGTCACCTTCCCGCTCGAGGATGGTTCTGGCCGGGAACTGGTGGTCTGGACGACCACACCGTGGACGCTCCCTTCGAACGTGGCGGCTGCGGTACATCCTGAACTCGACTACGGCGTCTACCGCAGCCCGAAGTTCCCCGGCCGCTCCTTCGTGATGGCCGTGAGTCGGGAGGCGAAGCTCAAGGAGATCGCTGGTGAGGACCTCGTCCTCGACGCGACCATCCCTGGTGCCGCGCTGGTCGGCCTTCGCTACACCCGCCCGCTCCAGGTGGTGCAGTTCGAGGGCAGCCGCAACCACTCGGTGGTGGTGCCTGGGGCCTTCGTCACCGCGGACGACGGCTCGGGCATCGTGCACATGGCGCCCGCATTCGGCGCCGACGACTACGCCGCGGGCAAGGAGCATAATCTCGAGATGGTGCGTCCGGTCGGGATCGACGGGACGTTCACCGGCACGACCTGGCCGGAGATCGAGGGGAAGCTGGTCACCGCCGAGGAGACCAATGAGCTGATCATCCGGCGGCTCAAGACCGATGGCCGCTGGCTCAAGACCGAGCAGTACGTCCACAGCTATCCGCACTGCTGGCGGTGCCGCAGCAAGCTGATCTATTACGCGCGCGACAGCTGGTTCGTCCGGACCTCGCAGGTGAAGGACCGGATGCTCGAGATCAATCGCGGCGTGAACTGGCAGCCGCCGGAAGTGGGCGAGGGCCGCTTCGGGTCGTGGCTGGAGAACAACGTGGACTGGGCCCTGTCCCGGGACCGCTACTGGGGAACGCCGCTTCCCGTCTGGGTCTGCGACAAGGACCCCGCGCACGTCGAGGTCATCGGGAGCTACGCCGCGCTGGCGGCACGGTGGGGAGAGTCGCTGCCCGCCGACTTCGATCCACACAAGCCCTACATCGACGCCTATCACTGGGCCTGCGGCTGCGGCGGCACAATGCGCCGGGCCGGGGAGGTGATCGACACCTGGTTCGATTCCGGGTCGATGCCCTACGCCCAGTGGCACTATCCCTTCGAGCACGAGACGGAGTTCAAGGCCCACTTTCCGGCGGACTACATCTGCGAAGGGGTGGACCAGACCCGGGGCTGGTTCTATTCGCTGCTGGCAATTGCCACGACGGCGTTCGACAGCCCCGCCTACAAGAACGTGATCGTCAACGAGCTGGTCCTCGATGCCGAGGGCCAGAAGATGTCCAAGTCGAAGGGCAACGTCGTCAATCCGTGGGAGCTGATCGGTGAGTTCGGCGCCGATACCATGCGCCTCTACCTGCTTGTCTCGAGCCAGGTGTGGCTGCCGAAGCGGTTCGACCGGAGGCAGATCCCGCAGGTCACGGGAGACTTCCTGCGGGCGCTTCGCAACACCTACGAGTTCTTCCGGCTCTACGCCGCGCGGGTCGAGGGGGCGCCGGCGCGGCCGGCGCGTCCGGACAGCGACCGATGGGTGCTCGGGCGCCTCGACGCGACGGTGCAGGCGGTCACGACCGCTTGGTCACGATATGAACCGACCGCGGGCGTGCGCGCGCTGATGGACTTCGTGGTCGATGATCTTTCGAACTGGTACGTGCGAATCAGTCGCGATCGCTTCTGGGCGCCGGAAGGGCAGGCGGACTCGGCCGCCGTTGCCACGCTGCGCGAGTGCCTGATCGCGGTGAGCCGGATGCTCGCGCCCGCCGCCCCGTTTGCCAGCGACTGGCTGCACCGGTCACTGACCGAGGTGTCGGTGCATCTGGCCGGGTGGCCGGAGATCCCTGCTGCGCCGCGGCGCGAAGAGGCGGAACTCGCCGTCGCGATGGACGCGATTCGGCGGCTCGCCTCGCTCGCCCGCGCGGCACGCGAGTCCGGCAAGCTCAAGGTGCGCCAGCCGCTCGGCCGGATGCAGGTCGCCGTGCCGGTTGCGGCCCGCGGACCCGCCTTCGAGCGCCTGCTGCCGATCCTCCGGTCGGAGGTGAACGTCAAGCGGATCGACATCGCGGAATCGGACACCGACCTGGTGCGGCTCCGGGGCAAGGCCAATTTCCGCTCCCTCGGGAAGCGCTATGGCAAGGAGACCCCCGTCGTGGCGAAGGCCGTCGAACAGCTCGCGACCGAGCAGCTCCGGGCCCTGGAAAGCGGGGCCCAGGCCACCCTCCGTGTGAATGGGACCGAAGTGGTTTATTTTGCTGAGGATGTGGTGGTCGAGCGGGAGGTGGCGACCTCCTGGCTGGTGGCTAGCGACGGCCCGTTTGTGGCCGCGCTCGATCCCACGATCGACGCAGCGCTGGCAGCCGAGGGACTCGCTCGTGAGCTGGTTTCACATACGCAGCGACTCCGCCGTGAGGCGGGATACGATGTCAGCGACCGGATCGCACTGGGTATCGAAGGTCCGGAGGCTGTTGTCAGCGCGGCAGGGGCTCACCGTGACTTTATCATGACCGAGACGCTCGCCCGGCATCTCGAAGTAGGGACAGGAATCGCGGATGCCGATCTCCGGCAGTCCGCAGACGTGGATGGGCACGACGTCACCTTCAGTGTGCGACGGCATGGGGCCGCCGCCTAGCGCCCGATGGTTGGCCATCGGGCAGGGATAGGGGCATGAACAAGAAGCATCTCGCGCATTTCGAGAAGCGCCTCATGGAAGAGCGGGCGCGCGTGATGAAGGAACTCGGCCACTACGATGAATCCTTCAGCGCCACGCTGCAGAGTTCGGATGGCGACCTGTCGTCCTACTCGCTGCACATGGCCGATCAGGGAACCGATGCCATGGAACGGGAGAAGCAATTCCTGTTCGCCTCGCAGGAGGGGCGCTACCTGTGGCATGTCAATGAGGCGCTGCGGCGGCTCTACAAGACTCCGGAGAAGTTCGGGCTCTGTCACACCTGCTCGAAGGAGATCAACTTCGAGCGGCTGGACGCGCTCCCGCATGCCAGGCTCTGCATCGAGTGCAAGGAAAAGGAAGAGAATGGGAAGCGGCGCTGAGCGGCGGCTCTACTGGGGCGCCGGTTTCTCCGTCCTCGCGCTCGACATCCTGACGAAATACCTCGCCGAGCGGGAATTGCTCCGCTCGGCGGGTCGGGCGGTGCTGGGCGACTGGCTTCAGCTGCGCCTCGTCTACAATCCGGGAGCGGCGTTCGGCCTGAATCTCGGCCCGCTCTCCCGCTGGATCTTCATGGGTGTGGCCATCGCGGCGGTGTTTCTGCTGTTCCGGTATCATCGCACGGCGGAACCCGGTGACTGGTTCCGGCAACTGGCGCTCGGACTGGTGAGCGGCGGCGCGCTGGGCAACCTGGTCGACCGGATCCGATCCAGTCAGGGCGTGGTGGACTTCCTCGATGTGGGGATTGGAGCCTATCGCTGGCCCACGTTCAATGTGGCGGATATGGCGGTAAGCTGCGGCGCGATCGCGCTGGCCATTTCGCTCTGGCGGGAAGATGCCCGTCGGGAGGCCGCCGCGGAGGAGCCGGGGCGCCCGCTTCCTCCAGAACACACGCCACCACAGACCGTGCCGGCGGCGAGGAGTGAGGACTAACGAGTGCATGCCACCGCGGAAGACGCATCCGGCCCCTCACTCCATATCCCGTATTCATCCCTCACGTTTTCCGTCCTCGCTCCAACGACCGAACGCCTCGACCGGTTCCTCGCCGACCAGCTCCAGCTCTCCCGCACCCAGGCCGCCCGACTCGTGGCGGATCAGCGCGTCGCGGTCAATGATGTCGTCGCGCGATCCTCGCGCACGCTCGCGCGCGGCGAGCGGGTGACGGTCAACTTCCCGGAATCGGAGCCACCCAGACAGCTGGTCGCGACCGATATCGCGCTCGAGGTCATCTTCGAGGACGAGTATCTCGCCGTGATCAACAAGCCGGCGGGGCTGGTGGTACATCCCGCCCCGGGGCACTGGGACGACACGCTGGTGAATGCGCTGGTGGCACGCGGTACGACGCTGTCCGGTGGGGCGGAGGGGCGGCCCGGGATCGTGCATCGGCTCGACCGCGACACCTCCGGTCTGATGGTCGTCGCCAAGACCGATCTGGCCCATCGCCGGCTGGGTGCCATGCTGGCCGCCCGGCGCGTGACGCGGCGCTACGCCGCGCTCTGCTGGGGCCATTTGGATGAGAGTCCGCTGGTGATCGAAGCGGCGCTCGCGCGCCACCCCAAGGACCGCAAGAAGATCATCGTGTCGGCGGAGGGTCGGCAGTCCCGCACCGACGCATACGTGGTCGCTCGTTACGGACTGGTGGATCTCTTGCGGCTGGAATTGCACACTGGCCGCACCCACCAGATCCGGGTGCACCTCGCCCACATCGGCCATCCGGTGGTCGGCGATCCCGTCTATGGGGCCGGGGGCAGCCGCCGGATGACTGGCGGCACCCAGCGACCGGCCGCCGAGGCGCTGGAGCGTCTCGCTCCACGGCAGGCCCTTCACGCCGCCTGGCTTCAATTCCGCCACCCGATCACCAACGACCCAATGGATTTTCGGGCCGAATGGCCGGCCGATCTTGCGCCACTTCTGACTGCTGCGATGGGGGTTCGGGACGCCGTTGCTCCGGCCGAAGCCCTTCGGTATCTTCTTTTCTTTGAAGCACATGCCTGATTCCGCCCCGGTTCGGCTGGTGGTCTTTCGCCTGGGACCGCTGGTTTGCGCCGTGCATGCGACCGCGGTACGGGAGATCATCCCGGCGGGGCGTTCCACCCGGATCCCCGGGGCTTCTGCCTCGGTTGCCGGGCTGGTCAACCTGCGTGGCACGCTCCTGACCGTGGTCGATGCTCGCCTCGCGGCGGGCTTTGCCGATACTGGACTAGCGGCCGAGTCCATCCTCGTGCTGGAACAGGGCGTGCGCACCTTCGGCCTTGCCGTGGACGAGGTCCTCGATCTCGTGGAAGTGCCTGGCGGAGCGCTCACGGCGGGCGAGGGTCTGCCGGGGATCGATCCCGGGATGGTGGAGGCGATCGGCCACCATGGCGGTCGGGTGTTCGCAGTGCTCGATGCGAAGGCGATGCTCGCGCCGGTCTCGGGATAGCGATCCCGCCGGCAGGCCAGAGAAACGGCGAATCAGGGCAACAGCACTTATGGAGGAACGCGTGAGCCACACCGTGCTGGTCTGCGACGATGCCATCTTCATGCGCACCATGATCTCGGACATTCTCGCCCAGGCCGGTTTCGAAGTGGTCGGGGAGGCGGAAACGGGTCGCGAGGCCGTCGAGAAGTATCGGCACCTCAAGCCCGACCTGGTCACGATGGACATCGTGATGCCCGACATGGGAGGGATCGAGGCGGTCCGGGAGATCTGCAAGGATCACCCCGAGGCCCGCATCCTCATGTGCAGCGCGATGGGTCAGCAGGCGCTCGTCGTCGAGGCGATTCAGGCGGGCGCGAAGGATTTCGTCGTCAAGCCGTTCCAGCCCTCGCGGGTTCTTGAAGCGGTCCAGCGCGTCCTCGGCTGAGGCCGCCGTGGATCTCTCCCGCTACGCCGCGCTGTTCCTCACCGAGAGCCGTGAGCAGCTCGGCGCGTGCGGACGGGCGCTGCTGGACTGGGAGCGCACGCCGGCGAGTACCGAACCCGTGGTCAGTCTGTTCCGCGCCATGCACACCTTCAAGGGCATGGCGGCGGCGATGGGTTACTCGAACCTCACCGAGCTGGCTCATCGTACCGAGTCGATACTCGACCTGCTTCGCGGCGACCCCGCGTCGGGTCGGGACCTGATCGACCTGCTGTTCCGCATCGTCGATGCGCTGGAGCAGGGGGCTGAGCGGGCGATGGCGGGTGGCGACGCCCAACTTGACTTCACGAAGCTGCTGGCGGATCTCGACGAGGCGTCGGCCGCCGCCGCCCCGACCGGCAGCAGGGCAATGCCGATCCCGGAGGTCGCGGCCCCCGCCTTCCTGCCGGGTCGCGAAGTTCGGGTGACCATCCGCTCCGGAGCGGCGATGAAGGGGGCCAGGGCGCTCGTAGCGCTGCGAAAGGCGGAGGCGCTGGGAAGCGTTAGCGAGATCCGGCCCCCTGGCGCATTCGAGCAGGAGCTGTTCGACGGCCGATTCAGTTTCCACTTCAGCGGCGCAGCCGATGACTTGGCGCTGCGTGCAGCGGTGGAGGCCGCCGGCGAAGTCGCGACCGTGGAGTTTGGGACCGGTGACGCGGCCGCGCCCGGTGAGGCGGCGGAACGAAGCCGGCAGATCCGGGTCGACCTCAAGCGCCTCGACGCGATCATGAACCTCGTTGGGGAGCTGGTGGTCGCCAAAGGGCGCCTGACCGAACTTGCGGACCCGGCCGACTCGCCGGAGCTCAAGGCCGTCGGGTCGCGCATCAGCCGGATCGCCTCCGATCTGTACGGCGAGGTGGTGCAGGCCCGGCTGACGCCTGTGTGGCAGGTGTTCGACCGCTTCCCGCGGGTGGTGCGCGATCTGGCCCGGCAACTCGGCAAGCGCGTCCGTTTCGAAGTGGAGGGAGAGGACACCCAGCTCGATCGAACCATCCTCGATGAGATCGGGGAGCCGCTCATCCACCTGCTGCGGAACGCCGTGGATCATGGGATCGAGCCGGCCGAACAGCGGCTGGTGCACGGGAAGCCGGAAGAGGGGCTGATCCGGATCACCGCCACCAGTGACCGTACCACTGTGCTGATTCGGGTGATTGACGACGGGGTCGGCATCGACCGAGGAAGGGTCCTCGCCGATGCGAGGCGCGCCGGACTGGTCCCGGAGCAGACGACCGAACTGAACGACGATCAGCTCCTCAAGGTGCTGGCGCGTCCAGGCTTCTCCACCGCGACGCAGGTCACGGACGTCTCCGGCCGCGGCATGGGAATGGATGCGGTCTTCTCGCGGCTCCGGGCGCTGGGGGGATCGGTGGATCTCGCGACGACGTACGGGCAGGGCAGCACCTTCACTCTGCGGTTGCCGATGACGCTCGCGATCGTACGGGCGCTGCTGGCCCGCGTGGGTGAAGAACGGTATGCCTTCCCTCTCGCCGGCATCGCGGAGACGGTGGAGTACCATCCGAACCGGGTCGCGACGCTCGAGGGGCGCGAAGCCTACGCGCTGCGGGAGACGCTGGTACCGACGGTGCGTTTGCGCGAGCGCTTCGGGGTCACCGGTCCGAGGCCGCCGGGCCGGTCGCCCGCCGTGATTCTGGATGTGGGTGGCCGGCGAGCGGCGATCGTAGTCGACGCGCTGATCGGTCAGCAGGAAATTGTGGTGGAACCCTTCGAGGCACCGAAGGGCACGCTCCCGCTCTTCAGCGGGGCCACGATCCTCGGGGATGGAGCCCCGGCGCTGATCGTGGACCCTGCGGCGCTGGTCTGAGGAGGCCCGCATGGACGACGTGAGGGAACTCCACGCGCTGCAGCGCGACGCGCTGCGCGAGGTGGCGAACATCGGGGCGGGGCATGCAGCCACGGCACTGTCCCAGCTGACCAACCGGCGCATCATGATCTCGGTGCCCGAGGTCAACATCGTCCGCCTCGAGGAGGTCCCCGAGATCCTCGGCAAGCCGGACGATGTCGTTGCGGCGGTCCTGATGCACATGATGGGTGACCTGACGGGCCGCACCCTCGTGCTCTTTCCCGAGGACTGTGCCCGGACCCTCTGCGATATCCTGCTCCGCCGCCCACCCGGCACGACCACGGGCTTCGACGAAATGGAGCAGTCGGGTCTCAAGGAGGTCGGCAACATCCTCTCCAGCGCCTACATGAACGCGCTGTCGGATTTCATGGGGATGATGCTGGTGCCCTCCGTGCCCAGTCTCGCGATCGACCTGATGGGCGCGGTGCTGACCTCGATCTACATGAATTTCGGGTATGACCGGGACTACGTCTTCTGCGTCGAAACGCAGTTCCTGTTCGAGGACCCCGGGCTCAAGCTGCGTGGCCACTTTCTGCTGCTTCCTGACCTCGCGAGCCTCCGGGCCATCTTCGACGCCATCCGGCTGACGTGAGGGAAGCGTGACCGGGACGGCGCCATCGGAACGCGATCTCACGGTCCTGCGCTCGTTCGCCCGCCGCATCGATCCGGCCGATGCGGGAGCGCACAACAACCTTGGCGTCCTGTATTACCAGAAGGGCCTCGTCCCCGAGGCCATCGAGGAGTTCATCCGGGCGCTCGAGCTCGATCCGCGCATGCAGGTCGCGACGGAGAACCTCGAGATCGCGTATCACGCCACCGGCTACTACGATCGCCGCCTCGCGGAATTGCGGGAACGGCTCCGTCGCGAGCCCTCCGATGTCCCCGCCCGCTGGGAACTCGGCCGGACCTGCGCGGCACTCGCGCAATGGGACGAGGCGGCCTCCGAATTCCGGGTGATTCTCACCCGCAAGCCGGATGACATCGCGGCCCTGCTCCAGCTCGGGCTCGCCGAGCGGGGTCGCGGCAATCTCGAAGCGGCGACGGCCGCCTTCGAACGCGCCAAGTCCCTCGATCCGAACTCCTCCATCACCCTCTTCTACTACGGCGAGGCGCTCTACAATCGCGGCCTCTCGGAGCAGGCGCGGCAGGCGCTGGAGGCGGCGGTCCAGAAGAACCCGGACAACGCCGACGCCTACTATCTGCTGGCATTCGTCTATGGGGATCTGGGCGACCACGAAAAAGCGCGCAGCGCCACGGCGCGCGCCACGACGCTCAACCCGACGCTTGCCCGGGCCCAGAACAATCTGTCGCTCAGCCGCTACGGCCCCGGGGGCGAGGGACCGGGCGCCCCGGCGCCACGGACCTCGGTCCCGCGCCCCGCGGTGGCGGAGGGCGCGGCCCTGGCGCACTACAATCTCGGGCTCGCCTTCCGGCAGAAGGGCTACTACGTCGAGGCCCTCCGGGAGTACCGGCTGGCGCTCGACGCCGGCGAAGATGCCCGTCTCGTCAGGCAGGCGATGGCGGAGGTGCACCTGCTGCGCCGCGACATCGCGGCCGCGCTTGAGCTGTACGACCTGCTCCTCGCCGAGGATCCGGCCTCCCCCAAGCTCTGGAACGAGCGCGGGATCTGCCTGCATCAGTCGGGGCGGCGGGAGGAAGCCACGGTGGCCTACGAACAGTCCATCACGATCGATCCGGAGTATGCGCTCGGCTGGAACAATCTCGGCGTGCTCCGTACCCAGTTGCCCGACGGGGACAGTGCGCTCGAGGCCTTCCAGTGGGCGCTGCGCCTGCTCCCCCAGTTGGTGGCGCCACGGCTGAACCTGGCCCTCGCCCTCTTCCATCGGCGGCGGCTGCAGCTCGCCCTGGAAGCGTACCGGCAGGTGCTCGCAGATCACCCGCAGCACTCGGTCGCCTGGAACGGGGTCGGCCTGGTGCTGGTCGAACTGAAGCGCTTCGAAGACGCGAAGCATGCCTTCAGCCGGGCCGTGGAGGCCGATCCCGCCAACGCCTCGGCGCACTACAACCTCAGTTTCACGCTCAGCCACCTCGGGGACTTCGACGGGGCGCTCCGGGCGACGAAACGGGCGCTCGAACTGGAGCCGTTCTACGTCGCGCAGAAGTACGCGCTGACCATCGATCTCCAGTATGAACACCCGGAGATCGCCATCGTCCCGGAGATCTCCGCCGACGTGACGGCGGACCAGGTGGGCGGCGAGTTCCATTTCGATGAGCGTCTGCTGGACCGCATCTTCGAGGAGCTTGATCCCGCCGAGCGCACTTCCGCGCCGGTTGCGGCGGAGGACCCCCTGGCGCTGGCGTCCGATTACATCGCCAAAGGCTTCCTGGAGCATGCCACCGTCCAGGTGGAGCGCGCGCTGGCCCGTGGCACCCAGCCGGCGCGGGCGACGACGCTCCTCGGCGAGGTCTATGCGCGTCGCGGCCTGCACGGGGAAGCGCTGGATCGCTTCCGTCAGGCACTGACCCTGGACCCTTCGCAGCCCCGCGCGCTGCTCGGGGAGGTGCGCGCCCTGCTCGCCATGGACCGCGGGCTCGAAGCGGTCGAGCGCGCGGAGGAATTGCTGCAACTCGCGCCGGAGGACGTCGAGTCGTTTGTCGTGGCGGCGCGGGTCCGGCTGGTCTCGGGCCATGCCGGTGCCGCGCTCGAGGCGCTGCGTCAGGCGCGCGTCCTCGAACCCGGCCGGTCCGATCTGCTCCAGCTCGAGGCCAGCGTGGCCGCGCAGCTCGGCGACGTCGACGGCGCGGTCGACGCCTGCCACGCGGCGCTGCAGCTCGACCCCATGGTCCCTCAGGTCTGGCTGGATCTCGGCCGGCTCGAGGAGCGCCGCGAGAACTGGACGGGCGCACGGCTGGCCTACCAGGACGCGCTCGAGCTGCTGCCAACCTACATGGAGGCCTCGCTGGCGCTGGGCGATCTGCTGCGACGGACCGAGTCGCCAGCCGTCGCGGTCGCGTTCATGGTGGACGTCCTGCTGGCCGAGCCATGGGACCTCGAGGCGC